>Ga0105106_10001485_pt1 | contig 16943 bp, 13 predicted proteins | sample PPLLaktember2015_5_FD_79109 | JGI IMG/M metagenome (GOLD analysis project Ga0105106, IMG submission 79109) | Freshwater sediment microbial communities from Prairie Pothole Lake near Jamestown, North Dakota, USA - PPLs Lake P8 Core (1) Depth... | ecosystem: Environmental > Aquatic > Freshwater >...
CGCGCGGGCTCTGCCGCGTCAGCGCAAGCCCGGTGATGGCAACCAGCCGCTCGCGCACATCCGTTCGGGAACGGAGCGGCCGGAGGATGCATTCGCGGCGGTCCGGTATCGCGATCACTGGTTCTGGATCGACGATCGCGATATTTATTCCAAACGCGCGTTTACGTTTCTCCTGATGTTCTCCTCCATTGCAGAGACGGGCATCGCACCCCAGGCCCCGATCATCACCATCCCGGCAAACTAGCTGCGTTTAGCGCCCCGTTGCGTCTCACGATAGCCGGTCTGCAATGTCAGCCAGGTAGCGTGGGCTGACAACCACCAGGGTCCATTAGAAAGCACGCGCAGCCCGTAGCAGGCTGCCGGGTTTTGCCTTCAGGGCCGGGCAGTTAGCGCAATTGTTACCACAATGTTAACGGCGCCCGCGAAATGTCCGGGCGCCTGTAATTTTTCTGTCACACGCGGTTTCTATACTTGCGGCTTCTTCAAATACCCCAGGAGCCGCTACCATGCGATTCACCCCTTATACGCGTCTGATCGCGGCCGCAGCCTTCGCTGTCATGCCTGCGGCGCACGCCGCGGACGTCACCGGCGCCGGCGCGACGTTTCCTTATCCCGTCTATGCCAAATGGGCTGAAGCCTACAAGCAGAAAACCGGCGTCGGCATGAACTACCAGTCGATCGGTTCGGGCGGCGGCATCAAGCAGATACGCGCGAAGACCGTCGATTTCGGGGCCTCGGATGCCCCGCTGAAGCCGGAAGTGCTGGACAAGGACGCGATGATCCAGTTCCCGATGGTAATGGGCGGCGTCGTGCCGGTCGTGAACCTTCAGGGCGTCAAGCCGGGACAGATCAGGCTGGACGGCGCGTCGCTCGCCGACATCTATCTCGGCAAGATCTCGAAGTGGAACGATGCACGACTCACGAGCTTGAACCCCGGCGTCAAGCTGCCCGATCAGACGATCACCGTCGTGCACCGATCCGACGGCTCGGGCACCACGTTCATCTTCACGAACTATCTGATGAAAGTGAGTAACGAATGGAAAGACAAGGTCGGCAACAATACTTCGGTGAGCTGGCCCGCGGCCAACAGCACCGGCGGCAAGGGTAACGAAGGCGTCGCTTCGTTCGTCCAGCGTATCAAGGGCTCCATCGGCTACGTCGAGTACGCATACGCGAAGCAGAACAAGCTCACCTATGCTCTGCTCAAGAATCGCGAAGGTGTGTTCGTTTCCCCGTCGGACAAGACGTTCCAGGCCGCCGCCGCCGGCGCCAACTGGAAGGAGGCGCGGGGCTTCTACGAGATCCTCACCGACGAGCCGGGCAAGGAAAGCTGGCCCATCACGGGTGCTACGTTCATCCTGATGCACAAGGTGCAGAAAGACCCGGCACGTGCAAAAGCCGCACTGGCCTTCTTCGACTGGGCCTACAAGAACGGCGACAAGATGGCGCTCGAGCTCGATTACATTCCGATGCCCGATTCCGTCGTGAAGCTGGTTCAGGACGAGTGGAAGTCGCAATTGAAGGACGCGAGCGGCAAGTCGATCTGGCAGTAAGCGCGCCAATCGTACTTGATGACACGTGCCACCGGGAGCAGGTAGCATGAGCGCTCTTCCGAATACCCTCCCGGCCGGCGTGCGCGCATCAGTCACCCAACGAAGCGAACCTAGAACGATACCGCTCGAGGCGCTGAAGCGGCAACGTTTGTACGACGGTTTGTTCCGCAACACGACGCGATTCTTTGCGTTTCTGGTCTTAGCCGTGCTCGTTGCAATCATCACATCGCTCGCGGTGGGAGGATGGCAATCGATCACGACGTTCGGCTTCAGCTTTCTGATAACTGCCGAATGGAACCCCGTCACAGGGCAATTCGGCGCGTTGGTGCCGATATACGGCACGCTGGTCACGTCGTTCATCGCCCTCCTCATCGCGATACCGGTGAGCTTCGGTATCGCCCTTTTTCTGACCGAGCTCTCCCCGTTGTGGCTGCGCCGCCCGATCGGCACCGCAATCGAGCTGCTTGCGGGCATACCGAGCATCATCTACGGCATGTGGGGCCTGTTCGTGTTCGCGCCGATATTCGCCGATCACGTGCAGCCGTGGCTCATCGATACGCTCGGTCCGTTGCCTTTCCTCGGCGTCATGTTCCGGGGTGCGCCGCAAGGCATAGGCGTGCTGACCGCCGGCATCATCCTGTCGATCATGATCATCCCCTTCATCGCGGCCGTCATGCGCGACGTATTCAATCTCGTGCCCCCGCTGCTCAAGGAGTCGGCATACGGCGTTGGCGCGACAACGTGGGAAGTGATGTGGCACGTGGTGCTGCCGTACACCAAGGTCGGTGTGGTCGGCGGCATACTGCTGGGTCTCGGTCGCGCGCTTGGAGAGACCATGGCGGTCACGTTCGTCATCGGAAACGCGCACCGCCTGAATTTTTCGCTGCTAGCACCCGGAAACAGCATCGCCTCGGCGCTCGCGAACGAGTTCACCGAAGCGGTGGAGGACATCTACTCGTCGGCGCTGATCGAGCTCGGGCTGATCCTGTTCTTGATCACATTCTGCGTGCTCGCCCTCTCCAAGCTGCTGCTGATGAAGCTCTCGCAGCGCGAGGGCACCGCGAGCTGAGCGCATGATTTCTCTCTACGCCCGCCGGCGTTTCGTCAACGCCTTCAATCTCGCCGCCTCGTTCCTGACAGTCGTGTTCGGTCTGTTCTGGCTGGGGTGGATACTGTGGACGCTCTTCGCGGCGGGTTTCGACGCGCTCGGCGTGGCGATGTTCACGGAGAATACACCGCCACCGGGCAGCGACGGCGGGCTGCTGAATGCAATCGTCGGCAGCGTGCTGATGAGCGGGATAGCCACGCTCATAGGTACGCCCATAGGCATCATGGCCGGTACTTACCTCGCGGAGTTCGGCCAGCGCGGCTGGCTCGGAGCGGCGACGCGCTTCATCAACGACATCCTGCTCTCCGCGCCTTCGATCGTGATCGGGCTATTCATCTACGCGATCGTCGTGGCGAAGGTGCGGCATTTCTCGGGATGGGCGGGTGCCCTCGCGCTCGCCCTGCTCGTCATTCCCGTGGTCGTGAAAGCGACGGAGAACATGCTGAGGCTCGTGCCGAACAGCCTGCGCGAAGCCGCCTGGGCGCTCGGCGCGCCGCAGTGGCGCGTGGTGACGATGGTCACGTGGCGCGCGGCGCGCGCCGGCATCGTGACCGGCGTCCTGCTCGCGGTCGCTCGCATCAGCGGAGAGACGGCGCCGCTGCTCTTTACTGCGCTCAACAACCAGTTCTGGTCGTCCGACATGAATTCGCCCATGGCCAACCTGCCGGTCGCCATTTTCCAGTTCGCAATGAGCCCGTACGAAGACTGGCAGCGGCTCGCCTGGGGCGGCGCCTTACTCATCACGCTCGCCGTGCTCACGCTGAACATCATCGCGCGTGTGCTGTTCCGCGAGAAAAACCCGCTACGATAAGAACAAGACATGGACACCGTCGTCACGCCGGCGCTCGCCGCAGAGAACACAAAGGTTGCCATCCGCAATCTCGAGTTCTACTACGGGAAGTATCAGGCGCTCAAAGCCACCACCATGGACGTGCCGGAGCACAAAGTCACGGCCTTCATCGGCCCGTCCGGCTGCGGCAAGTCGACCCTTTTGCGCACGCTCAACCGGATGTACGAGCTCTATCCCGGCCAGCGCGCGACGGGCGAGATCCAGATCGACGGCGAGAACATCCTCGATTCCAGGCAGGATCTCAATCTGCTCCGCTCCAAGGTCGGCATGGTGTTTCAGAAGCCGACCCCGTTTCCCATGTCGATCTTCGACAACATCGCTTTCGGCGTGAAGCTCTACGTGCGCATGTCGCAGAGCGATCTGAAGGACCGCGTGGAGTGGGCGCTGCGCAAAGCGGCGTTGTGGGAGGAGGTGAAAGACAAGCTGCAGCAGACCGGCACCGGGCTTTCAGGCGGGCAGCAGCAACGCCTCTGCATCGCGCGCGCGATCGCGGTAAAGCCGCAGATCATATTACTCGACGAGCCGTGCTCTGCCCTCGACCCGATCTCTACGGCGCGCATCGAAGAGCTCATAACGGAGCTCAAGCAGGATTACACGATCGTGATCGTGACTCACAACATGCAGCAGGCGGCACGAGTATCCGATTACACCGCTTATATGTATCTGGGGGAGCTCGTCGAGGTCGGCCGCACCGATACCATCTTTATCAAGCCGACGAAGCGCGAAACAGAGGATTACATCACCGGCAGGTTCGGATAGCGCTACTCTCGCGTGCCGTTGCAGCGCGCGCTTCCGGCGGAGCCGGAGGCCGCGACAAGAATGACCACATCATGGATGACATTGCTCGCGCCCACGCCGACCTGGTCCCAGGGGCGCACGATACCGCCGACAGCGCGGCGGAGCGTGAAGACGTGAGCCGCCTTGCGCCCCACCTTTTCCTCAACCGCGAGCTGGGCCAGCTCGCGTTTACGCGCCGCGTGCTCGCGCAGGCGGCGAATGTGAGCTATCCGCTGCTCGAGCGGCTGAGGTTCCTCTGCATCGTCAGCAGCAATCTCGACGAGTTCTTCGAGATTCAGGTCGCCGGCCTGCACGCCGAGATCGAAATGCGCACGCCGCCCGTGGGTCCCGACCGCATGCGCCCGGGCGAGATATTCGAGCAGGTGTCTGCGCAGGCGCATGCCTTGGTGGGGGAGCAGTATCGGCTGCTGAACGAAAGCATCCTGCCCCTGCTCGAAGCCGAAGGCATACGCTTCCTGCGGCGCGAGGCGTTCACGCCCGAGCAGGCGGCGTGGATCCGCGATCACTTCATGCGGGAAGTGATGCCCGTGCTGACGCCGATCGGCCTCGACCCCGCGCATCCGTTCCCGCGCGTGCTCAACAAGAGCCTCAACTTCGCGGTGCAGCTCGAAGGCAAGGACGCTTTCGGGCGCAATTCCGGGATCGCGATCGTGCAGGCGCCACGCGTGCTGCCTCGCGTCATACGGTTGCCGGAAGCGATTGCGACACGCGAGTACGACTTCGTGTTCCTGTCGTCCATACTTCACGAGCACGTGGACGAGCTATTCGCCGGCATGCGCGTCGTCGACTGCTATCAGTTCCGCGTCACCCGCAACAGCGAGCTTTTCGTGGACGAGGAGGAGGTGAAGGACCTGCGTGTCGCGCTGCGCGGGGGCCTGCCGCGGCGCCATCTCGGGGACGAGGTCAGGCTGGAAGTGGCCGACAACTGCCCGCCGGCCATGGTGGAGTTCCTGCTCTTGCAGTTCGGGCTCGAAGAGGTCGATCTCTACCGCGTCGATGGGCCCGTGAATCTCGTCCGGCTGATGAGCGTCCCCGACGGGGTCGATCGCCCCGACCTCAAGTTTCCGGTATTCGCCCCCGGGTTGCCGGCGCGGACCGGTCGGGTCCAGGACATGTTCGCGACGATACGCGCGGGCGACGTCCTCCTGCACCACCCCTTCCAGTCGTTCCAGCCGGTCGTCGAGTTCCTCCAGCAGGCGGCGAGCGATGCGAACGTCGTTGCGATCAAGCAGACGGTCTACCGCACCGGCTCCGAGTCCGAGCTGATGGAGATCCTCATCGCAGCCGCGCGCAGCGGCAAGGAAGTCACGGTCGTGGTCGAGCTCCTCGCCCGCTTCGACGAGGAGGCCAACATCAACTGGGCACAGCGGCTGGAGGACGCGGGCGCACACGTGGTCTACGGCGTGGTCGGGCACAAGACGCACGCCAAGATGCTGATGGTCGTGCGCCGCGAGGACGGCGCGCTGCGCCGCTACGTTCATCTGTCCACCGGGAACTATCACGCGCGCACGACCAAGCTCTACACCGACATCGGCCTGATAACCGCGAACGAGGAGATCTGCGCGGACGTGAACGACGTCTTCGTTCAGCTCACCGGGCTCGGCAAGGCGACGAAGCTGAAGCATCTGTGGGAATCGCCTTTCACGCTGCACAAGCAAGTGCTCCAGGCGATACAGCGCGAAGCCGCGCACGCGAAGGCGGGACGCAAAGCCCGCATCATCGCGAAGATGAACGCGCTCATGGAGCCCCAGGTGATAGCCGCGCTGTACGAGGCATCGAGATGCGGGGTGCAGATCGATCTCATCGTGCGCGGCGTATGCGCGCTGCGGCCCGGGATCCCCGAGATCTCGCACAATATCCGCGTGCGCTCGGTCGTCGGCCGCTTCCTCGAGCACACGCGCGTCTTCTATTTTCAGAACGACGGGGCGGAGAACGTCTACCTCTCGAGTGCGGACTGGATGCCGCGCAACTTCTTCCGCCGCGTGGAAGTCTGTTTTCCGGTGTTCGACGCGAAGCTGAAGCAACGCGTGATCGCGGAGGGACTGAAACCCTACCTCGAAGACAACGTTCAGGCCTGGGACATGGGTGAAGACGGCACCTATCGGCTCTCGGCGCCGGCTGAAGGGGCCGCCTTCAGCGCGCAGCAGGCGCTGCTCGACCGCCTTGCGAGCGTCCATCCGCCCGCCTAGCGCGCCGGCGCCGGTACACGGCGCCACGGACGCGCTCGTGGAGACCGAGCTCAAGCTTCGCATCCCGCAAGCCGCGCTCGAGCGCGTGAGGGTTCATCCGCTGCTCGCGACGGCCGGCCCGCAGCCCGTGCACGACCTCGATGCGGTCTATTACGACACGCCCGACTGCAGTCTGCGGCGGGCGGGCGCTGCGCTGCGAGTGCGGCGCGAGGGGGGCCGTTGGGTGCAGACCGTGAAGTGGTCGGGCTCCGCGCGCGCGGGCTTGCACCAGCGCAACGAGATCGAAATGGAATTGCGGGGCCCGGCGCCCGACTGTACTAAATTCGTGCATCCGGACATCGACGCGCTGTTCCGCGCGGTGCACGTCGCTCGCACGCTGCGGCCGGTCTTCGAGACCCGCATCACGCGCAGTACGCGCATTCTGACCACGGCCGACGGCTCTATCGTCGAGGCGAGCCTCGACGAGGGCGAGATCCGCAGCGGCGATCGCGCCGAGCCCGTGTGCGAGCTCGAGCTCGAGCTGAAGGAAGGTCAGGTGTCCTCACTCTTCGGCGTGGCGCTCGAGTTGACGGCTGCAGCGCCGCTATACCTCGAGAACCGGTCTAAAGCCGGGCGCGGATATGCGTTGGTGCGCGGCGAGCCAGCCGCGCCGACGAGGGCGGGCTCGCCGGTGCTCGATGCGGACATGAGCGTGAGCGCAGCGTTCGCAGCGATCGCATGGTCGACGCTTACGCACCTGCAGGCGAACGAGCAGGGGGCGATCGAAGGAAAGGACCCGGAGTTTCTCCATCAGATGCGCGTGGCGCTGCGGCGCCTGCGCTCCGCGCTGAGCGTGTTCGCGGACGCGCTTCCATCCGCGGCACGCCAGCCGATCGTGGCGGATCTGCGATGGCTGAGCGCGGCGCTCGGCCCCGCGCGGGACTGGGATGTTTTCGTGACCGAGACATTCCCGCCGCTGCGTCTCACGTTCGGGGACCGGCCGGGTATCGCCGCCCTGGCAGCGGAAGCGCGGCGCAGACAGACGGCCGCCCGGCGCACCATGAAAGCCGCTGTGCGCTCGCGCAGGTATCAGCGGGTGCTGATAGGTCTCGGCTCGTGGCTCGCCACGCACGCCTGGCGAGAGCGTGCGGGAGACGGCGCCCGCGCCGTGCTCGACGGTGCGGTGCGAAGCTACGCCCAGAGCGAGCTGGAGGCGCGCTACGAGCGCGTGCGCAAGCGCGGGCGCAAAGGCGCTCGCCTGAGCGCGCCGGAGCTGCACCAGCTTCGCATCGCCATCAAGAAGCTGCGTTATTCGCTGGATTTTTTCGGCTCGCTTTTCGATGCGGAGGCCGTGCGGCGGCTGCGCTCGCGCCTGTCGCGCCTTCAGGACGTGCTCGGCACCATCAACGACGCCGCGACCATGCAGCACCTGATTGCGCAGGGGTACGCCGATGGACGCAGCGCCGGTGTGGCTGAGGCTCGCGGCATCCTGCTCGGCTGGAGCGAGGGGCGGGCGTGTGCGCTGCGCGCAGAGCTCGACCGTGCGTGGAAGGCTTTTCGCCGCAGCGAGACCTTCTGGTGATGCCGGACCGAAGCGGGCCGGCGCCTTGCTAGCGGATTGCCATGGATCTCATCCTCTGGAGGCATGCGGAAGCGGAAGACGGCGCCGACGACGGCGCTCGCGCGCTCACCGCAAAGGGTGTCAAGCAGGCGAAGCGCGTCTCAGCCTGGCTCGATAAACATCTTCCGAAGGATGCGCGGGTGATCGTCAGCCCCGCGGTTCGCGCGCAGCAGACCGCGCAGGCGCTACCGCGTGCGAGTGTCACGGTGGAGGCATTGAAGCCCGGTGCCCACGCCGCCACGATCCTGAAGGCCGCCGGATGGCCCGACGGGGATGGCACGGTCGTGCTCGTCGGTCACCAGCCGACGCTGGGGGCGGCCGCGGCGCTCGCACTTACGGGCAAGCCCTCGCAGTGGCGATTCAAGAAAGGCGGCGTGTGGTGGATATCGGTCCGCGCCGGCGAAGCCTCGCCGGTCGTGGTCGCCGTAGCCACGCCCGACCTGGTCTAGGCTCTACCAGCGTGTCGGCCTTGCCGTCCGACACGCAACCGAAGGAAAGGAGGTTACGGAGGGAAACCATCGGTTTCCTTCTGTTCGTGGGGCGGCCAGGCCCGAGCGAAGGCGAGCGCCGCCCCCCAGGTCACGCGGCTGCGCGCGTCGCGTTCGCCGACACCCCGGGCTCGGTGCCCGCTTCGAGCGCATCGAGACCCGGAATCTTCAGCTCGAAGCCGATTTTCTCCCATTCCCTGATTTCTTCGCGCAGCGCCGTCACGGTCAGCGGATTGCGCGCAAGCCACTCCGCATCGAGACCGAGCCTGAACTTCGCGCCCTGGTATTTCGCCTGAAACGACGGCAGCACGATGTCGTTGCGCGCGCGGTAGAAAAGCACGGCGAGCCGCAGCGCCAGCACCGCGCGCATGTCGACGGCGCCTTCGACGCGGCTGGACACTTTCTTCAGCGAGCGCCGATGGGCGAGCACGAGCAGGGCGACCTGCATCTGCTCGTCGCGCGAAAAACCGGGCATGTCGGCGTTCTCGAGGACGTAGGCGCTGTGCTTGTGGTAGCCGCTGTAGGCCACCGAGATGCCGATCTCGTGCAGCTTGGCCGCCCACTCGATGTAGGTCGGATCCATGTCGTCGGCGTCGGTCGCGTCGGCGGTGAGCTTGCAGTACAGGGACTGGGCGAGCGCTCCCACCCGGCGTGCCTGGGAGGCGTCCACGTGATAGCGCTGCATGAACTGCGCTACGGTCACGTCGCGCATGTCCTTGCGGTGCACCCGTCCCAGCAGGTCGTAGAGCAACCCTTCTCTCATCGCACCCGCCGCAGGAGTCAGCTCGTCGATGCCGAGCTCCGACATCACCGCGTGCAGTATCGCGAGGCCGCCAGGGAGGACCGGCGCGCGGTCGGGCCGCAGGCCGTTCAGCGCTACCGCGTCCAGACTGCCGGCCCGGATCAGCGCCGCGCGCAGCCTCTCGAGTCCGGCGGGCGTCACCGCCTGCTCCGTATAAGCATTGCTTTGCAGTATGTCAGCCAGGGCGCGCACGGTGCCCGACGAGCCTATCGCCTGCTGCCATTGCTTGCGCGAGAAGCCTGCAACGAGCGGCTGCAGCTCCGCGCGGGCGGCCAGCTCGGCCTGCTTCATGCCCGCCTTGGTAATCCTGCCGTCCGGAAAATAACGCAGGCTGTAGCTCACACACCCCATGTAGAGGCTCGCGAGCTTCTGCGGCTTGTAGCCCGCGCCGACGATGAGCTCGGTCGACCCCCCGCCGATGTCGACCACCAGGCGCCGCTCGCCGGAGTGAGGGAGGCTGTGTTGCACACCCAGATAGATGAGACGCGCCTCCTCGCGGCCTGCGATGACCTCGATCGAAAAGCCGAGCGCGGAATGGGCTAGTTTCAGAAACGCGCCGGCATTCTTCGCCACGCGCAGGGTGTTTGTGCCCACCGCGCGCACGGCGTGCCGGTCGAGCCCCCGGAGGCGCTCGCCGAAACGCCCGAGGCACGCGAGAGCGCGCTCCTGCGCGGCCGGGTCGAGGAGCTTTTCGTCGGTCAGGCCGGCGCCGAGCCGGACCGGCTCGCGCAGCGAATCGAGGGGGTAGATCTGGTCGTCTACGACGCGGACGACCTGGCAATGGAAGGAGTTGCTTCCGAGATCGACCGCGGCGAGCGTCGAATACTCAGCCATCAACGAGTGCGGGATGATGTCTGCAGCATGAAGCGAGTATAGGCAAATGCCGGGCCCGCGGCCACAGCGCCGTTCTCGCACAGTGGGAAAGGGGGGACAATACGTCCGGGTCGTGACAGAAAGATGACAGTACCGCTGCCGCCGCCTTAATGAAACCGTCACGTATTCTTAATACTATGCGGGCCAACGTGGAACAAAGGCGTGAGGCGGCGTGGCCACCATACTGATCGTCGAGGACGAGCCGGACATCCAGGAGCTGATCGCATACAACCTCGAAAAGGCCGGGCACGAGGCGGTGCGCGCGGGAGACGCCGAAAAGGCGCTCGAGATCGTGCGCGAGGCGCTCCCTCACCTGATCGTGATCGACTGGATGCTCCCGGGCATGAGCGGCATCGAGCTCGCGCGTCTGCTGAAGGCCAACAAGCGCACCGAAGGCATTCCCCTTATCATGGTGACGGCGCGCGGCGCCGAGCAGGACAAGCTCGCGGGGCTCGAGATCGGCGCCGACGACTACATGACCAAGCCTTTCAGCCCGCGCGAGCTGAACGCGCGGGTGAAGGCGGTGCTGCGCAGGCGCGCGCCGCAGGTGACCGACGATTCGGTCGAGGTGCGGGGACTGAAGCTCGATCCCGCGAGTCATCGCGTGAGCGCGCAGGACAAGCCGCTCGAGCTCGGGCCGACGGAGTTTCGGCTCCTGCACTTCTTCATGACGCACCCGGAGCGGGTGTATTCCCGCACCCAGCTTCTCGACAACGTGTGGGGCGACCACGTGTTCGTCGAGGAGCGCACCGTCGACGTGCACATCCGCCGGCTGCGCAAGGCGCTGGAGTCGACCGGTCACGACCGGCTGATCCAGACGGTGCGCAGCGCGGGTTACCGCTTTTCGCCTGCTTGAGCGGCCTCGCTGGCGAGCCGGCTCACGGCGGAAGCAAGCACGGCGGAGACTTCCGAAGCCGGCACGACCGCTTCCAACGGTACGGCGACGTTGTGATGCAGGGATTCCAGACGCTCCTCGAGGTCGGCCACGCCGGTCACGGGGAGCCTGACGACGCAGGCGGGTATGCCCATGCCGCGGTGAAAGTGATGCAAGGACTCGATATAGGCGGTCACGAGGAAGTAGACGGCGTGCTTGGAGGGTGCGCCATTGATGGCGTCCAGGATCATCATGCGGGTTGCTCCTCTACGAGTGAGTCCCAGCATAAGCCGGGCGTGTTACAGAAATCGAAAGGGCCGATGACGTATTCGCGTCAGGCGGGCCTCGTCCCGCACTGTCATGAAAGTGCAAAACCCCTGACTTATAAGGACTAGAGCCGACTTTGAAGCTGGGCATACGCCTCAAGCTATTCCTTTTCTCCCTCGCACTGATCGGGATCTCGATAATCGCAGCCGATGCCTACCTTTCAAAGGCGCTCGAGGCTCAGTTGACGGAACACATACGCGCCGATCTGCTCGTGCGCGCGCGTCTGGTCGCGCAGCGCGTGGTTGCGACGATGGCGCCCCTCGACGATCTGCGGCTGTCCGACAGCCTCGCCGACGAGATCGCCGGGGTGGCTGCCATACGGGTTACGCTCGTCAACATCGACGGGATCGTGTCGGGCGACTCGGACCTCGGCGCAGCCGAGATTGCGGGCGTAGAAAGTCACGCGGGACGGCCCGAGGTCGTGGCTGCGCTTGCGCAAGGCGAAGGCAGCAGCATCCGTCACAGCATGACAGTCGGAAAGCGCATGATGTATGCGGCAGTGCCGATCGTGCGGAAAGGCGCTCCCATCGGAGTCGCGCGCGTCGCGCTGCCGCTCACCGAGCTCGAGGAGGCGATCGCGAGAATGCGCAAGAGTCTCGGCATCGGTGCTCTCGTCGCGCTGCTGGTGGCGGCCGTCCTCTCCCTGTCCGCCGCCCAGCTCACTTCGATGAGGTTGCGCGAGCTCACCGCAGCGGCGAGGGAAATGGCCGAAGGCAATCTTCAGGCGCGGATCCGGGCTTCCGGACACGACGAGCTGGTCGCGCTCGGCACGGCCCTGGACCAACTCGCCGACAATCTCTCCCGCAGCCTGGGCGAGCTGCGCACCGAGCGCGATTTGCTGAACAGCATACTTTCGAGCATGAACGAAGGTGTTCTCGTCGTCGGCGCCGACGGGCGTATCGTGCTCACCAATCCGGCTTTGCGGGCCATGCTCCTGATAGGCCACGACGTCGTCGGCAGATCGGTGTTGCAGGTGGTGCGCAACGCCGATCTGAGCTCACTCCTCAAAAGCGCTGCGGGCGGTATCGAGAACGAAGTGGAAGTCGAGCTCGCCGGGCTCATGCCGCGTCGCGCGCTGGTGCGGGCAGTGACGCTCAAGGGTGCGACAGGCGCAGTGCTGGCGGTGTTCGTGGACGTGACCGAGCTTCGCAGGCTCGAATCCGTCAGGCGCGACTTCGTCGCCAACGCTTCGCACGAGCTGCGCAGCCCGCTCACCACGGTGCGGGCCGCCGCCGAAACGCTGAGCACCGTGGAGGACGACCCGCAGGCGAGTAAGCGCTTCGTCGAGCTGATCCAGCGTAACGCGGAAAGGCTAGGCAATCTCGTCGACGATCTTCTGGAGTTATCGCGCATCGAGTCGCGGGACTTGAGGCTGCAGCTCGAGCCCGTCGATCTCGCGCCGGTCATCGATCGCGCGCTCACGCAGCACGCCCATCGGGCGCAACTGAAGAGCATTTCGATGAGCCAGGAGGTCACGGGCAATCCCACGGTGCATGCCGACCGCCGTGCGCTCGAGCACGTATTCGGCAATCTGATCGACAACGCTCTCAAATACTGCGGCGAAGGCGCCTCGGTGCGCATCAGCGCGGAGAGCGATGCCGACCGGGTGCGCATCGCCGTCTCGGACACCGGGCCGGGCATACCGGCGGAGCACCAGGCGCGCATCTTCGAGCGCTTCTACCGGGTCGATGCCGGCAGGTCGCGCGAGCTCGGCGGCACCGGCCTGGGTCTCTCGATCGTGAAGCACCTCGTCGAAGCGATGGAGGGCTCGGTTTCCGTCGAGAGCAGGGTGGGGGCCGGCTCGACATTCTCATTCACCCTGAACCGCGCCTGACGCCGAAAACCCGCTCCCGGAAAACGCGAACAGAGGCAGCAATCACGACGCATCGAGGAAAACATGGCCACTCTTACCGACCGCGAATACGACGCCGAGCTCCACAAGCTTCACGACCAGCTCCTCCTGATGGGGGCGAAAGTGGAGGAGATGATCGCGAACAGCATGCGGGCGCTGACCGAGCGCGACAGCGAGCTCGCGCGCCGCATGATCGAGTTCGACCACCAGATCAACCGGCTGGAAGTCGAGATCGACGAGCTGTGCCTGCGCATACTCGCCAAGCGCCAGCCGGTCGCATCTGATCTGCGGCTCATTACGATCGCGCTCAAGATCGTGACCGACCTCGAGCGGATCGGGGACGCCTGCGTGAACATCTGCGAGCGCGTGGTGGAGCTCAACATGGAGCCCACGCTCAAGCCTTACGTCGACCTGCCGCGCATGGCCGAGACCGTGCAGGCGATGGTGCGCGATGCGCTCGACGCTTTCGTGAACGCCGATCCCGAGAGCGCGCGGGAGGTGGTCGAGCGCGACCGCGTCGTCGACGCCTATTACGGGCAGGTGTTCCGCGAGCTGCTGACTTACATGATGGAGGACCCGCGCAACATCTATCGCGCGGTGCGCGCGCAGTCGATCGCGAAATACCTGGAGCGCATCGGCGACCACGCGACCAATCTCGCCGAGATGGTGATTTTCATGGTGGTCGGCAAGGACGTTCGCCACCTCGGAAGCATGGTCGAATCGACCGGCCGGCACATGCCGCGCGGCATGCTTTTCGTGGGGACTCACAACGCGGCGAGGAGTCAGATCGCCGAAGGCTGGGCACGCAAGCTTTTTCCGGCGGGCGTGAGCGTCTGCAGCGCCGGCGCACACCCGAGCGCGGAGATAGATCCGCACGCCGTGCGGGTGATGCAGGAGGTCGGCATCGACATCTCGAGGCAGAGCCCCAAGCCGATCGGGGACGTGCCGCTGGGCGACATCGACACGGTCATCACGGTGTGTGCCGAGCAGGGAAACCTGCTGCCGCCGGGCGGCCTGGTGCAGCATCATTGGGCGCTGGACGATCCGGCCGCGACGAGCGGGTCGGAGGAAGAGAAGCTCATCGCGTTCCGCAAGACCCGCGACGACCTCATGAGACGGCTCGAGGAGCTGCTCGAGAAGTCGAGCTAGCGCGGGCCCTAGCCCGCGCGGGCGCGGCTCCTGGTTGAGCCCGCGCTGCGGACGACGAGGCCGCGCCAGCGTTCCACCTCGGCGATGGCATCGTCGGGGCGTTGGAGGACGAGCTCCGGCTGGCCGCGGTAGACACGCCCGGTGTTGCCGTCCAGGCAGATGACGTCGCCCTGACCCAGCTCCGCCGTGCCGAGCCTGCACTTGCGTGCCGCGGCATCGATGACGAGGGCGCTGCAGCAGACGAGCGCGACCTTGTTCATCTCGCGCGCGACGACCGCGGCGTGAGAGGTGCGTCCGCCTGCCGCCGTGAGCAGCCCCTGCGCGACCGCGACGCCGGCGAGATCGTCGGTGGCGGCCTCGCGGCGCACCAGGATCACCGGCGCGCGCTCGGCCATCGCCTGTGCCTGTGCCGAGTCGAACGCAATCGCACCGATGGCGACGCCTGCGCCCGCGCTCGTCGCAGTCGCCAACAGCTCCGATCCGTTTTCGACGACCGCCTCCCAGGCGAGCTTCTGGAGATCGAGACCGCCCACGCGGGCGAGCGCTTCTGCCGGCTCGACGACACCCTCGCGTACGAGATCGCAGGCGATGGCGAGGTGGGCGAGCGACGTTCGTTTGCCGGTCCGCGTCTGCAGGACGTAGAGCACCTCGTCCTGGACGGTGAACTCGAGCTCCTGCATGTCCCGGAACTCGGTTTCCAGGGCGCGCCCGGCGCTGACGACCTGCTGCTCTATCGTCGGCAGGATGGCGGCGAGGTGCTCGGCGTCGACCACGGCGTGTCTGCCGGACACCACGTCCTCGCCCTGTGCATTGAACATGAAATCCATGTAGAGCCGGTTCTCCCCGGTGGCCGGATCGCGCGTGAACGCGACACCGGACCCCGAAGTTCCTCCCCCGTTTCCGAACACCATGCGCTGCACGGTGACTGCGGTGCCGGCGTCTTCCGGGATCTTGTGCATCCGCCGATAAGCGCGTGCTCGCGCGCTCCCCCACGAACCGAGAACGCCCTGCACCGCGGCGCGCAGCTGCTCCATGGGGTCCTGCGGAAAATTGCGGCCCACGAGCTTGCGGTAAAGAACCAGGTATTCGCGGGCGATCCTGGACAGCGCCCGCGCGTCGAGCTCCTGCGCACGGGCGACATGGCCCGCAGCAAGGTGCTCTTGCAGCAGCGAGTCGAACGGGTCGGAAGCGCACCCGTCCGCCACGATCGCGAAGGACTGGATCAGCCGGCGGTAGGAATCCCAGGTGAGCCTCGGATTGCCGGTCATCCTGAGCAGGCCGCGCAACGCGGTCTCGTTCAGGCCCACGTTGAGTATCGTGTCCATCATGCCCGGCATCGATACCGCGGCACCGGAGCGCACCGACACGAGCAGCGGTCTTCGCGATCCGCCGTAAGTGAGTCCCGTCGCGCGCTCGAGCCGCCGCAGCTGCGCGGTGATGACCTGGTTCAACTCCGCATCGTCCTCGGGTTTGTGGGCGTTTCCCGCGCGGCAATAGCCCGTGCCGAGCACGAATGCGTGCGGCACCGGCAACCCGATGGCGGCCATGCGCGCGAGGTTGTAGGCCTTGAATCCCATGGCCGCCGCGTTGCCTGCGGGCTGTCCCCGGACCTGCGGATCGATGAAAAACGCGCGCCGCGAGGAGCCCGTCATCCTTTCACCATGACTTCACCCAGAACGTGGTCGCGCAGCATGAGCCCCGCACGCATGAGCGCCTGCGCCGCGCGCTCTATGCTCTTCACCGCTTCGGTGTACGCGTAGAGAAGGGTATGGCCGATGTCGCTGCGGACGAACGCCTTCTTTACGGCGCGTTGCGCTTCGTTCGTGCGCTGCTCCACCGCGGTGATGCGATGCACCGCTTCGAGGAAATCCTGGACATCCTCGCGCATCGCGCCGCGGTGGAGATATCGCGTCGTCTCGAGCGCCTTGAGATATTCCTGCGTGCCCTGGACCACGAGTCCCGCGAGGCCTACGACGGGATGGTAGACCTGGTCGTCCCATGGCTTCTGCGGAAGCAGCGTGAGATGGAAGGACGCTTCCTCCAGATAGTCGGCGACCTCGTCGGCGGCTTCGAGCAGACCGCGGTAAAAGAGTCCCGCTTCGCCTGCGCGCACCGCCTCGCGGCCTGCCGACACCACGACGTCGGCCTGCCTCTCCCATTCCCTGGCGCGTGCCGCATTGCCTTCGATGTGCTGCGGGCCGTCAGCGAGCTTCGCCTTCAGTATCGAGTCGCGCAGTCCGCTCGCGAGCTCGACGACCAGGCCGGCGTGATCGGCGGCCATGTCGAGCAGTGTCTGCTGGGCGCTGCGCAGATAGTTGAGGAGCTCCGCTCTGACCTCGTCGCGGATGAGCGCTTCGGCGAGCCCCTGCCGCAGACCTTCGCTGCAGGTCCGCAATACGAAGCGCAGGTACTGGCTCGCCTCGTCGGCGCCCAGCATCTCGTCCAGCCGCTGGCCGAGCCGGTAGGCGCCGCGCGCGACG
>Ga0105106_10001486_pt1 | contig 16940 bp, 14 predicted proteins | sample PPLLaktember2015_5_FD_79109 | JGI IMG/M metagenome (GOLD analysis project Ga0105106, IMG submission 79109) | Freshwater sediment microbial communities from Prairie Pothole Lake near Jamestown, North Dakota, USA - PPLs Lake P8 Core (1) Depth... | ecosystem: Environmental > Aquatic > Freshwater >...
CACTCACCTGATGGTGTACGAGCATGTATGGCATGACATCCTGATTTACCGGAAGGATAAATAATGGTTTCTGGATCTTTCAAATTATGGAACATGAAAAGCAAAAACGGTGTTTCAAGGCCGCCCTCTCACCTTTGTACCGTGAAGTTCTGGCACTGGTCGAAACATGCCGTTATTGGCTTTGTTTTGATCGTTTTCCTCACCAGAGTTTTGGTTTGTTTGACACAATTTTTCTGCAAAAATCCCCTCGTGAAAAATCTTAAGTCCTCAAAAATTTCCTCATGAATTTGACACTTACAATCGTTTATCCCAAGTTCGGGTTCGGTATCAGATTTATTTCCAACTTTTTGCCGGAATTTCACCCTCTTTTTGGTAATTTTATCAAAAAATAGGGCAGTCTGGAACTGCCAAACCGGTGGTAAACTCAATTTGGCGAATCGGGATTATACCAACGATTAACTTCAGTTATACGAAAGTGGCGAAGTCAGGTACCTTCTCCGGAGTTATCGCTCCAGAGGGATGTCACAGCGGCGGGGGCAGAGGCATTACCTGTCCTAGCCTCCAAAGAGCGTTAAGAAAAATAGTTTGAGGATTTTTACGGAGCTGCAGTTTCAACACTATAGCTAGTGCCCGGAAAGTGACATTTCGGACTCTGCAGGACGGCGAAGAGGTGTAGTAAGAGGGGCGTTCAGGTAATTGCGGGCTATGAACCACGCACGATAATGCGGGCAGTTACCATAAATGATCCCCCCGATGCAATCTTCGCTGCAGGTATTGCATGGAGATTCAGCCATATGTTTTTGTGTACATCAAATGCTTTTTATATTCATACCAACCTCAAGGTTAAAGCATTGAACCCGCTGCATATCCGCAGTAAAAAAGGCAAAGGAAACGGGTAAGAGAGCAAACCAGATACGATTTCCGGGGTATGGTCCGTAAAAAGTGCCTCCAGGAACCGCAGCTGCCTTTTCATACTATGCACCTGACGCAATCAGGCACCATGACTTCTCTCGAAATACCCGATGAAGCAGGACAAGGACACAGACCTGAAACTTCAGTGCAATGCAGTACTGCTTTGCCACTCTTTAATATATATCAGGTGGAAAAGTATCTGCATTCATTCATGAATTCATTGCATTGAACAGGGACTAAAATATTAAAAAATGAGAGTAACCCGATATCGAACACGTTACATATTCCGATCTCCATGACCACGACGCAAACATCAGATATCATCCAGGATTCGACCATCACTGCGACCAGCACTGCCTCTTCATTTACTCCGCACCTGATTGATGTTACAACTGACGATATCGACCCCAGGCTTAACCTGTTTAAAGGTCTGTATGCAGTCTTACCTGCCTATAACGAGGAGCTGGTTATCGGTTCCTTGGTCCTCCGCACACGGCAGTATGTCGACCGGGTTATTGTCGTTGATGACGGGTCTTCTGATCGCACGGCCGAGGTTGCAAGACTGGCAGGTGCAGATGTCGTCCAGCTTGACCACAATACCGGAAAGGCCTATGCGCTGTTGCTGGGCCTTAAGCGTGCCCTTGAATCCGGGTGTACCGTGGCAGTGATGCTTGATGCAGACGGGCAGCACAATCCCAGTGAAATCCACAGGGTTGCAGGCCTGGTGAGTATTGGTAAGGCAGACCTGGTTATCGGGTCCCGTTTTCTCAACGAAACCAGGAAGATTCCCTCGTACCGGCAGTTCGGGCAGAAAACACTGGATCTTTTTACAAACTTTGGCGCAAACACCAAGGTCACCGATTCGCAATCCGGGTTCCGGGCACTTTCCCGCCAGGCGCTGGGTAACCTGGATTTCAAATCTGACGGGTACAATGTCGAGTCTGACATGATTGCCCATTTCTCTACGCTGGGTCTTCCGATAAAGGAAGTTCCGATTACGGTCAACTATGATGTACCCCACAAACACAAGAAGAACCCCGTCACCCACGGGGTTGGCGTACTCACCCGGCTCATTGATCTTATCCTGTACCGGAGACCCCTTCTCATGTTCGGAGTTCCGGGGTTGTTTTTTGTCTTCATCGGACTTATGGCAGGATCCCGTGCCTTTTCCGAGTATTATATCACTTCAAAATTCTCATATTCCATGTCCATGCTGAGCATGCTGGGCCTGATCATGGGGATGCTGATGATTATCGCTGGATTACTGCTGAACACGTTACTGATGATAATGAAGGAACACAAATATTAACATTTTATTGCAAAAGAGATGCAAATCCAAGAAATCGGCCAGATTTTGCCTTAACAGGTTTAACAATGCCCGAAAGATTGATATTGTCAAGATCAAAAATTTAAAAAAAATCCAGATGGAACACAAATGCCGATAATAATCGATCGCACATTCCTTAATTTTAAGAAAAGAGATATTTTTCTCGCCGAATTCCCGTATGATACAGGGAATGAATTCGATGTGGTGAGATTCAATTATTGTAAAAACAGGATCGATGTGCCGGGGTTTACCCGTGAAGAAAAATTAACGTCCACCATAGATTTACGCCAGGAGACCGGGGAAATCTGGAATAACATGGACCGGAAATTACGGCAGAAAATAAAAAAGGCAACAAAAGAAAACATCATTTGGAAAATGAATGAAAATTTCAATGAATTTCACTCGATTTCAAAGGAATTCGTGAAACAAAAAAAATTTACACCGGGCATCGGAGCTATCCTCGGTCTTGATATTCCAACGGTAGAAATAATGAAAAAATACGGGACACTTTTTACCGCAGAGCTGCATGGAGAAGTTTTAAGCGGCCATTTATACCTGGAAGATACCGAGAACATCCTGGCATGGGTGAGTACATCGAAACGATTAGCGGTCGATAAAGAGACCTCCAAATTAATAAACCTGGCAAACTGCCTTCTCCACTGGCAGGCCATTACCTATGCAAAGGAAAAATCGATCTGGACATTTAACTGGGGAGGGATTTCCCTCGATCCGAAAAAGGAATCCATCAATGCCTATAAACTAAGTTATGGCGGACGGACAGAACCGTCCTATTTCTATTCCAAGGTTAATAGCAGATTATACGAAAAATTATCGTCATTAAATATGTGGATGTACCGCTCACGGAATAGACCTCAAAAGACTATTTCCTCATGACGTGGCAGGATAGTGCTATACATCGTTGTCACCAGCAAGAAAATGCCAGTTTTCTTTATTAAGTGCATCGGAATCCACACCAGTGCCAAAAAGTATCAGATCAGCTTCATTTTCGATGGGCAGGAAATTAAATTCCCGTAATTTTTCCTCAAGAGAACTATTCCCCAGATAATCAACAGACAGGGATCCCATCCCTTTCGTCCGTATGAAACGTGAAAACTCCGCGAGGAGCAGGCTGATAACCTCCGTTGACGGTGCACATAACATATCCATGATATGACACATGTTATTTTCAGCAAAATACACAACATACCCGATAATATCCTTATGCTCATCCAGAATGCAGAATATCGCATATTTTTTTGCAGGTGCCTGTATGTATCTCCAGTTCAGAAAAGAAGAGGTCCTTTCTCCGATGATGGTAAAATGAGGGGAGACCTTTTTCCAGAACACATCAAACCTCTCATCAAAAAATTCAGGAGTGGTAACTGAATATTTTAGTGGAGTCCGGTATCGGTTTTCTTTCGAAAAAATGGGTATGAGAATATCTGCAATCCAAGCAAATATTTTTACTTCCAGGAGGGGATGAAAAAACTTAGTATCCTGGTATTCTGATTTTAACGGTTTAATGAAGTGTGCAAACCTCCCGACTTTCTTATACCCCAGTTTTAATAATATGCCTTTCGATTGTTTGTTGGGAAGGCCGTAAATGAACGAAAATCCGGTAGTCTGAATCGTTGATTTTATCTCCTTTTGTAACGCAAGCGCCGGTATCAGGCCCCGGTGTTGTTTATCAACGGCGAAGTCACCTGCAATCCCGACACGTACGGGTTCACCCTTCACAAGGATAACCCGGGGAAAAAGTGCTGTTGTGCCTATGAAGGTACCTGATTGTTCATCCCTGGCAAGCCAGCAGCGGGCGGCTCCATAGGGACATTGGGTATAATTCCACTCATACTTTTCCGGTGACGGTCCTTTGAGGTTTCTCATCAGTATCGGAAGGATATCATCCCGGTTTTTCCGGATATCCGCTTCGACAACAGAATATCGTGTCATGGTATTCCTGGTTTTTTGTGGGGTGCGAGCGTTTCTTTGAGAAAGAAAAATTTTCGTAAGCAATCGCGAGACTATAACCATCTAGGAGCGGATTACCTATATCATGGTTTCGATATACAGCTGATTTTTTGTATTTCACTCCTCGTTTTGCCTCATTTTTCGGGAGAAGCCCGGTAGGGTGAATCTTTTTTCTATTCTTCCCCTGGCAGGTCATCAACCGGATTAAGCGAAATGTCATTACATGAGGACCTGTCCCTGTTCAGAGAACCAGTGCCTGCGCGTTCATGCCATAGACAAGGAATCCAGACAGAGCCGAGAATTTAAAAGGTGATCCCGTTAATATCTACGAAGAAAGACTAGTTCAAAGGGGCGAAACGGTTGGACGTCGGGAGAATACTGCCATGAATACCCTGCTGCCTCCCCTCAGGTCCTGGTCGGAAAACCCGACGAACCGGTGCTCATGTGAAGAGGTTCCCGTATACTGGGAGGCATATGACGTCATCACGTTCCTTGCCGATCTCGGGATGTACCGGCCTTCACTCTACGATCTTCTCGACAGCAGCGAAAAAGACCGGGAACAGAAATTCAAAACGGAGTATTTCAAAAAAAGGTTCACCCTCTCACGGAGTCTCATGAAGCATATCCTTCAGCCGGTCCTGGGAGCCGGTAAGCCATCGGATATTCTGCTGGGGAAGGAAAAGAAAGGACGGGTAACCCTCCAAAGCAGACCTGACATCTTTATTTCCCTTTCCTACTCGGGTCCCTGTATTGCGATCACCCTGGGAAAACAGAAAATTGGTTGTGATATAGAAATCGTGCGTCCGGTGAAGGCAAATAAAATTGCATCCTGCCGGCTTTTTTCTGACAGCCTTCACGCCGATGACAGGGAATACCTCCGGAAGGTCATCCATGTGTGGACGCTGGTTGAATCCTGTGCAAAGTTATATGATGAAAATCCTTACCTTCTCCTGAATTCCTGCTCCCTGTCCGGGGATGCAAACTTCGTATCCTATTACATCAATAACCATCTGATCCTCTCCCTCGCCTCAGAGAGACTATTCACCGATGCCCTGGTCTGGCTCGATATGAACGGTCATGGAGAGGCATCACGTCTCACCGGGAGTCACTGAACAGGGTCCCGGTATCTTGCCGCTCGTGCCAGGGATTGGAGGGAATCATACATGGTTTTGCACCTTTACGGGCATCCTGTCTCTCATCGACGGGTAAAGGACTGGCCCCCTGGATTCAGAATTATGTGAAGAGGCAATAACTTTGTAGAGATCGATGATCTTCTTTGGGGGGAGATTGGGTGACGAGTCATTCCCGTCCCTGGAATCTCACATGAAAAAAAGATTGGAAATCGAGTTACAAATATTTTGTTACGCTCCCGGGGGCTCCGGCATGGCTCCGCCCCCGCCGCTGGGGCGACCCCCGCATTGCGATTGAGTTGTATTACCTGTCCGGACTTGATTAACAAAATGAAGAAGGGTGAACTTTTTTTTATTCGGTTTTAGGCGTAGTAGAAATCCTCAAAATATTTTTCTTAACGCTGCTATGGATAAGTTAACAATCCTATGGGCTTCAGTCCCACTCTACCATTCCTGCATTTTCACGAACCGAAAGAAAATAACCGTGGTGCTGAAGCCTTTACCTTATCCATGGGTACCTGTGGCTCAACGGCTATGAATACTCCTAGGGGCTACGGCATGTAATGCCTTCGCCCCCGCCGCTGTGGCACCCCCCCCCTGGAGCGATAACTCCAGGAAAGGTAATACGACACTATCGCAAAGCGAAGGGGCGGTTCGGGGGGACAGGCACTGTCCCCTCCGTAAACAAGTGCTTTTCAATTTGTTGAAAACTCAGGGATTCTACAAAGCCCGGTTTTAGTTCATTTTTATATATATATCACCATTACGTCTGAACATGATTTCTGACTCTGTAAAAAACTCCGACTTTCATGAATAATGAACATTCAGCCGGCCACGGATTTCCATGGATATCATATCGGGGGCGCCACAGTGGCGGGGGGAAAGCCCCTCGGAACGTTACGAATAAGGATCTCTCCAGAAAAGATATTTTTGGGGGGGGTTTACCTGTCCCGGGAAAAAACAATTTCTTTCAGTGCAGCCAAATCCAGTTTATTGGAAGAGTTCAAGGGGAATTCATCGATAAAGAAAATTTTTTTGGGAACTTTGTAGGAGGGAAGTTTTTTGTTGCAGTGTGCAACGATCTCCTTGTGCAGGTCCTGCTGATCCATGGTGTCAGGTGCCTGGATAACCGCAACAACCGCTTCACCCATGATCTCGTCCGGTATTCCAAAGACCACGCACCCTCTGAATTTTTCAAGAGACAGGATTTCATTTTCAATTTCATTGGGAGAAATCCTGTAACCCCCTGACTTGATGATATTTTTTGACCGCCCGACAACGTAGATGAACCCCTCGTAATCCACCGTGGCGAGATCTCCGGTATACAGCCAGCCGTTCTTCACCATGGCTTCCGTGGCTTCCGGGTCATTGTAATACCCCTTCATGATGTTATCTCCCTTTGCCACGATCTCACCGGTTTCTGAAGGTTTCACCGCCTGCATCTCGTGATTCACCACCGCAAGGGTGACACCGGGGATGCCTTTGCCAATCGATCCCATTTTGGCAGTGACCAGTTCCGGGGGAAGATAGGACAACCGGGCAGTCGCCTCGGTTGCCCCGTACATGATGTATAATTTTTTATGGGGAAAATGTTCGACGAGGATTTTGATATACCTGTTTGGCAACTGGCCCCCGGCCTGGGTGAAGTATCTCAGGCTGGGAAATTTCTGCTGCAGGAACAGTGTTTTATTGATGAGTATCTGGAACGTACTGGGAACACCCGCCAGACCGGTACACTGGTAGGTATCAATATCGGTAATCACCGAACTCAGGAACGGTTTCTGGTTCAGTACAATACTCCCGCCCACACGGAGGTGGGTATGGAGCAGCGAGGCACCATAGCAATAGAAGAAAGGAAGGATAACACACATTCTGTCCGTTTCATCCAGTCCGAGATACTCGATAATTGAACCGGTATTGGCGATGAGATTTTTATGGGTAAGCATGACCCCTTTTTTTGTTCCGGTGCTCCCGGACGTGAAGATAATAACCGCGACATCATTATCCTGCGTATCAGGACGGGGTAAAACGTTATTCCCGCTCTCCTTCAGGATTGACTCGTTCATGATGTCAAACGGTGACCCTTCAAAATGGGGACAGTACTTATCCTGGACGAGGGCACCGGAAAGAGAGCTTGTTTCATTGATCCGGGTCAGGTCCGTCTTGCTGATTTTCGTTTCAACAAGAACCGCAGTATTGCCGCTATAGATGATGGAGAGGTAACTGATGATAAAAAATGGTGTATTGTCTGCCATCAGGAGAATTTTTTTTCCGCTGCCGAACCGTTTACCAAGGATCGAGGTCACATCCTCCACCTTGTGTACAAACTCCCCATACGTAAGGGTTCCATGATCGCCTAAAATGAACAATTTTTTGGGATCATGGGGTCTTTCAAGAAGATATCTGACAAAATTCATGCTGTACCTTTGTGTACTTTTGTTACCGATGAATCATTCCATAATTTTTATCGAAAGGATGTTAATCCGGGGAGATACCCCCGGTTTTCACCTCTGCAGAATAAGATAAGATCCTGATAATTCATAAAAATATTGCCCTGTTTTTTCTTCTACTGCACTGCAGCCCTCAAACCTGTTCATTTATAGACCGGAGGGGCCATCTGGAGTACCTTTGCAGCATTCTTCAGACTGAGGATGTGCTTATTTGCCCGTTCAATCTGTTGCGCATCCAGGTGGATGCTCTGCCGGACAACCTCTTCCGGGAGGTGATGTTCATCAGCATACAGGAGCTGGTCCAGAACATCATAGGGAATCCTTAACGAAACTTCTTCATCCGAGGTGAAGTGACTCCAGGTGTCCGGGCTTGGTGCCCGTGAAATGATCCTGGGATCGATGTGCAGTAATTCTGCAAGCTTGTATACCTGCATTTTATAGCAGTTCGCTATCGGTTCCAGGTCAACCCCGCCATCCCCGTACTTCACAAAAAATCCGGTGAGCAGTTCTGTTTTATTGGTGGTCCCGCATACCGCATAATTCATTTTTTCCGCATACATGTACTCGACAATCATTCTTGTCCGCTGCTTCACGTTCTGGAGACTGAGAACGGAAAAAAACTGCGATGCAGACAACCGTTTCGTGCTGATTGCCATGTTGTCTTTCAGCAGTATCAGGGAGGGAATGTTCAGCACGTTTGCGGCACCTGTCATGGGAGGGCGGGTCAACGAAGTCGTATGGAATGCGGGATCATAGTGGGGGAAAAGTTCCCGTATGAGGGCTTCTTTTTTATCATAGATACCGAATGATTCGAGCATTGGCGTGATGGGGACTTCCTCGTAACGGATTTTTAACGCCCTGCATAAATCTGTCCCGAGTTCCCTGCTGGAAGGAGAAGACTCCTTTTCCGGGAGGATAAGTCCAAAGACCCTGTCAGGACCCAGTGCCTCGACGGCAAGAGCGGCAATAACTGCAGAATCTATCCCTCCCGAAACCCCGATGATGATGCCATCTTTCTTGAACTCATCCCGTACCGTTCTATGAATAAAACCGGATAATTGTTCCTTCAGTTCGCCGCTGTTTTTAAGCATCTCTTTTTTTATATCAAACACTTTATCATTGGTCCTTTGTGCCATCTGACATCACAATTCCTTTTTATTTTTACCAGAAAAACGGTATCCGGATTTGATTTTCAGGATTACGTGCTATGCAACGATGCCTTGCCAAATTATAATAATGATAATTTAAATACATTTCTCTCATTAGCGAATACTCATTTGAGACGATGTGAACTGGTATGAAAGAAATAAACGAGAATATACTCCATTTTTTGAGAACGGAAGGATTTCTCAATGAAAAAATGTCATTGAAGGAAAACGATTCTCTGACTGAAACGGGTGTGATCGATTCGATTATATTGCTCCAGCTGGTTGATTTCCTCGAAAGTACCTACAAAATCGAAATACCGGTAGAAATGTTAACAACGGAAAATTTTGATACCCTTGCCGGCATACAAAAATCGGTAATGCAACTGACAAAAGGATGAACGCTCTGTGATGGCAATGGATAAGATTATCTGTAAAAAGTGTGTCCTGGATTCGCAAACCCCCGGAATAACGATCAACACGGAAACGGGTTTATGCCAGTTCTGTGAACAGTTCACGTCTCTTTCAAAGGAGAAGGTTGAGGAAAACCAGGCCAGGATGGATACCCTGTTCAATGCACCTCCGGCAGGGGGGAAGTATGATGTTGTCTTTGCCCTGTCGGGAGGGGTGGATTCCTCGTATACCCTGTACCGGTTAAAGAAAGAATATCCCCATCTGAAGATTCTTGCAGTGCAGTTCGATAACGGCTTTATCTCAGAATCTGCCCTGGAGAATGCTAAGAAATTCTGTACCCTGACAAACAGCACCTACCTCCGTCTTACATTCGACGAGGACAGACTGCAGGATACCTTCCGTAAAGCAGCCGTATCGACAAATGCATACCCGGGTTTTGCAAAAAACAGGGCGAGTGATATCTGCAACACCTGTATAAGTATTGTCAAACAGAAAATTATTGACCTCGCCTTATCCACCAGATCGCCCTATATCGTTTTTGCATTCTCGCCGGGCCAGACGGATGCGGCGTTTATCACGCTGACAAAACCGTTCCTGAGCTGGATGAGAAAACTTTTTGACGGGAACCTGAAGGCAATGGGAGTGGCCGAACGGGAAGCTTTCCTCATCGACTCACACTTCATCCAGTCAGGTTCTCCCGAACCCGGGATAACGATTATCCACCCCTTCCTTATCTGGGATTATAACAAACCAGAATTCAAAAAAGAATGCCTGCAGCTCGGCTGGATCGACCCGGACCTGAAGGATCACAATTCATCCAACTGTCTTCTCAATGCATTTGCCATTAAAAATCACCTGGATAAATATCATATTCATTCGTATGCCTATGATCTGGCAGCACTTGTCCGTAAGGGAAACATGAAACGGGAAGACGCACTGAATAAATTAATCTTAAATGAATCTGATGGTTCCATAAAAGAGGTACAGAAGAAACTAAACCTGTAAAACGTGCACCTGTTCATACGCCAGGTCCAAAAATATTTTCATTCGGCAACTGGATAAAATCCAGGGTACTGGTTTTATAGCACGTTCCCTTGTTGTTTCCCGTGTGTGCGGTTCCGATGATATTCCGGATGATGAGTTATGATGATATCTTTTTAATCGAAGATATCGGTGATCCGGGAGATTTATCCGGGGATACGGGTGCCCGGACAGGTCAGAATCTGTCCGGTTATCCTTTTCCCGGCTCTGGTGAAACGGGTATGAACGGGAGTTCGCACCCGAACCATAAAAATTGTGAAGGTACTACTGGCATCCGCACCAGGGCCTCTTGAGAGGCCGGGAGCGGAGTTTTCAGCTCATTGAAGCGCCGCGCGGGGGCGTCCCTTCTGGGGCGGTGCAGATCATCGGAAATAGCGGGATTGCCACTTCCCGATAGTACTGGAATTGTGTAATTTAATATGAAAATGTCCTTGGTATTTTCATTCTGTATGCTTGTGGCCCCCGGCATCATGTCCGTTTTCATAGGAAATCCTCACAATATTTTTTTCAACGCTCTTTTTTGGGCCACGATAGGTAATTCCTCTGTCCCCGCCGCTGTGGCACCCCCATAGAGCGATTACTCCAGAGAAGACAATGCAACATCATCGAAAAGCGCAGGGGTGGTTCGGGGGGACAGGCACTATCCCCTCCAATAATAAGTGATTCCCCATTTGTTGAAATCTCAGGGTTTCAACAGAGCCGTTTCCTGAAGAGTCCTTATTCTCTCCGGAACCCTGCAAGAAAAACTGCCAGCCCGGATAACGCCACCATTACCACCGGCAAAGTACCGGGAGATGCCGGAGTTGTTTGAACTGCTCTGATAACCGCAGTGACCGAGACGGACTCGGAATCGCTTAACGAACCGTCAGTCACCCTGAAGGTGATGGTATAGGTGCCGGCCTGGGTATCAGCTGGTGTCCAGACAAACGATCGGGTTACGGGGTTGAAGGTTGCATTGGGGGGGAGGTTGACAGCAGAGTAGGTAAGACGGATAGTATCAGGATCGGTGGCATAAACCGTAAAGGTGAGCGGGCTGCCGGCATCTACGGATTTATTACCGATGGAGGCGAGCACCGGAGCCCGGTTGACCCCGGAGGACAGGATCCGGTCGATCACCTTTGTTCTAATGGTTGTCATATCATCGTTACCGGATAATCCTGCAGAGACGATAGTTTTGGCCGATGTGTTACTACCCTCCTTTTTTATCAACGAACCCACGTAGCGGGTATCATCGACACCTTCACGGAACCCCTCCCACTGGATGGTATCGATTACCCCGTTGCTCGCAGGATAGGCAAAAACATGATCACGGTAGAGGGTCCCGTCTGACAGATCATCATAATCGTTCCAGATATTTTTTCCGTACGGGAACTGGTACGCAAAATCCATTGCTCCGTCATATCCGGCATTCCATAAGGCAAATCCATAATTTTTGCGGTAAATTTCCGGATTTTCTATACCGGACTGGGGATTTCCGTAGGACAGGATGTTAAGCCCACGCTTGTGGAAGAGATCGGCCTGGTTTGCGTTCAGTGCTGAGCCGGCGATACCCGTATCAAGAACATCCCCCATCTTCAGTAATTCGGAACCTCTGCCTGCAGCATATATCTTCCCGTCATTGGCATGAACGGTCTGCCATGCCGCTCTCTGGGATAACAGTTCCTCACCTTTTACCTCATCCAGTCCGTAAAAATAGGTATCTTTGTATCCATAGGCATTCGTATGATTTCTCATGTTTTTTACCGTCGCTGCAATTTCGGCAAGTTCCGCCGGGGTCGATCCACTGCCGATATAGGAATCGTGGCCTTCCCACACCCCTATAAGATAGATTTTATCCTTTGGCAATCCGGCAGCATCTCGCAGCGACAGCGCTGTGTCAAGGTTCCCGTTATCCTGCTGGTAGAGTGTTGGATACAACACTCCGTGATCTTTCATGTCCTGGAGTTCAATCAGTAATGTTTCAGGTGACCGGTAGGAATGTCGGGTAACATCATGGGTTCCCAGTATCCCGTAGTTATAAATACCATACTCAAGGGGAGAGGGTTCAAGTGCGAAGGGCAGGACCCGGACACTCAGGTTCATCACGACAGGGATTTGAGAGGGAGCTGAAATTACCATATCCCCGTAATAATCCCCGGCCGGGGCAGACCCCGGGACATGAACCGTCACCCAGAGCTGCCTGTTCTCGTCTGCCTTGAGTGAAAAAGGCTGCAGCGATGCTGCATCCTGAACCCTGGCATCCGAGGGGAATGTTGCATGACGATCAGTTATATCTACATATTGCTCAACGCCGTTTATGGTTACTTTGAGATAATTGGTTTTGGTTGCGTAATCCACGTTCACAAGACGGTCATCTTTGATGAGAAGTTCCGGAGTGAGAAAGCGCCCGGTCGTATAGGTGATGGCATTTTCATTGGCCTGGTACCAGACTTTTACCAGTCGTACGTCAATGGCATCTGCCGGGATGGTGTTTCCCCTCGCATTTTCCAGATCCGGCACAATGATATTGATTCCGGAGAGGTCCTTTTGAGCCGTTATAACAAAAGAAGCGGGTTCAAATTCGTTCCGGCACGCAGTTATTGATAATGTATTCCCGGGAGCTGCCGGAATTTCGTAATTAAATGGCAGGACCTTTGTTGAAGTAACCGGTTCCCAGGGATAGGGTATTATTGCCTGTCCCGGGTGGGCCCTGATATATTCATTCGTCAGTGAGGCATAATTCACTGATGCCTGAACAGGGGGTATAACCAGGAATAAAATGGTGAGAGCAGCTATCAAAAATACTACTGCTTTTGCTGATATCATAATTTTTGCACCCTCTTTTTGCACTTTTTTAAAATTTCTCCGAGATAAAATATTACCCTTTGACTTTATTAATCCCTGCAATGTACTCACCCCGTGTCTGTGGGCATATATTCCTGAGGGGAGATGGTGAGAGAGGGGAGAGAGTCTGTCAGAGGACCTGGAGGGTAATGTTTCCGGGCCAGAGGATCGGCCCCTTCATATCAAGGGATCAATTGATTTTTTCCTTTGACAATGTTGACAATCTGAATAAAAAGATACGTCATTAAATATTAATTTGTCCATAGTATTACTGATAATCAGGGTTTCTCCATTGAAATGGACCACATATCTTTTCAGGTGACTATGTTCAGACCGCGTAATTTTTCCGGGTTGGTATCATGAAGTATATCGTAACCGGCGGGGCTGGTTTTATCGGCTCGCATATCGTCGAAGAACTTGCACGGCAGCAGCACGAGGTAGTGATCCTGGACAATTTTTTTTCCGGGAAGATGGAGAACATCCTGCCGTTCCTTGAGAAAACGGATGTCTCGCTCGTGAAGGGCAGTATCACGGATCTTACGCTCCTGAAAAAAATTTTTGAGGGTGCGAACGGGATCTTCCACGAGGGGGCAATCGCATCTGTACCCCGTTCAATTGCAAATCCGCTGGCAACAAATGAAGCAAATGTGACCGGCACCCTGAATGTCCTGAGTGCAGCGCGTGACTGCGGGGTGCGAAAAGTCCTGTTTGCGTCCTCATCATCAGTCTACGGAAATACTCCCACACTTCCCAAGCGTGAGGATATGACGCCCAATCCTCTCTCTCCCTACGCGGTGTCCAAACTTACCGGCGAGCACTACCTGAAGGTGTTTTCTGAAGTGTACGGGATAAAGACCCTCTCGCTCCGGTATTTCAATGTCTTCGGGCCCCGCCAGGATCCAAAATCCGAGTATGCTGCCGTAATCCCGAGATTTATTACAAAAATACTGGGTAACGGGTCTCCTACGATCTATGGTGATGGCGGGCAGACCCGGGATTTTACCTACGTGAAGGATGTTGTGCAGGCAAATATCCGGGCAATGGAGAGCGATGCACAGGGAGTGTTCAACGTGGCATACTGCAAACGGATTGACCTCAACGAGCTGGCGAACCTGGTCATGGAGATCACCGGCATCACCGTGCCCCTGCTGTATGAACCTCCCCGCGCCGGCGATGTCAGGGATTCCCTTGCCGATATCAGGCGGGCACAGGAAGCATTCGGCTATGCACCGGAATATACGGTCAGGACAGGGCTGGAAGAGACGATTGCATGGTACCGGCAGCGATAATGCTGCCGGTTCCCTTTTTTGTGCTCAATACGCAAGGGAATATTACTCTATAAATCGATGAATTCCCGGCTTTGTAAAAACGGGCATGAACATGAATGGTTCTCACCTGACCATGAAAAATTGTAAAAGTACGACTGGCACCCGTATCAGGTTCTTGAGAGGCCAAGTGGCGAAGTTTTCAGGTAATTGAAGCGCCGCGGGGGCGTCCCTTTTTGGTGCGGCGCAGATCATCGCAATAGCGGGGTTGGCACTTCCCAGGAGTACAGGAGTTGTGCTATTTTTCATAGGAAACCCTCAGTTTTCAACAAATGGGGAATCACTTATTATTGGAGTGGACCGTGCCTGTCCCCCCGAGCCGCCCCTGCGCTTTGCGAGGGTGTCGTATTACCTTCTCTGGAGTTATCGCTCCAGGGGGGTGCCACAGCGGCGGGGGCGGAGGCAGTACATGCCGTAGCCCAAAAAGAGCGTTAAGAAAAATATTTTCAGGATTTCTCCTGAACAAAATTCTCCCTGAATACATTTTTCTTGAAAGGCTGATTATCTATAGTGCAGCAAGTAATCTGAACGGAGTGTTGTCGTGGAATCAAAAAAAATTCTCAGTAAAACCGTGTGTGTTATCGGTCTCGGATATGTAGGTCTGCCTCTTGCAGAAGACTTCTCCCGTCATCTCCGGACGATAGGCTATCGCAGAGACCAGAAGAAAGTTGACGAGCTGAATAAAATGCCGGGGAACAGGATCGAGGCAACCACCGATCCACGGCGGATAAAGGAGGCAGATTTTGTTATTATTGCGGTTCCGACACCGGTAACAAAAGCAAAAGACCCGGACCTTGAACCGGTAATCTCTGCTTCGGAGGTTGTCGGCCGTAACCTGAAAAAAGGGGCAGTTGTCGTCCTGGAATCGACGGTGTACCCCGGGGTAACCGAAGATATCATGGGTCCGATCCTGGAAAGGGAATCCGGATTACGCTGTGGAAAGGACTTCAAAATCGGTTATTCTCCTGAACGGATCAATCCCGGGGATGAGGCACACATCCTGAAGAATATTACCAAAATTGTATCAGCCATGGACAAGCAGTCCCTTGATCAGCTGTCAGCGCTGTACGGGCTGATTACCAACGTCTACCAGGCCCCGGATATCAAAACTGCAGAAGCAGCCAAGGTCATTGAAAATATTCAGCGTGACCTGAATATCGCTCTCATGAACGAGCTTTCCATGATCTTTTACCGGCTCGGCATTGATACCGACGAAGTGCTCAAAGCCGCCGGCACCAAGTGGAACTTCCATACGTACCGCCCGGGCATGGTCGGGGGCCATTGCATCCCCGTAGATCCTTATTATCTCGTCCAGAAAGCCAAGGAAGTCGGCTATCACGCGCAGGTCATTCTTGCCGGGCGGTCCATCAATGATTCCATGCCCAAGTATGTCGCTGAGATGGCAGTCAAAGGACTGAATAAAGTGGGAAAAGCGATCAAGGGATCCAATGTCCTCATCATGGGACTGACCTACAAGGAAGATGTCGCAGATATCCGGGAATCTCCTGTCGAGAACATGGTGCATGAGCTCAAGGAGTACGACGTGAACGTGTACGGCTATGATCCATTACTTTCTGATGCGGTGATAGAGCATTTTGGTGCACATCCGTTACCGAAACTGGACAAGAAAATGGACGCGGTGATCATCACCGTGGCCCACACGAAATTTAAGGAAATGAACCTGGAACAGATACGGGGACTGATGAAGAGTAAGCCGGTACTTGTTGATGTACGGGGGATGCTTGACCAGGATGAAGCGGAAAAAACCGGGATGTACTACCGGAAATTGTAGAGCGGAATACCATGGTAACTACGCTACTCATCCGGATACGACCCATCGCTGGAACACCACTATGCATATGAGGAAGTTATGATGAAAAATCTCAGAATCATTATACCGGGCGGTGCAGGTTTCGTCGGAAGAAACCTGGTAAAATTTCTGGTACGTGCCGTTCCTGCGGAAAATATCACCGTGATAGATAAAAGTTCTGATCACCTGCAGATGATCAAACAGTATGGGGTAAAAACCGGGCAGGCCGATCTTTCGGAAAAAGGTTCGTGGTACGGTCTTTTCTCCGGGCAGGATGTAGTCATCCATCTTGCAGCACAGATCTCATCACCGATTGAAGAGGACTTTCAGAAGAATAATATCCGGGCAACTGAACATATTATCGAGGCTGCAAAGACCGCAGCCGTTCCCCGGATACTTTTTTTCAGTTCTGCAGCAGTCCTTTCTGTCAGGAAAGATCCCTATGCTGATACAAAGTTACGTGCCCAGGAGCTTGTCCAGCAGAGCGGACTGACCTATTGCATTATGCAGCCATCGCTGATGTATGGTCCGACCGATGACAAGAATATCGGGTACCTGATCAATTTTGCAAAGAAAATGCCCGTGTTCCCCATTC
>Ga0105106_10001487_pt1 | contig 16933 bp, 11 predicted proteins | sample PPLLaktember2015_5_FD_79109 | JGI IMG/M metagenome (GOLD analysis project Ga0105106, IMG submission 79109) | Freshwater sediment microbial communities from Prairie Pothole Lake near Jamestown, North Dakota, USA - PPLs Lake P8 Core (1) Depth... | ecosystem: Environmental > Aquatic > Freshwater >...
ACGAATCCGCCCTCCTCCTCGCGCTCGCCCCGCACGTCGACGATTTCCTCGGCGCGCTGTTCGGGATCGGGCCCGAGGTCGCAGCGCTGCGCGAGCGCCACAACGCGCTTGCGCCGCTCTATACCGTCAAGCGCCTTTTCGTGCAGCGCAAGGCGATGCACCGCATCAAGCCCGACGAGGCGGAGAAGATCGACGGCCCCGCGCTCGAGCGCGAGCTCGAATCCGTGATCGATGGGCCTTTCACCGAGCTTGCGTTCGCACGCTGCGTGAGCGGCTGGCTGCAGAACGAGAATGCGCACGCGACCGAGATCGACCTCGCGCTGCGTTACGCGGCGTGGGCGGCATCGAGCGCGGCCGGGCGCGAACGTCACGCGAGCGGCGTCCTCTTCAAGTCGCCGCACAAGCTCGATCCGAAGCGGCTCGTGCCCGCGCTCGTCGGGCGCGAGCGCGGCTACACCGAATACCGCCTGCCCGCGCACGAGCTGCGGCGCCGCAGCGGGTTCGCGCTCACCGACGCGGGAACCCATCTCGAAGGCGCGCTCGATCACGCGCACTACTGCATCTGGTGCCACGAGCAGGGCAAGGACTCGTGCGCCAAAGGCCTGCGCGAGAAAGGTGCGACGGGGCGCGGCACCGCTTCGTTCAAGAAAAGCCCGCTCGGCGCCGTGCTCGCCGGCTGTCCGCTGGAAGAGAAGATCTCCGAGTTCCACAAGGCGAAGACCGAAGGACTCGCGATCGCGGCGCTCGCGATCATCGCGATCGACAATCCGCTGTGCGCCGCGACCGGGCACCGCATCTGCAACGATTGCATGAAAGCCTGCATCTATCAGAAGCAGGAGCCCGTCAACATTCCGGAAGCCGAGACGCGCACGCTGAAAGACGTGCTCGAGCTGCCGTGGGGTTTCGAGATCTACAGCCTGCTCACGCGCTGGAACCCGCTCAACCTGCGCCGCCCTTACCCCGCTCCGGAAAGCGGCAGAAAAGTGCTGGTCGCCGGCATGGGCCCCGCCGGTTTCGCGCTCTCGCACTTCCTCATGAACGACGGCCACGCGGTGGTCGGCATCGACGGCCTCAAGATCGAGCCGCTGCCGCCGGAGCTTTCCGGCGTCGACGCGCGAGGCCTGCGCGTGCCGTTCAAGCCCATACGCGACGCGGCCGAGCTGCGCGAGCCGCTCGACGCGCGCGTCATGGCCGGCTTCGGCGGCGTCGCGGAGTATGGAATCACCGTGCGCTGGGACAAGAACTTCCTGAAGATCGTGCGGCTGCTGCTCGAGCGCCGCCGCGAGTTTGCGCTGTTCGGCGGCGTGCGCTTCGGCGGCACGATTTCGGTCGACGACGCGTTCTCCATGGGTTTCGACCACGTCGCGCTCGCCATAGGCGCGGGGCGCCCCACGGTGCTCGACATGCCCAACGGGCTCGCGCGCGGAGTGCGCACCGCATCGGACTTCCTGATGGCGCTGCAGTTGACCGGCGCCGCGAGGAGCGGCTCGATCGCAAACATGCAGCTGCGACTGCCGGTCGTGGTCGTCGGCGGCGGCCTGACCGCCGTCGATGCGGCCACCGAATCGCTCGCCTATTACCCGATGCAGGTCGAGAAATTCCTCGAGCGCTACGAAGGCCTCGCCTCCGCCTACGGCGAGACGGTCGCCGGCGCGTTCGCGAACCGCGACGAGCGCGAGATCGCGGACGAGTTTCTGCGGCACGCGCGCGCGATACGCGCCGAGAAAGCGGCCGCTGCCGCCGAAGGGCGGCCGGCGCGCGTGCTGGAGCTGCTGCAAGCGTGGGGCGGCGTCACGATCGCCTACCGCCGCGGCCTCACCGACAGCCCGTCGTACACGCTCAATCACGAGGAAGTCCACAAGGCGCTGGAGGAAGGCATCACCTTCGCCGAAGGCTTGACCCCGACCAGAGTCGAGCTCGACGAGCACGGCAGCGCGAGCGGGCTTACCGTCGCCATACAGATGCGGGGCCCTGACGGCGCATGGAGCGCTGCGGGCGAGAAGACGCTGCCTGCGCGTACCGTGCTGGTCGCCGCCGGAACGCAGCCGAACACCGTGCTCGCGCGCGAGGAGCCCGATCTTTTCAGGCTCGATGGCCGCTACTTCCAGGCGGTCGACGACGGCGGCAATCCCGTTGCGGTCGAGAAATCGATCTCCAAACCGAACGCGGTCAACGTGCTGGTGGCGAAGCGCGACGACGGCCGCTGCATGAGCTATTTCGGCGATCTCCACCCGTCGTACTCGGGCAACGTGGTGAAAGCGATTGCAAGCGCGAAGCAGGGCCATCCGGTGGTGACGCGCGCGCTCCTCGCCGTCGCCCCCAGCAGCGCCGAGCCGGTGCCGGCGTTTTTCTCGAGACTCTTCGACGCGCTCACCGCCACCGTGCTGAAAGTGGAGCGCCTTACGCCCAACATCGTGGAAGTCGTGGTCCTCGCGCCGCTCGCCGCGAAGCGCTTCCAGCCGGGACAGTTCTACCGCCTCCAGAACTTCGAGACTTACGCGCGCTCCGCGCGCGCGACGCGCCTCGCGATGGAAGGTCTCGCGCTCACCGGCGCCTGGGTCGATCGCGAGCGGGGCCTGATCTCGACCATCGTGCTGGAAATGGGCGGCTCGTCGGACCTGTGCTCGCTGCTCGCGCCGGGCGAGCCCGTCGTCCTCATGGGCCCCACCGGCACGCCCACCGAGATTCCCAGCGACGAGACCGTCGTCCTCGCCGGCGGCGGTCTCGGCAACGCGGTGCTCTTTTCCATCGGCCAGGCGATGCGCCGCGCCGGCTGCCGCGTGCTCTATTTCGCCGGCTACAAAGGGATCGCGGACCGCTACAAAGTGGAAGAGATCGAAGCGGCCGCGGACGTCATCGTCTGGTGCTGCGACGAGCATCCGGGGTTCGTGCCGGGCCGGCCGCAGGACCGGACGGTCGTCGGCAACATCGTGGAGGCGATGCGGGCCTACGCGAGCGGCGCGCTGGGCGAGCAGGCGATAGCGTTCGGCGCGGTCGACCGCATCGTCGCCATCGGATCGGATCGCATGATGGCCGCGGTCGCGCAGGCGCGGCGAACGCTGCTGAAGCCCTACCTGAAGGACTGCCACCTCGCGATCGGCTCGATCAACTCGCCGATGCAATGCATGATGAAAGAGATCTGCGCGCAGTGCCTGCAGCCCCACGTCGATCGCGTCACCGGCGAGACGCGCTACGTCTTCTCGTGCTTCAACCAGGACCAGCCGCTCGACCACGTCGACTGGCAGGCGCTCGATTCGCGCCTGCGCCAGAACCGCGTCCAGGAGAAGCTCACCTCGGCCTGGATCACGCACTGCCTCGCCGAAGAGCGCGCCTGAAGGACCGGAATTACGGCCGTACGCGCACTCCTCATGCGAGGCTCCCCGACAGCAGCGTGGCGATGCCGAGGAAGGAGAAGAAGCCCGCCACGTCGGTGACGGTGGTGAGCACGATCGACGAGGCCGTCGCCGGGTCCATGCCGAATCGCGAGAGCACGATCGGCACCATCGCGCCGGCCATGCCCGCGATCACCATCGCGATCACCATCGACGAGGCGATGACGTACACCAGCCCCATCGAGCCGCTCCACAAATAGACGCCGATCGCCGTGGTCGCGGCGACCGCGAGGCCGTTTATGAACCCCGCGCCGGCTTCCTTCGTAACCACGCGCCGCCAGTGGCGCAGGCTGATCTCGCGCAGCACGAGCCCGCGCATGGTGATTGCGAGCGCCTGCGCGCCGGCGTTGCCCGACTGTCCCGCCACCACCGGCAACAGCACGGCGAGTGCGGTGACCTTCGCGATCGTGTCCTCGAAGATGCCCACCACCGCGGCGGCGAGAAAGGCCGTCAGGAGGTTCACCTGGAGCCAGGGCAGCCGCTTCCTCACCGCGAAGAGCGGGCCGGAGAGCGCGCGTTCCTCGCGGCTCGCGCCCACCATCGTCTGGATGTCGATGCTCGTTTCCTGCTCGAGCGCGGTGAGGAGCGCCGCGTGGCGAATCACCCCCACGAAGTGCCCGTCGACGTTCACCACCGGCACCTCGGTGATCGGCTGGCGCTCCAGGATCGCGACCACCTCCTCGCGCGGATCGAGCGCCTTCACCGCGGCAAGCAGCGGGCGCACGATCTCTCGCAGCTCTAGCTTGGGATCGGCGATCGCGAGGTCCTGCATCTCGACACGACCGACGAGCACGCCGCCGTCGTCGACCACGAACAGCTCGCGAAGACCGCGGCGGCGCATCGATTTCAGGCGCGCAACTGCCTGCGCGACCGAAAGGCCGGCGCGCAACGGGCTCACGTCCATGTCCATCAGCCGGCCGGCGGAATTCTCCGGGTAGCGCAGAAGCTCGCGCAACTCGTGCGCGACCTGCGGCTCGAGCGCGGCGAGACGTTGCTCGCGCTCGGTCTCGTCCCACTGTGCAACGACCGCAGCGCTCGCAGAAGGCTCGGCCTCGGCGAGCAGGCTCCGCGCGAGCGCGTCCGGCAGCCGTTCCACGATCGCGCGCGCGACGTCGGGCCCGAGCGACTGCCACGCGCGCACCACGGCATGCGCCGGCTGCTGGGCGAGGAGCGAGGCACTCTCCTCCGGCGCCATCGCTTCCAGCAGGCGCGCCGCTTCATGCGGGTAATCGAGGAGGTAGCGCTGGTGCAGCGCTGCGACCGCAGGGAGCGGCGCGGCGCTCATTGCTCGTCCGGCAGCACGCGCTTCACGGCCGGAAGCAGCGCGACCCCCGATTGCACCAGGCCCGCCACCGCGCCCCAGTAAGCCGCCGCCGCGAGGCCCGCGAGCGTAGTTTCGCTCTCGACACCGCGCACGGCCCCGCCCTGCGAGAGCGCCTCGTGCAGCCTGGCTGCGCGCAGTACACCGATCAGCCGCTCGCCGCGCTCGACCACCGGCAACACGCTCGCGCGCCGCCATGCCGGATGCGCGAGAGCCCCGCTCAGCGGCATCGCGGCCGGCAGGATTCCGGGCGCAGATTCCATCAGCGAGGCAAGCGATGTGGTATCGGGCGCCCGCAGCAGGTCCGGCAAGGCCACCACGCCCCTGAGCCGGCCATCTTCCGCAATCACATAAACCTGCGACGCTTCCGCATCCGGATCCGCGCGCGCCCGCGCCAGCGCTCCGCCCGCGCTGGTCGTCGGCGGGAGCGCCAGCATCTCCGGATCGGCCCATGCGCCGATGGTGTCCTCGGAATAGCCCAGCAGCATTCGCGAGGCCACCGCGGTAATGGTCGAGAGACCGCTCAACAGGCGCGAGCGGCGCGGTTCGGGGATGTGGCGCAGCATGGCGACCGCGCCCTGCGCCCCGGCGGCCGTGAGCAGGCCGAGCGCGCGATCGTCTTCGAGGGCGCCGAGCAGGCGCGCGGCCTGGGGCGGCAACATGGCTACCAGCGCGGGCGCAGCCGCCCGCGCCGGCAGGCGCGCGAAGAGCGCTGCGGCGTCCGCGGACGGCACGCCTTCGAGAACGCGCGCGGCATCGGCCGGATGCGTCGAGACGTAGGCGAGCGTGAGAATCCCGGGCTCAGCCATCGGCGCGCGCCTTCACGCTGACCGGCAACTCGTTCAGCAGCCGAGCCGGAAGCACGACGCGGCCTTCAGCGGTCTCGAGGACCAGGCCGGTCGCCGTCAGCTCGAGCAGCCGCCCCTCGTGCTCGCCGATGCGCAGCGTCTGACCGAGCGCGAACGCATGCCGCCAGTGGTTCGCTGCGATGAGATTGGCGACGTGCTCGCGCGCGCCGAATCCCACCGCGATCGCCACGCCGGCGCCGACGGTGAACGCCACGGCCGCGACGAATATCGCGAGAAAGGTGATGCGAATGCCGATCTGGTCGGCGCCGATGAGAATCGCACCGACGAGGGTCGTCACGCGCACGATGCGCGCGAGCATCGCACGCTGCGCGGGGTCGAGCCGCGTCGCGGTGGCTTCGGCCAGGTCCGCGAGGAAACCCGAAAGCAGCCAGCCCACGGCGAGGATCAGCAGCCCCGCGGCGAGCGTCGGCAGGTAGTCGAGCAGCTTGGCGAGCCAATCGGCGAAGGCCTGCAGCCCGAGCACCTGTGCGGCGGCGGTGACGAAGAGCAGCAGCACCATCCAGAAGACGAGCGCACCGACCACCACGGAGCTTCGCGCGACGCGCTCGCGGGGCAGGCCCGCGGGCAATCCCATTCGCGGCAGCAGCGTGTCCACGAGGAGCACCGCGCGCACCGCGACCGCGCGCAGCACTTTCGCGAGCAGCCAGCCCACGAGCACCAGGAGCAAAGCGGTGACCACGCTCGGAAGGTAGGCGGTCATGCGATCGACCAGCGTCGCGGACGCGTGCACGAGGGCATTGCCCGGCCCCTGAACGTCCTTCACCGCTTTCCCCTTCGAACTCGACCCGTGAATGGTAGCCGAACTTCCTCCGGTCCCGGCGGATCGCAGCGCATGGAATTACGGCAGTACGCCCCCGCTTTTCCGCGAATTGCCGCAGCCGGGCGTGTCTTATCGTACGAAGCATGATGACTACCAACCTCGTGCTCGCGGCAGGCGTCGCCTACGGTGTCCTCGGCGCGCTCATCCTCTTCTACTCGCACCGCTCGGTTTACCTCGCGGCGACGAGCCTGGTGGCGGGCTACCCGCGAATCATCGGGAAGCTCCGCGTGCAGCGCTGCGACGGGCGCTTCGGCCTCGCTGTCCTCGCGTGCGGAGTGGTATTGCAGATCCTCGCGGCGGGGGGCTACGGCGCGCCGCTCACCCTCTGGCGTTTTCCCGCTTCGGTCGCGGGCGCCGCGCTGCTCATCTACGGCCTGTGGCGTGTGCTCGCCTCGCGCCGCGTGGCTGTAGCGCGCACCCCGCAGATGCCCGCCCGAGCGCGCGTCGGCAAGCGGGTATTCGAGACCCGGCGCTCGTCTCGCCTGCGCGAAGCGGCGCTCGCTGAAGCGCCGCGGCTGTACGCGCTCGAACGCTCGCTCGAGCGCCGGCTCGGGACCCACGGCGGCATCGCGCTCGCGTCGTAAAAAAGACAACGATACCGCGCCGGTTGCGCTCCGCGCGCGAGCTAGCCCAGCACGGGACGCGCGGAGGCCACCAGCTTCTCCAGCTCGTCCGCATCGACCGGTTTCGTCAGGTGGTGGTCGAAGCCCGCTTCGCGCGCGCGGCGTTTGTCTTCGTCCTGCCCCCAACCGGTGAGCGCGATCAGCATCATCTCCCGGCCCCACGGCTCGCTGCGAATGCGGCGCGCCGCGTCGTAGCCGTTCATGCGCGGCATGCCGATGTCGAGGAGCACGACCTGCGGGTGGTAGCTCTGGGCGATGGTGACCGCCTCGACGCCGTCGCGGCCGGTGCGAACATCGTTGCCGCCCATGCGCAGCATCATGGCGAGCGATTCGGCGGCGTCATGGTTGTCGTCGGCCACGAGGATGCGGCGTCCGGCCGGCGCCGCCGGCTCCTCCGGCGCGTGCGCGTCGCGCTCGAGCATGCGCGTGCGCGCGAGCGGCAGGCGCACCATGAACTCGCTGCCCCTGCCCGGCCCTTCGCTGTAGGCCATCACCGAACCGCCGTGCAATTCCACGAGCGCACGGGCGAGCGAAAGCCCGATGCCGAGACCGCCCTGTGCGCGGCGCAGCGCCGAAGTCGTCTGCGCGAACATGTCGAAAAGCCGCGGCAGGTGCTCCTCCGCGATGCCGATCCCGTCGTCCTTCACCGAGATCACGAGCTCGCGGCCCTCGACGTTTGCCGAGAGCCGGATATGGCCTCCGCGCTCGGTGTATTTCGCCGCGTTGTCGAGGAGGTTGGCCAGCACCTGCGCGAGACGCACCGGATCGGCGTCGACGTACACCGGCTCGGAGGGCACCGAGATCGTGAGCTCGTGACCCGCCGCGTCGATCAACGGCCGGCTCCTTCCGACCGCGGTATCGACCACGTGCGCGAGCTCGACGCGTTCCTTGCGCAGCTCGAGCTTCTCGCGCGCCATGCTGCTCACGTCGAGCAGATCGTCGAGCAATCGCGCCATCAGGTCGACCTGCCGCTCCACCGCGTCGCGCGCCCAGGCCGTCTGCTCGTCCGGCATCGGGCGGGCTTTCAACATCGTCACGCTGTTCTTGATCGGTGCGAGCGGGTTCCTGAGCTCGTGGGCGAGCACGGCGAGAAACTCATCCTTGCGGCGGTCGGCTTCGGTGAGCTCCGCATTCTCCCGGCGCAACTCGTCTTCGGAGCGCCGGCGCGTGGTGGTGTCGATGCCGATGCCGTAGAGCGTGAGAGGCTCGCCGCCGGCGCCGTAGACCGCCCTGCCGCGCGCCTCCATCCACCGCCACTCGCCCGACGAGTGCCTGAAGCGGAATTCCACCGTGTAATCGGTGCGGTCCCGCAGCGCTTCCTCGACCGCGGTTTTTAGCAGCGCGTGATCGTCCTCGTGCACGTAGGCGAAGAATCCGTCCTCGCTGCCTTCGAACGTACCGGGGGCGAGGCCGAAGATCTCCTCGAGCTCGCGGCTCCACCACAGCCTGTTGGTCTCGAGGTCGCGCGACCACGCGCCCATGCGCCCGCCGCGCATCGCCAGCGCGAGCGCGTCTCGGCTTTCGCGCAGGCGGTCGCGCTCGCGCTCGAGCTCCGCGTTCGCGCGGGCGAGCTCTGCCGTGCTCATGACGACCCGCTGCTCGAAGCTCGCCTCCAGCGCGCGCAGCTTCGCCTCGGCCTTCTCGCGCTCGGCGATTTCCCTTTCGAGGCGCTCTTCGCTTTCGCGCCGGTGTCGCGTGAGTGGAAACACCATCAGCCGCTGGCCGCGCGGTTGATCGCGAGCCAGTAATAGCCGGCGCGGCGCGTGACGTCGCTGAACGCGTTGAAGTCGAGCGGCTTCACGACGTAGCTGTTGACGCCCAGATCGTACGTCTTCGCGATGTCGCTCTCCTCTTCCGAGGACGTCATGACGACCACGGGTATGCGCCTGGTGCGCTCGTCCGCCCTGATCGCCGTGAGGACTTCGATGCCGTTCACCCGCGGCATCTTGAGATCGAGGAGCACCAGGCGCGGGAGCTCGTCGCCGCGGCCCGCATACTCGCCCCTGCGAAACAGGTAATCGAGCGCTTCGACGCCGTCTTTCACCCACGTGATGTTGTTCGCGATCTTGCCGCTGGTAAGCGCCGTCATGGTGAGCTCGGCGTCGAGCGGATTGTCTTCGACGAGCAGTATCTCGATCTGTTCGAACTGGTCCATCTGCCTTCCTTTCGCTTACACCTTGCCCTTTCAGGCGAGGTCGGCCTCCTCCGGCCTGCTGAAGAAATACCCCTGGGCCTGGTCGCAGCGCAGGTCGCGGAGCAGATTCGCCTGCTCGGAGGTCTCCACCCCTTCGGCCACCACGCACATGCGCAGCGTGTGCGCGAGCGAAATGATGGTCGAGACGATCGTCATGCTTTGCGGCTCTCCCATCATGGTGCGGATGAAAGAGGCGTCGATCTTGAGGGCATCCGCTGGCAGCCTCGCGAGATAGCTGAGCGAGGAATAGCCCGTTCCGAAGTCGTCTATGGCGATGTTAACGCCCATCTCCTTCAACGCCCGGAGCTTCCGTGTGTTGGCTTCGATGTCCTGCATGAGCAGGCTTTCGGTGATCTCGAGGTCGAGCCCGTGCTTGCCGTCCGCGCAGTCCGCGAGCGCCTTCCCTACGGATTCCACGAAGTCGCTCCGGCGCAACTGCAGCGCCGACACGTTCACCGCGATGCGCTGCGCGCCGCGCGCGCGCGCGGCCCGCTCCTTCCAGTGCTCGAGCGCGGTGTGGATCGCCCAGCGGCCGACCTCGAGGATGAGGCCGGTTTCCTCGAGCACCGGCACGAACTCCTGCGGCGCCACGAGGCCGCCTTCCGGATCGTTCCAGCGGATGAGCGCCTCGAGGCCGCTCACGCGTCCGGTGCGCAGATCGATCTTGGGCTCGTAGTGCAGGAAGAACTGCTCTCTTTCGAGCGCGCGGCGCAGCCTCCCCTCGAGCGATAGCCTTTCAGCGACGCGCGCGTTCATGTCGGCCTGGTAGAAGAGATAGCGCTCGCCGCGCGCTTTCGCCTGCTTGTGCGCGGCTTCGGTGTTCGCGAGCAGGGTATCGGCGTCGGCGCCGTCGGCGGGGCACAGCGCGATGCCGACGCGGATGTCGATCGTGATCTCGGTGCCGTGCACGACGAAAGGCTCGGTGAGCGCCGCGGCCGAGCGCTCGAGCAGGTGAGCCACGCGCGGCGCATCGGCGTCATCGCGGATGAGGCCGCCGAACTTGTCGGCCGAGAGCCGCGCCATGTCGGAGAGCTCGGGCCACAGCCTCGCGAGGCGCCGCGAAAGCTCGCGCAGCAGCGCATCTCCCGCATCGCGCCCGAGGCTGTCGTTGACGGTGCTGAAGCGCTTCACGTCCCACACCAGCACCGCGGTCCCGGCGCCGCCGTGGTTCGCGGCCTCGACCGCTTCTCCGAGCCGCTGGTGGAGCAACGCGCGGTTGCCGAGACCGGTGAGCGGATCGTGCCACGCGAGATAGGCGAGCTTCTGCTCCTTGTCGATGTACGCGAGCGCGAAGGAGACATCGTGCGCGAGCTGCATGAGGAGCTTGAGCTCGTCCTCCGCGAAAGCGTCTTCTTCGCCCGCGAGCAGCGTGAGCGTGCCGGTCACCTCCGCACCCGAGAGCAGCGGAAGAACGACAAGAGAGCGTATCCCGAGGCGCAGCGCTTCCTCGCGCGCGTCGGCTCGCAGGGGACACGCGGCGTCGAGCTTGTTGCACACCGCGGACTCTGCGTGCTCGATCACGCGCGCGATCATCCCCCCGGGCTCGGGCACGCCGTCGACAGCGAGCGCGCTCCGGTCGCCGTCCTTGCCGCCCAGGCCCGCGCTCGCGACCAGCTTCACCTCCCGGGTGTTCCGGTCGTACAGCCCGATCAGCGCGCCGGCGTAAGCGCCGTGCTCCACCGCGATGCGGCACGCGTCCGCGAGGAGCTCTCGGCCGTCGGTGTTGCGCACGACCGCGGCGTTGGTTCCGCTCAGGACCCGGTGGATGCGGCCCAGACGCGCGAGCTTCTCCTCCTGGAGCTTCTGCTCCGTCACGTCGATCGCGATCGTGCCGACCAGCGCTGCGGCGCCCTCGGGTCCCGGGATCGGAAAATGGTGCGCGAGCCACCATTTCGCCTGCCCGCCTTCGCCCCGCCTCACCACGCGCTTGATGGGCGCGTTGCCCGACACGACCTGCCGGTCGATCGCTTCGACCTCGTGGGCGAGCGTCGGATCCAGCACTTCGCCGCACGCATGTCCGACGACCTCCTGCGCGGCGAGTCCCTCACCGGCCTGCCAGGAGCCGTTCACGTAGGTGTAACGGCCGCCGAGGTCGCGTATGGACGCGCGGCCGGGCAGGTGCTGCATGAAGGAGCGGAAAGTCGCCTCGCTCGCGCGCAGCGCATCCTGCGCGTGGAGCATCGCGCGCTTGTCGCGCGCTTCCGCGACGGCCCTGGTCACGACCGGCGGCAGGCGCTCGAGCCTGTCCTTGAGGACGTAGTCGGTCGCGCCGGCCTTCATCGCGGCGACGGCGCGCTCCTCGCCTATCGTTCCCGAGACGAACACGAACGGGACGTCGGCAGCCTTGTCGCGCGCAAGAGAGAGCGCGGCGAACCCGTCGAGGTCGGTCGGCATGCTGAAATCGGAAAGGATCAGATCCGGCGGAGATTCCGACAACGCGCGCTCGAAATCGACCCGGGTACAGACGCGATCGGAAGTGAATTCCACTCCCGCCTTGCGCAACTCGTGCTCGCAGAGCTCGGCATCGATGGCCTGATCCTCCACGAACAGGATGTGCAGGTTGCTGCTCATAGAAAACCCCACACTCTATTTCCCCTGCGGATGGTATGTCGTGGTGCAGGCCTCCTGTACGGCGTTGCTCGTTACCCGCAGCCGTCAGGCGCTTTCGCGATTTGGATATGACGGCGAGTGGCCTAAGCATTAAACGAGCCCGTCCGTACAAGTGCCACGCGAACTGTGACAAAACTCACAGCCCACCGGGCGCGGCGCCGCGTTCCGTGAGTTTGTCGCACTTTCGTTGTGGGGAATACACCTACAAGGCTCCCCGCCTCTCCCCGGCTGGCGCCTGCACCAGGGAGACATTTACATGGCTGGACTTGCGGACCTCCGGTTGTGGCCCTCGGTCGTAGTGCTCTGCCGCAGCAGCGCGGTCGCTTCCTCGAAGGGCACCGGCGGGCTGTAATAGAACCCCTGGACCTCGTCGCAGCCGCGGGTTCGAAGGAAGTTCAGCTGCGCGATCGTTTCCACGCCTTCGGCGATCACGGTGATGTGGAGCGTCCTCGCCATCGCGATGATCGCCTGGGTGATCGCCATGTTGCCCGGGTCGTTGGGCACGTCCGCGATGAACGAGCGATCGATTTTCAGGCTGTCGATAGGGAAGCGCCGCAGATACGCGAGCGACGAATAGCCGGTGCCGAAATCGTCGATCGCGATGCGCACGCCGAGGTCCTTGATCTGGCGGATGAGCGCGACCGCTCCGCCGGGATCGTGCATCACCATGCTCTCGGTGATCTCGAGCTCGATGAAGCGGCCGTGGCACGCGGTGTCCTTGAGCACCCGCAGGGTGTCGTTGAGGAGCCCCGCGTGGAGGAACTGGCGCGGTGAGAGATTGACCGCCATGCGCGAGAGCGGGAGGCGCAACGACTGCCACTGGCGGTGCGCCCTGCACGCTTTCTGCAGCACCCACTCGCCGAGCGGCACGATGAGCCCGGTCTCCTCGGCGAGCCTGATGAAGCGGTCGGGCGCGAGCAGCCCCATCTCGGGATGCTGCCAGCGCACCAGCGCTTCCATGCCGACGATGCGCCCGCTGCACAATTCGATCTGCGGCTGGTAATAGAGCGCGAGCTCCTCGTCGCGTTCGAGCGCGCGGCGCAGCCCCGCCTCGAGGTTGAGGCGCTCGAGCGAGCCGACAGTGATCTGCTCGGCGTAGAACTCGAAAGCGTTCTTGCCTTTTTCCTTCGCGCGATACATCGCGACGTCGGCGTGCTTGAGCAGCGTCGTCGCGTCCTGCCCATCCTCGGGAAAAGAGCTCACGCCGATGCTCGCGGTGACGTTGTACTCGCGACCGCCGATCACGAAAGGCGACGCGAGCGCCTCGATCAGCTTGCGGCTCACCGAGCCCACGTAGAGCGGATCGGTGACTTCCTCGAGCAGGATCACGAATTCGTCGCCGCCCAGGCGCGCCACGGTATCGCCTGCGCGCAGGTTGTCGAGGAGGCGCTGCGCCGCTTCGCGCAGCACGAAGTCGCCGGCTTCGTGGCCGAGCGTGTCGTTGATCACCTTGAAGCGGTCCATGTCGACGAAGAGCACGGCGAGCGCGCGCTCGTGACGGCGCGCCTGGGCGATCGCGCGGCCGAGGCGCTCGTCGAACATGACGCGGTTGGGGAGACCGGTGAGGCCGTCGTGCATCGCCATGAACTTCACGGCCTCCTCGGCCTGCATGCGCACGATGTACTGACCGATCTCGCTGCCGATCGACTCCGCGATCTTCACGAGCAGCGCGTCCGGCTCGCGCACGTCGCGATGGAAAAATTCCATCACGCCGAGAACCTCGTCACCGCGCATGAGCGGAAACGCGAAAGCCGCGTGCAGGCCCGCTTTCTCGACGTCGTCGTGGCGTTTGAAGCCGGGATCCTTCGAAAGATCGGATATCCAGACCGGCTTCGCGCTCGCGAACGCGCGGCGCATGAGGCCTTCGCCGGCCGGATCCGGGGCGACCGACCGCTCGAAAAAGCTCGCGTCGAACTCGCGTATCTCCGGCGTGTCGACGCTCCAGCTCTCGCGTCTCTGCAGGAGGCGGGCTCGCGGGTCCCAATGCCACCGCGCACCGTAATGCCAGCCGAGGCTGGTGCAGATCGCCTCGATCACGGCCGGTATCGCGCGCTCCAGGCTCGGCGATTCGGAGAGCACGCGTGTGATCGCATGCTCCATCGCCTGGCGCTTCTCCGCGAGCTTGCGCTCGGTCAGGTCGACGATAGTCGCGATCACGCCGGCCACGCGGTCTTCCGGCCCGGAGTATGTCGCCTTGTAGTACACGACGTCGTGGAGCGACCCGTCGCTCGCTCGAATGCGCGCGTCATAACTCTGCGAGCCGGGCTCCACGAGGAGCGCGTGGTCGAGCGTGGAAGTCTCCGCGGCGAGAACGGGGTCGTCCGGAAAGAGCTCGCGCGCGGTCCTGCCGATGACGGCGGCGCGTGGAATGCCGAAGAAGTCCTCCCACGCCTTGTTGACGCCGCGGTAGCGGCCGTCGGTTCCGGTGAAGAAAATCGGGTTGGGCAGGGCCTCGATCGCCTCCTGCGTGGTGCGCCGCGCCTGCGCGAGCTTGGCTTCGCGCGTCATGAGATAGAGCTGCACGAACACCTGCACCTTGGTGCGCAGGATCTCGGGGATGACCGGGGTCACGATGCAGTCGACCGCGCCGAGCGCGTAGCCTTTCGCGCTCATCATCGCTTCGGCGTAGGCAGTGAGGAAGATGATCGGCGTGTGCGCGGTCTTCGCGCTGCCGCGCATCAGGGCCGCGGTCTCGAAGCCGTCCATTTCCGCCATGTTCACGTCGAGCAGGACGACGGCATACTCCCGCTCGAGGAGCCGCCTGAGCGCCTCGACGCCGGAGCGCGCGGTCACGATGTTCTGGCCGAGACCGGTCAGGATCGCCTTGAGGGCGATCAGGTTCGCCGGACGATCGTCCACGATGAGGATGTTCGCCTTCTCGCCGGCTGCGGCAGCGCGCGCTTCTTCGGTCATGCCATCCCTAGTCGATACGCCGGACTCGCATCTCTTCCGGTCTGGTTGGGGGCATTTTCCATGCAACGCGCGTGCCTTGGCCACCGGCCGCGCGCTTTCGTCGCATTGTCGTGAGATTTCTCACGCGTTGCATGCAGTGTGTAGCCGCGCGACGACACAAACCGGCGTGGAAACGGCGCCAGGCCATCGCGACGTACGACTGCGGCATAATGGCGGCACGAGTTGCACTGGCGAGACGCCACCCCGATGCCCCGATCCGCACTTCACTTGTTCCTGCTCCTCGCGCTGCTCGCTTATCAGCCCGCGGCCGCCGCCGCGGCGCTCGATCACGCCGGGACGGATTCCAAAGCGCGCAACAAAGCGCGTGCGCCCGAGCGGCCTTACGGCCGCGAGGGCGACCCGCGCAAAGTAAATCGCGTGATTCGCGTCGACATGTCGGACACGATGCGCTTTTTCCCGAGCGAGCTGCGCGTGAAGCGCGGCGCTACGGTGCGCTTCGTCGTGCGCAACAGCGGCGAGCTGCCGCACGAGCTCGTGATCGGAACCATGGACGAGCTCAAGAAGCACGCCGCGCTCATGAAAAAAGGCGGGGACATCGAGCACGTGCACGCGCAACCTAACGCCGTGCACGCCGAGCGCGGCAAGAGCGCGCGGCTGGTGTGGCAGTTCACGCGGCCAGGCGAGTTCCATTACGCGTGCCTGGTGCCCGGGCACTTCGAGGCGGGGATGATCGGAACCATCGTCGTCAGGTAAAAGTACGCCGCTCCTTCGGCACAGCTTCGCTGTGCCTCCGGGCGAACTGCACCCCTTGAGCGGCTATGGCCGCTATGATGGACTCCAGGATGCAACGACGCGACTTCATCGGGATTTGCGCGGCCACCGCGGCGGCAGTGCCGCTCAACGTCGACGCGAAAGACCTGCGGCCGCGTTTCTACACGCGCAGCAGGCTGCTCGATGAAAGCAGGAAGCCGCTGCGCGCAGCGCAGCTTGCGGTGGGCCGCAACTACATCTTTCATTATCCGTTCGAAGGCACGCCGTGCTTTCTCATCAATCTGGGCCGCGCGACCGAGCACAAGGTCGCACTGCGCACCGAAGACGGCTCGAGCTACGAATGGCCCGGCGGCGTGGGCCCGCAGCGGGCGGTCGTCGCCTATTCGGCCATCTGCAGTCACCGGCTCACCTATCCCACGCGGCAGATCAGCTTCATCAGCTACCGCGACCGCTCGAGCGCGTCACCCGTGTCGCGACCGAACACGATCCATTGCTGCTCGGAGCACAGCCAGTACGATCCGGCGTCGGGCGCGCGCGTGCTGAACGGCCCCGCGCCGCAGCCGCTGTCCGCGATTCTGCTCGAGCACGAGCCCGCGAGCGACGGTCTCTATGCCCTCGGTACGCTCGGCGGGGAAGTATTCAACGAGTTTTTCAAGAAATACGAATTGCGGCTCGAGCTCGATTACGGCGGGCGCCCGCGCCAGCGCGTGCCCGAGCACACCACTGTTGCCGAGCTCACGAGCTTCTGCAAGCAGCAGGTGCGATGTTAGCTACTGCAAAGAGTGATGAGGGCTACCCGTCACTCTCTCACAACGTAGGCGTGTTCTTGTGCGCGTACGTCTTCTCGTACTGCGACTGACACTGGACGCAGCGCGTCGCGGTCGGCTGCGCTTCGAGGCGGGGATGGCCGATCTCGTTTCCGCATGACTCGCAATCTCCGTACGTGCCGGCATCGATGCGTTGAACCGCTGCCTCGATGTCGCGCAGCTCTTCGAGATCGCGCCCCGCCTCCTGCAGGTGCAGATCGGTCATCATGCGAACGACCGATTCGTCGCCCGCATCGCCCACCCCGCCCAGTGCACCGTCATTTCCGTCCTGCGCCGTGCGCGAGCGCTGGTCGGCGACCTCGCCCACCAGCAGGCGCTGGCGTTCGAGCATGCCCTGCTTCAGCTTCTTGAGCTGCTTTTCGGTCAGATTCGCCATTCTTTTACCTTTCCGGGGTTGCCGCGTTCGTGTGAAGACGGAAGCCTGTTACAAGATGTGTACCCGATCCTCCCGGCTTAGAGATGCGGAGCGATCCGGTCGCCGAAGGAAAGGAGGCTACGGAGGGAAACCTTGGTTTCCCTCTGTATCGTAACTGGAGTTCGTTAGCGCCGTGTAACGGCGTTAACACTCTGTTGCACTTAAAGAGTAGCCACGG
>Ga0105106_10001489_pt1 | contig 16930 bp, 19 predicted proteins | sample PPLLaktember2015_5_FD_79109 | JGI IMG/M metagenome (GOLD analysis project Ga0105106, IMG submission 79109) | Freshwater sediment microbial communities from Prairie Pothole Lake near Jamestown, North Dakota, USA - PPLs Lake P8 Core (1) Depth... | ecosystem: Environmental > Aquatic > Freshwater >...
AGGAAATATCTCTATGAAACATCGAACGATTGGCTACATGGGAGCCATCGCGCTCGCGATGGCCACGACGGTCGTCGCCCAGGAGCAGACGCCCGTAGTACCCGAGCCGCAGACGCCTGCTCGAAGCACGACCGAGGACCGCCGCATCGAAGGCGAAGTGCTGGAGGTGAGCGCGCGGACGCTGGCGGTTCGGACCGACGACGGACGCAGGATGACGTTCTCCGTCGACCGCGATCTGACCACGGGCGCGGAGCCCATCACCGTGGGGAGCCGGGTCCGTGTGGACTACCACGGCGAAGAGCAGCTCATGGTCTCGACCGTGGGTCGGATTCCGACCGGCGGCGCCGAGGTCGCGAGAATCGAGACGCCCCAACCCGCGCCGCCCGCGGTCGAACGAAGAACCGAAACGCGTCAACCCGCGCCGCCCGCGGTCGAACGGCGGGACGAGCTTCCTGGAACCGCGAGCCCGCTTCCGATGATGCTCGCGGCCGGACTGGCGCTCCTCGGTTCAGGGGTCGGCTTGTCCGCATGGCGCCGCGCGTGATCTCCGCGGGGGGAAGGTAGACGACGCCATCATGCGGCCCGTAACCGCAGACCACCCGGCGCTCATGGCGTCGGGTGGTCGACTTTCCGCCTGGATCTCCCGGCTGGAAGCGTCGATGATCGCCGTGGGTCTCGGCATCGTCGGCCTCTCTGTCATCACCTACCTTGACATCTGGGCTTACCAAGGCATCAACGGGCTCACGCTTTGGTTGGACGCCGCCGCGGGGGGGAAAGCGCGGTCGACCTCGGGCTTCAGCTATTTTCCCGGGCAGGCGATGGGGTGGATCGAGATCCCGAGGCTCGGAATATCAGCGATCGTCGCCCATGGGGAAGACGACGGCACTCTCATGCGGGCGGTCGGCCACATCCCCGGAACCGCGTTTCCCGGGGAAGGCGGGAATGTCGGGCTTGCCGGGCATCGCGATACGTTCTTCCGGGCCCTCGAGGGAATCGAGCGCTTCGACACAATTCGTCTGGTCATGCCGGATGGCGTCTTGGAATACGGCGTGGTGGACGTCAGGGTCGTGAGGCCGAGCCAGGTAGAGGTCCTCGATCCCACGGTCTTGCCTTCGTTGACGCTCGTGACCTGCTACCCCTTCGAGTACGTTGGCTCCGCGCCCTACCGGTACGTGGTCCGCGCAGAAGAGCTGCGCCACGAGTGACTGAGCCGATGGTTCTTCATTCTGGGGGGTCGACCCGAGCCGAAATACGGTGAAGCACCGATACCGGCGCACCCGACGTACGGAGAAAAACATACTTGTCCGCGGTTCCCGAGGGGCGTAGTCTATCGGGCGTGACTGCGGGCAACGCGGAAGTCGAAAGATTCCTGTCGGACCTCGCTCACGACCTCAGGAACCTTCTCGAGGGCCTCGACCTGGCGCTCTTCCGCGTCCCGGTCTCGGCATCGGAGGCCGAGGTCAGGGACATGACCCATCGCGAGATCTACGGCCTCATCCGCAAAACCGAGAGCCTTCTCGATCGCACGCGGCTCCGGGAAAGCCGAGTCGAGCTTCGGCCTTCGTCGGTCGAGCTCGGAGCCGTCTGCCGGGCTTCCGTCGAGAAGCTCGCTCCCTTCGTCCGGAAGCGGCGGCTGACTCTCGACGTGGGGCAAGAGCCCTCGTTCGCCTCGGCCGATCCGGCGAGCCTGGACAAGATCGTCGGAAGTCTCCTCCACGCCGCGGCCCGTCTGACGACGAACGAAGATTGCATCCGACTGTCACACAGGACGACGGGTGGCAAGGCCGAGTTGCGGGTCGAGATCCCCTCGAGCTCCATCGCCGACGGCCGGGTGGAGCGTCTCCTGTCGCTTTCGGACGAGAGCGGCCTCGGCTTGGGAGTTTCCCGCGCCCTCGCGCGCCTTCAGGGGGGAGATCTCTCGTGGGAGCGCGACGAGGACCAGACCCGCACGCTTCGATTCGTCCTCACGATGCCCGGGACACAGGACCGCGAGCAGGCGGACCACAACCCTTTCCACTCGAGAAACGACGACGTTTCGATCCTGGTCGTGGACGACAACACCGACGCCGCGCAAAGCCTGGCGATGCTGCTCTCGCTCTCCGGATACGAGACCGAGGTGCGGCACGACGGCCGCTCGGCCCTGGAGGCGGTCCATGCGCTCGCGCCCGACGTCGTGCTGCTCGACCTCGGTCTTCCCGACATCGACGGCTATGAGGTCTGCCGGACGATTCGCCGCGGGGAGGCCCCGACGGGACTGACGAACGTGACGCTCGTGGCGGTGTCCGGCCGCGGCGACGACGAAGCCCGGCGACTGAGCGTGGAGGCGGGCTTCGACGCCCACCTTCTCAAGCCCGTCCACCCAACGGAGCTGCTGCGAGTCCTTACGAGATCCCAAGAGGGAACGCGAAGACGCCAAGATGAGGGCGCAAAGAACTCACTGAGGTAGACTCCCGAGTTTTTTGGTCCATCAAGATCAGGGTCAGGCGCTTCCGCGTGGATGTAAGTTCGACTCACCCGCGAAAAAGGTCCTCGGCGGGCGCGTTGCTGTGCTGTAGCGCTTGTACGTTCTCTTCGCGCCTCTCGCTACGTCGAACCTCGTAGTCGATCGCTTTCCGCCAGGGCCTACCCGCCTCGGAATCGACCGGTTCGCGGCGCTCCATTGGATGGCACGCGCGTTGCTACTGCAGGTCTCATGAGCTCACCGTCACGATTCCATCTCCGAGCTGGAGCATCCGTCGGCCTGACCCTGCTCCTCGCTGGTTCTCTGGTTGCCTTGCTGGCATTGGTAGCGGTCGCAAGCCTCATCGGTATTCGCGGCATCCGCCTCGTCCCCGCGCCCGGGGGTCTCCCTGGGCTCGCCGTACCCGCGGCGCCTGCCGCGGCGCCACGCGATTCCTGGGCTCCGGTCGAAGCGGGGCTCCGTCATCTCAGCCGCAACGTTCGCGGTCGCGACGCGAAGACGCTGGGGCGGATATACGAGGAACGGGGATTTCGTCCGTTCTGGGTCACGCCGGACTCCCTGAGCGACGCGGGGCAAAGCCTCGTCGGGCACCTGGCCGGTCCGAGCCGCGAGAGACTCTGGAGCGAGGAGCGGCGTCTGGCGGAGATCGGCCATCTGTTGGATCGTGCCTATCCCCGGCCGTTCGAAGTCCGCGTTCACGCCATCCCTGAGTTGGAGTGGGCATTTTCGAAAGCGTTCCTTCTCCGGACCAGCCGCCTCCTCGAGGGTCGGCGGCCATCCGCGCGTGCTCGAGGAAGTTGGAACGTTCGGGATCGATCCCCCGACATGGCTCAGGTGTTCGGTCGCATCGAGGAAATCGGGGTCAGCGAGACCCTTCGCGAGCTCGGTCGATCCCACGAGCCCTATACTTCCCTCCGGCGAGCGCTCGCTTACTACCAAAGCATCGAGCGGGCCGGGGGTTGGATCGCGATCGAGGATGGCGCCGCCCTCGAACCCGGCGACCACTCGGAGAGAGTCCTCGCGCTTCGCCGGCGCCTCCGCGTTAGCGGCGATCTCGAAGGCCGATCCGAGAGCTTTCGCTTCGACACAGAGATCGAGACCGCGGTCCGACGGTTCCAGGAGCGCCACGGACTGACCCCCGATGGCCGGGTGGGGACGAAGACCCTCGCGGCGTTGAACGTGCCGGTCGAAGAAAGGGTTCGGCAGCTGGAGATCAATCTCGAGCGCCGGCGCTGGCTCCCCCCGAGCCTGGGTGAGGAGTTCGTGTGGGTCAACATTCCCGAGTTTCGCCTGCGCGCATTCCGAACCGGGCGGGTAGTCCTCGACATGCCCGTTATCGTGGGCAGCCCCTCGACTCCCACCCCGAGCTTCGAAGACGAGATCGAGATGGCGATTGTCAACCCCTACTGGAACGTGCCGTTATCCATTGCCGCCTCTGAGATCGCGCCCCGGGCGGAAGCCGACCCTGCCTATCTGGAGCGCGGAAGCTTCGAAGTCCTCGACTCCGGCGGATCCCTCGTTCCCCCCGAGGATTTCAGGGCCGCGGACCTGGAGGGCGGGCGTTATCGCATCCGCCGCAAACCCGGACCCGCGAACGACCTGGGCCGCATCAAGTTCATGCTCCCCAACGAACATAGCGTCTACCTTCATGACACGCCCGCGCGGCACCTGTTCGAGCGCGAAACGCGGGCCTTCAGCCATGGATGCATCCGAGTGGGCCGGCCCCTGGAGCTGGCGAGGCACCTCATTCCCGCGGGCTTCCGCGAAGGCGAGCTGGCGAGTGAAGCAGGAGGGACGGAACGAGTCGTCCGGCTCGACCGGCCCGTCCCCATCTACATCGTGTACTTCACCGCGTGGCGAAGCGACGATGGCATGGTCCATTTTCGGGATGACATTTACGGCCACGATGACGAGTTGTGGGCCGACCTTCGAGGAGATCGCGCGGTCGAGTCGGCGGTTCTCTCCCTGGGACTGCTCTCCTCGGATTTCGAGTAAACGCACCCGCGATTGCATCGCCGGAGTGCGATCGTTCCCCTTCTCGCGGTCATCGCAGCCGCGCTGGCCGCGGCCCCTTGTCTATGGGGACGATTCGAAGCCCTCGCGAACGGCGGCTGACCGAGCCTCTGGGCACCCGGTTGCAATAGCGAGCTCCGTTTGGCGCAGGGCGACCGCCTTCGAGTGCTCGGCCACAACGGGCTCGCGCCGGCGCCAGCTTGGCGCGATCTCATGGACACGGCTGCGCCGCTGCCCCATTCCCATCGAGATCCGGCCTCTTGGTACCTCACTGCCTTCTAAGCGCTGATGAGCTCAGAGACCGCCTGAAGCGGCTCGACATGCTCGCACAACAGCTTGACCATCGCGAGAATCGGCACCGCTAGAAGCAGACCATAGATGCCCCAGGCCCAGCCGAAGAAGATCATGGCGATGAAGATCGCGACGGGGTTCATGCGCATACGCCTGCCTAGAATTGCAGGAGTGACGAAGTAGCTTTCGACGGCGTTCACCGCGAAGTAGACGCCGCCGACGAGGACTGCCCTCCCGAAGTCCTCGAACGTGACGTAGGCCACGAGAGTGAGGATGATGACGGTCGCGAGCGGGCCCAAGTAGGGCACGAAGTTCAAAACCGCAACCATTATTCCCCAGAGATAGGGGCTGGGCATCCCGAGGAAGTGCATGGAAACCCCTACCACAAGACCGAGGCCGACGTTGATCAAGCTCACGGTCAGGAGATAACTGGAAATGTTTCTCTCCAGCTCTCGCGACAGGTCGACCGCGGCGACTTTATCCTCGAGCCGCGGGAGGATGGTGATGGCCTTTCTCAGAAAGAGGTCGCCGGACGCGAGCAACAAATAGAGCAAGATCAGACTTGCGACCGCGGCCGCGATGAAATCGCTGGTGCTCTCGAAGAGAAGGCTCGTCAGCCTCGGCCCTCGCATTTCCACCGAGGGAGCTTTATCGGCGGAGACCTCGGTCATTGCCTCGACTTGTTGCGCGGCCAGGCTGAGGTTCTCGACCGGCTTCTTCCAGGCGCGAAGCTCGCCCGAGGCCTGCCGAAGAATCTTCGGGGCGCGTGCGAGCCAGTCGTTCGCCGGCCCGACGAATTGATACGCGCCCAGGCCAACGACACCGAGAGCGGCGCCGAGCACCAGAGCGGCGCCGACGGCCTCGGGCACGCCGCGCCTTCTCAGCCATCGCACCGGCGGCGTGAGCACGAGCTTCAGAAAGTACGCGGCGGTGACGGGAAGGAGAAGCTCTCGGGCAAAATAGATCGTATACAGAACCGCCAGGCCGACGAGCGCGGACGTCGCCGCCGAGCTCCCTGCCCATCCGGACCGCTTCGGCGCTCTCTCCGTCACGTTCCGTGAATCGTTTGCCATCACGGCTTCATTCCGCGGTGAACTAGTGTCGACGTTCATGTCTCGCTCCTACGCAACTCCCATGCCAGAGGGTTTCGGCGCGGGTCCCTAGGGAGACATACGGTTCCAACAGGAGCTAGATCCGCGAAACCTCCGAATAGCGCTCCTCGAGCTTTGGTTCTACTTTCGACGCAGGAAGGAAGAAAATCATGCGCAATTCTTGGAGAGGCATCGTTGCCGGTGCGGCCGGAGGCGTCAGCGCCACCGTCGCCATGTCCGCTTTCCAGAGCTTGTGGAACTACGCAGGCCGCCGCACTTACTCGAACGGCTCGAGTGGCGCGAACGGCTCAGGAGAGGAGCCGGCGACCGAAAAAATGGCCCGGCGCCTTTCCAAGGGGTTCTTCGGGCACAAGCTGGACAAGCGGCAGACGGGGTTCGCTGCAAACGCTTTCCGCTTCGGATTCGGCACCGCCGTCGGCGCGTTCTATGGCGCGGTCGCCGAGTTCTCCCCGGCCATTGCCCGCGGTGATGGGGTTCCCTTCGCGACGGGCCTCATGGCTGTTTCCGACGAGGTCGCGGTGCCCGCGCTTGGCCTCTCCCGCGCGCCGCAGGACAGGCCGATGTCCGCTCATCTCTACACGCTCTGTTCGCATGTGGTCTATGGATTCGTGCTCGAAACCACACGGAGGGCGGTGCGGCGTGCCCTCGAAAACCGATAGAAAAGGAGCTATCCATGAACGTCAAGTCCGAAAGCGGCAAAATCGGATATGCCCTGCTCTGGCTGTTGGGAGTGCCCATCCCACTGCTGTTGATAATCTTCGTCCTCCGCGGCTGCACCTAATCCAAAGCACCGGAGCTTGCAAAAGAATTAGCGGTAGGTCTCGACGAGACCTACCGCTTTCTTGCCTTAGGCCGGATGTGCCCCCACGGCGCCGACCGCAGGCTCTTGCTGCAGCATACGGGAGGAAAGCAGTTTCCCAACCGTCATCCCCGCTTCCCTCCGCTGCCGCAGCCCCTATGAAAACAAATTGGGATTTCGTCGGCCATACGGTTGTTACTCGAGGCAGCCGTAGCCCTCCTCGCGCTCGGTGCCAGATCGGGGTGGCCCGCATCTCGTCCACGGCAATAGATGCCACCAGCGCGGAAAATTCTTCCGGACTCTCTCGGGTTTTCTGGTGCGGGTTTTGCTTGCTTTCGATAAGATGGGGCACGCGGCTTCGCTCTTGAAGGAGACGGTCAGCGAATGGAGCCGCGACCGTGCTTCGCGGCTCGCGGCGGCGCTCGCTTTTTACACTACATTCTCCATTGCTCCACTTCTAGTCATCGTCATCGCCCTCACGTCCCTGGTATTTGGCGAAGAGGCGGTGCGAGGACAAATCGAGCGCGAGCTGGGAGCCCTCGTCGGCGAGGAGGCGGCCGCCTTCGTGCAGGACGTGATCGCCCGCGGCCGCCGGGAGGACTCGAGAGGCTGGGCTTCGGTCGTCGGAATCCTGGCGCTCTTCTTCGGCGCCACCGGAGCCTTCGCCGAGCTCCGCGGAGCGCTCAACACCGTCTGGAACGTCGAGCCGGAGAACGGCCGCTTCTTCGCCGGCCTCTTCGAATCCCGCCTGCTGTCGTTTGCCATGGTGCTCGGTGTCGGCTTTCTTCTTCTGGTGTCGCTCGTCGTCAGCGCGGCCCTCGCGGCGCTCACCGAGTCCCTCGGGCGTTTCGCAGGCAGCGGCGAAGCCGTCCTGGTTTCCATGAGCTTGCTCACCTCTTTTCTGGTGGTGACCGCTTTGTTCGCGATGATCTTCAAGTTCCTTCCCGATGCCGAAGTCCAGTGGAAGGACGTTTGGATCGGCGCCTCGGTCACCGCTCTTCTGTTCTCGGGCGGGAAGTTGCTTATTGGTCTCTACCTCGGCCGGAGCGCCGTGGCCTCGACGTACGGGGCCGCGGGAGCGCTAGCCGTCCTTCTGTTATGGGTCTACTATTCGGCCCAGATTCTGCTCCTTGGCGCGGAGTTCACGCAGGTGTATGCCAGTCGATTCGGCTCCCACCGTATCCCGGTCGAGTCGAACCCGGTCGGCGTACTTCAAGAAAGGTGAGGGCTTGTGGCAAATCGAATCTCGAAACGCGTCGTCTTCGGCCTCGTCGCAGCGCTCGCGGTCATCGTGCTTGCGTTGGCCCTAGTTCCCCGTATCTGGCTCCATCGCCTTCGACCCGTCGCCCGGGACAAGGTCATCGAGCTCCTCGAGGAGCGGTTCGACGACGTGCGCCTCGAACGACTGGACATTCAACTCCCTCCAGGCGCCCTCTTGTTCCCGCGCCTGATCGCGGCGGGCGACGGCCTCTCGTTAAGCCTTCCCAATCGGGTGGAGGAAGGCGTTGCTCCCTTCATTACCATGAAAGAGTTCGAAGTCGAGGTGGGGCTCTTCGGGGTGTTTCGAGATCCCATTCGGGTGAAGAGCCTTCGAATGGTCGAGCTTACGATCCAGATACCGCCGAAGAAGGAGCAGGACGGGCCGGAGGGCAAATCGGAACCGCCCCCTCGTTTCGTGGTGGAAGACCTCGTCGCCGACGGCGCGATCCTGCGGATAATTCCTCGCAACCCGGAAAAAGACCCGCTGCAGTTCGACCTGCATCAGCTGCGGGTTCGCTCCGCGGGTCTGGGCGAGCCGATGGAGTTCGACGCGATTCTCCAGAACGCGAAGCCGCCCGGCGAGATTCAGACCGAGGGGAAGTTCGGTCCGCTCCGCCTTTTCGACGCCGGCTCGAGCCCGGTGTCCGGCGAGTACGTGTTCGCGAAAGCGGACTTGTCGGTATTCAACGGTATCGGCGGAACGCTCTACTCCGAGGGACGCTTCGACGGCGTCCTGGAGCGCATCGAGGCCTCGGGATTCACCGAGACGCCGGATTTCCAGCTCAAATCGGCGGGGAATCCCGTTGCACTTCGGACGGATTACAAGGCCGTCATCGACGGCACCAACGGGGACACGCTTCTTCAGCCGGTCGAAGCCCTCCTCGCCAGCTCCCGCTTCCGGACAGAAGGTGGCGTCGCTAAACGACCGGGCGCCGACGGAAAAACGGTCTGTGTCGACGCCGAAGGCGCTGGCGATCGCATCGAGGATTTCCTCCGCCTGGCGATGAAGAACGAGCCGCCGGTCATGACGGGCGAAGTTCGCTTCCGGTCTCTGATCCTCATACCCCCGGGAAAGGTGGACGTCGTAGAAAAGCTCGTTCTGGACGGAGAATTCGTGATCGAGTCCGCTGAATTCCCCGAGGCGAAGGTCCAGGACAAAGTCGACAAGCTCAGTCAAACGGGGAAGGGGGAAAACGCCGATAACGCCGTTTCCGCGCTTCAGGAGGAGCGGGTGGCCTCGGACATGCGGGGGTCGTTTCGCCTGGAGGGCGGAGTGATGTCTCTCTCTTACCTCTCTTTCGCCGTGCCGGGCGCCGAGGTCAGGCTCAAAGGGACCTACGGCCTCGTGACCGGGCAGATCGATTTTCAGGGAGAGCTGCGTACCGATGCCAAAGTCTCCGAGATGACGAGCGGGGTCAAGTCGTTCTTCCTCAAACTCATCGATCCGTTGTTCGCGAAAAAGGGAATGGGCGCCATCATCCCCATCCGAATCGGTGGAACCCCCGATTCCCCCTCCTTCGGCTTGGACTCGGGAAGGGTCTTCAGTTCCGAAGAAATGACTTCTCCGGCCAACCGCCCAGGAGAAGAAGGTGATTGGAGAAAGGTGATCCCGTCCTGCAGTGAAGTCCTCGCGACCGAAGGAAACACAGGCGGGTAGCCTCCCGACATGAAAAAGCCTCGCCTCCCAACCTCAAGAAGGCGAGATGAACCCTACTCGGTCGTGCGCCGCGGCGTGTTTCTCTTCAGCGCCTCGACGAACGGACGCGTGACGTCGTTGACCGGAACCTTCGTCGAAACGAGGATGTCGGTGCCGCTCAGATCTTTGCCGTAGACCTCGTGGTTCGCGCTGTCGTCGACGGTCAGAACCGATCCGTCGAGCGCGACGCCGGCGAAGACTACTTTGTTTCGAGAATAGGAGTAAATCGGTGAGTCGAACGTGAGGTTGGTGCCCGCTTCGACCCGGCGGCCCACCGGCCCGGCGACCGCTCCCCCATCCGCGCCGAGCTTGAGGTTGTCCTTGAGCATCTCCCGGAGCCCGTCGGGCTCGGTGAAGACCAGAATCAAGTCCGTGGCCAAGGCGATCGCCGTAAAATGCCGGCGGCGTAGCCGGAGAGCCATTGCCACTCCCGGGTCGGAGACTCCCTCTTCTACGGGCTTCGGTCGTCGAGAACCGGGTGTTCCCTGTATCGCTCGAGGAAGCCCCCTGAACCACAATTTGAAAGCTATGCAAATGCGAACTCTGGTTCTTGTTGCGGTGCCATGGGTGCTGTGGGTGAGCTCCCCCGACGCAGATGCCAAGGGAGAAGCGTCTTTCATGGTGGGCAAGAGTTTCGTCGAAGAGCTGCGTCTCGACGACAAAGCGAGTTTCGGCGCCACCATCGGGGTGTTTTCCCGGATCGTAGGATTCGAGCTCGGCTTCGACTACATGCCGACCTCGGACTTCGACGTTTCCGGAGTCAACCTCGGGGCATCGGTCCTGAATCTCGCCGGAAACGTCGTTCTCCAGGCCCCGCTCGGGGAGTTCTATCCCTATGGCACCGTCGGATACGGCGCCTTCTTCGCGAACGCGAGCGGCGACCTCGCGACCGACGAGTTCCTCGGGACATTCGGTGCCCTCAACTATGGAGGGGGGCTGAAGTTGTTCTTCCACGAGAACGTGGGAATCCGCGTCGACTACCGGCGCTTCGCGATTCAGACGGACATCGATGACCCAAGTCTCGAGATCCCCATCGTCGGCGAAGAGATCAACGCGGAGCCCGATATCGACCGATTCCTCGTGGGGGTGGCGCTCCGCTGGTGAGCCATCACTCATCCCGCTCGACGGTTCTCCTCGCGATCCCCCTCGAACGACGTTCTTCCTGGCGTGACGATAAGCGGTGTTGATTTCGGCTACCGGTACGGGCTTGGTCAGATGGCATCGAACCCCGGTCCGCGCGCCCGCGTTGACCTTAGAGGGCCAGCTCGGGGGCCAGATATCGCTGCGGGGACCAGTCTTCGGTCCGTCCGCAATGCTCCTGGCTCCCACGATGCGTGTAAGAAGCGCGTTCGTTCTTTGCACGCGTCGCAAGTATTTCGCGCGATCTACGTTATCGCGCCCGGGAGTTTGGTGGTGATTGCCACGCCGAATGCCGTCGAACCCGTAGGGTAAGGCGAGAGCTGGCGGCCGAAAGGCGGCGCCAAGCCTGGCACGCAAGTTGCTCTTTCCTCTTGAAGGATGGCAACGACGCGAGGGAACTCTTCAAGAGCAGCAAACGGCGGGAGCCGCATCACCTCCTGCACCGCGCTCTTTCTGGTCCTTTTCACTCTCGCCTGCACGAACGAATCCCCGACAGGCCCGACAAGCTCGACAGCCACTTCCGTTTCGTCCTCGTTGCCGCCCGTGGTTTCGAGTGAATGGGCCATCGGTCAGAAAACCCTCGTCGCCTACGTTGGCGATCGGGCGTATTCGATCGTGCCCGAGGCGTTCCTCTGGGAAGAGCACGAAGGTAAGTTCCCGTGCCCGCCGAGTCAGGAGCCGCGCTTCAACGGGTGCTTCCATCCCGATGCGGCCGGCGGGCCGCGCATCGACTGGGACCGGGCCGCGCCATCGATCCTCCGCCACGAAAGCGGCCACGCGATACTCTGGGCTCTCGAGGACCCGCGGTGGGATTGCTTCGAGCACGACGACCCGGCCAACCCGAACTACGAGCTGGCGTGCAGGCTCGGCGTGCGGCGTTGAGCAGAGCGAGTACCTTCGTTTGACTAGCCCGGCTCCTCGCCCTAAGATCCGCTCACTCCTCATGCAGAAAACGACGATCGTCATCGCCGACGACCACGAGATCGTCCGCCGGGGCCTTCGAACGGTTCTCGAGACCCGGGACGATTTCGAGATCGTGGGGGAAGCCTCGAACGGACGAGAAGCGGTCAAGCTCGTGGAGTCTCTTTCGCCCCACATCGTGGTGATGGATATCAGCATGCCCGAGCTGAACGGGCTCGAGGCCGCGCGGCAGATCGTCAAGACCAAGCCGGGGACCGAAGTACTGGTCCTCACCATGCACGAGTCCGAAGAGCTGATCCGGGAGATGCTCGAGGCGGGAGCGCGAGGGTACGTCCTCAAATCCGACGCCATGCGACAGCTCATCCCCGCCGTCGACACCCTCCGCAGGCACCAACCGTTCTTCACTCCCAAGGCGAGCGAGGTGGTGCTGGACGGCTTCCTCGGGGAGGAAGAACGTCTTCGGGGGGAGCCCCGGAGGCGCCTGACCCCGCGGGAGCGGGAGATCGTGCAGCTATTGGCCGAGGGGAAGTCCAACAAGGAAGTCGCTTCCGCCCTCCATATCAGCGTGAAAACCGCCGAGACCCATCGCACCAACATCATGCGGAAGCTGGACTTGCATTCCGTAAGCGATCTCACACGATTCGCCGTCCGAAATCACATCATCGAGCCCTAAGCCCCTTGGCCCGACGTCCCCCGGAAGTACACCCGGGTCGTCGCCCGAATCGGGAATTCCCCGTATACCCGGAAGGGGTCCCCCCCGCTAAATTTAGGGGAAGAGAGGCGACAACCCATGGAAGTTCAAGAATCTGTAGCCACACGGTCTGCCACCATCACCGCTCGCGTTCTCCTGGTGGACGATCACGAGATCATTCGAAAGGGGCTCCGGAATATCCTCGATACCCGCAAGGACTGGGAGATCGTAGGCGAAGCTACGACCGGCCGCGAAGCGGTGAACAAAGTCGAGGAGCTGAAACCGGACGTGGTGATCATGGATATCAGCATGCCGGAGCTGAACGGGCTCGAGGCCGTTCGCCAGATCGTGCGGCTTGCCCCGCGAACGGAGGTGCTGGTGCTGACGATGCACGAGTCCGAGGATCTGGTGCGTGAGGTCCTCGAGGCAGGGGCGAGAGGGTACCTCCTGAAATCAGACGCGGCCAGGCAGCTGATCGCAGCCATCGAGACGCTCCGGATCCACAAGCCGTACCTGACCTCGAAAGTGAACGAGGTGGTTCTCACCGGGTACCTCGGCGGTAAGCCCTTGAAGGGAGAGACTTCCGGGGGGCGCCTGACCCCGCGGGAGCGCGAGATCGTGCAGCTTCTCGCCGAGGGGCTGACCAACAAGGAAGTGGCGACGACGCTCCACATCAGCGTCAAGACCGCGGAGACCCATCGCACAAACGTCATGCGGAAGCTCGACCTTCATTCGGTGAGCGAGCTCGTACGCTACGCGGTGCGCAACCACATCATCGAGGCATGAGCGGTGCCTCGGAGGGGAGCTAGAGCAAATCCGCCCTGCCCGCCGCCGCTGCCGCTCGAAGGCGCGGGGCTGACGCCGCTCGACAAGGACCGCGCCCGCTCGATGGCCGACGAAGGCGGTGCCTCCGCGGCAGCCGTCGAAGGCGAGGACCCTTGCGAGACGCCGGCTTTGCCGACCCCTATTAATAATGTAAAGAAAGGCACCCGTTAGCCGGGCTTCACGGGCCCGAGGACCAGTCGCACACGGTGCGCGCGGCCGTCGTCCAGTAGCGGGATCCTCGCGGGATCCGCCGGCTCACCGTCTTTTTCGGCACTGACGACGCCCCGGCAGCATTGCTCCCGGCCCATTCGATTCAGGCCGTCGTTCCAATCGCCGCTCCCGATGAGGGGAAGCCCATGCGGACCGGCGGTGAGCCCCCGGTCGATGGCGCGCACCGAGTGCTCGAAGAGACTCGCTTTCTCCTCGGTGACCGAAGGCTGCCCGAACGCCCCTGTCTCCCCCGGGCCCAATGGCGGCGCCGCGAGGAAAGGCACGCTCTCCTCCCAGACGACTCCATCCCCCGTGGTCTCTACGTAATGCGCGGCGGCGTAGGGCAACCACAAGAGGTCGTCGGAGCACCGGGTCCGCGGCCCGCGGCCGCTCTCGGGAAGCCACCAGTGCCGCGCTTCGGACGCCAGCAGGTCGTAGTGAGAGGTCGGCTTCGGGCCTACAGAGGGAGCCGCCAGGTCAGCCCGCTGCCGATGCCCGCCGGATGGCGGTCACCAGGTCGTCCGGGGGGCCCGCCTTGATCACGCATTGCACGGCGCCGGCACGGCGCATTGCCGACATCCCGTACTCCTCGTCGTGCATCGAGAGACCGACGACCCTGACATCAGGGAGCTCGGCGACGATTTTCCTCGTGGCTTCGATCCCGTTCAAACGCGGCATGGACAGGTCCATCACGATCACGTCCGGACGAAGGAGGTGCGCGACCTCGATCGCCGCCTGGCCATCCTCTGCCTCACCCACGACTTCGATGTCGGTGTATCTCTGGAGAAGGCTGGCTAGACCCTCGCGGAGGATCGCGTGGTCGTCGACGAGCACGACCCGAATCGTGTTCCGCGAAGCGCTCGCTTCGCTGGCCGAGAAGATATCTCTCTCCACTTCGATTGCCTCCGGCGTGCCCGCGCGCAGGGTCGGTACCCGCACCGTGACCTCGGTCCCCTTCCCCGGCGAGCTTTCTATTTGGATGTGCCCGCCGACGAGCTCCAGGCGCTCACGGATCCTCAAAAGCCCCGTATGGTGCAACGGATCGTCGGCCGAGTCGAGCCGATCCGGATCGAAGCCCGTCCCCTCGTCCTCGATGGTGACCCGAACCTCATCCGCGGATGAGTCGAGAAGGCGGATTCGCGCCCGATCCACGCCCGAGTGCTTGACCACGTTGAAGAGGAGCTCGCGAGCGGTGTCGAAGACCAGGGCCCGGCAAGCGGCCGGGAGCTCGGACTCCGAGCTGCCTTCGACGGTAACCGCCAACCCGTGGTTTCTCTGCATGTGCCGGGCAAGCCATTCCAGCGCCGCCACCATTCCTCCGTCGTTCAGGACGGGCGGATGGAGATCGACGGCGAGCGAGCGCGCGGCGGCGATGGCGTCCTGCACCAGCTCCTCCACCTCGGCAAGATTTCCGCCGATCGTCCCCTTGCGCGGTTCTTGCTGGGCGAGCTGGATTCGCATCATCGCGGCGGCCAGAAGCTGTTGAACGTGATCGTGGAGCACCCGCGCGAGACGCCGCCGCTCCCGCTGCTCGGCCTCGACGAGCTGAGAAGCGAGGAGTCCCAACTGGCGAGCCCGAGCCCGGAGGCGGTCCGCCTGCCGCCCGACCTCGGTCGTCTTGCGGTAGAGATCGACGAACACCCTCACTTTGGTGCGCAGGACGTCGGGTATCAACGGGGCCAGGATGTAGTCGACCGCCCCGAGGGAGTACCCGCGCGCCGCCAGCATCTCGTCGGGGTAGGCGGTGATGAAGATGATCGGCGTGTGCTCCGAGCTCTTGCGCTGCCGAATGAGCCGCGCCGTCTCGAAGCCGTCCATCCCCGGCATGTTGACGTCGAGCAGGATCAAGGCGAACTCCCGGCTCAGGAGGGACCGGAGCGCCTCGTCCCCCGAGTTCGCCCGCACGATCTCGACACCGATCTCGACGAGCACCGCCTCGAGCGAGAGCAGTTTCTGCTCCTGATCGTCCACGATCAGGAGGCTCACTTTGCCATCGACTTCATTCATGCGGCGCTCGTCAGCGGAAAAGCCACAGCCGGAGAAGGGCAAGAAGCTGCTCAGGATCCACGGGTTTCGCAATGTAGTCCGAAGCGCCGGCCTCGATGCACTTCTCCCGGTCGCCCTTCATCGCCTTGGCGGTGAGCGCGACGATCGGGAGCGACTGGAAGCGCGGCATCCTCCGGATCTCCTTTATGGTGTCGTAGCCGTCCAGATCCGGCATCATGATGTCCATCAGCAGCAGGTCCACCTCGCCGTCGTTCTGGAGCGTTTCAATCGCGCCCCGGCCAGTCTCGGCGGAACGGATGTCCATGTCGTACCGCTCGAGAAGGCTGGTGAGGGCGAAGATGTTCCGGATGTCGTCGTCGACGATCATCACTCGTTTTCCAGCAAGGCCGGTCCGGCCCCCTCGGATCTCCCGAATCACCCTTTGCTGCCTCTCGGACAGCTCGTCGATCGGCAGGTGGAGGAACAGCATCGCTTCGTCCATCAGCCGCTCGAGAGAGCGCACGTCCTTGAGCGGCAGGCTGTGCGCCAGATGCTGGAGCTCGAGACCCTCCTCGGGGCCGAGCTCGACGGGCGAATACGCCAGGATGGGAAGGTCGGCCAGATCCGGCGCGAGAGCGATCTTCGCGATCAAATCCGAGCGCGAGATATCGGGGAGATCCTGCCCGAGAACCAGCAATTCGGGTCGGCGTTCCCGGAGGCCGAGCAACGCTTCGGCCCCGGTGGCGAACGAACGCACATCGACCCGTGTCCCCGTCAGAAGGTCGCCTACCGCCGCTCGTCGCTCGGAGTCGCCGTCGACGACGACCATACTCCTGGGGGTCGGGTCCAGGAGATCCTCGATTCTCTCGAACACCTCTTCGAGCGCCTCCCTGCTCTTCAGCGGTTTGACGAGCGCTCCCATCGCCCCCATTCTCAAGGCCCGTTCGCGCTCGTCGTCGGTCGTGATGACATGCACCGGGATGTGGCGGAGAGTGACGGCGTCCTTCAGTCTCTCGAGGACCTTCCAGCCGTTCACGTCGGGGAGATTGATGTCCAGGGTGATGGCGGACGGCCGGTAGTTCTGGGCGGCGGTCAGCCCGGCGACGCCTCGCGCGGCCACCACCGCTTTGAATCCCTTCTCGCGCGCCAGGTCCATCAGGATCTGGGCGAAGCTCAGATCGTTCTCCACGACGAGCAGCACGCGATCCTCGGGCTGGATGTTGGCGCTGTCGTCGGTCAGGAGGCTCACGGCGGGCGGCGGAGCGACCGGCCCGAGCGCCGTCGCGCGCGCCGGCTCGGTGGATGCGGGCGCCGTCTCGGCGCCGGCCGCCGCAGGACGCGCCGCCTTGACCGGCACGTACATTTCGGGCAGGTACAGAGTGAAGACGCTTCCCTTGCCGACTTCGCTCTGGAGCTTCAGCTCACCCCCCAGTACCCGCGCGATTTCACGGCTGATGGCGAGCCCGAGCCCGGTGCCACCATACTTGCGGCTTGTCGAGCCGTCGGCCTGCTGGAAGGCCTCGAA
>Ga0105106_10001492_pt1 | contig 16915 bp, 17 predicted proteins | sample PPLLaktember2015_5_FD_79109 | JGI IMG/M metagenome (GOLD analysis project Ga0105106, IMG submission 79109) | Freshwater sediment microbial communities from Prairie Pothole Lake near Jamestown, North Dakota, USA - PPLs Lake P8 Core (1) Depth... | ecosystem: Environmental > Aquatic > Freshwater >...
AAAGGGGACGTTCCCCTTTAAAGGGGAACGTCCCCTTTAGCGGAGGTCGATTCTTCTTCGGGGGGGTGAACGTCGTCCTCGTCAAGGTGAACGTCCCCTCCTGACGCTTCCGGTTCAGCCGGCGCTTCAGCCGGTTCCGGCACTTCGCCGACGTAGGGAACCGGACCGCTCGCGATCTCGGCGGCGAAGGCTTCCGGATCTTCCGTGCGGCGGATCATCTCGCCTGCCAGCGCCAGGTAGGCGAGCGCCCCGCGCGAATCCTTGTCGTGGAACATCGCCGGCACGCCGAAGGACGGTGCCTCGGCCAGGCGTACGTTGCGGGGGATGATGGTCCGGAACACGCGATCGCCGAAATGCTCGATGAGCTGCGCGGCGACGTCGTTCGACAGGTTGTTCCGCGGATCGAACATCGTGCGGAGAATCCCCTCGATCTCGAGCCGCGCATTTACCGAGTCGCGGATCTGCTCGATCGTGGTGATGAGCCCCGAGAGTCCCTCGAGCGCGTAGTACTCGCATTGCATCGGAATCAGCACGGAATCCGCGGCCGTGAGCGCATTCACCGTCAGGATGTTGAGCGCGGGCGGGCAATCGATGATGACGAGTTCATAGCGGTCGCGCACGGACTCGAGCGCACGCGCGAGGCGGTGTTCGCGGCCTGCGAGCATCGTCAGGAGCCGCACTTCCGCCGCGGTCAGGTCCTGGTTCGACGGCAGCAGGTCGAAGCCAGCCGCCTCGATTCGCACGATCGCATCGACGATATTGCAGTCGCCGAGCAGTACGTCCGTCGCCGAGCGCTCGAGCGCGCGCTTGTCCACGCCGCAACCCATCGTCGCATTGCCCTGGGGATCGAGATCGATGAGCAGCACCTGGCGCTGCGTCGCCGCGAGGGATGCCGCAAGATTGACGGCCGTCGTCGTCTTGCCGACCCCGCCTTTCTGGTTCGCAACTGCGATGATCCGTCTCATCAGGTCAAACCCTAGCAAGTTCGACGAGGCAGCGCTCGGCATCGAGGCCCGGCACCCGGATCGGGTGCACGCCGAGCGCCTTCCAGCCTGCCGGCAGCGCCCCGAGCTCTTCCACGGGTTGGCGGCCTTTCATCGCAAGCAGTCGGCCATGCCGCCCCGCGAGGTGCCCCGCCACGCGCACGAAGCCCGAAAGCGAGCCGAGCGCGCGGGCTATGACGCTGTCGAACGGCCTGGGGGGGTGCATCGCCTCCGACCGGCCCTGCACGACCTCGACATTGGTGAGCTTCAGTTTGTCGATGACGTGACGCAGGAAGGCCGCCTTCTTGCCGGTCGATTCCACCAGCGTGAATCGCCGGTTGGGGTTCACGATCGCGAGCGGCAGGCCCGGAAAGCCGGCGCCGGTGCCGATGTCGGCGACTCGCAGACCGCGCAGGTACGGTTGCACGGCGAGCGAGTCGAGCAGGTGCTTGTCTACGATGTCCGCCGGGACTGTGATTGCCGTCAGGTTGAATCGTGTATTCCATTCCGCGAGTTCTGCAATGAGAGTCATGAACGCGGCGGTCTGCCGTGGCTCGAGCGCGATGCCGAGCGCTTTCGCTCCCGCGACGAGCCGGGTTTCGAGCACCTCAGCCAAATGAATCGATCTTCACAACCGTGCGCCCCATGACGCGGCCCTTGATGAAGTCGTCGAAGGCACCGGGCAGTTCGTCGAAGGCCACCGTGCGCGTCACGATGCGGTCGAGATGGCGGGGGCGAAGGTCCGTGGACAGCCGATTCCAGACGGCGAGCCGCAGCTCGCGCGGCGTATTGGAAGACGTGACGCCGAGCAGGTTGATGCCGCGCAGGATGAAGGGCATGACGGTCGTTTCGAGCTTGTGACTGCCGGCGAGGCCGATGCTCGCGATGTTGCCAAAGTTATCCACGGTGCGCGTGAGCCAGGTCAGAAGCTCGCCGCCTACGTTGTCGATGCCGCCGCCCCACTGCGTCGCTTCCAGCGGCCGCTTGCCGAGGTCGATCTCCTGCCGGCGCAGGACGCGGGCAGCGCCGATCGCCTTCAGGAAGCTGTCGGCTTCCGGCTTGCCGCTCACCGCCACCGCTTCGTAGCCGCGACCGGCGAGCAAATCGATAGCGATCGATCCGACGCCACCGCTCGCACCCGTTACGACAATCGCACCCTTGCCCGGCGCCTGGCCATTGTGTTCCATGCGATGGATCGCGAGCGCCGCCGTGAAACCGGCCGTGCCGATCGCCATCGCGTCGCGAAGAGAAATGCCGTCCGGCAGCGGGATGACCGACTCGCCCGCGATGCGCGCGACTTCGGCATAGCCGCCATCGAAGCTCTCGGAGAGGCCGCAGCCCGTCACGAGAACCTGCTGTCCCGGCTTGTAGCGCGCGTCCGTCGAGCTCTCGACTTCTCCGGAGAGATCGATCCCGCCGTTCAGCGGATACTTCCGGAGGATCTTGCCGGCGCCCGTCGCTGCCAGCGCGTCCTTGTAATTGATGCTCGAGTACTTCACGCGGATGACGACTTCGCCGGGCGTCAGCGCGTCGACCGTCATCTGCTCGAAACCGGCGACGATCTTGCCTTCGCGCTCGTGTATGCGGAATGCCTTGAATCCTTTCATTTCACTTCCTGTCCAGCCAGAACTCGACACCCTGGCAATTCAGTTCGACGTCGTCGTCGAGCAGCCGATGCCGGGCGTTATCGTCGCGCGGAAAGCCGTGCTCGTCGAGCCAGGCCGACATCATCGCAAACATCCCGTTTCGGAGCTTGCCCGCGCGGTCTGGCGCGTCCGCATAGCGGCGGCCGAGGCCGGCGAATGCCCGCACGCGCGCCTTCATCTCGTTCGCAAGGCGCCCGAGATCCCGCACTTCGGCGTAATGCGTCAGGTAGATCGCCCGCGGCATGTAGGACATCAGGCGATCCACGGAACTGCAGAGCGCCTCGGGATCGAAGTGCACGGGCGTCGTCGTCGGAAAGATGAACTCGCGCCCGTCCACATCGAAATCGCGATACGAAATGCCGAAGGTGTCGCCGGAAAAAATCAGCTCATGCGCGCGGTCGACAACACAATAGTGATGTAGTGCATGCCCGGGCGTATGGATCAGCTCGAGCTCCCTTCCGCCGAGCTGGATCGTCGCGCCGTCTTCCGGGACGAATAGCCGCGATTCCTCGATCGGCACGATATCCCCGTACAGGCTCCGGTACCGCTCTTCGCCGTACACGGCGATGGAGCCCGCGATCAGCTTCGACGGCTCGGCGAGATGGCGCGCGCCGCGCGGATGGACGGCGCAGCGCGCATTCGGCAGGGCCTGCATCAGGGCGCCCGCGCCGCCCGCGTGATCGAGGTGCACATGCGTCGCGAGCACCCAGTCAACGTCGGCCGGGTCGACATCCTTCTCCGCCAGCGCGGCGAGCAGGTTCGGCACCGAGTGCGTCGTGCCCGTGTCCACGAATGCGGCGCGGCCGTTGTCAATCACGAGGTGCGAAGCGGCGAGGCGCGGTCGGACGTAATCCACGTCGATCGCAGTGATGCCCGCGGAGAAGTCGGTCATCTTCGAGGCGATGCCCGGCATCAGCGGGCCTTGACGAGGAACGCGTGGAACGCCTTCATGAACTTCGCCAGGAATTCCTGCGTCTTTTCATCGGCAACACGGCCCTCGTCGTCGATGAGATCCGGCGTGAACTGAACATAAGCCTCCGGCGAAACCATCTGTGGCGAGCCCACGGCGCCAAGCACGCTGTGCAGTTCGCGTTGCGCGACTGCCGTGCCGATCTTGCCGGGCGAGGTTCCGATCACGGCCGACGGCTTGCCCGCGAAGGCATTGGCCGCTTTTGGGCGGCTCCCCCAATCGATCGCATTCTTGAGGCCGCCTGGGATCCCGCGGTTGTACTCCGGCGTCACGAACAGGAGGGCGTCCGACTCTTCGATGGCTTTCTTGTAAGCCCTTGCCGGCGCCGGAAAATCCGCGTCGTAGTCGTAACTGTAGAGCGGCAGGTCCCGTATCGGAATTTCCGCGAGCGTCATGCCAGCCGGCGCCAGGCGCACGAGGGCCTTCGACAGCTTCCGGTTGATGGAAGCCTTCGCGAGACTGCCGACGATGTAACCGACTTTGTAGGACGCCATGAATCCTCCGCATACATGATCGCATGCCGCGCGGTTAGAATCCGCGCATGAAAAGGCTCACCTTTCTCCTCATCCTCCTCTCGTTCGATGTCCACGCGGCCGACGTCGAACGCGTCACCCGCGGCAATCTGGCGATCGAGGGAATCCCCGAGATTTCCCCCGAACTCGTCCAGCGACTGCGGCGCTACCAGTCTTCACGAAACGCCGTGTTCACCGGCTGGACAGCGGACGGGAAGATCACAATCAGCACGCGGTTCGGCAACACCAACCAGCTCCACCTCATCGACCATCCCATGGGCGCGCGCCGGCAGCTCACGTTCTTCGATGAGCCAGTCACGAACGGCAACTGGTCGCAGACGGGCGCGCGCAAGGGCGTTGCCTTCACCCGCGACGTCGGCGGTGACGAGAATTACCAGCTGGAATACCTCGATCCCGCGAGCGCAGATCCGATCCGCCTGACCGACGGGCGCGGGCGCGCCGGCAGCGGCGTCTGGTCACATGACGGCACGCAGTATGCATTCCCGTGGACGGCGCGGACGGGCGTCAACACCGACATCTATGTCGAAGACCCGCTAGACCGGCGCACGCCTGCAATGGTGTTCGAGGCGCCGGAGATCGGCTGGGACGTGAGCGACTGGGCGCCAGACGGCAAGTCACTGCTGCTCGTGCGCTTTGTCTCGGTGAACGAAAGCTACCTGCACGTCTATAACCTCGAAACCCGCGAATTGCGCGAGATCGAACCGGCGGACGTCAAGGCGGCACGTGGGGGCGGCGTTTTCACGCCCGACGGCAATGGTGTGTATTTCACGTCCGATCTCGGTGCCGAGTTCCTGACACTCCGATATGTGGATCTCGCGACCGGCGAGGTGACGGCGCTCACCGGTCACCTGAAATGGGACATCGACGAATTCACGCTGTCGAGCGACGGCCGCTATCTCGGCTATGTCTGGAACGAGAATGGCGCGAGCAGGCTCGGGATCATGGATCTCGCTCAGCGTGCGGATCTCATCCCGCCGGAGCTGCCTTTCGGCGTCATCGGATCGATTGGCATCGACCCTGAGAGCAAGCGGCTCGCGTTCAGCCTTCAGGCACCAGGCCAGCCCTACGACGTCTGGGTCTTCGGCCTCGCGAATTCCGAACTCGTGCGATGGACGCAGAGCGAGATCGGGCCGATCGACGCTTCGCGCCTCGTCGCGCCGACGCTCGTTCAGTATCCGAGTTTCGACAAAGTCGACGGCAAGCCGCGCCAGATTCCCGCCTGGGTTTACAGGCCCGCGGGTGCGGGCCCGCACCCGGTCCTGATCAACATTCACGGCGGCCCCGAGGCCCAGGCGCAGCCGATATTCAGCATCCCGACCCAGCAATGGGCCGTCGAGCTCGGTTACACCGTGATCGCGCCGAACGTGCGCGGCTCGACGGGCTACGGCAAGACCTACGTCGCGCTCGACAACGGCATGAAACGGGAGGACTCGGTCAAGGACATCGGCGCGCTGCTCGACTGGATCGCGACGCAACCGGACCTCGACCCGAAGCGCGTGGTCGTCATCGGCGGCTCCTACGGCGGCTACATGTCGCTCGCGTCCATGACGCATTACAACGACCGGCTCCGCGGCGGGATCGACATCGTCGGCATCAGCAATTTCGTCACCTTCCTCGAGAGCACGGCGGATTACCGCCGCGACCTGCGCCGCCCGGAGTACGGCGACGAGCGCGACCCGAAGATGCGCGAGTTTCTCCAGAAAATTTCGCCGCTCAGCAACGCCGGCAAGATCACGAAGCCGATGCTCGTCATCCAGGGCCAGAACGACCCGCGGGTCCCGGTCACGGAATCGGAGCAGCTGGTTGCGAAGATCCGCGCGAACGGGGGCGAGGTCTGGTATCTCGTCGGGCTCAACGAAGGCCACGGCTTCGCCAAGCGCGACAACGTCGATTACTACCAGTGGGCCGTCGCGATGTTCCTGGAGAAGTTGAAGCAGTAGCTTCTCGGGAGGGGACAGTCACCTTTGGCGCAAGGTCCGGGTAAACACCTCTGTTGCAGAGCCAAAAGTGACTGTCCCCTAGGCGGCGGCCGCGAGGCGCTGCTGCGCAAGGCCTTCGGCAAATGACCGAAGCGCGGCCGGGCAGCCATCATTGAGCGACGAGCCATGCATGATTGCGAGCGTCCTGGGCTCCAGCGCGGCCAACCGCCGTATCGTCGGCACGGTTTCCCGCGTCACGCTCATCGAGCGCCAGAGATTCTCGCTCTCCAGCGCGGGTCCGACGATGTCGCCGCGCGCCAGCGCCGGCCCGTCGCCGAGCTGGCCGAGCAGGTCGCTACAAAGCAGCGTCCCAGTCTGTTCCTCGAACATCAGTCCGGCGTCCCATCCGTGCGGGACGTGTGGCGTCGCGAGATAGCGCATGCGCTTGCCGCCCAGGTCGAACGTCTCGCCGTCCTCCAGCGCGCGGGGCGGGCGCAGCGAGAGATCGTTCAGCGAAATGTCACAGCCGAGGCGGCCGTGCGCGAGCCGCGCCTGCGGGGCGCGCTCCTGCCAGAGGTTCATGTTGCCGCTTTCGTCGGCCTCCAGGTGGCTGAACGAGATCCAGCGCAGGCGCTCGATCGGCATCAGCGTCTCCACGGCCGAAAGGATGCTTTCGAACATGAAGCGGTGGCCGCAGTGGAACAACAGCGGCTCGTCGGCCATCAGCAGGAACTGGTTGAAGCTGAAACCGGCCGGGGGCGCGATCTCGGGCACCAGGGTGGACAGACGATAAACGCCGTCTGCGATCTCGGAAACTCGGGTCTGCATGGGCTACTCCTTGACTGTCCGACGACTGACGCCGGGCGCGGCGTCCAGCACATGATTCAGTAGCGCGGCGACGCGGTCGGCGGCATCCGCCGTGCCGAATCCTTCGCGCCGCAACGATCGATAGACGTCGATGTCCGAGAGGGCGGCGACCAGCGCCACCGGGCCGCCCGGTCCTACGGCCTGCGCCGCGAGCTTGCGTCGATTGCGCACTTCCTCCCGCGCGAATGCATCCAGCTCGGGGGTCAGGTGCCGATCACGACGCACGGATTCGAGCGCCGGGACACGTTCGTAGTAGTCGAACAACGCCCGCACCAGGCGCGTGACCCGCTCATTGCGCGAGGCCGCACCCTCGAGCAGGTCCGTGGTCGGCGCGGGCGCATGCTCCGCCGTGTACGCGCCGCAGGCCACGATGGCGTCGGCGTAGCTTGGAAAATGGTGATAGACCGTGCCGACGCTGACGCCGGCGCGCGCGGCGATGTCCGTCATCGACGTGTCCGCGATACCCCGTTCCGAGTGCAGGTGGAACGTGGCTTCGACGAGGCGGCGTCGCGTTTCCCCGCTTGTCTCCGCTCGTCGGCCCAGCCGGTAACGACGGCCGACTTTCGTTGCACTTCTCATATATTAATTGAATATTATTTCACTAGATCTGTCAAGCCCGGGCGGATTCGCTCTCAGGCCCGCAGGTCGGACCAGTCGGGATGGCGGTCGAAGAGTGCCACCACAAAGGGGCAGATCGGCCGGATCTTGAAACCCTCGGTCCGCGCATCGGCGACCAGGCGCTCGACGAGTGCCGTCGCGACGCCCTGGCCGCGCAACGCCGCCGGCGTGCCGGTGTGATGGGCGATCACGATGGATGGATCGGTGCGGGAAAAGGTCAGCTCGGCTTCCCCGGGGAAGCCTTCCACTCTCGCAACGTAGCGGCCACGTTCGGCCTGCAACTCGCGCGTCACGGTGACTTTTGTCACGGTTTCACGACTCCCCGCGGATCAGTCGAGCTTCGGCTCGCGCAGTCCCGGCTGCTTCGCGAAGTAGGCGGCGATTGTCTTTATGTCGTCCTGCGTGAGCTGCTGCGCGAACGGCGCCATGATCGGATTCTTGCGCTTGCCGAGTCGATAGTCGTTCAACGCCTGGGCGAGATAGTCGGCGTGCTGGCCGCCGATATTCGGGTAGTCATCAGTCGTTCCGGCGCCATTCTTGCCGTGGCAGGCCGCGCAGGCCTCGGCCTGCGCCGGCGGCGTACCCACCTGTCCCCCGCCCGTGTCGGGCGGCGCGGCCGCCGCAAACCAGGTCGCAAGATCGGCGCGATCTTCGGCGGAGAGCGTGCTCGCAAGTCCTTTCATCGTCGGATGCCAGCGGTTGCCGCTGGCGTAGCCCTCGAGCGCTGCGACGAGATAGGCCTCGTTCTGGCCGCCGAGCTTCGGGACAGAATACTTCGGGTAGGCATTTTTGTAGTTCGCGATGCCGTGGCAGCCCATGCAGGTGTAGGCGAGCGTACGGCCGCGTTCGGCGTCGCCGGCCGATGCGGCCATCGCGGGGAACGTCAACGCGGAGCCGACAATCAGCATCGCGGCAAGGCGGTCCAATCGCATCGATCCGGTCTCCGGATGGGGTTTTCGGGCTGACTTGAGCGCCCGGAATGTTAAGCGCCGCGGGCCGGAATTGCCACCCGACGTCCGCGCGGAGTTCACAGCGCCGCGGCGATGTCCTGAATCAGGCCGCTGTCGCGCGGCTTGACCGTCGGCGCGTAGCGCTGGAGCAGCTTGCCGTCACGGCCGATCAGGAACTTCTCGAAGTTCCACTCGATGTCGCCGGCGTGCCCGTTCACCGGATCCGTCAGCCACGCGTAAAGAGGATGACGATCGGGGCCATTCACCTCGACCTTCGCGCTCATGGGAAACGTCACGCCGTAGTTCGCGGAACAGAAAGTCTGGATTTCCTTCTCGCTCCCCGGCTCCTGCGCGCCGAACTGGTTGCAGGGAAAGCCGACAACGGAAAAATTCTCCCCGGCGAGTTCCTCGTGAAGCTCCTCGAGTCCCGTGTACTGCGGCGTGAGGCCGCAGCGGCTTGCCACATTCACCGCGAGCACGACCTTGCCCTTGAGGCCGGCCAACAGATTAGCCGTGCCATCGATTCCCTGCACCTTGAAGTCGTAGAAGTTGTTCATCGCCGCATTATCTCGCAAAGGGGACGCTCACCTTTAAAAGTGACCGTTCCCTTCAGAGGGCAACCAGACCGTCACGACGGCGCCGCCGCCTTCGCGATTCGCGATGCTGAGTCGGCCACCGTGGGCATCGACGATCTCGCGGCAGAGCGTCAGGCCGAGACCCGTGCCCTTCGGTTTGGTCGAATAGAACGGCAGGAGCGCATCGCGGAGCACCTCGACCGTGAGCCCGCTGCCGCGATCGCTGATCTCGAGCGCGACGCCACCGTGCCGTTCGGTCACGCCGAGCGTCACCTCGTCTTCCGGCGATCCCGATTCGATCGCGTTCTTGATCAGGTTGATCAGCACCTGCTCAATTTGCGGCGCATCGAACCGGCCTTCGCTTCGCGGCAGCGGCTCGAGCACGCGAAACGAGAGGCTGTCCTGAAGGCCACCCAGAAGCGGCTTCCACGCGACCGTTGCCGGACGGGGCCGCGGCAGTTTCGCGAAGCGCGCGTAGCCGTCGATGAAAGTCGCGAGATGCGATGCCCGCTCCTCGATCGTGGAAAAAACCCGCGCGAGCCGCTCGACATTCGGTCCCTCCGCGAGAGCCTGCCCGGAATGTGCAAGCGACGTGATCGGCGCAAGCGAATTGTTGAGCTCGTGCGCGATCACGCGGATGACCTTTTTCCAGATCGCGACTTCCTGCGCGGCCATCTCGCGTGTCAACTGCTTGAAGAGCAGGAGCCGGTGCGGCTGGCTGTTCAGCGAGAACGGCCGGTGACTGACATGGAAGATCTCCGCGTCCACGCCCTCGTGCACGGTAAAAAGCGTGTCGGTCCCGCCCTCGACCGCCTCGCGCAGCGGCTGCGGCGCCTGCTCGAGCAGCGCGCCAAACTTGAGTCCCTCGATCTTGCGGCCGGAGCGGAAGAGCTGCCTCGCCGCGATGTTTCCAAAGACGATCGTGTCGTTTGCATTCGTCAGCACGAGCGCGAGCGGGGTCGTCTGGACAACCGTGTCGAGCAGCAACTCGCGCTGGTAGAGGTCGAGTCGCTCGCGGCGCAGGCTGTCGCCGAGCGAGTTGTACTCGGCCGTCAGGTCTCCGATCTCGTCCGGGCCCGTCGGCGTCACGCTCACGCTGAAGTCGCGGTCGCGAAGGCTCCCGATGCCGTCCGTCACGGCGCGGATGCTGTTGCTCCAGCGGTTGAAGAGCCGCGACGTGAGCAGGATGGACGGCGGCAGGATGACGAGGAGCGCCGCAGCGCCCGCAATCCACGGCGAGACCAGGTAGTGATGCAGTAGCAATGCGGCAGCCACGGCCACGATCGCCACGGTGCAGAGCACGAGGACGATCCGGCCGGCCAGCGACCAGCTGGCACGGGGCTTGGCGGCCATCAGCCGTTAGTGGCGGATGTCCGGCCTGGGTCGACGGGAGTCTTGAGGCCGAGCTTCTCCATGCGGCGATAGAGTGCCTGACGCGACAGGCCGAGGTCACGCGCGGCGTGCGCGACGACCCCGTCGGCGAGCAGGAGCGCCTGTTCGATCATGCCCCGGTCGATGTTCGAGCCATCGGCCGGTTCCGGCGCGATCGGCAGCGCCAGCGCCTTGGCGGTGACGACCGCATCGACCGACAACAAGCAGGCGCGGTGAATGGCGTTCCTGAGTTCACGCACATTACCCGGCCAGTGATAGCGGGTGAGTGCGCGCATCGCGTCCTGCGAGAACGTGAACCCGGGCTCGAGAAAGTGGTGCGCGAGCGGCACGATGTCTTCCAGCCGCTCGGCGAGAGCCGGTACTTCGAGCTCGATGACGTTCAGGCGATAGTACAGGTCCTCGCGGAACCGACCCTCGCGGATGAGCTGCGGCAGGTTGGCGTTCGTCGCGGCGATCACCCGGGCGCGCGTGCGTCGCGTGGTGTTCGAGCCGAGTCGCTCGTATTCGCCCGTCTGGAGCACGCGAAGCAGCTTCGCCTGCCCCAGCGCCGACAGGTTGCCGAGCTCGTCGAGGAAAATCGTGCCGCCATCGGCGGCCTCGAACCGCCCGATGCGCGCTTTTGCGCCAGTGAATGCCCCCGCCTCCGTGCCGAAGAGTTCCGCTTCCATCAGCGTGTCGGGCAGCGCGCCGAGATTCACCTTCACGTAGGGGCCGCTCTTGACGGCCGAGTTCGCATGAACAACGTCGGAGATGACTTCCTTGCCGGCGCCGTTCGGCCCGCTGATCAGGACGGGTACGTCGGCGTGCGCGATGCGCACGGCTGTCGAGGCCAGCGCATGCATGGCCTCGCTCTCGTAAATGAGGCCATTCAGCTCGAATCGGGCTGCGAGTTCGGCACGTGCCGCGGCACGGCGGCGGCGGAACGCGCGGTTCTCCGCGCGCGCCGTATGCAGGTCGAGGAGATTGCGCACGGTTGTCAGGAGCCGCGCGTTGTCCCAGGGCTTTGCGACGTAGTCGGAAGCGCCCGCCTTGACGAGTTCGACCGCAGTCTCGAGATGGGTCCAGGCCGTGAGCAGGATCACCGGCAGGTCGGGATACTGCGAGCGGATCAGGCGGAAGAGCGTCACGCCCTCCTCGCCGGAGGTCGCCTCGCGGCGGAAGTTCATGTCCTGCACGACGAGGTCCACAGCCTCACGCGCGAGAAGGTCGATCCCGGAGGCGGCCGAATCCGCCCCAAGCACCCGTGCGCCGTGCATGGACAGCAGGACGTCGAGCGCCGTGCGCACGGCCTCGCTGTCGTCGATCACGAGTACAGTGCGGTCGCCCAAACTTCCCTGAAGCCCCTGGTCTTGCTTGTCCTTCATGGGTTTGGATGCGCGGGTGGCCGGAACGGTTGTAAGGTCCACGACAGTCTAGACCGTCCGGCTTGCCACCGCGGGCGAGATACCCGACGCCCTGCGCGCCGGTTGCAAAGCCGCAGCCAGCCCGATCAGCCATATGCCGAGCATGCCGCCGACCAGGTAATAGAGGTCGAGGCGAGGCAACTCGTACTTGACTGAAATCCAGTAGCCGATCGCGAGCGCGAGGCCACAGCCCGCCACGATGCCCGCCGACGTGACCATCCAGTTCTCGACCAGGAAGTGCCGCACGATGTCGAGGCGCCGCGCGCCCACCGCGCGCCGCGTGCCGATCTGGCGGATGCGCGTGCTGACGTTGAAGGTCGCAAGGCCGAAGATGCCGAGCGCGGTAATTGCAAGAAGCGCGCTCGTCACGCTCACGAGGAAGATCGCCATGTTGCGGTCGTCGAGGTAGGACTGGTGGATGAAGTAGTCGAACGGCCGCACCCAGCGCAGCAGGCGCCCGGGGTTCGAGCTGCCGAGCTTCTCCTCGATCTCGCGCATCACCGCGTCGCTGCGGCCCGGCTCCACGCGCACGAGGTAGATCGCCGTCGGTCCGCGCTTGATGCGCGGGAACAGCACCACGTGGTCGAGCTTGTCCCAGCCGACCCAGGCCCCGTGCATGTGCTCGATGATGCCGACGATCGTGATCGGCTTGCTGATCCCGTCATAGAAGGTCTTGCCGAGCGGGTTCGGATCGTTCGGAAATATGTCCTTGGCAAAGGCCTTCGTGACGATCGCCTGGGGCGCCGAATCGAAGGTATCCGTGGGCGGCAGGATCTCCTGGGACTCGAACGCCCGGCCCGAAGACAGCTTGATGCCGAGCGCCGCGACGCCCTGCTCGTCGATGTCGTAGGTGTTGCCCGGGATCGACTCGTCGGGGGTCACCTCGCCCGGCTTCGCCTGGAATCCGCTCGAGCTGCCACCGCCGGAGAGCGGGATGTTGCTGATGACGCTCGCCGCCTTGACGCCCGGCAGCCCGCGGATCGTCGCAATGTCCTCGCGCCAGCTCGCGTCGTAGTCGAAGTTCTGCGCGAAGCCCGCGCTCGCCACCCAGATCATGTTCGCCGTGTCCATGCCGGTCGGGCGACCGATTTTGTCCACGCGCTGTTTGACGACGTAGACCGCGTTGACGAGCACGGCGAGGCCGATCGCGATCTGGAAGGCGACCAGGACCGCGCCGGTTCGGTTGCGCCAGAGCGCGGAGGCGATGGGACGGAGATTCCAGGCTGTCATGTCATTGCGCCTTCAGGTAGGAGGCCGGCGGGATGCGGCCGATGCGCCAGGCCGGGTAGAGGCCCGCGGCGATGGTTGCAAAGAATGCGAGCCCGAGCGCCGTAACGACACTCGTGACGTCCACGTGCGCGAGCGCCTGCGCGCCTCCCGCGTCGGTCGGGTCCACGGTGTAGAGCGCGCGCAGGCCCGTCAGCAGGAGGCCGCCGAGCGCGAGCCCGAGCAGCGCGCCGATCGAGGAGATCACGCCGACTTCGACCAGGTGCTGCATGAAGATCTGCCGGCGGCTCGCACCCAACGCGCGCCGCACGCCGGTGATCGGGGCGTTGTTCAGGAACTTGGCGAGCAGGAGGCCGACGGTGTTCAAGAGGCACACGGCGAGGAAGGCAAAGGCGAGGCCGACGAGCACGCGGTCGTCGTTGCCCACGACGCCGTTGTCCACGAGCCACTGGTCCGGCTTCGTCAAACGGTTGTTGATCGGACGCGAATGACGGCCGCCCTGCTTCTGCTGGGTTGCGTAGTTGTCGAGGAAGGCCTTGAAGCGGTCATGCGCGGCGGCGTCCGGCAACTCCACCCACATCTGGATCCAGACGTCCTCGGAGTTCAGGAAGTCCTGGAACGTCTTGATGTCCTCCGGCTTCCAGCCGTTCGTGTTGCCGGCGCTGTAGATCTCGAGGGCGGCGTTCCAGCCGAAGGGGATGTAGGCGTCCTCCGGCTCCTCGAGGCTGCCGTTGTTGACGTCGTAGAAGGCCGGCAGCGGCATCCAGTTGTCGCGCACGCCGACGACGCGGAACTCGTGGTCGTTCCAGCGCACGCGCCGGCCGACGCTGTTGACGCCGCCGAACAGCTTCTCGTTCATACCGCGGGAGATGACCATGACCGGCTCGGGGCCGAAATCCGCCGCGTCGGTCCAGGTGCCGCCGTACTGGAAGGGCACGTCGAAAATCGCGAAGAAGTCCTTGGTCGTCACGCGCGTCGCCGTGCGCTCGGGCTTCACCTGCTGGCCGTCCACGGAGAGGATGCCGACCGCCTTGTGCATGATTACCTTGTGCTTCGGGATGTCGGACCGGTAAACCGCCATCGCGTCGCGATAGGTGAGCTGCTCGGGCGGCAGCTCCGGCTTGTCCTCATTGTTTGGCTGCTGCGGGTCCCAGAAGTCCATGGTGACGGCGTAGAGAACGTCGTTCTTCCACCAGATCGGGTTGCCGGATATCGCGCGGTACATCGTGAGCGTCATCACGCAGACCGCGATGCCGAGCGCGACCGCGCCGATCATCAGCGCAGTGAGCCCCGGGTTCCGGCGCAGGTTGCGAAAGGCGAGCTGCAGGTAGTAGCTGAACATGTGCGTTTTCCCGCTCAGGCCGGCGACATCGCCGCGACGGCAGCCGGCGCGGGCTTCATGAGCGAATTCTCGCGCGTCTCGTACGGCTTGAAGTCCGAGATCTGGCCGTCGACGATGTGGACGTTCCGGTGTGCGCGCCGCGCGAGTTCCGGGTCGTGGGTCACCATGATGATGGTCGTGCCCATCTCGTTGATCTGCTCGAGCAGGTCCATGACCTGTCTCGCCATCAGCGAGTCCACGTTGCCGGTCGGCTCGTCCGCGAGCAGGAAACGCGGGTCGCCTGCGAGCGCGCGCGCGATCGCGGCGCGTTGCTGCTGGCCGCCCGAGAGTTGCGAGGGCATGTGGTGCATGCGCGAGGACAGCCCGACGACTTCGAGCGCGCTTTTGATGCGCTGCTCGCGGTCCTTCTTCGCGAGGCTGCGATACCGAAGGGGCACGTCCACGTTGTCGAAGATGTCGAGGTCCGGGATCAGGTTGAAACTCTGGAAGATGAAGCCGATCTTCTCGTTGCGGAGCTTCGAGCGCGCCTCGTCCGAAAGGCGGCTGACGTTCTCGCCATCCAGTTTGTAAGTGCCCGTGTCGAAGGTCTCGAGCAGGCCCGCGACGTTCATGAACGTCGTCTTGCCGGAGCCCGACGGACCCGTGACCGCGACGAACTCGCCGTCGCCGACCGTGAGCGAGAAGTCGCGCAGCGCGTGCGTCTCGATCAGGTCCACCCGGTAGATCTTGCTGATTCCGTGCATTTCGAGCATTGGCTTATCGCTCCAGGGTCGTAGATGGGTTCCGGCGGTCAGCCGCCGATGTGAAATTCGGGAACGTCTTTCATGTCGCCGGTGCCGGAGATGACGACTTCCTGCCCCGGCTTGAGGCCCTTCAGCACCTCGATCTCGCCGACGGAGGCGGCGCCGAGCTCGACCGGCGTCAGGACCGCCGTGTCGCCGTCGACGACGTAGACCGCGCGCGTGCCGCTCGCGATATCGGAACTGCGCTCGAACTTCAGCGCGTTCGCGCGCTGCTCGATCACGATGCGCACCGATCCGCGCTGGCTCTGGCGCAGGCCCGGCGGCTGGTCGCCCGCGAACTTCACGCGGCCGGTCACCTGGCCCGAGCGCACTTCCGGCGAGATGCCGGTGACGAGGCCCTTGAATTCGCGGCCGTCGAGTGAGATCTCCGATTCCATGCCGGCCTTGATGTCGCGCGCGTAGACGTCGGCGACCTGGAATTCGACCTCGAAGACCGAGAGATCAACGACCGTCAGGAGTGGCGCGTTCTCCGCGACGTTCGCCTTTTCGATCGCTGCGAGATTCGCGACCATGCCGTTGACCGGCGCGCGCACCGTGAGCTCGTCCACGCGTCGCTTCAGGTTCGCGACCACGTAACCCTGCCGCTCGCGCTCGAGCCGGCGCGAACGCAGGTCGAGATCGAGGCTCTCCTGTTCGAGTCCCGCCGTGTCGCGCGCGTGCTCATAGGACAGTTTCGCGGATTCGCGCTCGTCCTCCGCGCGGCGGAGATCCCGCTCCGCAATCGCACCCTTGTCCCAGGCGGCCTGCGCGCGCTGCATCTCGCGCTCGGCGGCGCGGATCTGCACGTTTGCGAGGTCGGCCTCTTCCTGCGTGCGGAGCTTCTGGCGACGGATCTCGATGATCTGGCGCTGGAGCGCGGTGTCCAGGCTCTCGAGCGTCGCGCGCTCGCGCTGATATTCGTTCTCGAGCGTCGGGCTCGCGAGCGTCGCGAGCACCTGGCCCGCCTGGACGGTGTCGCCCGCGCGCACCTGGTAGCTGATGTTGCCGGGCGCGACGGCGAAGAGCGTCGGGCTCACGGCGGCGACCACCGTGCCCTGTGCCGAAACGTCGCGCACGAACGGGCCTTCGGTGACCGTCGCGATGCGCAGCCGCTCGCGCGAGATCGTGTGCTCGGTCGCGCTCCAGCCGCGGATCAGCAGGCCGAACACGAGGACGACGAGGAGTGCGCCCGCCGCAATGCCGATCCACTTCTGGCGCGTGCGGTCAGGCCTGCCCTCGACCACGATGTCCTGGGCCTCGGTGCCGCGGATCGTGGCGTCGCCGGCGGGCGTCGTATCCCGCCCGCCGACTGTCATCAGCGGTCTCAGGTTCGTGATTTTCATGGCAAACGTAAGCTCACGTATTGGATGTTGCATGCCCCGTGCCAAGTTGAAACACGCATGTAACCCGCTGTTTAAGTTAATATTTTCAGCGAGTGTCACTAACGAAGAGGTGTCCGCGGACAGCGCCCGGACACACACCGGACGCTAACAAAGGGGACGCTCCCCTTTAAAGGGGAGCGTCCCCTTTGAGAGAGAGGTCTTTGCTGTAGGTGACGTTCATGACGTTGTCGTACCAGCCGGAGACGCGGGGTGCGACGAGGTGCTTGGAGACGTAGAAGTAAAGAGGGATGAGCGGGACGTCGGTGAGAAGCTGGCGTTCAGCCGCTGCCAGATTCTCCGCGCGCGCGGTGCCGCTTGTGGATGCG
>Ga0105106_10001493_pt1 | contig 16906 bp, 12 predicted proteins | sample PPLLaktember2015_5_FD_79109 | JGI IMG/M metagenome (GOLD analysis project Ga0105106, IMG submission 79109) | Freshwater sediment microbial communities from Prairie Pothole Lake near Jamestown, North Dakota, USA - PPLs Lake P8 Core (1) Depth... | ecosystem: Environmental > Aquatic > Freshwater >...
AATGATCACATCCCGGCGTGACATCAGCGCCGTGGTAGCCGCCAGGCGCAAACGCTCAATTTCTTCGTTAATATCGCTATCTTTTTCGATGTACAGATCGTGGCGCGGGACGTAAGCTTCGGGCTGATAATAATCGTAATAACTGACAAAATATTCGACGGCGTTCTCGGGGAAGAATTCCTTGAACTCGGCGTAAAGCTGGGCTGCCAGGGTCTTGTTATGCGCCATCACTAGGGCAGGCTTGTTCAATTTCTCGATCAGGGAAGCAATCGTGAAGGTTTTGCCGGTGCCCGTCGCGCCCAGCAACACCTGGTGTTTGAAATTTTTTTGAACGCCTTCCACCAGTTGGCGGATGGCCTCGGGCTGGTCGCCGGTAGCCTGGAAAGGAGCGTGAAGTTGGAAATCCATTTTATAATTTTTTATAGAAAATTGTAATTGAGGATTGGGTATTGGCGGTGGGAGCCTGGATCAGAACACATATTATAACACATTTGTGCTATTTATGAACGGTATCGCATCGAAAAATAAACCCAGGTGGATAGAGTTTGTAGAGCCAGCTCAGGCGGTGACATAAATGGGATTGCTGATAATCCAGGCTCTGAGCTTGCCTTTGAAGGGAATATATACTTCTACGCGGTAAATGCCCGGTTCAGCGGTGATGTGGGTACAGGTTTCGCGTTTTTTCCAGGTTTTTATCAACTTGCCATCTTTAATCAGATGGCATTCCGCCGGCAGCGGCAAGCGAATTTGGAAAGTCAGGCCATTCCTGGCGCTGATCTCATCCCCCATACAGGCTGAGGTGTCCTTACCCTGGGCGGTGAAGCGAAAGCCGCGCGTAGAATGGGGCAGGTCGTAGCCGATGAAAAGCCGGCCGCGAGCGAAGGTCTCGAGGATCAGGCGGCGATCCTCGATCATATCGCCGCTCAGAGGCCTGGGAATGTACAGGTGGGTGTTCACCGTATGGAAATGGAACTCATAAGGGAAGAGAATGCGCCGCAGCGGGCCTAAATGGGCGCGGAATGCGTGCGCGTCCGATCCGCCAATAGCAACCACTTTCCGCCCCGCAGAAAGCAGCTCATCCCAGCGGCGCAGCGCTTCGGGAAATGGACCGTGAGCCACGCGTTGCGGATTAAAGGCATAATAAATGGCGTGTAATCTGCTTTTGAGCAGCGATTTGAACTCCGACATGGCGTTCCACAATTCAATGCCGGTGTATCCTTGCACATTCCAATCGACCCACGAGATGTCGGATTCACCAAAGGCAGGCGCTTCTGGGTCGACGGGGTGGGCAATAAATGAAATTCCTCCAGCTTTCAGAGCCGCATCCAGCAATACTTGCGGGTTGTGAGCAAATGTCGCCAGCTCTCGGTTGGCGCCGAAAATCAACAGATGGTTCTTTTGGGGATCGCGCGCCTGATCATGTACTTCTTCTCCCACCAGGAGCAGCACGCGGCGATCATTTTCCTGGTAATAATCCTCCGGTCCATCCACAAGTACGTTGTGATCGGTGACGATAACCACATCCAGCCCGGCGCGCAGGGCCGCCTGGGCGATTTCCTGGTGGCTGCCAAAGCCATCGGAATAGGGGGTGTGCATGTGGAGATTGACAACAATTTCGTGCATTTGACGAAATGCCTAACGGAAGGTATAATCCGCCTGCTTGAAACCGAGTTTACAGGCTCGTCTCAAAAATCGTTTGAGCAGCTACAGTCCGCAATTATCTTGGAGGTTTTGGTGGAAACTTATTTGGATATCGCCCTGATTATAACGTCAATCGCCTTGATTGCCAGTGTCATCTTGCAGAGCAAGGGCGCTGGTCTGGGCGGATTGACCGGCACCGATACAGGCGGCATCTTCACTGCACGGCGGGGAATCGAAAAGGTTTTATTCCGGGTCACGATTGGCTTGAGTGTAATCTTCTTCATCCTGGCAGTTGCAACGGTGATCGTCACGGGTTAATCCGAAGAAGGGCGCACATTTCGGAGAGGCCGTCAGGAGCAGACAGCATAAGGGCGACGCGGCCAGGCCGTAGAGCGCCCTTTTTTGTTGCCCGGGTTGGAATTCACTCCTTTTTTAAATGAAAAGATTTCGTTGGCAGATCCTGATCGTACTATTGGCGCTGGCGGTGATTGCTGCTCTCATGCTGGTGCAGCAGCCCACAACAACGCTCCAGCCCGTGGCTTCTGCCCAGCCTGCTTCGGGCGGCAGCTACTCTGAAGCCCTGGTAGGCACATTCGGGCGTTTGAACCCGCTGCTGGATTATTACAACAGCGTCGATCGAGACGTGGACCGGCTGATCTTCAGCGGGCTTGTGCGCTTTGATGACCTGGGGATCGCGCAGCCGGACCTGGCTGAGTCGTGGGGTATATCCCAGGATGGTCTGGTCTATAATTTCTCCATACGACCCCAGGCTACCTGGCATGACGGTGCTCCGGTGACCAGTGAAGACGTATCTTTTACCGCGGAGCTGCTGCGCGATGCAACCATCCCTGTACCCGAAGACATCCGGACATTATGGGAGCAGGTGGAAGTCAATGTCCTGGATGATAAGACGATGCAATTCCGACTTCCCGAACCGTTTGCTCCATTCCTGGATTATCTAACCTTTGGGGTATTACCCCGCCACCTGTTGGACTCAATTCCATCGGCAGACCTGTTGGATGCTGAATTCAACTTGAAGCCAATGGGCAGCGGGCCCTTCCGCTTTGATACATTGCTCTCAGAAAATGGACAGGTCAACGGTGTCGTCCTGGCTGCATTTGATGGGTATTATGGCTCCCGTCCATTCATCGACCAGGTCATTTTTCGCTATTATCCCGATTCCCAGGCGGCGTTGAGCGCCTACCAACAGGGTGAGGTGTTGGGGATCAGCCAGGTGACCGCCGATGTGTTGCCACAGGCGCTCAAAGAACAACAATTTAGCCTTTATACGGGGCGAATACCGCAGCTTACCCTGATCTACCTTAATTTGGATGATCCTCAGCTGCCCTTTTTCCAGGATGCCAGCCTGCGGAGGGCGCTGTTGATGGGGCTCAATCGCCAATGGATGGCGGACCAGGTGCTGGGCGGGCAGGCGATCCTGGCAGACGGGCCTATTTTCCCGGCTACCTGGGCTTATTTTGACGGTATCGAGCACCTGTCTTACGATCCTGAAGCCGCTCTCAACGCGATTAAAACCGCGGGTTACGTCCTTGCGACGGAGGGCAGCAATGTGCGCTCCAAGGACGGCGTTGCTCTCTCCTTTGAGCTGGTGTACCCGGGGGACGCCACTCATACCGCCATGTTCGAAGCGATCCGTCGCGATTGGGCGCGCCTGGGGGTGGAGGTTAATCCCAATCCTGTATCCTATGAAGAGTTGATACAGGATCATCTCGAGCCGCGCGCCTACCAGGCTGCCCTGGTTGAGCTTAACCTCGCCCGCTCCCCCGATCCCGATCCATACCCATTCTGGGATCAGGCCCAGGTCACGGGTGGTCAGAATTATGCCAACTGGAACGACCGGCAGGCAAGCGAATACCTGGAGAGCGCCCGGGTGAGCGTGGATATCGGCGAGCGGACCAAGGCTTACCGCAATTTCCAGGTGCGTTTCACCCAGGAGATGCCAGCTCTACCGCTGTTTTACCCGGTGTATTCCTACGCAGTCAACTCCCAGGTGCAGGGGGTTCGCATGGGCCCGCTGTTGGAGCCCAGTGACCGTTTTGCGACCCTGCCTACCTGGTATTTCCTGGAGAATGTTTCACCCACGCTGCCTGTAGGGGAAACACCTACGCCGTAAAACTGGCATTTCACCGCTGGGCTGTAGAGAGCGTAGAGAAACCGGTTATTTTTTATGCCGGATCTGTAAGACGGCGATTTTGGTGGGGTGGTTGAAAGGCGATGAGTCCGCCGGAGGTCGGCGCACAATCGTATGCGGGAAACCGGTGACGTCCTCCGGGACGGGGATCAGCTCCTCAATGCTGAGATAGCCCTCTGATGAGATGGCTTGCAGGCTTTCATGGTAGGCGGAACCCTCCAGAAAGAGGGCGTTGTTGATCGCTACCAGCTTTCCTCCGTCGTTCACCAATGGACGCGCTTTATTGATCAAGGCCTGATTGCGCTTGAGCAAGTCCACCGTGCCTTTTCCGGTGGTCGAGTAGAAAGGCGGGTCGAGGATCACGCAATCGAAGCGCTCACCCGCGCGGCGCATGCGGCTGGCAGCGGGGAAAAAATCTGCAACGATGAAATCACGTTCATCGACCGTGAAACCATTCAACCGGAGGGAGTCTCGGGCTAGCTGCAAGAATCTGCGGTTATGGTCCAGGAAGACCACCCGCGAGACCCCAGCCGCCCGAGCGGCTACACCCAGGCTGCCGGTATATGCAAATGCGTTTAGTACGCTTTTGCCAGCCAGGTTGTCCAGAATCCAGGCGCGCAATTGGCGCGTGTCCAGGTAAAAACTGGCATCCTGGTTCATCGTCAAATCCAGGGCATAGCTTACGTTAAATTCTTGTATCTGCCGGTCTGGCGGGCCGCCGAAGGTGATCATGCCGCGTCGCTCTTCCGGCGATTTGGCTTTGCGCGCTTTCACCAGCGCAGTTTTCAGCCAGGGAAGGGTTTCAAGAAAATATGCCTGTACCTGCGGCAGCCAGAGAGAAGGACTGCTCGAAGGTTCGGCGTAGGTAGAGAGCAGCAGGGTGCGCCCATAAATATCCACCACCAGCTCGGGCCAACCTTCATAAAAGCCATTGAAAAGCCGCAGGGCGCCATCATGCCCAGGGTCAAACAGGCTTTCTCGGGCGTGCAAGGCCTTCGCGAGGCTATCGATCAGAGATGGATACCCTACCCGGTCTTTGCTCTTTCCCTCTGAACCGTCACGGGGTCCGGTCGTAGATGCGCCGGTAGATGTTGAAGATTTCATAGATGCCGCGGATGTAATTGCGCGTTTCTTCAAAGCGCACCACTTCCAGGAAGATGTCGATATCTCCCTGGGCCTGTTTTTGCCAGGCGATGGCATTCCCAGGCCCACCATTGTAAGCTGCCAGGGCAGCATACAGGCTCAGATCCGGTGAGCTCTCGGGATCGGAATTGAATTGCTTCAGCCATTTCGCCAGGTATTCACTGCCCAAGTTCACGCTCACCAATGGCCGGTAAAGATCCTCAGCGGTGTAATTGGGGGGCCAATTCAGGCTGTTCGCGATCTCTTGACCGGTAGCAGGCACGATTTGCATCAGACCGCGTGCTCCCGCGGAGGAACGCACAAAGGATTCGAAGGCGCTCTCCTGGCGTACCACCGAGAACAGGAATAACGGGTGAAAATTGTGTTGGATGGCAGCCGGCAGGATCAGGTCGCTGAAATAGGTGCCAAAACGGATATGGTTGAAGTAGGCGGGGGCATTGAGAGTATCGGCGTCGCTCATCCCTGCCAGGTTAAGCACCTGGCGAGCTGCCAGGATCGCCTGGCGGTAAGATCCCAGTTCAAGCAAGTAATTTGCCAGGCGGAAATTGGCCGCCGGATCATCCTGGATCGCAAGACGCAAGTCTTCAAATTCCGCCCGGGCAGCATCGTACAAGCCCAGCTCCCACAGCTCTGAGCCGCGTTGAAAGCGTGGGTCGCTAACCAGGCTGCCCGGATCCGACAGAGTCACATCCGGGGTCAGGTTGAATACGGTGCGCATCCAGGCCTCTGCTTCGGCGCGCTCGCTGGATAGGTCCATCGAGAGATCGTATTGCTGGGGAGGCGAAAACGGGGCGCGCCCTTGCAGGATATCCCGCGCCCGCTCACTGTAATAACCGGTAGGGTCCAGGTTAGCAGCCAATTCCCAGGCTGCCGCGGCAGAGGGGGCATCGCCCTGGGCCTGCCGGCATTTGCCCATCCACAGATAGGCAGCGGTGCGCTCCGGCATGGTAGTCGCGTTTTCCAGACCAAGCTGGAAAAGGTTGTAGGCATTGGCGTAGTCCTGGATGCGGTAACGCGCCACACCCGCCAGAAAAATGGCGCGTGGCGCCTGCTCATAACCCGGGTATTCACGGCCTACGCGTTCCCAGATTTCCGCAGCCTGCTGGAGCTCCCCGGCGATCTCGGATACCACGCCGGCATCGAACAGAAATTCGCCGGCGCGGGCATGGGCCGGCGCAGCGCTCACAAAGCCAAGCAGCGTTTCAATAGCCCGGGTATAGTCTTCCATGAAGGCCCACTGCGTATAGGCTTTCTGCTCCCAGGATTCATCCCACAAGCGGTGATCTGGAAAATTCAGGATGACTTTATCCCATTCTGCCAGGGCATCCTGGCGCCCGCCTAAGGCGCGCAGGCTCAAGCCGTTGTAATAGCGGGCTGTGGCTGGGTCTGCGCCGTTTGCCTGGAAGTAGCGGTCAAAAGCCGCGATCGCCACCCCATACTGCCCGGCGAAATAATCGACCAGCCCGCGGTTCAGCTCATCCACCGGCACACCTGCCTCCACCAAGGTCAGCAGGGCGCTGTACGAGTCATACGAGCGCGGGTAGTTATTCACAGCATCCTGGAAGACGGCGTAAGCCTGGTCGAATTGACCCTGGGCAATATAAGCCTGGCCTATCAGCAGATCCAATTGAGCCCTGGTAAAATCGCTGTCGGTGCGGTTGTAAATATCCTGGTAAATGCCCAGGGCTGTGGCGTAATCACCTACGGCGGCGTGCGAGCGGGCGATCTTGATCTCGAGGGTTGTCCCATCCAAAAAGCCGGGGGCTTGCAGCGCGGCCCGGTAATCGATCAAGGCTTCCCCCTGGCGGTTGACGGCTTGCAGGGCATCCCCGCGCTGTTCGAGCAGGTAAGCGTCCACCACCCCCGGCTTGAGCACCATATAGTTCAGGTAGCTGTCGGCAGCTTCGCTGTAGCGTCCAAGCGAACTGTACGTTTGGGCGATTGTAAAATGAGCGTAAGGCACGTGCGCGGATTGGGGAAACAAGCCCAGGAGCTGCTGCAGCGTCTCGACTGCCGCTTCGTAGTTCCCCGCCTGATACTGGGTGCGACCAAGTCCTAACAGCGCAGCGCTCTGCACCTCAGCCTCGTTGCTGGATTGCAGTGCAACCTGGTATTCATTCAATGCGCGTTCCCAATCGCCGAAGAAGCGAGCCTGATCGCCGCTCTCAATGCGCGCAGCCGGCAATGGTGTAGGCGTGGGCGGCAGGGTAGGCGTGGGAGTTTCGGTTGGGGTCGGCGGGAGTGGGCTGGGCGTTGAAGTGAGTGTGGGAGTGCGGGTGGGTTCCAGGAGCGGCATGCGCTCCAAAACGGTGCAAGCCAGAACGCTGAATGACAGGGCGATCGCCGGCAAGATCAGGCGGATGGTGGAGCGCTTCATGCCAGCCAATATAACCCAGGGGGATGGGGAAGTCAAGGAAACGGATCTAACTGGCGGTCTCGCTTTGACAAGGATGCATTTGCATGTTAAACTCTCTGCGCTGGATGAACGACCAACGCTCTCCGGGTGAGGGCGTTTTTTGGCGTGTAACGATGAGAACTGTCGAGTGGAATTACGATAATCACCACCTGCGTATGATCGACCAGCGCCTGCTGCCCGGCGAATTTCGCCTGGTAGAGTATGCGCACTACACCCAGGTTGCTGGGGCGATACGTGACATGGTCGTGCGCGGAGCCCCAGCCATCGGCGCAACCGCAGCCTTTGGCCTGGCGCTGGCAGCTTTCGATTCACCCGCCAAAGATGCGGCTACTCTGCGTAACGATCTTGAGCGGGCAGCCGAGGTCTTGCAAGCAGCGCGCCCGACGGCAGTGAACCTGTCCTGGGCGTTGCAGCGCATCTTAACGCTCTCTGCGGGATCGCCAGGCAGCGCAGAAGAGCTGCGCGCAGCCGTTCTGCAGGAGGCGCAACGCATCGCCGATGAAGATGTAGCCATCAATAAACGCATGGCAAGCCACGGCACGCAATTTATCCAGGACGGGGATACCATCATCCACCACTGTAACACCGGCGCCCTGGCGACTGTCGATTGGGGCACTGCCCTGGGGGTCATTCGCATGGCCCATGAACAGGGCAAGCGCGTGCACGTGCTGGTCGATGAAACCCGCCCGCGATTGCAGGGCGCACGTCTCACCGCCTGGGAGCTCGAGCAGTACCGCATCCCTTATGAAATCATCAGCGATAACGCGGCTGGTTTTTTTCTGCGCTCGGGGCAGGTGCAAAAGGTTTTCTTTGGCGGGGATCGCATGGCTGCTAATGGCGATGTAGCCAATAAGATTGGCACCTATATGCTGGCTCTGGCAGCCTGGGATAATAGCGTACCGGCGTACACGGTGGTGCCCACCTCGACGGTGGATCTTTCCCTGCAGCATGGCGGCTTGATCCCGATCGAAGAGCGTGATCCCCAGGAAGTATTAGCCTTAGAGGTCAATGGTTATCCTATCGCGCCGGAAGGGGCGCACGCCCGCAACCCGGCTTTCGACGTGACTCCCAGCCGCCTCCTGACCGCCATTATTACCGAGAACGGCGTGGTTTACCCTCCATACGAGACCAACCTCCCCAAAGTTGTGAAAGGTTTCTAAAGTCTGCATGGATATCCTCCTGACGGGTTCAGTCGCTTACGATTACCTGATGACGTTTCCAGGTCATTTCCGTGATCACATCTTGCCGGATAAACTGGAGACGATCAGCTTATCCTTCCTGGTCGAATCGATGGTGCGCCTGCGCGGCGGTACCGCTCCCAATATCGCCTATACCCTGGCGCTGTTGGGGCAGCGCCCTCATTTGTTCGCCACGGTTGGGGAGGATTTCGATGATTACCGTCATTGGCTGGAAAGCAAGGGTGTGGATACCACCTGGGCCAGGGTGATCCCGGGCGTGTATACAGCTTCCTTTTTTGCCAACACCGACCGCTCCAATGCTCAAATTGCCAGCTTTTACCCGGGAGCCATGGCGTATGCCGCGGATTTATCCATCTATGAATTGCAGGAGACCAAACCGGACCTGGTGGTCATCTCGCCCAACGATCCTAAGGCCATGCAGCAATATGTGCGCGAATGTCACGAATTGGACATCCCTTATTTGTACGATCCAAGCCAGCAGATTGTGCGCCTGACCGGGGATGACTTACGCCAGGGCATTGAAGGCGCACTAGCCCTTTTTGTCAACGATTATGAGTTTGCCCTGGTGCAAAAAATGACCGGCATGTCCCCTGAGCAGATCTTACAAAGCGCGGGCTTTGTGGTGGTCACACGCGGCGACCAGGGCGCTACCATTTACAGCCTGCAGGGTGAGATCGCGATCCCCATCGTGCCTCCGGACCTGATTACCGATCCCACCGGCGTGGGTGATGCCTTCCGGGGCGGTTTTCTGACTGCCTACAGCTACGGATTAGACCTGGAGACTTGCGGGCGGGTGGGTTCGTTGGCTGCTACCTACTGCCTGGAGCAACGCGGCCCCCAAGGGCACATGTATACCCCCGCTGAGTTTGTCGCTCGCTACCGCCACTATTTCGAAGATGATGGCCGGCTGGAGGTCCTTGCTCAGGCGGTGAAGGTGGGAGATCGCAGTTCAGATTGACGATTCTATTTTTTACCGTACGGCGACAGATCATGACGAAAAGATTTCCTGAGCCATAGTAGCCGGTCAGAAGTCATTTATCAAATTTTTAGGAGAGACCAATGGATACCTACGATGTTAAAGACCTTAAACTGGCTGAGGGTGGGCGGCGCAAGATCGAATGGGCGGAACGTGAAATGCCCGTGCTGCGCTTGATTCGCGAGCGCTTTGTGCGCGAACGCCCTCTGCAGGGGATGCGTGTCTCTGCCTGTTTGCATGTAACTACGGAGACCGCCAATCTGATGAAGACGCTCCACGCAGGCGGTGCAGATATTGTGCTGACTGCCTCCAACCCGCTTTCCACCCAGGACGAGGTAGCCGCTTCGCTGGTGACCCATTTTGAGATCCCGGTGTATGCCATCAAAGGTGAAGATCACGTCACCTACTACCGTCATATCAACGCTGCCTTGGATCATGAGCCGCACATGACGATGGATGATGGAGCCGACCTGGTGAGTACGCTGCACAAGGACCGCCGGGATTTGCTCAAGAACATGCTAGGCGGTACGGAGGAGACTACTACCGGGGTGATCCGCCTGCGGGCCATGGCGGCGGATGGGGCCCTGGAATTCCCAGTCATGGCGGTTAATGACGCTATGACCAAGCACTTCTTCGATAACCGCTACGGCACGGGACAATCCACGATCGATGGCATCGTACGTGCGACGAATATCCTGCTGGCAGGAAAGAACTTCGTCGTTGCGGGTTATGGGTGGTGCGGACGCGGCCTGGCGATGCGGGCGCGCGGCATGGGCTCCAATGTGATCGTGACCGAGGTCGACCCGCTGCCTGCTCTGGAAGCCGTCATGGATGGCTTTCGCGTGATGCCGATGATGGAGGCTGCCCGGATCGGCGACATCTTTTGCACCGTCACCGGCGATCTCAACGTAATCGACGCGCCACATTTTGAGGCGATGAAAGACGGTGCTATCGTTGCTAATTCGGGTCATTTCAATGTCGAGATCAATATCCCGGCTCTGCAAGCCCTGTCTGTGGAGAAGCGTTTGGTGAGGCCTTTCGTCGAGCAGTACGTTTTGCAGGATGGACGCCTGATCCACCTGTTGGGTGAAGGGCGCCTGATCAACCTGGCAGCGGCTGAAGGGCATCCCGCCAGCGTGATGGATATGTCCTTCGCCAACCAGGCTCTGGCAGCCGAATACATGGTGAAAAACGCCGATAAGTTGGAGAAAAAGGTGTACAGCGTGCCCGCGGAGATTGATAAAGAGATCGCCCGCCTGAAACTGGAAGCGATGGGCGCGCATATCGATACGCTCACCGAAGAGCAGGTGAAATATTTGAATTCCTGGGAAGAGGGGACCTAGTTATACAGGAGAGCGTGATGGGCAGGCCTGCAGTCTACCCATCACGCCCTCCAGGGTTTATTTCGAGGGCAATGACTGGGCGTATTGGATGCCGAGCTGGAGCCATTCGATGAGAGCTGGCTGGGTAGCGAATCCCTGGGGGGTAACCACGACCCAGCCCTTCATCGGTCTGCCGGTCATATCGAAAACGCTCGCTCCCGGTCTTGACAGGGCTTCCAGGTATTTTTCTTCGCCCACCCTGATGATCAATCCGTCTCCATGTATCCCGCAAGCCATGTTCCCATTGAGCAGATAGGCAATACCCCCGAACATCTTTTTGGGCAGCATGGCGGGAGCGTGCATGCTGTCTAAAGCGGATTGTAAACGCTGGGCAACATTTCGGTTATAAACCATAAGAACCTTCCAACATATAGAGAAGTTACGCAGCTCAAGGGGGAAGTGGGGTGTTTTGGCGGGCGTAGCCCGCCAAAACACCCCACTTCCTCCTACCAACGCCTAAGTCCTAATATGAATGTTTCAGGGGGAAACTGAAACCTCAATAAAGATGGGGTCGCCGAACGGCTGCCCCTGGGGATTATAAGCCTGCCAGGCGCTGCGATACGTGCCAGCTTCTTGCGGGGCATTAAAGAGGATCTGGATGGTTGCTTGCGTGCTGCTACGGGCGGGATACAGCGCCTGCTCTTCTGGCACCCCTAAAGCGGGTCCGGCGATCAGCTTGATCCGGTAGCGGTCATCCCAATTGCAAGAGCCTGCATTTTCAACCAGCCAGCGTTTGTCCAGGACAGCACCAGCCGCCACTGAGGATCCATCAGGGATAGTGAGGTCTTCCATGTAGCGCAGGTTATCAGCGCAAGGTGGAGTTGGCGATGGCATGGCGTCGAGGGTCTCGGTGGAGAGGGCCGTGGGATCCGGCTGCAATACGGGCGCCAGGGGGCTGGCAGAAAGGGCAGCTGACGGGGGACGGAACACCTCATCGCTGCCGCCAGAAGGAACAGGTGAGGCATCGCCGCGACATGCGGTTAGAAGCAGGATCAGGCAAAAGGCCAGGAAGAGCCAGGTCTTCATGCTTTTGATCCCAGATCAGCAAAAAGGGGAGCGAACCGCTCCCCTTTCCACATCCTTCTAGATTTCACCATGATCGGAGCCATCGTCTTCATCGCTGCTATACGGCATCGGCAGCGAGCCGCTCAATGCTTGCTGGCGGATCGCCAATTCGATTTCGGCTGCCAGATCGAGATTTTGGCGCAGGTATTCCTTGGTGTTTTCGCGACCCTGCCCCAGGCGCACGTCCCCATAAGAGTAGAACGAGCCACGCTTGGAGATGATGTCGAACTGGGTCGCCAGATCCACCAGATCCCCGGATTTGGAGATGCCCTCATTGTACATGATGTCAAACTCAGCGGTGCGGAATGGCGGCGCCACCTTGTTCTTGACCACGCGCACGCGCGTGCGGTTGCCGATGATCTCCGGTCCAAGCTTGATCGATTGAATGCGGCGTACATCCAGGCGTACCGAGGCGTAGAATTTGAGCGCCATGCCCCCGGTGGTGGTCTCCGGGTTGCCGAACATCACGCCGATCTTCTGGCGCAGCTGATTGGTGAAGATGACCGCCGTGTTGGTCTGCTTGATCGCCCCGGAGAGCTTGCGCAGAGCTTGCGACATCAGGCGCGCCTGCATGCCCATGGGAGAATCGCCCATGTCGCCTTCAATTTCGGCGCGTGGCACCAAAGCCGCAACCGAGTCGATCACGATCACTTCGATCGCGCCGGAGCGCACCAGGGTTTCAGTGATTTCCAGGGCTTGCTCGCCCATATCGGGTTGAGAAATGATCAGGCTGTCCACGTCCACGCCACAACGCCCGGCATAGACGGGATCCAGGGCATGTTCCATATCGATATATGCGCAGGTGCCGCCCAGGCGCTGGGCTTCAGCAACGATATGCTGGCAAATTGTAGTTTTTCCCGAAGATTCCGGGCCATAGATTTCGGTAATCCGGCCGCGCGGGATGCCGCCCACTCCCAGGGCAATATCCAGGGAGAGCGAACCGGTGGGAATCGCCTCGACATTCATGTGATGCGCTTCGCCCAGGCGCATGACGGTGCCTTCTCCATAGCGTTTGGTGATATCCCCCATAGCTTTTTCGAGCGCGATCTGGCGCGATTGATCCAGCTCGCTGGCGGGTGGGGCGGGTTTATTGCGGGGCATGGGTTAACTCCTCGGTAAGTGAACTCGTGGACATAGATTTCCACGGAGATAAATGGATATTAAATACCCAAACCAATCAATTTAGAGACAAGCATAAGTGTAGCACAAATGTTCTTTATGTCAAGGGTATCTACTCACCGCCTGCGGGAATAGGGAGGGCAGGCGGACCGAATAACGAAAGAATGGTGTCAAAGGCACGCATGCCAGAAAGCTCAGCCGTGTCAATCAGCGAAGCCAGAGCAGCATATGCCTTGGCTCCCCATACTGAGCGGAAGCCGCCGGTGACCTTGCGATGGATCACGGAAGGGCGTAAAGCTCGTTCGGCCACATTATTGGTTGGCTCGACATCCGTACGGTAGAGGAAAACGAACAAACATTGGCGATATTTCTGGTAGCGCCGTTGCAGCTTTTGGGCTTTGGGTGGCGACAGCGAGCGCAGCAGCAGGGTATCACACAGCCTTTCAATGCGTGCGACTTTGGCTGAAAACTGTTGTGGAGAGAGTTGAGAGCGTTGATGATGAAGATGGATGGCAGCCCGGAACAGGGCTTGCATGGCCTGCGGCCAGAACAGGAGCGGATCGGCGTCCACCAGCGCATGCAGGTTGCGCACTTGATGCGCCAGGCAGAGCTGGCGCTGCCGAGCCGGAGCTTTCAGTTGGCTGCCCCAGCAATCGCTCACCCAGACTTCCGCCAGAGATTGGCCCATGACATCGTTGATCACATCCACGCTCCGATTGAAACGGATCACATGCAGCACCGTGCTGGCCGTCCAAAACACCCATTCCCACCAGTTGTCCCCATCCACCCGGCAGCTGGTCTCATCACAGTGGATCACCTGGCTCTGGCACACTCCCTGCTGAAGGGCAGCTTCTTTCTGGATGGCGACTTTCCCGGCTCGTTTCATGATCTCGTCGATCCCGCCTTGGCTGATCTCTACCCTGGCCAGATCCAACAGCGCTTTCTGGGTGCGTTCATAACTCATAGGCTGCTCTTGCCGGTAGTACACCACGCTCGCTTCCAGCCGGGCCCCAAAGGCTCGCTCCATTTCCAATCCAGCCGGCGGCCCTTCCACCTGAGCTTGATGGCAGTCCGGGCACACCACTTCGTACTGCCGCACTTCAATCACCTGCGCACTGGCTTCCGGCAATTCCGTGATCTGGTTCACCTTGACCAGGTGCCCTTGCGCCGTGCTCAAATCTGCCTGACACGTGCAGCAACTCTGCGGTCGTACGTTCACCACCTGATCGGCCTGCGCCACAAACTTGCGCTCGTGTTTCGCATGCCCCAGCGGCGGACCGTGCCGACGTTTGCGCCGATCTTTGGGCTGGTTGCCCTTCTGATCCCTGGATGGCGGCTGCGACGAGTTCTTCGACGAGGTCGGCGGCTTGCGGTTCTTCTCGAACTTCAACTTCAAGGCTCCATAATCCGCCTGAAGTTTGGCAAGCTGCTCGGCTTGCCCCAAGATCAGTTCGATCAACTCGGCTTTGGTCAGCTCTTCAAGCTCGTCTCGGGCCATAGGCTGATTATCTTACCAAACTTTATCGGGTTTTTCCAACCCGGTGAGTAGATACTGTCAAGGGTCTTGGGTAACGCTCTGATCAGAGAGCAGCGCCGTCAAGGAGTGGGTGTGAGGGTTGGAGACGGCGGGGTGAAATCCACACCTGGAGTGGGAGGCGGGCCGGTCTTGAATCCTCCCTTGCCGCGGAAGGTGAAGTAGGTGACCAAACCTGGGGAGATGGTGACATCCAGATCGTAGGTCGAGCCCTGGAAAGGGATCCAAATGGTGTAATCTCCGGCGGGCAGGTCGCCGAGGACCATATTCTCCCGGTAATATGGATCGCTGTTGGCAGTATCCTGCCCGTAGGTGATCACATACCAGCCTTGCCCGCTGACCTTGGAATATACGGAGACGGTCTGACCAATGAGCGTCTCGCCGTTGCTATCCAGAATACGCGCCGCTAAAACTCCCCATCCAATGGGCGGAGTGAGCCACAACTCCGGATTGCGGCTGAGAAAATAGTTATTGCGCCCCACGCGAACTTCAAAGTGCAGGTGCGGTCCGGTGACCTGACCGGTCTGGCCCACCAAACCCAACACCTCGCCTGTAGTGACTTGCTGCCCCACCAGCACATCCACGCGATCCAGATGCCCGTAAACCGTGAACAGGGTCTCCCCCTGGAAGCCAAAATCGTGTTTGATGGCAACCGCCAGGCCGTAGGGATCGGTGGTATCCACCACACCGCGATACAAGCCATAGCCAGCCCAGGTCACACGCCCTGAGCCGGCAGCCAGGACGGGAGTGTCCAGTGGAGCGGGGATATCGATGCCGGTGTGGACGACATCGGGAAGGAACACGCCGCCATAGCGGTAATCAGCCAGGGGCCAATTGATCTCATTGGCAGCGATTGGGCGCGAAAAGAAGAAATGGTCGTTAGGGGTAGGCGCCCAGGGGGCTGGATATAAGGGCGGGCGCCAGGCAGAGACGGGAGCCGGGGCTGGCGTAGGGAAGGCAAAGCGCAACGGATCTGGGGCGGGAGAGGGCGGGATGACCTCGTCTCCCACCACCTCTTCCACCATGGGGGCCCCGGCTTGGGCCAGGCTCGCCAGTACCTGGCTATTTTCCATGACCTCCTCGGTTGGCTGGATGGTGGTAGGCTTGGCCTCTTCGATGGGAGTGGAAACCCCGGACGGGCTGGTCAGGCTGGGTTGGAGAGTGGGGGAGAGGGGTACCCGCTGGCAGGCGGTTGCCGCCAGCAAGGTTAGGAGCAGCGCGCCTTGTAAAGCGCGCACCAGGAGGACCTGCCCTGATAAACGCGAGAGTTTCATGGCGGCGTAGGTGTGGCGGAGGCGCCCTGCGTGGGCGTGCGGGTAGGTGTAACAGTGCGCGTGGAGGTGGGCGTGCGCGTGGGCCAGGGAGTGCGCGTGGGGGTAGGAGTGCGCGTCGGGCGGCGCGTAGCAGTGGGCGTAAAGGTAGGGGGCATCACCGGCGTGGGGGTGTTCAAGGCCTCCACCGGGTAGATCTCGCGCATGGCGGCATACCAATCCAGCCCACCAGCCAGCACGAATTCGTTGTAGCGAGCGGCAGGGATGGCGTAGCGCCAGGAGTTGAGCGCCGGCAGGCGTTCCCAGCCATAAGCAGCAGCTAATTCGGTAAAATCTACCCAAAATCCTTGCGGCAGTGCGTTTGCTGGGGCGCCTCCCTGCTCGAAGAAGCGCGGATCGCCGCTGTAGCGGGCGTTGAAATTCCAGGGGTAATCCACCAGTGGTCGCCCCTGAGATCCATCCTGGTAACGGCTGCGCAAATACACGCGCCAGTACGTGGAAGCGCCGATATTCTGGCGCATCACCACCATCCAGCCGGCGTTGATCGGCGCAGGGTTAAGCGTGAACGCCCGCCCGGTGTACAACCAGTCATCCAGCATGCCTGGAAAGAGCGGCGAAGTGAGCGGCACGTAGGCGTTTTCCAGGGTGGAGAGGTAATCCCAGCCGATGTGCATCGCCAGCTCAGCGCGCAGAGCATTGAAGGCCTCATCCGCCAGGTCCTGTAAAAAGGTAAAGGGAGCGTCGACGTCCTCGATCTCTATCAGGCGCTGGCGCCCGCTGGGAACCCCGTCTACCGGGCTGATGGCGGAGCGCCAGTAGGGGGTGGGGGTAAGGTCTGCGCTCTGCGCAAAAGGCCTTGCCAGGGGCTGGGGCAAACTGCCTGGCGCCCAGCTCACTCCAGCCAGGGAGCCCCTCAAGGGCACCGGCGGCAGCAGCAAGCCAGGTGTTTCCAGGAAATAGCCCGTGAGATAAAAGGAGTTGGGGGCTGGGAGAGAAGCCAGCAAGGCC
>Ga0105106_10001495_pt1 | contig 16902 bp, 21 predicted proteins | sample PPLLaktember2015_5_FD_79109 | JGI IMG/M metagenome (GOLD analysis project Ga0105106, IMG submission 79109) | Freshwater sediment microbial communities from Prairie Pothole Lake near Jamestown, North Dakota, USA - PPLs Lake P8 Core (1) Depth... | ecosystem: Environmental > Aquatic > Freshwater >...
TACCGGTATGAGTTAGAAACCCTATCCGTTTTCCGTGTCCGACTTCCACCCCCACCCTCACCCTCCCCCATCGAGGGGGAGGGTAGGAGGGTTATTCATGACCTCGCTTATGATGAAAGGAATTTGGAGAGAGGACCAAAAAAAAACAAAAGCCTGGCGCCGATAGTTCGATGCCAGGCTTTTGGACTTCCCATACCTTCTCCCCCTAACCCCAGAAGTATGCTGATCCTGTCTTAGCCTTCTCGAATTAATACAAACGTATTAGGTCAGATGACATCACCCCCACCCCCGAACCATATCAGGTTCAGGGCTTTGTCCTGCATCCTACGTGGTGCAGGGTCTAACCCTCCCCCATCGAGGGGGAGGGAGTTGAGGGGTGAATCGTTCTTTTATGGAAAGGGAAGCAATTTCAATGAGCTATACTTAGCACATTCAGGTTTCCAAAAGGTAACCAGATTATATCCAATGAACTTCTCCTCTGGCATTCAACCATTTGAAAATATTAATGAATTAAGAGTGGAAAAACATTTCCACTTTTTTTTCTGAACATTTTTGTGCTCGATATACGGAATCTAAAGGCGGGAGGAGGGAGGTTGGAGGTCCAAGGTTAGAGGTTGGAGGTTGGAGGGGAAAGGCTATTAGGCAAGGAAGAGATTAAGTAAGGCCGCTTTCTCACAAAATATTTTACTCAGATCATTTTGATTCCTTTATAATGTAATTGGAGTTGAATTCAGAGTGAAAATGGGAGGGGGGTTTTATATGAGTGATAAATTAAAGATAGCTGAAAAAGGGGGCACAGAGTTATTAAGGCAGAAGCACTTAGAAAGAGAATTGGTAGATGGTTACACGGCCATGGCCAGAGAGAATTTCGAGGTGGCAGAAGCAAATCTTCAGGCCGGGGCGGAGGCTCTTAACCTATTCGATTTGACATATAGCAATAAGATAGATATCATATAAAATTATAGCGTGTAATGAAAGATGAAACTCTATATCGATTTATGCGTCTTTAATAGACCATTTGACTATCAAGGGCAGGAAAGGGTCGCACTTGAGACAGGAGCATTTATTTATCTGATCGATCAAATTGAGAAAGGAAAACACACTCTCGTATACTCAGATATACTTGTTTATGAGAATGAGAGAAATCCAGATAACCCAAGAAAGGAGAGAATTGCAATTTATTTTGAATTGGCCCGGGAGTTCATTCGATTAGAGAAGTCTGACTTTGAAAGAGCAAAGGTCCTGAGGGCAATGGGTTTTTCAGACATGGATGCGTTACATATCGCAGCGGCAGAAAAAGGCGCAACAGACTTCTTCATTACTTGTGACGACTCGATATTGAATCTCTATAAAAGGGACGCCCAGATTACAAAGGTCAGAATTATGAATCTATTGGAATTTGTAAGTAAGGAGGTTAAATAAGATGGGTCTTGCTTTTCCTGAGATAAAACAGAAAGGTTGGAACGCTCTTATCAAAGAGCTTGGTTATGCGGGGGCAATCAAATTCATGCTTCTGTATGAACCAGGCGAAGGTAATTATACCGAGCGTAGAAAAGAACTTTTGAAGAACATAACGATCGAAAAAGTTAGAGAAGAGATAGTGCTCAAGAAATAACTCAAAATTCTTCTTCTGACATCTTTTTAGTTTCTTCCCAATCCTTTTCAAATCCGTAAGTTCTGATTTTTCCTTCAAGCTGAATGAAGCCTATTCGGTTATAGCCTAAGTTCTGGCATTGAAGAAAATTTCTCTGAGTTTTACTTGGATTTTCTTTTCAGTCCAATTGGGTGGGTGGAGCTCCCCGGCTCCGCCTATCCCGCGCCAGGCGGGACAGGGGACTTGCCGGTCAAAACTAAGACCTTTTCAGATTATAGGCAAGAAGAGATACTGGCGACTGAAACCGTAGATGAACAGATTGGTTTTGAGTGGAAGGGGGAATTTAAGAAAAGAGAAGGAGTAAATGACCCTCAAAACTGTCCCTGTATTTTTAACTTGACATGTTAAATATTAAGGGTGCACAAATATCTCATGAAACCCCGGGTATTGGCAAGAACAATTCTGAAAGCCTTGAAATCTTTTCCTGCGAAAGTCTTTCCGGCTGGCGAGGATCCGGCCTCCTGCGAATAAAAGATCCACCCGATAGAGGCAAATCTGCTTGGGTTTCCAGTTAGCGAATATCCGGTTTGTCAAACCTTACGACTGAGAAACCCATCGCTTCGGCACCGATTGGCTAAGGCACTCGAATCCAAGTAGAGAACCTGTCTCATCTCGCATCCCTGTCCTCACGGATAATCTTTTCGCTCCCTTTTCGCATTCGCTGCATTCCCTCACGAAGGTTGCGGTGTGATGGAATTGGCCTTTTCTTCCCAACCTGGACAACCCGGGCAATAGGCTCTCCCCGACGAGTAATGGTAACTTCCCCCTCCACTGCCAGTAAACGATCCAGATGCGACAGTGACTGACGCGCTTCCTTTATTGTTAGCTTCTTCATGTTCTAACCTCATCCTTTATCTTATCCATGTGACACATTGTGTATATATGAAGCACATCTTTGCCAAGCCTGCAAGGATAAATTTGCTATGAATTTGCTATTCGCTTTGCGCCATGCTCTATGCCCCATGCGTTTTATTCGAAGACACAGGGAATTAAAAGTGGAAATCCATTTTCACTCCTTTTTCCGTAATTTTTTTGTGCTTGAAATACTGAATTTAAAGGTGCGAGGTGGGAGGCTACGGGTTGGAGGTTGGAGGACAGAGGCACGATCATGGGGTCTTAAGAATGTCATGAGTCCCAATCCTTCTTAGTAAATATGTCTCTCCGGATATCTGGAAAGTAAAACGATAACTCTTTGTAATTCTTCCCTCCCAGATGGTTGGATGGCCCTTAATCTTTTTAATTCGCAGCGAGGGATGATGAGGATCTTCTAAGAGTAATCCAAACTGTTTGTCGGCTTGATTCTTAATCAGTTGTGGCAACGCCCTGTAATCCTTCTCAAATGGCTTGGTTATCTGGATTTTCATCGGCGTTTTCTTAGGTGCCTTGTCAATTTCTCAGCATTCTTAAAAGGCTCCGATATTTCTCCTCTGGCAATCGCCTCATCCGCTTCTTTCTCCTTTTTCTGCCACTCTTTTGTCCAAAACCAGGCCTGATCTTTGGAAATGAGTTTCTTTGGGATAAGGACAAGGCCCTCATCGGTGACATCTACTTCCAAGAAATCACCGATTTCCAGATCAAGCTTCTCAAAGGCATCTTTCGGAATAGTAATCTGATGCTTGGGGCTGATCCGAGTAAAAGACATAAATCATTCCTCCTTATTTGTTTCTTTACTGTAAAGAATCTTAGCAGCTTTTCCAGAAGACGTCAAGAACTCGAACGATTTACAAAGACTATGTGGATAGGATTTTTTCGAGGATTTTATTGTAGAGGGCAGTGGTCATGGGGTCGGGCTTGCTTTTAAGTTCTTCTTTCAGGACCTTTTTGCAGGCCTCGTAGGTTCTCAGAGCCTCATTATACATGCCTTTAGAAGAATAAAGGGTCATTAACTTCTGATATGACTCCTCTAACAAAGAATCGGTCCGGATGGCTTTCTTGTAACATTCAATCGCTTTCTTCACGGTCCCCTGTCTGTCATGAAGGTGAGCGGCTCTGCCAAGCAACTCAATATACTTTCCCTTCAGTTCCTCCCTCTTTCTATCCGCCCAGGGGATGTAGAATTCATTTGCCAGGAAGTCTCCTTTGTACATCTCGATGGCTTCGTTATAGATCAAGAGGGCTTCTTTCACATCGCCCGCTTTTTCCTTTTCCTCTCCGTTCCTCAGGAGAAGCAGGAACAGATCCACGTCAACCTGACATAGCTCAGCGTCAATCGACACAACGTTGCCCTGGAGGTGAATATAGGAGGATCCGAAGTCTTTGTCGATTTCAGGCTCAATAGACTTTCGTAACCGTTGAAGGGTGGTCTTAAAATCACTCTCGGCTGACTTTGGTCTTTCTTCCGGCCAAAGTTGATCGATAAGAGCCTCTTTCGGAATTCCTTTGGCTCCATAGGAAACAATCACTTTCAGGAGTTGCTTGGGTTGACTTCGATCCCATTCATCTTCCTTGATCACATCATCTCCACGAATGACCCGAAACCCTCCCAGGGTCTCAATGGAGAGGCGGGGAATTTTTGAGCGATGAATCTGTCTCCTGATCTCCCAGACTTTCTCTTTAATCTCGGGATCTGAATGATTTGACAATGTTTCCAGATCTTCCTCCGCACTGTGGGAGAAACGGGTGAAAAGGAGGTGGGCTGAATAATCTATGGCTTCTCTCACTTTTAGCTCAAACGCCAATAAACATGCTTTTCTAAAATATTCATCGCTAAGAATATAGAAGTATTCGTATTTTTTTTCTTCCGCAATCTTAAATCCTGCTCGCAAGTGAAAGGCCGCTTCATCGTGCTTGCCCTTTACGAACTTGTGGAAGGCCATTATAAAATGGGCCTCTGCCAAGGAGTGATACCCTGAAATTCCATTGAAATAGTTTAAAGACTCCTTAAGCCCTTCCTCAGCAGCCTCATATTCCTTCAGTTGATAACCAATGAGGCCCATCATCATCTTCGCTCGGTTAAGTTCGTACCTGGAAGGTGCTTCTTTTGAAAAAATCTCTATGACTTGGCGGATTAGTTCCTTGGCCTTTTTGAAATCACCTCGATGAAGAGAAATGAGTCCTAAGAGCCTGAGAGCCAGCCCCTTATAAACGGGGTTCTTGATAGACTGGGCTAGGTTAAAATAACGATTCCCAATCTCCTCAGCTTCCGCAAATCTTCTTTGATAAAATTCGAGGTACCCGGATATTTCAAAGGTCCATGGAGCCATTGATACAAGGTTATATTTCTCGATCTCCATCTGAAGCTTTTCAACCAAATCCTTCGCCTTTGTAAATTGCCCTTGATAAATAGATAGGAGACAATTCACCATGAGCTGCGGGGTTTTAGATTCGGGATGAATATACTTCTCTAAGGACTTTTCAATGCTTTTGAGGGTCTCTTCCGCCAAAGAGAATTCTCCAATCTGAACCAACCCGAGAGCGGAAATAGCCTGCGCATTGACTTGAAGGCCTATTTCTTTCGTTTGATTGAATAAGAGAGAGGCATCTTGACAGAATATGACTCCTTTCCGTATGTCACCCTCTACTAAGATGTAATCCGTTCCTATGGAATACAAGAGCATTGCCTTTTCACGTGGATATTTTTCTAACTCCGATGATTCAAGGAGCGCCTCTGCCTCCTTGATCAACTGAACAACGGGAATTGGTTGAATCCCCGTGTGAATTGAAACTAGAATGAGTCTTGCAACTGAGAGAAAAATGCCTCTTATTTCCTCCCTCTGTTTAAACAATTTATAAGCCTTCTCCAAAGAACCCACGGTTTCAGTCCCCATCGAATAGGGTTGAACCATAGTCTGATAAAGAAGGAGCCATGGATTTTCCTGGATGATTTCATTGGGGAGGGTGGAGATCCACTGGGATAGATCGCTTCTTCTTCCTTTACTCAGTAATTCCATTCCCAGTTGCTCGATGATTGGAACGGCACGGGGATAATCTTTTGCTTCAAGAAAATATTTAACTGCATTCTCCAGTTCATTTCTTTGTTCATACAAGATCCCTGCCTTTAAGAGCAGGGCATGGCGATCTTCGTTACTCACTCTCTCTTTGAATTTCGCCTTTAAGAAATCTCTAAAAATATGATGGTATCGAAATAGCCAGCCTTTTTTCTCGTCATAAAAGGATTGGACAAAGAGATTTTTTCTTACATGCTCCCGAAGAATGTCCTCAGCTTTTTCGATTCCAATAAGATCTTTCATAAACCCAGGTTCAATAAGATCGAGGATGGACGATTTGATCAAGAATTCCTGGACCTGTTCGGGTTGAGAAGAAAGAATCTCCTTCCCGAAGTACTGAAACACCTCCTTCTTGAAATGATCGGGGAGTTCTTCAGAGATGAACTTTTCTCTTGTTGTTTCTGGAAATCTACTCAAAGACTCGGAGAGCAAAATCAACCCGCCGATCCATCCCTCTGTAGCTAAATATATCTTTTTCAATTGGTCCGCATTAAATGAGATCTTTCGAATCTCGTGGAAAAAAGTTCTGATTTCTTCCTGAGTAAAGGCGAGGTCTTCATTGCTTAAAATGAAGGCTTCCTGTCTCATCTTGAGGTTTTGAAATTCCAAGGAAAGGGGAGGGATCTCTCTGGATAGCATGATGAATCGAACATTTGGAGGAGAATTCTCTATCAGAGCCTGAAGAAACTCAAATGCAAGGGCATCAGAGGAAAGCCGGTCCAAACCATCCGTGACGATGTGAATCGGATTGGTGATTTGCTCAAAAATGGACTGCGTCCATTCACGAAACGGAGGAATTTTGGATCTCGATTCAATGGAGCCCATGGAATAGGAAATGAGATCATCAAGATCGATATCCTTTAATACATATTGAAGTGAATAGACAATTAGATAGAAAAGGTTGATCGGGTTACTATCCTCTCCGTCCAAATTCATCCACGCGGAGGGGATCTTCGATCCCTTTACATAGGATGCAGCTAAGGTCGATTTGCCTTGGGCTGCTTGCCCCAGAATGAGAATTAATTTCTTGTCTTGGTTCTTTTCAAGAAGATTGAGGAGGCGTGGTCGATATAAGACATTTGGCAAATGGGGAGGGGTGATCTTTGACGTGCTGATGGAGAATCTCATTTGGGATTCTCTCTCCATGAAGTCAGAGGTTACCAGACGAACCGATCCAAACCTGGTGATAGTTCCTGAGAACGAGGTTCAATATAGCATAATTCATTGTATAATCAAATAATTTCGGACAGAGGATCTATGCCTCACGATGCTGAGCGTATAGATCTGCTATGCGTTTTTTTGCTTGACAGATAGTAACGTTTCTCCTATAGGTAATCATGGAGAAACATGATGTTTATGGGAGCATCCCTCCAGAATGAAGTTCCTTCAAAAGACAAGCCTAAAATTGATCGCAGAAGAGCTGCGCGCCGACAAGAAGATAGGCTTCGAGAGCAGGCTCACCAGGAAAAGGCCCGGAAACTGCATTCCCTGCTTGAGTTGGGACAGATTATCGGCCTAGACCTTCAACTCAACGAGATGCTTTTAAAAATTGCTCAGAAGGCCTGCGAAGTCATGGAGGCAGACCGTGGCAGCGTCTTCCTCTATGATTCGGCGACCGATGAGCTCTGGTCAACTGTGGCAATGGGGATGGGTGGAGAAGCCATCCGGATGTCTTCGAAAGCAGGAATAGGGGGGCATTCTTTCCAGACCGGGGAGGTCATCAATCTGGAAGATGTCTACACCGATCCAAGGTTCAACAAAGAGATCGATACCCATACGGGCTACCGTACTCGCAGCCTCCTCTGTATGCCTCTTTATAACAGAGCAGGGTTGAAGTTAGGAGTGATCCAGCTCCTGAATAAGAAAACCGGGGTCTTTACTGAAGAAGACGAGACTTTTCTCCAGACCTTTGGCAATCATGCCTCCTTTTTTCTTGAAATGGCACAGTTGCAGAAGGCCCGTTTCGATGCCCTGGAACAATCCCGAACAGAACTCCAACGCCTGAATAAGGCGAAGAGCAAAGCCCTGGACCATCTCTCTCACGAACTCCGGACACCTATCGCAGTGATTCAGGGAAATCTCCGTGTTCTGAAACAGAAACTTAACGTGAAAACCTCCCCGATTGTAGAGGAAAAGTTCTTCAAGACGCTCGAGAAACATCTTGGCCGCCTTCTTGAAATTCAGCAGGAGACAGAAAAGATTATCCAATCTTACCAGGACCTGGAGGGAGATTTTCTTTCCGATGAATTTAAGCAGAAGTTCGCGATCTCCTTTGAACCCATTACCCTGGTCCCTTTTTTCGAAAAAAAGTTGGAAAAGATAAAAGAACGGGCGGCCCATCGGAGCCTCCATTTTCAAATAGAGGGGCAAAAAGACCTCTCCGTGCCAATGGCTCCGAGAATCCTAGAAGAAATCCTTGAAGGCCTTCTGAAGAATGCCATCGAGAACACTCCGGATGAAGGGATGATCCGCATTGTGGTGGAACCGAAGGGCCCAAAGGTACTCCTCAGGGTCCAGGATTTCGGCATCGGCATCACGCCTGAAAATCAAACGTATATTTTTGATGGCCTTTTTCCTACTCAGGAGACGGATCTCTATAGTTCCAAAAGGCCCTATGAATTCAATGCAGGAGGGAAGGGGCTTGAGCTGCTCCAGATGAAGGTTTATGGACAGCGCTACGGCTTGGAGCTATCGATGGAAAGCCAACGATGTATCCATATCCCCACCGACCAAGATCTCTGTTCTGGAAAAATTTCTGCCTGTCCCCATTGTCAAACCCAGGAGGATTGTTTAAAATCAGGAGGAAGTATTTTCACCGTATCTTTTCCTGGGATGACGAAGGAGACAACGGAGAAGTGATGATTCATGGAAGATCGATTTAAAAAAGAAAAATCAATCAATCCGGAGGAAATCAAGGAGAGACGGGCTCTCTTCGACCTCCTCATTCATGACCTGACGGGACCTCTGTCCGTGGTCTCAACGAGCGCGACCAGCCTTCTTCATAAGGTCAATCGCTACGGCCCTCTCACCGATCAGCAGAAACGGCTTATGGAGCGCATTTTGAGAAATGTTCGCAAAGCCCAGACCCTTCTCCATGAGATGATCGAGATTTCCCGGGGTGAAGAAGGATTATTCCAGAAGGAGTTCTTCCCCATCGAAGCGATCCTCAAGGAATCGCTCCTGGATGTCTTGGAAATTCACGATCCTCAAATGGTGGAAAAACTGAGTGGCGCGAAGAATCTTGGGGAGTCTCGACCACTCCTGGAAGACCATGGGATTTTCATCACCATCACCGGGAAGTATTGTAAATCCCCCTTTTGCCATGATCAAAAGAAGGTCCAGCAGATCCTGAGAAACCTCTTCAGCAATGCGATGAAATATCGCCGGAGTCGCGTGGAAGTTTGTATTAGTGGTGAAATCGACCTTTGCATCTCCTTTGAGGATGACGGAGTGGGGATCCCAGTGGAGGAGCAAGAGGCCATCTTTGACCGATTCGTCCGTTTGAAGGATAAAAGAAATGCTGGCATTCCAGGGCTGGGACTCGGGCTGACAGGGGTTAAAGCCCTATTGGAGGCCATGAGAGGGGATATTACGTTGGTCAGTGGTGAGGGGACTGGGGCTCGCTTCATGGTTCGTATTCCTCCCCTACAATCCCAGTAAGATAAGGAGGATCGTTAATGAAAACATCTGTTCTCAGTGGAAAGAAGATCCTGGCTGTGGATGACGAGCCGGATGTCCTGACCGTTCTGGAAGAGGAGATCATGGGTGCGTGTCCGGACTGCAAATTTGATAAGGCCACCAGCTACGAGAAAGCCGCTGAGTTGATCAAATCAAATTCCTATGATGTGGTCATTCTGGACATCATGGGCGTCCGTGGCTTCGATCTCTTAGCCCTAGCCGTAAGTCGAAACCTCCGAGTCGCCATGCTCACCGCCCATGCCCTGACGGCGGATGCCCTGAAGCGCTCCTTTGAAATGAAAGCACGGGCCTACCTCCCCAAAGAAAAACTAGGAGAGATCATTCCCTTCTTAGAGGATGTTCTGAACTACGATTATCTTCCAGGATGGAAGCGCCTCTTTGAGAAATTAAAGGGCTTTTTCGATACAAAGTTTGAATCAGACTGGGAGAAGAGAACAGGCCTCAATTGGCAGGAATGGGGGAAGTTATAAAGGAAAGAGGTGAGACCATGCCAGAGTCGATTTTGAACGGAAAGAGCATCCTGGCTGTGGATGACGAACCGGATGTCCTGAACGTTCTGGAAGAGGAAATTACGGAGGTCTGCCCAGACTGCAAGTTCGATAAAGCCGTTACTTATAAAGAGGCGGTCAGGCTGATGACCTCGAATAAATATGACCTTGTCATCCTCGATATCATGGGGGTAAGGGGCTTTGAGCTCCTCGACGCAGCCGTGAAGCGTAAACTTCCTGTCGCCATGCTCACGGCTCATGCCCTGACTCCGGAGGCCCTGAAGCGGTCTATTCAAATGATGGCCCGGGTCTATCTTCCCAAAGAGAAGATGGGCGAAATCGTTCCATTCTTAGAATATGTGCTAAAGTATGAGTATCTCACCGGATGGAATGTCTTGTTTAAGAAATTGAAAGGATTTTTTAGTGAACGATGGGGAAAGGACTGGCAGAAGGCTGACCCAGGTTTTTGGAAGGAATTCAACAGTAAACTGATCAATTGTTAATTTTTTCGTAGCAGGCCATGAGGGGGAACTTATGACGAATTCGATCTTGAATGGAAAGAGGGTCCTGGCGGTAGATGACGAGGCGGATGTTTTAACCGTTCTGGAAGAAGAGATTAAGGATGCCGCACCAACCTGTCAATTTGACAAGGCCACCACCTACGACGAGGCTGTGGAAAAGATGGCCTCCTGGACCTATGATGTGGTCATCCTCGACATCATGGGAGTTCGAGGCTTTGACCTGCTGGAATTGGCAGTAAACCGGAATTTCCCCGTGGCCATGCTCACGGCCCATGCCCTTTCTCCGGAGGCCCTCAAGCGTTCCATCGAAATGAAAGCCCGGGCTTATCTCCCCAAGGAAAAACTGGGTGAGATTGTCCCCTTCCTCGAAGATGTTTTAAAGTATGAATATCTTCCGGGATGGATGCGAATGCTCAAAAAATTAGAAGGATTCTTTAATGCCCGTTGGGGAGACTACTGGCAGAAATCAGAAGCGAAATTCTGGAAGGAGTTCGATGAAAAGGCAGCACACCTCAAATAAGAAGGCTCTTCACCCACAGACCGGGGCCTCACACCTGCGTTCTGAAATGCTGGACTCCGACATGCAGGCGCGGATAGCCGAGGTTTTCCAACCTCGGCGAAAATGCAGAGCAGGACACGAATGTCCTGCCTATCGATGCTTAAAACTTCTACCCGGGATGGTCTCCACCGGGAGTAATTATGCAAATTAAAGTGCTCGGGGCTTCTGGCGCCGACTTTCCCGGACAGAACCCTTTGAGCCTCTTGCCCACTCCAACGTAGCTATGTGCCAGGCGCTTTGCCTGCCCCCCCGGCAGGCAGGCACTTTGCGTTATTTGTTGTAGGAAAGGAGGTGTATGATGGCGGAATCAATTCTAAACACGAAGAGGGTGTTGGCCGTGGACGACGAACCCGATGTTTTGGATGTCTTTGAAGACGAAATCCTGGCATACGCCCCAAACTGTGTGATCGAAAAAGCCACTTCGTATCAGCAGGCCACCGAAAAAATAGAATCTCAGAGCTATGATGTGGTGGTCCTTGATATTATGGGAGTCCGCGGTTTCGAACTGTTGGAGCAAGCGGTAAAGCGAAACTTCCCGACGGCCATGCTGACAGCTCACTCCCTCAATCCAGAATCTCTGAAACGTTCCATTGAAATGGGAGCCCGCTCTTACCTCCCCAAGGAAAAACTGGGAGAGATTGTTCCCTTCTTAGAAGATATTTTGGAAGAAGCCGATGGTTTACTGGGCTGGGGGGGACTACTGAATAAATTAGAAGGATACTTCGTGAGCCGTTGGGGAGAATTCTGGAAGAAGTCTGAAGAGAAATTTTGGAATGATTTCGAGAAAAAGGCCTCTCGCACCAAAAAGTGAACGGAATGGTTTGATTGGAGAGGGAGGACATGAAGGTCAAGGTTCTTGGCTGTTCAGGTGCAGAATTTCCCGGACATCGCCCCCCGAGTTTTTTGCTGTATGATAAAATCTTGTTTGATACGGGAAGCTTCACCAATGTTCTCAACCTCCGAGAGCAATGGAAGATAGAACATATCTTCATTACGCATGCCCACCTCGACCATATCATGGGAATTCCGTTTCTTGCAGACAATCTCATTTTTAGAAAAAAAAAGCACCGGGTAAATATCTTCAGCATTCCATCGGTCATTAAGACGATCAGAAAGAGTCTCTTGGATGGGTCTATTTGGCCTGATTTTACGGTCATCCCCAATAGGCATGCGGCCATCTTAAACCTTGTCGAATTAAGGGCCGGCCATTCAATAAAGAGACATGGCTGTACGATCACTCCTTATCCAGTCAATCATTCCGTTCCAGCAACGGGATACCTGGTAGAGGAGAAAAGGGGCAGAAGATTTTTGTATACCGGTGATACAGGACCCACAGAGGCCATCTGGAAAAAATTAGGGGAAAAGCAGCTTCATTGTTTGATCATCGAAACTTCTTTTCCAAATCGAATGGAAGAAATCGCAATTCGGACAGGCCATCTCACCCCCCGGTTATTAGGAAAGGAACTCCAAAAAATAGAAAATGAACCTGAGAAGATCTTTGTCACTCACCTGAAACCCCCATATTTCAATACCATCCGGAAGGAACTCCAAAGACTTAAAATCAAAAACCTTAAACTGTTAAGACACGACGAAATCATCAGCGTATGACATCCCTCATCGTCTTCTCTAATACAAACGCGTTAAATAAAATGACATCACCCCCACCCTAACCCTCCCCCTTGAGGGGGAGGGGTGGGTAAGGGGTGTTCGAGGTGTGCTGTCAGGTTTATCTCTAGAGGTCGGTGGATTGCCCACGTCTATTTCTTCGGGATGAACTCAAAAGAATCAAGAATCTTCTTCAGGTCCTCGCGGTCGCTGGCCCCCGGGATTTCAAATATCGTATAAATGATAAAGATCTGATAGGGTTCTGTAAACCCATAAATCCACCCCTGTTCCCGTTTCTGACCTCTGACCGCATAGGTTGCATATTTTTTGGCAGCGAATTGGACACCTTTCAAGGAGATCGGTTCTGTGGGAGCAACCTCCGGTTTAACAGCGCCTTTTCCAAGCTCTTTATCCAATTCAGCTTTCAAGCTTTCAGTGGCAGCAGTGGTCAGCCACTCAATCTTTTCCTGGCTGAAGGTGGCATAACGACCTGCTGGCGTGAAATCGAAATTAATATTTGATTTGGTTCCTGGATGATAGGCATATAATTCTGTCTGTTCCTTATCCGTTGAAAAGGGTCTGTCATAACCCAGCTCTTCCAAGAAATCAGGGAACTCTGTGGTCATCTTCCAGTGGGGAGGAACCGAGACCTTGAATGGATACCGAATCCCGGTGAATTGATTTCCTTCAATCTTACCCGGAAGCGCACTGATATCTTCTTTCAGTGCGGGTCGGACAGGGACCCCTGCACAGCCTAAAAGAAAAACCAAAACGATCATCATCATCAAAATTTTTTTCATAACCAATCCTCCTTTACCCCGTTAGAAATAATGTCCCGCCTGCGTGGCCGGAGCCACTTCGGCGCGGCGAAGGCCCGCTGCTCTGCCCTGTATACCATGCGGTGCAGGGCTCTGCAAGGGGTTACATTTCAGAATAATTCCGGCGGGGTTCAACCCGCTGCGCCAGCGCTTGCGCGGCGAGTGCCCCGCTCGGTTTCGAGTCGCAACGACTGGAAATTCTAACGGGGTTTACGTTCCAATCCAATCGATGGTGGTATCTTCAGAAGGCAAGGGTACAACAAAAACGGGTTTCCGGGTTCGATGCAGGACCGAACTGCAGACACTCCCAACAAAGGTCTGTTGCAAAAATCCCCTGCTGTGGGTTCCAAGAACGATCACGTCGCAACCCTCTTCCTCCACCACCTTTAAGATCTCTTCCACAGGTTGCCCCAGCCGAATCAAGATTTTGGATACGAGGTCAACCGAAGAAATGCCCATTCGGGTATCTACCTTTACGGAAATATCCTGAATTCGCTCCTTGAATTTTTTAACGGTTTCATCCCAGCGGTCCTGTGCCACCTTATGCGAGAAATCTCCAAAGCTTATTAACATGGGAGGGAGAGGTTCAACCGCATGCAAGATGACAATCTTCGCTTCATCTCTTTTCGCCATATGGACCGCATAATAAAAAGCATAAGCAGCGTTTTTGCTGAGATCGGTTGCGAGAAGAATCGTCTTGATTTGTGGAATCATATTTTCCCTTTTGTTTGGAATACGCACCCATCGGAATTGCGCTGCTGTGAAATAACAAACAGCCTCTTTCTCAGCGCCCCTTCGAGGGTGTTTCAGCGTACGAAGAAAATAAATACTCCCAAACCCATGAACAGGAGCGCCGTTAAGAGCTTGACCGTTCCTGTATGTTTTTTTGTTACCAGTGCCATCTTCTCAGAAGTGACTCCAAAATAGGCCATTACGAAAATCCCCACCAAAGGTATAATGAACATGATGTTGTAGAAAACAAGATTCAAGAAGGCATGGACCCTCAATGCAGGGATGCTCATGATATATCCAATCGTGGGGAGATACACCTGCCCGGTGCAGACCACCTCAGTGGCCGCAATGGCGAATCCAAGAGTGAACGTGGCTATGAAGCCCGCTTTCGAAGACCGGGTCTGTCTTCTGATAATTCCATGGATCTTTTTCTTCAAGACCATGGGAAGCTGAAGCTTCATTTTTTCCATATGACCTCGACGAAATTGAAGATAATCATAAAAACTTATTATCCCAAGTACGAATGCAAACATCCCGATGACGAGATAGATCCCTTTGGTGACCAGTGGGAAACCGCTCAACTGGCGGAGACCAGCCATGAGCCCCACTCCGGCGATGATGTAAGCAATAAAGACACCAAGGGTGAAAATAATACCGTAGGTGAGGATCTCTCTGCTTTGTTTGCCTAAAAAGGAAAGGTAAGAAACCAAAAAGACGATCGTGGCAAAGGCACAGGGATTGAGACCGTCGATCAGGCCTGCGATCAACACCCCCCAGAGGCTAAATTGTTTGAACCGGTCGACGATCTTCTTTTGCCCGCTCTCTAGAGCTTCTTTGGTCACTTTCTCCCAGGGTGGAGGAGCTGCCTTCCCCTGATATTTTGAGACCAGCTTTTGTAAATCCTCATATCTAAAATCTTCTCCCGAGAGGTAGTCTTCACCGATATAGAGTTGAACAATCTCCCCCTGTCTGGCCTCTGGAATCTTATAGATTTCAAAAAGAGCCTCGCCAACCCTTTTATTCTCCTCCTTCGTCATGTCGAAGGTCCCTATCCTCAAATAAGGAAAGTTCACGGCCCATTCCCCTAACTTTGCCTTCACCCCTTCACAGTGAAGGCACCCGTGCGTATAGAAAAATGCACCATACACAATCGTTTGAGAACGTTTCTCTTCTTCTGTAGGGGCATGAGGGATCCATCGCTCCGTCTTCGTCACTTGAAGGGAAGGCCAGGGAATTCCTCCTTTTTCAGCATAGGATTTGACCAACCCCTCCAAATCTTTTCGAATCTTGGCCTCTCCCCCCAGGATTTTATCCCCGATGATAACGACAGGAAGTTCGTTGTCCTCCTGCTTCAATTCTTTTTCGAATTTGCCAAGCAGGTCATAATTCTCCAATTTATTTAAGGAAAAAGATTGGATCTCAAGGGCGTACTTCTTTGAAAGCGGCGTAATGAATCCCTCTTGGACCTTCAACCCTCCGCTCTCTTCAGAATAGAAGAGGTAAAGCCTGACTGGTTCTTTTGAAAAACTGACCTGGGTGGTGACAGGTATTAGGAGTACAAGAATGAGACAAAAAATCCAAGTCCATTTCTTTTTCATAACTGCCTCATTTTTTTTGCAATGGATCTTCAAACCCTTTTTTGATTTGATAGGCCCACTCCGTTTTTACACTCTTTAAAGATTCGGCGAGATAATGCTGCCCTTCTTTTTTCGCCTCAGCAACTGCATTATCATTTCTCATATTCTTGTACACGCTGACCAGTTTCAGGGCATTGTCGGCGATCAGCAGGTTGGGCAAGAAAATCACCGTTTGGTCACCATAGATATTGCGATAAGCCTCATCTTCGGGAAGGGATTTCAGGACGACCCGCAAGAACCGAATCGACTTCTCAAGATGGATGCGGGCCTCCTCCCATTTGCTTTCTTTCATCAATTTTTCCCCTTCTTCCTTCTCCTGGACTCCTCCCCGGTAGTAGTCATGGACTGTGGTAGCATTCTCTTCGACAACCTTTAAGCCCCGGTTCTCATTAAACACTTTCTCAAGATTAATCTCCTTTATAGGATGAACGTAATCCTTTGGGTACGTCTTAAGTTCTTCTTTGTGAGTGTCAGTGGCACATTGGATTACCAAAAATCCAAAGACCAGGATAAAAACCAAAGACGATATCTTCTTTAAATTAATTCGATTCATTTTTTCTCCTTTAAAAGATATTCAATAAGATCTTTCATGTTCTTCGATGTGAAATCCATTTCCTTAAGCACTCTGCCAACGATCTTGCCTTCGCGATTGATGAAAAAAGTCTGAGGGCGACTCGCGACTCCATAAGCACTGGCAACGGCTGCATCATCCTCATAGAGGATCGGGGAAGAAAAATTATGTTCTTTTTTATATTTTATTATATCCTTCTCTTTCTCTTTCGACGCCACCTTGAGCAGGGCAAAATCCTGGTTCTTGAACTCTTCACTAAGTTTAGCCAAAGAGGGAGACTCCCTCTGGCAATTCGGTCACCACGTGGCGAAAAAGTTCAACAAAATGATCTTCCCTCGTAGCTCTTTGAGAGAAATTTTTCCCCCACCTATCTCCTTTAGTGTAAAATCAGGGGCATCCACGGCAACCCTGAGTTTTTGTACCCCTGCCTCTGAGAATTGAGCGAATGCCAGAGGAGCGTTCCATAAAAGGAAAATCACTAAAGACAAGACAACCATCCATAAACGTCGCATTGTCATCCCTCCTTGTGTTCCTTGGTTTAAGGTTGCCAAAATAAATTCCTTCTGGTTATCAACAGCCCCCATATGAACTGATTGTATTTGAAATCCGAGCACAAAGCTCAATTTTTGTCAATATTAAAATGAAATTGTGAAAATTATCCTTTTACGGAA
>Ga0105106_10001498_pt1 | contig 16890 bp, 17 predicted proteins | sample PPLLaktember2015_5_FD_79109 | JGI IMG/M metagenome (GOLD analysis project Ga0105106, IMG submission 79109) | Freshwater sediment microbial communities from Prairie Pothole Lake near Jamestown, North Dakota, USA - PPLs Lake P8 Core (1) Depth... | ecosystem: Environmental > Aquatic > Freshwater >...
GAGAAGCAGAACTATCTGCACCTCGCCGGCTCGAAGCTGCGCACGTGCGCGCTGGGGCCGGAGCTGGTGGTCGATCCCGATTTCGACAGAGTGCCGGGACGTGTCAACATCGAGCGGCTCGGCAAGACGATATGGGAGCGCGATATTGCGACGGGCGAGCGCGAGATGTGCCACAGCGTCGGCAACATCGAGCACCATCATTTCAAGTTCGAAGCGCATCGCCGTCCCGGCGACGTTCACGTGCACTTTTTTGGCGCGCACAGTCTGAGTTTCGCAGACCAGGTGCGGCTCGAGGATGGTGATGTCATGGTGATTCAGTTTGCCGGCTTTGGCCGTCCGCTGCGGAATGCCGTGAGGATCGCGGCGGGGGTCAGCGAACCGGTTACGGTGTCGTCCATTGCGTAACGCCGTGAAGATTTGCCGCTTCTCCGCAGGTGGGGGCGATATTCGGATCGGCCTCGATGATGGCACGCACGTGCTCGATCTGAGCTCTGCGGGAATCGCGACGATATCCGAGCTCTTCGAGAGCGCCGATCCCGCCGATGCGGTGAATCAGACCAGTCGCGGCACGCTGCCGCGGATTGAGATGTCGGCCGTCCGGTTCGCGCCTCCCGTGGAGCAGCAGGAAGTATGGGCGGCCGGCGTCACCTATCTGCGCAGCAAGACCGCCCGCATGGAGGAATCCGACTTCAGCGCCACGGCGTACGACCGCGTCTACGACGCCGATCGCCCTGAAATCTTCTTCAAGTCGATAGCCGAAAAAGTTGTGGGTTCCGGCGAAGCGGTCGGCATCCGCCGCGATGCCAAGTGGAGCGTGCCAGAGCCGGAGCTCGCGCTGGTGCTGAACTCGCGCGGGCAGATTGTGGGCTGCACAATCGGCAACGACATGAGCTCGCGCGATATCGAGGGTGAAAATCTCTTATATCTGCCCCAGGCAAAGGTCTACGATCGCTCGTGCGCGCTCGGCCCATGGGTGCACCTCGGCGCAAGCGAGTCGGATGCGCGCGAATGGACCATCCGGAGCGCCATCCATCGAAACGGCCGGCAGGTGTTTTCGGGCGAGACGCGCGTCGGCAACATCAAGCGAGGCTTCCAGGAGCTCGCATCGTACCTGTGTCGCTCGCAGAAGTTCCCGCACGGCGCCGTCCTCCTGACGGGAACCGGCATCGTGCCTCCTGACGAATTCACGCTGAACGAGCACGACGTCGTCGAGATAGAGATACCGGCGATCGGGGTGCTGAAGAACCCGGTCGCGATCGTGTGAAAACTATGACTGAACATCCAGTACTGATTGACGGAAAGTGGCGTGCCGCGAAGGCCGTCTCGACATTTCAGGCGGTCAACCCGGCGACGGGGGAGCGGCTCAACGAGTCGTATCCCTTCAGCTCGTGGGACGACTGCGATGCCGCGCTGTCGGCGGGTGCGCGTGCGGCCGGCGAGCTGCGCCGTACCTCGGCGGAGTCGATCGCGCGCTTCCTTACGCGTTTCGCCGACCGGCTCGAAGCCGCCAAGGCGCGGCTCGTCGAACAGGCGCACCTCGAGACGGCGCTGCCTGCGTCTCCGCGATTGGCCGATGTCGAGCTGCCGCGAACTATCAACCAGCTGCGACAGGCGGCCGAGGCGGCGCTGGAGGGTTCGTGGGCGCTTCCAACGATTGATACCACCAATCAGATCCGTTCGTGCCTGGAAGCGCTCGGCCCGGTCGTCGTGTTCGGGCCGAACAACTTCCCGTTTGCCTTCAACGGCGCGGCAGGAGGCGATTTTGCCGCGGCGATTGCCGCCGGGAATCCTGTCATCGCGAAGGGGCATCCGCTGCATCCTGGAACGTCCCGGATACTCGCCGAGGAGGCCTTCGCTGCCGTCGGCGAATGCGGTCTTCCCTCCGGTACGGTGCAGCTGATCTACAAGATCGATCACAAATCGGGGGAGCGGTTGGTGTCGGACCGACGCGTGGGCGCGAGCGCGTTCACGGGCAGCCGCACTGCCGGAATGGCGCTGAAAGCCGCGGCCGATGGGGCAGGGAAGCCGATCTACCTCGAGATGTCGAGCATCAACCCGGTCGTGATGCTGCCAGGCGCGCTGGCCGAACGTGGCAGCAAAGTCGCTGCAGAGTTCTCGTCGAGCTCCCTTCTTGGTGGCGGACAGTTCTGCACGAACCCCGGATTCGTAGTGCTCTTCGCCGGCGAGCATGCCGAGCAGTTCATCGAAGAAGTCAGACGCGCCTTCGACGCGGCGCCCACCCCCGCGCTCTTGTCGTCGTCGGTCGCAACCGGTCTCGCAGCCAGCGTCACGGCGCTCCGCGGAGCAGGCGCCGAGCTTGCCACTGCCGCGACTCAGGCAGTGTCGGGGTGCCGTTATCCGAACACGCTTCTTCGCGTGGCTGGAAAGGACTTCCTTTCTCACCCGGAACAACTTCAGACCGAGGCCTTCGGCTCGACCGCCCTCTGCGTCGTCGTCGGTGACGCCGACGAGGCCGAAGCCGTGTTGTCGCACTTGGAAGGGAACTTGACCGGCTGCATCTATTCGGACACCGGCGGGAAGGACGAGGGGTTATACGCGCGCCTCGAGCCCCTTCTGCGGCAGCGGGTGGGGCGCCTGTTGAACGACAAAATGCCGACCGGCGTGGCGGTAAGCCCGGCGATGAACCACGGAGGGCCGTTCCCGGCTACCGGCCACCCCGGCTTTACGGCTGTGGGCATTCCGGCGTCGCTTCGGCGCTTCGCGATGCTCTGCTGCTACGACAACGTCCGCGAGCATCGGCTGCCGCCCGCCCTGCGCGACGAAAACCCGAACGGACGGATGTGGCGTCTCGTCGATGGCCGGTATACGCAAGCCTCTTGCATCCCAACCCCGACTTGAAACAAAGTTTCACATTCCGACATGAGCATCATTTCCCTCGATCCCGCGTTCGAACGACTCGTTCCAGGCGATGCGCGAATCGAAAAGGTCGCCGGCGGGTTCACGTTTACGGAAGGGCCGCTCTGGCGGCCGAACGGCGTGTTGTGGTTCAGCGACGTCGTCGGCAATGTCGTCCGGCAGTGGTCGCCCGACGGAAAGGTCGTCGAGCTGCTGAGACCCGGTGGGTACGACGGCAATCACCTGCCACCCGGCGGCTTTGTCGGGCCGAACGGCATGACCGCAGCGCCCAACGGCGAGGTGTTGCTGTGTCAGCACGGCAATCGCCGCATCGTGCGCATCGGCCCCGACATGCGCGCGGCCACGTTGGTCGACCGGTTCGAGGGGAAGAAGCTCAACGCCCCGAACGATATCGTCTTTCGATCTGACGGAACGTTGTTCTTCACCGATCCGCCCTACGGACTTCCGCTTCAAGATGACGATCCGTCGAAGGAGCTGCCGTTCAACGGCGTGTTCAAGCTGCGCGAAGGCAAGCTCGATGTCATCATCACCGACCTCTCGCGGCCCAACGGCATCGCCTTTTCGCCCGATGAGAAGACGTTGTATGTCTCGAACTCGGATGAAAAGCGGAGGATCTGGATGCGATACGACGTCGAGCCCGATGGCAGCGTCGCAAACGGGCGGGTGTTGTTCGATGCGACCGGCGACAAAGCGCCCGGCCTTCCCGACGGCATGAAGATCGACGTGCAGGGCAACATCTGGGCGACCGCCCCGAGCGCGGTGTTCGTGCTGTCGCCCGAAGGCCGGCACATCGGCACGATTACACCGCCCGAAGATCCTGCCAACTGCGCGTGGGGCGACGACGGGCGTTCGTTGTACATCACCGCCGAAACCGGTGTTTACCGTGTCAGGACATCGGTGATGGGACAGAGGGTGGTGTATTCGTAAGTAGAAAGTAGAAAGTAGAAAGTAACAACGAACAACTGACAACTGAAAACTGCCTATGATCCAGGTTCACGTCGACATGGACATCGATCCTGCCAAAGAGCAGGAGATGCTTCGGTACTTTCAGGCGGTCTTCCGACCGGCGGCGCAGAAGTTTCGCGGCTACATCGATGTGCGCATGCTGAAACTGCTTGCAGTGCCGGTTGGCACCGCACCCGCGGGCCTCACCTATCGCTTCGCCATTACCTACGAGAACGAAGAGCTGCGGCAGAAATGGGTCACCTCCGACATCCACCAGGAGGTCTGGGGAACCATGGAAGGGATGGCGTCGCCGGGCTACACGGTCCTGCAGTTCGACGTCATCTGACCTTCGGGATTCGGGGGCCAGTATGAGAAAGCCATTGTTCGCCGTTTCGTCGATGCTCGCTGCCATCGTGGGCGTATCACTGGCTCAGCAGGCGGCCCAGCCCGACGCCCAGGCATTGCCGCTCGCCCAGCGAATCGCACACACCGAGCCGTCGAAGTACCGCGCGGTGCCGCGCATTCACGGCGGCGCCGGCCAGCTGAACTTCATGGGGCTGTTCGACGCTACGGCCCTCGACACGAACCTCTTCTTCCTGCATCGCGGTGTGCTGCCGCCGAAGAGCGGCATCGGCGCGCACTTTCACAACCAGTGCGAAGAGATGTTCGTCATACTCGACGGCGAGGCGCAGTTCACGGTCGACGGGCGGACGTCGGTGCTCAAGGGGCCGGCAGGAGCGCCCGTCCGCATGGGGCACTCGCACGCGATCTACAACCACACCGACCAGCCCGTGGAGTGGATGAACATCAACGTCTCGGCGCGCAAGGGCGTCTACGACGCGTTCGATCTCGGCGATTCGCGCGTCGGCGCACCGCTCGATCCCGTTCCGGTGTTCATGACCATGCGGTTGGATCAGTCGGCGCTGCGCCCGATCGAGTCGCTGAACGGCGGCAAAGGCACCGCACAGTATCGGCGCGCGCTGCCTCCGAGCGTGTTTCTGAGCGCGTGGTCGTATGTCGATCACCTCGTGCTGCCGCCGGGCGCTTCGACCGGCCCGCAGGCGCACGCGGAAATCGCGGAGTTCTACTACGTGATGAGCGGTGAGGGGTCGGCCACCGTCGGTTCGGAGACGGCTCGCATTCGCGCCGGCGATGCGGTGCCGATTCGCCTGAACGAGAGGAAGTCGTTTGCCAACAGCGGGACCGGGCCCCTGGAATTCCTGATCGTCGGCGTCGCCCGAGACGCCGATCGCAAGTACGACGTCGTGCCCGCACCACCGGCGCCGGCCCGTGGCGGCCGGGGGAACCAGTAGGCATGAACAAGCAGAAGCTGTTCGTCACGAGCTGTTTCTCGATCGGAACTGCGGCGATGGTGTTTGCCATCCGCGGCGACGTCGCCGGGCCGATGAGCGCGGCCTTTCAGATTACGAACGAGCAGATGGGGCTGATCTTCAGCCCCGCATTCTGGGCGTTCACCATCGCGATTTTCATCAGCGGCAACCTCGTCGATGTCATCGGGATGCGCACGCTTCACATGCTGTCGGCGCTGGGGTTCATTACCGGCGTTTCGATGATCATCTTCGCCCCGCGTCCTGACGCGCCTATTGCCTCGCTGCTCGATCATCCGGGCACGATGATGTTGTACGCCGGCTTCTTTCTCTTCGGCCTGTCGCACGGGCTCGTCGAGGGTGTCATCAACCCGCTGATGGCGACGATCTACAGCAACGAGAAGACCAAGAGGATCATTGCCGTCCACGCGTGGTGGCCGGGAGGGCTCATCATCGGCGGATTGCTGGCGCTGGCGCTGGCGACTGTCTTCAACGCGAGCTGGCAGCTGCGGCTCTCGCTGATTCTCATCCCGGCGATCATCTATCTGGTGATGGCCATGTCGCTCACATATCCGCAGACCGAGCGGGTAACCTCGAATGTCACGACCGCGGAGATGTGGCGGCAGACGATGCAGCCGCTCTTCGTCGTGCTGTTTGTCTGCATGTGGATGACGGCTGCGGCCGAAATGGGGCCAGACCAGTGGTTTCCGACAGTGATGGGCGAGCTCGTGCCTCAGCTGAGTCCCGGATCGGGAAGCGGCGTGCTGTTTCTCGTCTATACCGCCGGCCTGATGTTCGCCCTCAGGCAATGGGCGAGCGGCCTCAGCCACAAGTCGCCGCTTGCGACCATGATTGTCAGCTCGGTCTTCACCGCCGTCGGGCTTTACTGGCTCGGAGGGCTCGACAGCAATTCGAGCGGAATGGTCGCGCTCGTTGCCGCCACCATCTTCGGCATCGGCAAGACGTTCCTCTGGCCGACGATGATCGGATTGACCGCCGAACAGTTCCCGCGCGGAGGGGCGCTGCTGCTCTCGTTGATGGGCGGCGCCGGGATGTTGTCTGTCGGCCTCGTGCTGCCGCTGATGGGCGAACGGATGGATCACTACGGGCCCGGCGCGGCCCTGCAGATGGTTTCGCTCCTGGGCGTCATTCTCGCGGTCATCTTCACGGGAGTGTGGTTCTACTTCAAGGCGCGCGGCGGATATCGCGCGGTGCCGATCTCGGTGGCCTCTAGCCGATAGCCGCTTCTTTGTACAGCCCGAGATTCTTCACAATCGCGGTTGTCGATTTCGCCTTGTTCAGCGTGTAGAAGTGCAGCCCGGGCGCGCCTTCGCGTAGCAGCTCTTCGCACTGCCTCGTCGCGTACTCGATGCCGAACTGCGAGACCGCCTCATCGTCGTCTCCGCGCTTGTCGAGCTCGCTCAACAGCCGTTCGGGAAGATCGGCGCCGCACAACGCGACGAATCGCTTGATCTGCGCCGCGCTCAGAATCGGAATGATGCCGGGCACGAGCGGCACGGTGACGCCGAGCGACGTCAGAAAGTCTCTGAACTCGAAATAGTCGGCGTTGTTGAAGAACAACTGCGTGATGACGAAGTCGGCGCCCTGATCGATCTTGTGCTTCAAGTGCCGCCAGTCTGTGCGCTTGCCGTCGCTCTGCGCGATGTGCCCCTCCGGGAATCCGGCGACGCCGATCGAGAAACCGCCCATCGCCTTGATGAAGCGGACGAGCTCGTACGAGTACTCAAAGCCCCCTTCGGTTTTCTGGAACTCGCCCACGCCGCCGGGCGGATCGCCGCGCAGGGCGAGAATATTGCTGATGCCGAGCGCGCGCGCCTGCTCGAGCACGGCGGCCGTGTCTGCGCGCGTGGAGTTGACGCAGGTCATGTGCGCCATGGCAGTGAGGCCCTGCTCGCGTTGAATACGGTCGACGATGGCGAGCGTTTTTTCGCGCGTGCTGCCGCCGGCGCCATACGTCACGGAGCAGAAGTCGGGCTTCAGCTGGCCGAGAGCCGGAATCGTCTTGTCGAGGAGCGTTCGCTCACCTTCCGGGGTTTTCGTCGGGAAGAACTCGAAGGACACCACAGGCCGGCGCGTGCTTCGGGCTTCGGCAAAGATGTCGCGGATAAACGGCATGTGCAGATATCCTATCGCAATGAGGATCATCGCGGGTTTCGTCGTCATGCTGTGTGTGGCGTCGCCGGCGTACGCTCAGGTGGGCATCGAATGGTCGCCCGAGCGCAAGCTCACCAAGAACGATTTCCAGGGCCGGGTGCCGGCCCAGGCCGTGAATGCGTCGCTGAGCTGGCTGCATATCGAGGCGTCATGGGAGTGCGTCCTCGGCGAGCTGTTCGCCACGGCGCACGCGACCTTCGACCCGTCGCGGTCGTGGTGGCGGACGATTTACGGCAACGTGTGGGGAAGCGCGGCCGATCGCACGAGCGCGAGCCAGCGGCAGATGGAGGCGCGCCGCAACGTGATGCTGCTCGACACGCAGCTGCTCGAGCACGAGCAGCTGCATTTCGATCTGGCCGAGCTGGCGGCCAGACGAATCAGGAAGCGCTTCGGGGATTTCAGGGACGCGTGCGCCGAGCCCGGCGCCACCGAAAAGATCCAGTCGATGGTGTCAGAAATCGATCGCGAACTGCAGGAAGAGCAGACCCGGTACGATCGCGAAACGGGCCACGGCACCAACATGCGCGCTCAGGATCAGTGGAAGCGCAGGATACGGGCGCAGCTGAACTGAGAATTCGCAGATTGGCAGATTCGCGAGACCTCTTAATGGTGCGCAGCCTCCTGACCTGTTCGCACGTTCACGAACGACAGCACCGCAGCGCCGACGACGAAAAACACCACCACGCTCAGAATGGCGCTGCGGCTCGAGCCGGTGACGCGGCTGGCCATCTCGAACGTGGCGGGACCGGCGATGGCGCCGAACTTCTCGAAGATTGAGAAGAAGCCGAAGAATTCCGACGACCGCTCTCGCGGAATCATGCTGGCGAAAAGCGACCGGCTCAGTGCCTGGCTTCCGCCCTGTACCGACGCCACCATGAGCGCGAGCACGTAGAAATCGCGCTCGGTCTTCATGTAGTAACCCATCACGCTGATCAGGGTGTACACGGCGAGCGCGATGAAAATCGACGTCTTCGCGCCGATGCGCCCCGCGAGCAGTCCGAACAGGAACGCGAACGGAATGCCCGCGAACTGAACCAGGAGGATTGCCGTGATGAGGGCTCCCTGATCCAGGCCCAGCTCGGTGCCATAGCTCGTCGCCATTCTGATGATCGTCCCGATGCCGTCGCTGTAGATGACGAACGCAATCAGCAGTAGAAACGCATGCCGGTACCGCCGAAGGTCGCGGATCGTGTGCAGGAGCCCGAGAAACGACGTCCGCATCAGCCCGGCCGTCGACCGGGCACCGCTCGCGACGCGAACCTTTGGCTCGGGAACGCTCCTGAAAAGCGGAATCGAGAACAGGGCCCACCAGAGAGCCACGCTCAAGAACGAGAGCCGCGACGCCTGTCCGGCATCGCGCATGCCGAAAGTTGATGGCGAGAGAATCCACGCGACATTCACCGCGAGGAGCAGGCCGCCGCCGAGATACCCGAGGCCGTAGCCCGCCGTCGAGATGCGATCGATCTCGTCCTCGCGCGCGAGATGCGGCAACAGCGAGTCGTAGAGTGTCAGGCTGGCCGTGAATCCGACGTTGCCGATGCCGAACAGGATGGCGGCCAGCAGCCAGTCGTTGCGGTGCACCAGCACCAGGCAGCCAGCCGCGATGCAGCCGATCGCAGTGAACACGGCGAGCAGACGCTTCTTGATCGGGGCGTAGTCGGCAAGCGCGCCCAGGAACGGCGCAAGAATCGCCGATGTTGCCAGTGCAACCGTCGTCGTGCGGGCGAGCAGCCGCGTCGCTTCTCCCGGAGGCAGCTCCGCTCCGGCAACCGACGTGAAGTACACCGGGAAGATCGCCGTGATAACCGTGGTCGTGAACGCCGAATTGGCCCAGTCGTACATCGCCCAGGCGCGAATCTCGGGGCGGTGCAGCCCCAGCCGGCTCAGAACGTTTTTCGGGCGATCCATTCGCGCATCAGGGAGTCGACCACGACATAGCGATCCCCTTCCCGGGCGATCAGGTCCTCGCGAGCCAGTGCCTGCAATGCCGTCTGCACCGTCGAGGCTCCACCGAGCCTGTAGCGATTGCGCAGATCGGCGGAGAGCAGCTCGCGGCCTTCGGCGAGGACGACCGCGCGCAGCGTGGCCCTCTGGGCCAGCGTGAGGCGCTGCCAGACGGCTTCGAACATCGTGTCCTGCTCGGCGAGCAGCCGGTGCAGCGTCCCATGCAGATCCTCGACGCCGACCTGCCGTTTTCCCGCCGCGCGGGCGTCATCCCAGCTCTCGTGGGCCAGGCGCTGGACGTCGTAAGGCATGTTGCCCGCAAGATCGACGATAGCGCCGCCGAGACCGGCCTCGGGCTTGAGGCCCGTCTTCGCGAACCGCGCTTCGATGAAGGCCGAGAAGAGATCGGGAGGAATCTTCTCGAGGCGCATGACAGGCCCGGCCTTGTAGAAGGGCCGTTTCGGTCCGAGCATCCGCTCCATCAGGCTCGGCTCTGAGCCCGCGAACACGTACCCGACGCTTCGCTGATGCTGAACGGCCGCGCGCAGCGCGTGCTCGACGCTGCCGCCGTTGAATCCGTTGATCGCCTGAAACTCGTCCAGCGCCACGACGATGCGCGTCTTGCGGACGTCGCTGAGGCGCCCTGGCAGCGAAAACACGTCGTTGGCCAGGCGCGAGATGTCGCGATCGGTGCGCACGGTCGGGAACCTCACCGACATGCCCATGGTGCCCGTCGAGTCGGCCTCGAGTCGCAACTCGGGCCTGGCGGCGCCGATGGCGTCTTTCAGCCAGGTTCGCGCCTTGTCCCAGCCGCTTTGCATCGTGAAGAGCGACCGCGTGTAGCCTTCGAGGAACGCGAGGTAGGAGCTATAGCTGCTGACGGTGATTTCGGTGGTCTGTGCGCCGCCCCTGGCCACCGCGCGCAATGCCTGGCGGATGAGCGACGACTTGCCGTAGCGGCGCGGCGAGATGAGAAACACCTTCTGGCCGGACGCCAGATCGCGGACGAGGCGGTCGAGCTCGTCGATGCGATCGACGAACGACGCCGCGGGCACGACCTCGCCGTACACGAACGGGTTCTCCATTACGTCAATTTACGTAACCGTTACGTATTATAACGTAATGACCTACACAGGGCGGGTCTTGCACGCGTAGGGCGGGTCTTGCACTACAAGACCCGCCCTACGTACGTCCTACAAGACCCGCCCTGCCTACGTTCTGCAAGACCCGCCCTACGTACGTTCGCCGGACGGAGCCTGCCAGATCGCGCGCCCGACGAAGAACGGCCCGAGCCGATCCAGGTAGAGCGACGTCTGCTGGGTCTTTCTCATCGTCTGGACGATGTGCGAGAGCGGGAAGAGTGCCTTGCCCAGAAGGCCGACGACGAAGTCGTTGTCGTTCTTGTCGAGCCCGTAGCAGGCGAGGCGGATGTCGTGCGCGTAGTCGCCGGCCCCGTACGACATGCCGATCGTCCCGTGCTCGGCGAGGATGACGCGCTGTTCCTCGGGGGGCAGCTGCGCGAACCGCCCGCTGCGCCTCAGCGGATACCAGACGGCCCAGGGCCAGTCCTTGTTCAGCACCGTTCGTCTGGGGCGATGCAGGATGGCTTCGGCAAGGTCGGGCTCGTATCCCAGAGCGTAGGTGCGCCCGAGCATCGTGAACTCGGGCTTGGCCGTCAACGATTCGAATGCCCGCCCGTTCAACAGGGGCCGCATCGTGTCGATGAAAAAATTCGGATCTTTCGTGAGCGAGAGGATGGCAATGCCCTGGGGGTCGTTGACGTCTTCGTAGACCGCGCCTTCGACGCCAGCGCTTGCCAACGCACCGGCGATGGCTTGCGAGTCGCGACAGCCGCCAAAGACGAGAAGCTGCATGAAGAGCCGCTCATCCATCCGCTGGGGTTGTCCGCCCTTCATGCCGCCGCGCTCGGCGATATCGGGCGGTTCCGGGCCTCTGCGGGTTTGTGTTTGTGTCTCTTGAGCCATAGCTATTCTTTCAACTCCAGGGTCCCAGTATAGATGGCCATGCCGACGACCGCATCGATGCCGAGCGCGTCGAGCTCGTCGATCTCGGCCTGCGTCGTGATGCCGCCGGCGGCGATGATCGGGCGCGACGTCGCGTCACGCACCGCGCGAATCGCGCCGATATCGGTGCCCTTCATCAAGCCTTCCTTGTCTACGTGCGTGTAGAGGAACTCGCCGCAGTACGGTTCGAGCGCGCGGACAGCGTCGGCGGCTGTCGTTCCAGTCGGCGACTTCCAGCCGTGCGTGACGACGTGTCCGCCCTTGCTGTCGACGGCACCGACGATGCGCTCGATGCCCACGGCGTCTGCAAACCGCTGCGCGCCGGCGGTGTCGGGCACGCCGTTCCTGAACAACGCCGACCCGACGATGACCTTCTTCGCTCCAATCGAGCAGAGCTCGACGGCACGCTCGGGCGATCGCACGCCCCCGCCGACCTGGCAGGGAAGACGGCGGCAGATTTCCCGTACGAGGTGGTCGTTCGACCCCGAGCTCATCGCGGCATCGAGATCGATGACGTTCACTCTGCGGAAACCCGAGAACCGCCCGATCCAGTAATCGAGGTCGGTCGTCTCGATCGCGAGCTTCTCACCCTGAAGCAGCTGGACGACCTTGCCGCCCTTGAGGTCGATGGCGGGAATCAGCATAACTAGAGCCGGACGGGAATGCCGCGGTCGCGAAGCATTTCCTTCAGGTCGCGGACAGCATGTTCGGAGAAGTGAAAGATGGAAGCGGCGAGCGCCGCGTCGGCGCAGCCGTCGATGAACACCTCGGCAAAATGCTCCAGCGAGCCGGCGCCGCCCGAGGCAATCACGGGAATTGGCACCGCCCTCGAGACAGCCGCGGTCAGCTCGCAGTCGAATCCCTTCTTCGTGCCGTCGCGATCGATCGAGGTAAGGAGGATCTCGCCGGCGCCGCGATCGGCGGCTTCCCTGGCCCACTCGACCGCCTCCCGCTCGGTGCCGGCCTGGCCGCTGCGCGCATAGACGATGGCCCTGCCGTCCACCCATTTCGCATCAACAGCGACAATCGCCGCCTGGCTGCCGTATCGCGATGCCAGCGTCGTGATAAGCCCCGGATTGCTCAGCGCGGCCGTGTTCAAACTGACTTTTTCAGCCCCGGCATCTATCGCCGCGGCCGCATCGTCCTCCGATCGGATGCCGCCGCCGACCGTCAGAGGAATGAAGATACGCTTCGCAACGGCCGACACGGTCGCGGCGAGCGCGCGGCGCCCCTCGAGGGTGGCCGTGACGTCGAGAATCACCACCTCGTCGATGCCTTCCTCGTTGTAGCGTTCGGCGAGCTCCGCCGGATCGCCTGCGTTGCGCAGGCCCTCGAAGTTGATGCCCTTGACGACCTGGCCGTTGCGGACATCGAGGCACGCGATGATGCGTTTAGACAGCATTGAGAAAGTTCTTCAGGACACGAAGCCCGACATCGCCGGACTTCTCAGGGTGAAACTGCACGCCGAACACCTGGCCTCGCTCGACAGCACTGGCAAAGGGCACCACATGCGTGGTGACCGCGATCGTGTCGTCGGTGACGGGCGCGGCATACGAATGGGTGAAATACACCTGAGATCGCTCTCTGATGCCCTCGAACAGGCGCGACGCGCGCGGGAACTCCAGCTCGTTCCATCCGACGTGCGGCACCTTGTTGGGCCACTCGGGCTTCAGCAACTGGCATTCACCCGACATCAGGGACAACCCCTCGCATCCTGGCGCCTCAGTGCTGCCTTCGAACAGCCACTGCAGGCCGACGCAGATGCCGAGCAGGGGGCGCCCACGCTCGACAATGCCGATGATGGCCTCTCGCCAGTCGCGATCGAGCGCCGCGGTTCGCGCGAAGTTGCCGACTCCCGGCACGATGACCGCTTCGACCTTCTCGAGGTCGGACGGCCGCTGCGGCGTTTGAACCCCGGCCCCGACAGCGGCGAGCGCCTTTCGCACCGACGTGAGGTTTCCGGCGCCGTAATCGACGAGAGCAATCACAACAGTCCTTTCGTGCTGGGGAGCGTGCGCACCAGCTGCTTGTCGCGCGAGCACGCGACGCGCAGCGCGCGCCCGAACGCCTTGAACACCGCCTCGACGTGGTGGTGGCTCGACCGCCCGTACAGCACCTTGACGTGCACGTTGCCGCGCACGCCAAGCGCAAACCCTTCGAAGAAGTCATGGATGAGTTCGCTCTGGAGATCGCCGACGCGGTCGACTTTCAATGCCAGATCGACGACGGCATGCGGCCGGCCACCAAGGTCGATGGCTGCTACCCCGAGCGTCTCGTCCATGGGCATCACGAAATAGCCCGCGCGGTTGATACCGCGCCGCGTGCCAAGCGCCTTCGAGACCGCCTCGCCCAGCGCGATGCCGATGTCTTCGACTGTGTGATGCTGATCCACATCCAGGTCGCCCGTTGCACGCACCTCGAGATCGAACGCACCGTGCCGCGTCATCAGCTCGAGCATGTGGTCGAGAAAGCGGATGCCCGTGCTGACATCGTAACGGCCCTTGCCTTCGATGCCGATACGCACGCGAATCTGCGTCTCGCGCGTACGCCTGTCGATTACGGCACGGCGCACAAACCCTCCAAAGCCTCCACGGCAATCTCCGTATGGCGAACGAGTCCGGCGGTGATGCGGATGCACCCTCCGCATCCTGGATCGCGCGAGCGATCGCGGACGAGGATGCCGCGCTCGGCAAATGCCCGCACAATCTCGGCGGGTTCGCCCGCCCGCTGTACGTCGATGAGCACGAAGTTTCCTGCGCTCTTCCAGCAGGGAAGTCCCAGCCGCGCGCACGCGGCATAGAGCAGCTCGCGCGATTCCGACACCTGCGTGCGATACCAGTCGAGGTACTCGCGATCGCGAAGCGCCGCGCGCCATCCGACGGCGGCGAAGACGCTGAGGCTGTAGGGCGGAACGGTATCGCGCACCGGCTCGAGCCTGGACGGATCGCCAATGAGGCACCCGGCGCGCAGCCCCGCCAGGCCGTGTGCCTTGGCAAACGTCCGGCCGATCACGACATTTGGATGAGCGCCGCGCTCGGCCAGGAACGTTTCGCCGCAGAAGTCGTAATAGGCCTCGTCGATCGCGATGGTCACTTCCGGCGGCGCGCATCGGGCGATCTCGCGGATCGCCTCGCGCGGGATGATCTGGCCTGTCGGGTTGTTCGGGTTCGTCAGAAAGATAATCCTCGTCCGATCGGTGATCGCGCTGCAAATGTCGGCTGTCGGGAACTCGAACGCGGGCTTCGGTGCGACCGAAACCACGCGCCCGCCGGCCGCGTTCGCGAACACCGAGTACATTTCGAATGCCGGCGCGGGGATAATCGCCTCCGGCACTCCCGGCGACGCGTGCGTCATACGAAACGCGCTTACCGTGAGCGCCAGAAGTCCCTCGTCCAATCCGTTGGTCAGCACGAGCTGAGGCTCGGGCACGCCGAGATAGTCGGCGCATTCGCGGATCAGTGCCGTGTAATCCGGGTAGTAGGCCACCTCTTCGGCGGTAATCTGCCGAATGGCCTCGATAACGGCGTGCGAGCATCCACCGGTGTTTTCGTTCAGGTGGAGCCGCAAGGCACCGACCCGATCGGTCGGACGCGCGTAAGTCATCGTGCAACCCCTGCGCGGGCGCCGCGTTGCAGACGCACCTCAATCGATCGCGCGTGCGCCTCGAGCCCCTCTTCGCGCGCGAGTGTAATCACCGTCGGCGCCAGCCTGTTCAATCCCTGTCGCGTCATCCGCTGAATGGTGGAGACCCGCACGAAGTCTGCCGCGTGCAGGCCTCCACGAAATCGGGCGGCGCCGTTGGTCGGCAGCACGTGGTTCGACCCTATGGCATAGTCGCCGGCGACCTGGGCTGTGTACGAGCCAACGAAGATTGCGCCGGCCGCCCGCACCGTTGCGGCAAAGGCGTCATCGTCGCAGACGAGGTGTTCGGCGGCAGCGCGGTTGGCGAGGTCTGCTGCCTCTCTTCGGCTTCCCGCGATGATGATGCCGCCGTACTGTTCAAGCGACTCTCGTGCCGGTCCCGTCTTCGGCATCTGCATCGAGACCGCACGGGCCACCGCCAATGCAATCTGCCGTCGTGTCGTGATGAGGAGCGCGCGCGCCCGCGGATCGTGCTCGGCCTGGGCGATCAGGTCTGCGGCAATCCACTCCGGGTTTCCCTTGTCGGAAACAATCACGATCTCGGTTGGTCCTGCATAGAAGTCGATGGCGCAGTCGGTTGCCACGAGCGCCTTCGCAGCTGCAACGTATTGATTGCCCGGACCCACGATCTTGTCCACGCGCGGCACAGTCTTCGTGCCGTACGCCAATGCGGCAATCGCCTGGGCGCCGCCCATTCTGAACAGCTTTGTCACCCCGGCGGCCCGAGCCGCGGCCATCACAACAGGCGCCGGCCGCGGACAGGCGACGATGATTTCGCGCACGCCTGCGGCGCGCGCGGGAATGGCCGTCATCAGCAGGGAGGACGGCAGAGGATAGCGCCCGCCGGGAACATAGCAGCCGACGCGGTCGAGCGGCATGACGCGCTGTTCCACGCTGACGCCCGGAGTGGTGGTCACCCTCCACCCCTGCGGACGCTGACGGCGGGCGACTTTCTCGATGTTCCGAGCCGCAGCGGCAATGGCGGCCCGCACTCTGGCAGGCACCTGAGCGGCCTGATCGTCGATCTCGTCCTGCGACACTTCGAGGTTGCCCTGCAGATGGTCGAAACGCCTCGCGAAGCCGACAAGCGCGGCATCGCCGCGCATCCGGACAGCCGACACGATTCGAGCGACGGCGGCTGCTGTACGGCGGTCGTCGTCACCTGTCGGGCGCAACAGCCGCTCAACTGCCTTCTGGTTGCGTGAGGAAAGGATCTTCATCACAACACGATCTTGTTCAACGGGTACTCGACGATGCCCTGGGCGCGCGCCGATTTCAGGCGCGGGATGAGGTCGCGAACGGTCCGCTCTTCGATGATCGTGTTGACGGCGACCCAGCCATCCTCGCTGAGCGGCGAGATGGTGGGCCGCTGCAGCGCCGGAAGCAGGGCGAGGACCGTCTTCAGATCGTCGTTGCGTACGTTCAGCATGATGCCTACGCGCCCCTGTGCTTCGATTGCGGCCTTCAGAAGCAGCGAAATGTTCTCGATCTTGGTTCTCTTCCATTGGTCGCCCATCGCCGCCGCGTTGGCGATGAACTGCGTGTTGCTTTCCATCACGGTGTCGAGGATGCGCAGCCGGTTGGCGCGCAGCGTCGATCCGGTCTCGGTGGCTTCGACGATGGCGTCGGCGAGAACGGGTGGCTTCACTTCGGTGGCGCCCCACGAGAACTCGACGTTGACGTTCACACCCAGGCGATCGAAGTACGCCTTGGTCGCGCGCACCAACTCGGTGGCAATCGTGGCGCCCTCGAGATCCTGGGGCTTCTTGAAACGCGACTCTTCGGGGGCGGCCAGCACCCATCGGACCTTGCCGAAGCTCTGCTTGGAGTACACCAGATCGGCCACCGGCACGAGCGGCGCGGGGGTGGTGAGGCCGCTCTGGTGCTCTGCAATCCAGTCTTGGCCGGTGAGGCCGCAGTCGAGTACCCCATCGGCCACATAGCGCGCCATTTCC
>Ga0105106_10001499_pt1 | contig 16884 bp, 12 predicted proteins | sample PPLLaktember2015_5_FD_79109 | JGI IMG/M metagenome (GOLD analysis project Ga0105106, IMG submission 79109) | Freshwater sediment microbial communities from Prairie Pothole Lake near Jamestown, North Dakota, USA - PPLs Lake P8 Core (1) Depth... | ecosystem: Environmental > Aquatic > Freshwater >...
AACCCCCGCCGGCGGGTTTTCGACAAAGTAATTCAACTGCTCTCTGAGCCCTTTGTAGTTGTGAACAAAGGCAGACAACCTCTCGCCCACCATCTCCAGGCGGAGGATCTCTAGAAAATTCTGCCCTAGGACAAACCCGGCCAACAGGGCAGTCGCCAGAAATACGAAAATGGGACTCGCGAAAATAATCGCTCGTTTCAAGCGGCCCCTTCCTGGAAAAAACATCAGGGAAAAGAAAGAAAGGAGGATGAAAACAACGGCTTCGATCCTTGCCCAACAGGCAAACAACAAACACAAAGCGCTCAGGACAAGACGACTCTTCTTTGATCCTTCTATGTGCAACACAAAATAATAAATGCCCAACACCAAGAAAATCCAGGAAATCGGGTCTCTGATGACGGAGTGGCTCCAAGCCACAAAGGTGGGATTCACCGCAAAAACAAGCAAGGCTAAACAACTGATCGACCTGTCGTGAAATCGTCTCAAGAGGCCGTAGAGAGGGATTAAGACTAAAGTTCCAGCAAGAACGGAGATGAGCCTTGCCGACAAAACCCAATCCCCGACAAGCCTGTACCCCGTTTCGATCAACACCGGATAGATAGAAACCGAGGGAATGCATGAAAAGACCAGGTGGAACCAACCATAGTGGAAGGCTTTTGCCTGTTGAATATACACGATGCCATCAGGATTAATCACCTGATCATGAGCAAACGCAAAGAGCCTCAGGGCGCCTCCCAAAAGAACGATCAGCGTCGCCACGGACGCAAGCTTCCAGCCATATTCACGAATAGCGATCATCATGTTAACGGGAATTCTAAGAGGATCCTAGCATCGTTCCTGATTTGGCAGATCGGGTAAACCGGTTGACACAAACGGCAAGTTTGGATATGAGACTTATCCATGAACGAGGCCAAGCCATGAATCAGCCGAACTGCAACCTTATGCTCCTTTTGTCTTCCTACGCTTTAGGCGGTATGGAAATGCGCGCTGCCCGCCTGGCTCGTCTTTCTGCAGAGCGGGGGCACACTCTTCGTTTCGGGTGCCCTGCGGGCTCTGCTCTGGATCGCCTTCTTGAGAGTTACAATATCTCCCGCTGTCATGTCGATATCCATGGTTCTCTTGATTTTCTTTCTTGCTGGAAGGTTACGACTTTCTTGAAACAGAGCCGGATCCATCTTGTCATGTCTTTTACAGGCAAGGACTCCTGGATGACAATCCTTGCCGCAAGACTTGCGAAGATCCCTGTGGTGCTCAGTCGATCCACCCCCTATCCTCTCAGCCGTTTCTCTGTTCCTGTCGTCAAGAAAGCAGACAAGATCGTTGCGGTTTCCAGGGGCATCCGGGATATGCTGGTCCGCCAAGGGCTCTCGGAGCAGCATATCCAGGTCATCTATCTTGGCGTAGATACAACAAGATTTTCGATACGAGCTACGCCTTCACAACAGGAGATCCGAAGGGAGCTCGGCTTACCGCAGAACAAGCTTATTGTAGGGTGCCTCGGCAGACCGCGAAAAGGACAGCAGCGCTTGCTTGAAGCAGACCGCTATTTGCGGTCCGAATGTCCCGACCTGTGCTATTTCTTCGCAGGCGCAGGTATCCCTGAATCTCTACGCCCAAGGATAGAAGCAGAGCCCGGCCTACAAGATCGAGTTGTCTTAAGCGATCTTCTCCCCCACGACAAGATGCCCAGCATCCTGAAAGCTCTTGATCTGGTCGCCCACATCCCGGAACGGGAGCCTTTCAGCAACGCCGTGCTCGAAGCAATGGCTATGCAAAAACCCTTGATCCTCAGTCGAACGCTGGGAAATATCGAGGCCGCAGAGGAGGGGAAGTCGGCGTTCTTCGTGGATTCCAATGATCTCGAGGATGTTGCCGATAAACTGAAGCACCTTTATCGGTCTCCGGATCTCAGGGAAAAGTTAGGGCAATTCGCTTTGAAACGTGTCCAGGAGCTTTTTGATGAAGAGCGCATGATAAACCACATGGAAAACCTTTGGACAGGACTGATCAAGTCCTCGTTTTCACTTTGATCCGGTATGTTGTTCTGGCGGTTTTGTATGGCCCTTCGCAACGTCTCCGTTCCAAATTTTTCAACCTCAGACTCCTGAAGCACTTGCTCCTCTCTGCCCCACATACCATCGATACGTCATTTCAATCCCCCCCCGAAGAGAGATCTTGGGCTGCCAGCCCAGGGCCTTGATCCTGCTCACGTCAAGGAGCTTTTGAGGCGTGCCGTCAGGCTTTGATTCATCGTATCGGATGGTTCCCCTAAAACCGACGATGTCCTTGATGAGGTCTGCGAGTTCCCTGATAGGGATATCCTTGCCCACGCCGATGTTGATGATCTCCGAGTCCTCGTAATGGTGCATCAAGAACAAACAGCCATCCGCAAGGTCATCGACATGCAGAAACTCCCGCCTCGGTTTTCCTGTCCCCCAGATGGAGACGCAGTCACCGCCTTGTACGCCCTCTTCTTTGACTTCTGGTCTCTCGCCCCCGATCTGTGACCCCTGTTCTCTGGCTTTGGCTTCGTGGAACTTCCTGATGAGCGCCGGGAGAACATGACTTGTCTGCAAATCGAAATTGTCCCCAGGACCGTACAGGTTGGTAGGCATCACGGAAATGAAGCGAGTGCCGTACTGCCGGTTGTAGGATTGGCACATCTTGATCCCGGCAATCTTGGCGATGGCATAAGGTTCATTGGTGGGCTCAAGTTTGCTGGAAAGCAAATACTCCTCCTTCATGGGCTGTGGACAGTCTCTCGGATAGATGCAGGAACTTCCAAGAAAAAGGAGCTTCCTTGCTTCTGCTTCGTATGCGGAGTGGATGACGTTGCTTTCGATCATCAGGTTCTGGTAAATGAACTCCGCCGGATAAGTATGGTTGGCCAGAATTCCTCCCACTTTCGCCGCCGCAAGAAAAACATATTCCGGCTTTTCTGTTCTAAAAAAAGCTTGAACTTCCGCCTGCCGCATCAGATCAAGCTGTTGATGAGGCCTCACCATCACGTTAGAATATCCCTCAGCCTGCAGTCGTCTGAGTATCGCTGAACCCACGAGCCCTGTGTGCCCGGCAACAAATATCCGCGATCCTATGTCCATTGTCCACCTACTCGTTGTAGCAGACCACTCGATATCCGCTTTCCTTGCACAGCTGATCTCGGGATGCCTCTTCGAGGTCCGCTTTGACCATGGTTGAGATCATTTCTTCGAAGGAGATCCTCGGATCCCATCCCAACTGTCTTTTTGCCTTCGAGGCATCCCCCAATAACTCATCTACTTCTGTCGGCCTAAAGTACCTTGGATCGACTTCGACAACTACATCCCCTTTCTTGATGCTTGCCGCTTGTTTCTCATTCCTTGTGACTTTTCCTACGACTCCTTTTTCCTTCACCCCTTTTCCTTTCCACTCGATTTCCGCTCCGATCTCCCTGAAAGCCAGATTCACGAATTCCCTGACGGAGTGCGATTCTCCCGTTGCCACCACATAGTCGTCCGCCTTCTTCTGCTGAAGCATGAGCCACATGGCTCTTACGAAGTCCTTTGCATGCCCCCAGTCTCTCTTGGCATCCAGGTTGCCGAGATAGAGTTTGTGCTGGAGACCCAGCTTCATCCGCGCCACCGCTCTCGTGATTTTTCGGCTGACAAAGGTTTCACCGCGAATGGGCGATTCATGGTTGAAAAGAATCCCGTTGCAGGCGAATAGGTCGTAGGCTTCTCGGTAATTGACGCAGATCCAGAATGCATAGAGTTTGGCAACCCCATAGGGACTTCTGGGATAAAAGGGGGTCTTTTCATTTTGGGGGACGCTCTGAACCTTGCCGAAAAGTTCGCTGGTGGACGCCTGATAGAAGCGAACGTGGTCCGTCATGTCGAGAATCCGTATGGCCTCGAGCAGCCGAAGCGTGCCGAGGGCATCCGCATTGGCCGTGTACTCCGCCGTCTCAAAGGAAACCATGACGTGACTTTGCGCCGCTAGGTTGTAGATCTCATCCGGCTGCGTTTCCTGGACAACACGGATAAGGTTCGTGGCATCCGTCAGATCGCCGTAGTGCATGAAGAACCGCACATTCTCCTCATGAGGGTCCTGGTAGAGATGGTCGACCCGGCCCGTATTCAAAGAAGACGAGCGGCGCTTGATCCCGTGGACCTCATACCCCTTTCCCAGCAAGAACTCGGCCAGGTACGCCCCATCCTGTCCCGTGACTCCTGTGATTAGCGCTTTCTTCACCATCCTCTCCCTCCATTTAGCCGATGCGGACCCAGGACTTCATCCACAGCTTTTTTGGCTTTCTTGGAATTACTTGTGCCAGACGACTCGATTCACGTAATCTGTGTAGCTCAGGATAATGCGAGCGACCTTAGTGGACACATTCTCCGTATCGTAGTCTGATACGATCCTGAAGGGAGGTTTGCCTTCACCGTGTTGGGAAAGAACCATTTCCACGGACTGAAGGACCCTTTCCGCTTGGAGCCCACACATGATCAGGATGCCTTCGTCCATTCCCTCGGGACGCTCGTGAGCCTGCCGGATCGTCACCGCAGGAAATCCGAGAATCGAGGATTCCTCTGTGATGGTGCCGCTGTCCGAGATGACACAACGAGCATTCATTTCTAAATGCACATAGTCCAATAAACCGAGCGGTTTCATGAAACGGATCTTCGGATGGGCTTTGGAGTACTGGATCGCTTCCAGTTTTTGACGGGTTCTAGGGTGAGTCGAAACGATGACCGGCCTGTTGTATTTCTCTGAAAGGGCGTTGAGAGACTCCAGCAGGTCGATGAAGTTTCGTTCATTGTCCACATTTTCCTCACGATGCACGCTGACGAGGAAATAGTCGTTCTTCCGGAGCTCCAAGCGGCTCAGGACATTGGAGGCCTCTATCCTTGTCAGATAGTAGCTGAGCACCTCCTTCATGGGGGACCCTGTCTTGATCACCCTCTCCGCAGGGACGCCCTCTCTCAGAAGGTAACGTCGGGCGTGCTCCGTATAAGGCATGTTGATATCACTGATGTGATCGATGATTCGCCGGTTGATTTCCTCCGGCACCCTTTCGTCGAAGCAGCGGTTTCCCGCCTCCATGTGAAAAACAGGCACCTTTCTGCGCTTTGCTGAGATCGCTGCAAGGCAACTGTTGGTGTCTCCGAGCAGAAGGGATGCGTCCGGCGCTTCCTTCGCAATCACTTCATCCGTTTTGGCAATGATATGACCGATGGTCTCGGCGGCGGTCTTGCCCGCGGCATTCAGGAAATAGTCCGGCTTTCGAATATCAAGGTCCCTAAAGAAGATCTCATTTAGCTCATAGTCATAGTTCTGACCTGTGTGAACGAGAATATGATCAACCTGACGGTCCAGTTCATCGACGACCCTGCAGAGCTTGATGATCTCAGGCCGGGTCCCGACGATGGTCATGACTTTCATAGACATTGTAGATCCTCTGCTTGGGGTTCTCGGGCGCTGGGATTTCTGAAGCTAGCGCAGAAGCTCACGGTCGGGAGACAGATCCATATCTTCAACCATCAGCTTGTGCTTCTTGAGCAATCCAATGGTCGCCGGGAGATCGAGCACCACGTCTCCAGAGCTGAATTCCTTGTCCAGCGCATTGGGCTCGCGGGCCATCGGATCGCGTAACTCGGGAAGCATTGGCAGGATCGCATAGTACTTGCCGCGCGCTACACAGTGATTGGCTTCCTCCTCGGAGATCAGGATTTCGTGAATTTTTTCTCCGGGTCGGATACCCACGATCTGGATGTTGATCTCCCTTCCCCCCACCAGAGCTTTTGCAATGTGCATCACCGTCGCCGACGGCACCCTGGGGATATATGTCTCTCCGCGCTCGGCTCCTTCCAATGCAGCGAAAACGGTGTCGACCGCTTCATCTAGGCTGAGGAGAAATCGGGTCATGTCGGGTACAGTGATCGTTATGGGCCCTCCGTTTCGGATCTGCTCATGAAAGAGAGGAATCACCGATCCTCGCGATGCCAGGACATTCCCGTACCGCACGCAAATGAAACGGGTCTTAGGGTTCAAGATATTGGCGGATGTAATGATGCGCTCCTGGATCGACTTGGTCATGCCCATCACGTTCACGGGCTTGCATGCCTTGTCCGTGCTGACGGCGAGAACCGTTTCAACGGGATAGCCGTTCTCTTCAATAGCGCGCACGATGTTGGAAGCCCCAATACAGTTCGTCAGAACCGCTTGGGTCGGGAAATACTCACAGGAAGGGACCTGCTTGAGAGCTGCCGCATTAATAACAATATCCGCATCCTTCACGGCAGCGCACAAGCTCGCATAATCCCGCACATCGCCGATCCTAAATTCGAGCACTCTCATGAAATTCTGATAGATCACCTCGTCGGTGGCGGCTCGCCGGTTGAGGTACGCCATGCGCATGTCATGCTGCTTAGCTTCATCTCTTGAAAAAACAATAACCTTTTTGGGCGTCCCCTGTTCACCGGTCAGGACTCTTCCTACGAGGGTTTTCCCCATGGAGCCCGTGCCCCCCGTCACAAGAACGGTTTTTCCTTCAAAGATCATTTTTGTACCTCACTCAGACTCCTGCTTAATTCCTCAATCATGTCTCCCCATGCTGGAGGAGTGTAATGGAATTTCTTACGAAACCTCGTGGAATCCAGGCTTCGGTCCAGTCGTGGCTCCTCCGCGGGGATGATGTCGATCCTCAGGCCCATTTTCCTCTTGATGAGTGTCAGCAAGTCGAACTTGCTGATGGGATCGCTCGATACATGGTAGAGCCCCCCTTTTCCAGGATGTTCCGTCAAGATTTTCTCGATGATTCGGCTCAACTCGAGGGTTGTGAACCCGCTGAACAGAGCATTCCTAAAGCCCTGGACACTCCCCCTCTGGGACAAAAACCATTCCAGCAACCCCTGCTTGCGGGAAAGTTCCTTCCCGATGATGGAGGTCCTCAGCGTCACGCAGTGGCTCTCATATACCTCCCCAAGGTATTTCGTTCTACCGTATAAGTCTTCCGCGTCGGATAGATCCTCCTCTTGGTACATGCCTTTCCTCCCCGAAAAGACACAATCCGTGCTCATGTGGACCATCCGGATGTCCGCTGCTTTGCAAAGACCGGCCAGCCTGTGCGGGAAAAGAGAATTGATTTCCAGGCTCGGAACGCTCTCTTTTGCCGTGGACCTCTGCTTGACGATGCCGACTGCATTTACAACCGCCTCCGGCCGGAACTCTCCCAGTACCTCAATGAGGCCATCGACAGAGCCCACCTCCATTCCCTCGTAGGCATTCTCAGCACTAAACAAGCTATACTCCTTGTAGGCTGAAAGCCTCTGCCTCAGGGTCACACGGGCATCGTGTCTGCTGCGGAGGGATTTGAACAGCTGATGCCCCAGCATCCCGTCCCCGCCTAAGATCAGAATCCTCATGGTCCGACCTCTGCCTTTATCCGTCCATCCAGTTTGTCCAACAAGGTATTCCTATCAAAATGCATTTCAGAATACTCTCTTGACAATCGCCCCATCCTTTCAAGGTCCGATTTCGGCATTCCATGCATCTTCAGAATAACTTCAGCCAAAGCATCCGCATCACCGGCGGGAACAGCGACACCTCCTCCTGACTCATTGATCACTCTCGCCCCTTCCCCATCAAGGGCCGCCACAATGGGTCTCCCACAAGCTAGATAAGATTGGATTTTTGAGGGAATGGTGATGGCGAAGACAGGGTCCTTCTTCAGGGTCGCCAGAAGCACATCCGCCAGAGAAAAAAACCTGGGCATGGCCTGTTCAGGGTACCTACCCAAAACATGGACGGTTTTCTCGAGCCCGCGCGCTTTGATTCGTTCTTCGACCCATGCTCGCATGGGCCCGTCCCCCAGGATAACCCAATGGATATCTGTGTCCTGCTTCAGTTTCTCGGCGGCTGACAGGATCGTTGGCATATCCTGAGCCCTGCCGATATTTCCCGCAAATACAACCCGAAATCCTTGAGGCATGAGATTTCGTTCCGGGGCATCGGACTCGACGACTGTGGTCTTGTAAACCTCCTGAGCGCTGTTTGGAAGAAACCGGATCCTTTCTCTGGGCACGCCCTTCTTCACTATTCTGGGGCCAAAAGCTTGCGATTGCACGAGGACTCGGTCACAGTTCGAGTAGATCCATCGCACCAGAAGATCTGTGAGCTTCAAGAGAAAAGAGGAACGAACCATTCCTGTCCCTGCAAGCGTCTCCGGCCAAAGGTCTTGAACCCATATCCACACTGGAGTTTTCTCCATCGCTTTGAGGACCAGCGCAGGAAGCCCGACCGTTATAGGGGAGGGCTGATAGACGAAAACCAGATCCACTCTATTGCGAAAAGAGATGGGGACAATAAGGCACGCGGATAGGGCTAAAGACCAGTAGTAGAGCAGCATCCGGATTACATTTCCGCTCCCCTTAGGCACCATGGGCACCCGGACAATCTCTATTCCTTCGTAACGCTCTCTTTTTATGGGAAAAGCCCTGTATCCTGGATAGAAGCGCCCTTCAGGGTAATTCGGCATGCCTGTCAAGACAGTGATGTGATGCCCTTTCTGCCGAAGTCCCTTCGCCAGGTCATTGATGGGGAAGTTCTCAGGCCAGAAGTACTGGGAGATGATGAGAATTCTCATGCCGCAGAATAGTCCGACTCTCTTATTTGTTCCAAAAGGATCTTGGCTTGGTTTTCCCTGGAGTAAGACGCAACCCTTTCGATTCCAGGCGTAGCCGGTGGCTCTTGCTCCAAAAGCTGCTGAAGATAGGAATGGATTTCGTTACCCGAAGTTAGCACCACACCACATTGGGCCCTCAGGATTATCTCAGCCGCTTCAGTATCCTTTCTTGTCCCCACGCATAGGATTGGCCGACTGCTCGACAGATACTCAAAAAGCTTGCCCGTCAAAATGCCTTCTGCGCTTTCTTCCGCCCAATCCAGGAATAAAAGGGCTCCTGCGTTCCGCTGAATTCTCAGACTCTCGTCATAGGGCACAAAACCATGTGCTGTTAAACAATGCTCAAGCCCATATTCTCTTGTCATCGATTCGACATACAACAGATCGTGGCCATAGAAATCAATCGCGATGCGATCGTCGAACCTAGGCTCTATTTCGCGAAAGCCTGCCACAGCTTCCAGAAATGCTCTCGGATCCCTTTTCTTGGGGTACAATCGACCAGTATACACAATATGAATTTTGTCGTCTTGCCATGGCCGGCTCGAATTAAGTTGCCTTTGCGACTTTATGAAACCATTATACGAAACCGTAACCTTTCTCTTCAAAAGCCCTTGAAGCTTTTTGGAAAGACCCTTCGAAACGGTCGAAATTACTTCCGCCTTTCTCAGCAGGCGGCGATTGATGATGCCACTTAGAAAAGTAGTAAATCGATACTGGAAAAGCCGCATTTCCCGGAACCAAAGATCCCGGTAATCTGCAACCCAAGGTGTCCCGAATTCCCCCGATAGCTTGTATGCGACCAAGTGCACAACTTCGGGAGGGTAACTGCTGATGATGAAATCAAAAGGACCAGTCTGAAGCAGTTGTCGTCCTTTTCGCAAGAGAGGGCAAAAAGCCAGCATCCTAAGGTCCATGAACATGCCCATTCCGAATCTCAGTTTCCTCGTATAGGCTTTTAGCCGCTCCCATCTTTCGATGTTTTCTTTTTGAAATGGGTCACCGGATGCTCCTCTCTGCTTTTCTTTCCTTAAGTAAGGGACGGTATGTACATGGAAATCTCCAATGTCGTAATTTAGATCCATAGAACCATCGAAAGCATGTTTTTCTGGTGTGACCACGTGGACCTCATGCCCATTTTCGGACCACGCTTTCGCCCAACTGTACACCCTGTGAGACGCGGTTGCATTCATAGGTGGGAATGCATGAGCTATCACCATTATTCTCAGGCGACCAGCAGTTTGGTGTGTGGATTTCACGGTTCTTGAAAGGGCACTATGGGACCGCTTCCCGAGAATCAGAGGCTGCCGCTAACGCGGCACGTTGGAGACCTCTTTGACTCTGCATTTGCTGTTGACTCGATGATTCTGGGTTAGAATTCAAGCGGAACGAGAATCATCGCGCTTCGATCGATATCGCTGAGAATTGCAGCTTCACCAGGAACTAAACGACCCATCCTCTATCATCGAAAGCCAAACTGACAACGAGAGCCAGGGCCAAATCCGCCACCGGTTGTCACGTTTGCCCGATTGGTGCTCTTCCCAGCACAGCCGCACCTCCAGCTCGGGGTAAAATTCCAGCTCTCGCAGTTTTTTTCCAAACAGCAACTCTTCTGCCCATCCCTTTAGAGGGCCTCTCAGCCATTGCGATTCCGGTGTTATATAACCCACCTTATCAAATCTATTGGCCACCTGCTTCGGGATAATTCCGCGCATGGCCATTCGCAAAGCGAATTTATTCCGACCGCGCCGAATCTTGTAATTGCTAGGCAGAGAAAAAAGAAACTCAACCAGTCGGTAATCCAGAAATGGGTTGCGGATCTCCCGCGAAAAGGCCATGGCATTTCGATCCGCATAACGCAGAAGCTGAGGAATCCTGGCCTCAAAAAGATCGCAATAGAGGTGCCGGGTCAGGCGGTCCTCAAAGGGCCCCACACCTGTGCACTGCGCCGGGGATCTCCGAATCCGTCGCTGCCGGTTTTTGCCTCTACGCCTCCTTCTGGATCTCCACAAGTTGTCTAGAGTGGAAAACCCAAGAACATGAAATCGTTGCGAAGCATCTTCGTATTTCCGCAATGCTTTGTATTGCATGAGCAGAAATGGAACGAGCTCCAGAACAAGCGTGAACCAACGAACCTTTAGCAGCAGGTCCATGAAATACGTTGCGAAGTAGGGGATATAGCCTGCGAGGACCTCATCTCCACCCTGCCCGTCAAGCAGTATGGTGACACCTCGTTCCTTAGCCAGTTGCATCACCTTCCACTGGGCAAAGATGGAACTGGATAGAAACGGCTCTTCCTGGTAATAGTGAATTTCCCGTATATGGGTTCTCAAATCATCCGGATGGGGAGTTATTTGATAAGCCTGAGCACCCGAGGCAGCCACAACAGCGTCAATGTATTCGCCCTCATCAAAAGTAGGGGAATCCGGAAACCGGGCCGAGAAGGTTTCTAGCCGGCCAGTTCTCCGGGACTTGAGCTCATTCGCCAAGACGCATACAATGGCCGAGGAATCGAGCCCTCCGGAAAGGCTTGAGCCCAAGGGGACGTCCGATCGAAGCCTTATCCTCACGCTATCCGCAAAGAGCTCCTGAAATCCCTCTATAGCATCTTCCAAGCCACTCCCATTTGTTCTGACTTGTTTCTTAAGGCGCCAGTATTGCCAGAGCCTTAGACCTCCGTCACCATCTAGAACAAGCGCTTCCGAAGGTTGGAGCCGGCAAATCCCCTCAAACATCGTCCGGCTTCCTTGCTCTATTTGAAAAGTATCTGCATATGCTTCCACCTCTCCTGGATCGGCTCGACACTGGATCTCCGGAGCACTAAACAGCGCCTTCATTTCTGAAGCGAAACAAAATTGACCATTCTTGAAATGATAAAAAAATGGTTTTTTCCCGAAGCGATCCCGTGCCGCGAACAGCCTTCTCTTGCGCTCGTCCCAAATCGCAAACGCAAACATCCCGTTTAGTCTATCGAGGCAGTGCTCCCCCCACCGGTGAAAAGCTGCCAAAAGCACTTCTGTGTCAGAATTTGTTCTGAACTGACACCCAAGTCGCTTTAGCTCATTTTGAAGTTCAATGTAGTTGTATATCTCGCCATTGTAGACGATAGTCAAGTTTCCGTCGTCGTAGCACATGGGCTGCCGCGCCGAATCAGAAAGATCAATTACGGATAGGCGCCTGTGTCCAAACCCAACGAATGGTGGTCCATTTTCTCTCATCCAGACTCCCGAGTCGTCAGGGCCTCGATGGACCAAGGTCTCTCGCATTTTTGTCAGCACTTGCTGATCAATCGGCGATCTATAGCTTACGATCCCAATGATACCGCACATATACCCAATGAACTCCCCTGCAGCAAGCTGCGGGCACCGAAACCCATAGAGACTCAATACTCGGATAGGGGGGAACCACGAGCTCCAAGTTCCTACTGGATGGGGCTCGGAGCACCCTCAAGCCTCTCGTGATAACGGGCGGACAAGCCGATTTGCACCTATGTGGTTCGAATACAGACTCACCTCTCTAGCCAACTTTATCAATCAAGCGGCATGTACACTCGATGCTTGCGGATGGTTTTCTCTATAAAACCCATATGCCTTTTCGTCCATTCAACTGTCCTCTTGAGACCTTCTTCGAGGCTGGTCTGAGCTGTAAAGCCCAATTCCTCCTTCGCCTTCTCGGTACTTCCAAAGCGGTTGCCCGAGCGGTCCCATTTCCTCTTTGGCACGTTGTGGGGAGGAACCTCATTGTCTGTAAAACGATTGATCATCTGCGCGATATTCTTGATGCTTATTCCCAGTCCGGTTGCCAAATTATATACATCACCGGGCTTCCCCCTTTGAGCGCAAAGCTTGAGACCCTGAATGATATCTCCCACAAAAATGAAATCTCTCGTAGCAATACCATTATTCTCCAGAGGAAGCGACTTTCCCTTTAATGCCTTGAAGATGAACGTTGGAGTGACATTTCGCCACACGGTTGCCGGCGTTCCCCTCCACTTTCCGGCCCCCAAAACCTCGCCGGGTCCGTATACGTTCTGGAAACGCGCTCTGACGGTAGGAAGCCCATGCTGCCTCCAAAAATATGCAGCATAGAACTCCCCCGCGACTTTCGATATCGAATAAGGACTGTCCATATCAAACGATACAGGGGCATCCTCAGGTGTTGCCTCCGCCTTCGCGAAGGTTTTTTTCGCGACCGCACACCCAGCTCCGGAATAGACAACCTTTTTGATCCTCTTAAAATCCCGAATATGGTTGAACAGCTTCAGTGTCGTGAGAAGATTATTTTCATGATCAGCGAGAGGATCTTCGATAGAGCTTTGGTTGCCATGATAGGTTGCTAAATGAAAAAGATAATCGTATCGGTCTTTGACTCTCTCAAGGATGGCGTCATCAGTGATGGATCCTTTCCAAAGTGAAACCCTTGAGGACTGAGGAATGCTTTCAGGCTCCGAGGAAAGAAAGTTATCCACGATGACAATTTCCTGCACCTCCTCCTTCAAAAGCTCCATGGTCAGATTGCTTCCGACAAATCCAGCCCCCCCCACAATCAGGATTCGTGTGTCGCCCCAAGTTGAACTCACGTCTTGTCGTGCATCCCTTTCAAATGGGTATACGTCTGTGTAATGCCAAATTCTTTGTAATACGCGATAGCCTTGCCAACGCCTTGTTTAAGTGAGGTAACCGGTTTCCATCCAAAATCCTTGATTGTTGCGGTGGCGTCTAATAGTATGGTATACGCATCATCGGGATTTCGCTCACGAACATTAATTTCCTCATCCAACGCCAGTCCGAGAGCCTCCACCGTCTCATCAAACAGCTCCTTAATGGCATAGTCCCACCCTGAAGAAGCATGATAGTATCCCTTCTTCCCTTTCCCGTCCAAGGCCATCACCACAAGATCTATCAGATCCTGTACATAAACGAAATCCCGCCTCGTATCCATGACAAAACATTTCAAACCGCTCGTCAAACGATGATAGAACGTCGGGAGAGGCCCACTCAAATTTCTGGGGCCATAGGCATTGGCCAGTCTAAACGAAATAAAATCAATACCGCTCAGGGCAATATACTGTTCGGCTGCGGTTTTGCTGATGGCATAACTGCTATCCCCTGGACATAGAGGGTGATTTAGCGTTATCGGCTGCTCCATCGGTTTAACCCCATAGCACAGGGATGTCTGGAAATAGATCATTCGCTTCACGCTACCCCTTATGGACGCCTGGGTTACGATGGCTCCACCTAGGGTATTTGTCCTACTATCCTCCTCCCAGTTATCTGGGTCTTTATACGAGGCCGCAGCATGAGCTACATAATCCGGTTTGAAGTCTCCAACAAGTCCGTAAACGAGGTCTCGATCGGCAATTGTGCCCTCAACCACCTTCAGATTAGAATGAGGCTTCAAATTATCCCTTCTCCCAGTGGAATAGTTATCAATCACTAAAACTTCATCCCCTCGCTTCAGCAGCCTGTCTGTAAGGTGGGATCCTATGAACCCGGCCCCACCTGTGATCAGAACTCTCATGATATTTTCCCCTCCCGATATCCTCTGAATATGTCGGCTCTGTCATGAAATTCCTGCTGCCATAGCTCCAGCGACAAAAGTCCCCAGACTTTCCTCGTAAATTTCCCTTCCTGCTTCATAAGACTCCGGATATCGAAATCAGGACTAAGATACTCTCGGTGGCGGGCAGCATCACTGCGAAAAATGTCTTCAACAAACTCCTTAAGTTCTCCTTGCATCCAGTTTGAGAGCGGTACAGGAAACCCCATTTTCGTTTTTCTTTGTGACACTTCTTCAGGGAGATCCCGCCGAAAACTGGCCTTCATCAAGTGCTTCAGTTCCCCATTCTCGAATTTTATATTTGAAGGAATGGTTGCCGCCAATTCCACCAGAGGATGATCAAGCAAAGGCACCCGAGATTCCAGTCCATGAGCCATGCTCACCCGGTCTTCAACCTGCAGAAGCGCAGGAAGAAGTGTCTTGAAGTCGAAATGCGTCATGCTGTCAAAGTAGGATTCGTTGCCAACATTCGATCCCCAGAATATCTCCCTAAAGGTCTCGAACGCGGAATAGGGTTCAAGAAGCTCCCAATTGATTTCTTTCGAAAGTCCCTTTGCCCGATTGACAAGTGCAAAGTAGCGTCTATCCCTTTCTTCGAACAAACCCTCCTTCCAAAATTCCTGTAACAACGACTTGTAATTCCTTAGGGAAATTAAATTAGGAATGATTGATTCGTAGGTGACGACGAAATTGCCACTTCTCATTGTTCCATCGATGGCCCCCTTGACGCACTGCTCAAAATAGGAAATCAAATACCTTACGTATCCTCCAAAAATCTCGTCCCCCCCAGTCCCGCCGAGAACGACTTTCAGGTGCTCGCTCGCCAATTTCGAAATAATATACTGAGGAAACGAGCCTGGGCCTGCAACGGGAGTGTCCAGATGGTAAATCACTCTTCGAATGCTGGATATGAAGTCTGCACTCGTAATCTCTCGCTCGTACAGGCTCATATCGCAAAACCTCGCAACGGCCCTCGCGAATTCAGATTCATCATATTCCGGCCCAGCTGAAAACACCCCGTGAAAAGCTTGGAACTTCTCGTCCTTCTGAACCATTCTGGCCAGTGACGCGACAACACTTGAATCGAGCCCTCCGCTCAGGTAGGATCCCACGGGTACATCACTGCGAAGGTGAACCCGCACAGAATCGAGCAGATGATTGCGAATCTCTTCCTCAAAATACCGCTTAGTGTGAAGCCAATCCAAATCGTACTGAACCTCCCAGTACTTCCGGATCCTAAGAGATCCTTTCTCCAGCGTGAGGGTATGGGCAGGAAGAAGCTGCTCGATGTTGTCAAAAAGAGTCTTCGCCCCGAGAGTGAACTGAAAGGAAAGATAGTCCTTCAGGCTCTCATGATTTGTGGAAACCCTTTCGAGAAACGGGAGGAGAGCTTTCGCCTCAGATGCAAAGAAGAACCCTTGAGCATTAACAGTATAGTAGAATGGTTTAATACCAAACCGGTCCCTTGCGCAGAATAGTTTGTTGTTTTTTTCGTCCCAGACTGCAAATGCAAACATGCCTCTAAAATGGTCAACACAATCCTCTCCCCACTTTTCGTAGGCCCGGAGAATGACTTCGGTGTCAGAGGCAGTGCGGAATTTCTCCAAGCCGAGTTCTCTACGCAACTCTACGTAATTGTAAATCTCTCCATTGTACGTAACCACCAATCCGCTATCCGTCTGCATTGGCTGGGCTGCCTCAGGCGTAAGATCGATAATGGTCAGCCGGCGGTGACCAAGCCCAACATCCCCCTGCCTACGAACCCACACTCCCTCACCATCAGGCCCACGATGGGCCTGAAGAATGTTCATCGCTCTCAACCATGCGTGGAGAGTCTCGTGTCTCCCCATATCATTAGTCTTTATTCCCGAAATACCGCACATTCCAATTTCCTTCCTCTTAATGCTCCCAGACAATACCAAACAGTTTTCCTAAGAGCATCGATCCATTTGTGGCCTCTCTACCCTCAAAACCCGCGCTGTCCTGTTTGGCAAAGGCTTTTGTGGGATCGAGAGATCGTAACCAGCCGTAACCTCTGTGATGTCAGCCTCCCATCTCTCCAGCCGCTCTTCAGTGCTCTTTCCAAACCTGTCGGTAGATTGGCTCTATATTCTCCAAGAAAGCCTTCTCACCGAACCGCCTCACAACACAATTGCGGATGGCACCGCTATCAAAACCGACTTCTCCAGAAATAAACTTCTCCATGGCTTCCGCAAGCGCTATGGCATTCCGCCGCTCCACCAACATCCCGGTTTCAGGCGTCACAACAAATTCGGGGCCACCGCACCGCGTTGCGATCACTGGCTTCCCGCACGCCATGGCTTCACCCAGCACAACACCAAAAGTCTCTCCCAGGCTGGGCAAGACCAGAACATCGCAAGATTGCATCCAATATCTAACCCCCTTTCTTTGCAGCAGACCCAAAAACCGACAATAACCTGAGATGCCCAAATCATAAGCTAACCTCTCTAGCCTGGCTCGTTCCGGGCCATCCCCTGCGATCAGCACCTCAAGACAATGAACACTCCGTGCCACCAACAGTCTCACGGCTTTGAGGAGATAACCAATGCCTTTGTTCCTATCCAATAGTGCAACACAAAGAAAACGCATTCCCTGCTGCGGCTTCCGTTTTTTTACTCTTCCAGGGGCAAAAAAGTCTGTCATGA
>Ga0105106_10001501_pt1 | contig 16871 bp, 15 predicted proteins | sample PPLLaktember2015_5_FD_79109 | JGI IMG/M metagenome (GOLD analysis project Ga0105106, IMG submission 79109) | Freshwater sediment microbial communities from Prairie Pothole Lake near Jamestown, North Dakota, USA - PPLs Lake P8 Core (1) Depth... | ecosystem: Environmental > Aquatic > Freshwater >...
CCCATTCCTGTCAGCCGGGATCCGTTTTCTCATCTCGGGAATCATTTTAGTGCTCTGGCAAAGGCTGCGTGGCGTTCCCGCGCCGTCCCGGCAGGAATGGGGTGCCGCTACAGTGGTAGGCCTTTTCCTGTTGTTGGGCGGTAATGGCGCTCTGGTGTGGGCCGAACGCATCATCCCCTCCGGCGTAGCCTCGCTAATCATCGGCGCCACCCCACTGTGGATGGCTTTGCTGGATTCCTTCCGTCCTGGTGGTGTTCGCCTGCCCTGGCTGACCTGGTTGGGTGTGCTGGCTGGTTTTGCCGGGATCGCCTTGCTGGCTAACCCCTGGCAGACTGGCACCAGCGCCTTGTACCTTGACCCATGGGGAATCCTGGTGCTGCTGCTGGCTGCTTTATCCTGGTCGATCGGATCGCTGTACAGCCGCAAAGCCCCTTTGCCGGCTGCGCCGCTTATGGCTACCGGTATTGAAATGCTGGCCGGCAGTCTGGGTCTGTTCGTATTTGGCAGCCTTGTGGGGGAGTGGGGTCAGTTGAATCTGGCCGCCATCTCCTCACGCTCGCTGTTCGGTTTGGTATATCTGATCGCATTCGGCTCGTTGATCGGCTTCGTGGCTTATACCTGGCTGCTGCGCAACGCCCCTACCCCGCTGGTATCTACCTATGCCTATGTCAATCCACTGGTTGCTATCTTGCTGGGTACTTTATTGGGACAAGAAGCGTTCTCGCCGCGCATCCTGATCTGCGCCCTGATCATTCTCAGCTCGGTAGGAATTATCAACTTCAGCCGCAGCTGGGCTGCCTCACAACCGGAGGCAAAAAAATCCGCCCCCGCGGATTGATCACTAATAATACATTGAAGCGACCCGCATGCGCCGCTTCAATGTATTTTTAGGTACCTATCGTTTCAATTTACTGCCTGATAACAAAGGGCAGATAGGTACGCATGGTTATTGCGATCTGCCACTCGGCCGTGACTTTCCCAGCACTGTTGGCTGAGGCTACCTGCACGGTATGCATGCCAAGCGTATCGAATACAAGATGTGCCGTGGTAGTCAATCCGCCCGTTTGGGTCAAGACGACCTGGTCATCCACCCTCCAGGTATAAGTGATCGGTAGAGTGCTTTCCATTGATGTCACCACAGCTGTGAACGCCAGGGATATGCCAACCGGGCCGCTTGTAGGACCGGATAGCTCGACCCCTGAGGGAGCAATATCAATATCCACAGTCATATTGTCTACAAGTTCGAGGTCCTCGGTCATCGCGGTAACCGTAATGAACTGCAATCCTGGGAGATCCCAGGTGTAAGGGAGCGTATCCGTCAGGCCTGTCGTATGTGTGATCACCGGCTGACCTGTTGCCTCCCAACGATAGGTGATCGGTAAAGTTACGCCTGTGGAAACGATTTCTGCCAGGTATTCATGAGTGACACCGACACTTCCTCCAGCCGAACCGCTCAGTTCCAGACTGCTCGAGTGGCGATTGTTGATATTTACCACAAAACCTGTGGATGTGGCGGAAACCACAGTAACAATGATCCCGTCAGGTGAGGTGTATAACTCCCCTGGCAGGAAGATCGCGCCAGCATCCCCGGTATTGCCATTACCATCCACGTCCACCACATGCGCTGGATTATCTCGGGAAACCAGCACATCGTGGATGATCACCGCCTGGTTCCAGCCTGTCTGACGCGGCAGCCATGCATCATACCCGGTTAACTGGCGCGCCTCAACGGTGATGAAGTGATTACCGTATGTGTCAATCGGCACGACTGCACCAAGAGTATTATCGGTTTGAGGCAAAGCCAGCCGTTCTAGCTTTACGGTTCGCTGGAAGCCGATGGGAATGGTCACCGTTTGGTCGTCATCTATCCAGCCAAGGATTTCTTTATGATACGAGATGGTATGCTGCCCCATCGTACCGTAGGTCGGATGCGTGCCTCCCCGGTTGCCATTGCTCCATACATCGCTCATCACATCCCATTGGTTGTCGTAAGTCTGCCCATAGTCGCCGGAGGAGTGCGGAAGGCCAAAACCGTGCCCGGTCTCATGACCGATCACGCCGATATTCTCGTACCCCCAGGGTGGCTCCCAGGTGGTGCGCCAGTTCTTACAGACGCCATCCAGACAGGCATACCAGGTGCCGCCCCAGGCACAGCAGTCCAGGGTATCGTTGAACATCAAGTTGATCCCTACGTACGGGCTGAAGTCCACGGCAGCATCAGCAGCTGCGGTGCATTCTGCCGCCGCGGTCCACCAATCCAGGTTCCCGCCTGGCAGATAATAATCTCGCGGCTTGGGCAGTGTGAACCAACCAAACGCCGCACTGCCCTCCAGGTTAGCAAGGCCATAGGACTGTTCCTGCCAGAAATGGTCCAAACCCGGATAATTTGCCGAATACATTCCCTGGAAGTATGCCAGGTTCTTAGGCTCAGCTGGTACATCGGAGAACTTGCATAGGATCGACACCCAGGGCTGTGGACCAATGATGTCTTCGGGTCCAGCCTGGCCACCAGCCTGGAGATCCAGGACCAAACTCTCGACCTGAAAAACCGGCAGGTTGCCAACCCCAGTGGGAGGCTGCACCCAGCTGCCATAGGCACGCACCGGCTGCCCGTTTAGGCTCAACCAATCCAGATCTCCTTCTATTATCATCAGGCGGATCGCAAGTCCATCAAGGGTAGTTAAGAAGTATATCTGCGAGCTGCCCGGATCCTGAGCGCTACCGTCCCCCCACAACACCCTGAAGGTGCCGCTCAACTGAGTAGTTGTGCTACCCTGAGCTGTATGGATCACCCCGCCTTGAAAGACTAGCGCGACCAATGAGATCATCCCCATGATGTAGAAGAATCTGCGCAACATAACCCCTCCTTGTAATTTAATTCAACAATTGTGGTGATGCCTTCGATGAATTGTACCCTATCTCCCCCATCACGTAACGAGCGGATCGCCGCAGATCCCCAAACGATGCAGTCTACCGTCAATAGGCATTGTGCTTCGGTAATTTCCAATTGTCATAGTTGCTAAACCGGCGCATCCTCATACGTCAATAACACCTGGATCGTTTGATCCGGTTGCTGGTCGATCAACTGATATGCCTGCCCAACCTGTGCTACAGGAATTCGCTGAGTAATAAAGCGTTCTACGTCCACCTGACGCAGCATCTCCCACGCCACTTCAAAGCGCCGTTCTTTGCTCCAGCGTCCGCTCAGGCCGGGCGCAATGCTGCTGACCTGGCTGCTGATGAGCTTGATGCGGCTGCGGTGAAAATTACCTCCTAAGTTAAGGGTGGAGCGTTTTTGCCCGTACCACGAGCCGATGATCACCCGCCCATCATACCCTGCCAGGCTTAACGCCAGGTCAAGCGCCTCAGGTGCGCCGGAGAGCTCGTAAACGAGGTCAGCACCGCCTGGGAAAAGGGCTTGCATTTGATCTAGCAAATCCGTAGCCGCGGGATCAAGGCTGGTAAACGCTCCTACGGCAAGGCTCATATCCCTACGCAGCGGATAGCGGTCCAGCGTTACCAGCCTTCCCAAGGGAAAGCGCGCCAGCAAGGCCGTGGTGAGCAGCCCGACAATGCCTTGGCCTAACACCGCCACATGCTCACCGATCAGCGGAGCACCGTCCATAAGGAAATTAACTGCTGTTTCCATATTGGGTAGGAAAACCGCTTGTTCAGAATTAATTCCATCCGGGACAGCCAGAAGTTCCTGCGGTGTGGTGATGAAAGCACTTTCGTGGGGATGAAAAGCGAAAACCAGCTTCCCATCCCATACTGAAGGTACCCCCTTCCCGCATTGGACGATCTTACCTACCAACGAATAGCCATACTTAAATGGATAGGAGGGCATACTGGACAGGGCACTGATATTTTCATCAAGTGCTACATGTTCCGGGAACTGACCGCGATAAATCAGCATCTCTGTTCCAGGACTGATGGCGGAGCAAATTGAACGAACCAGTACCTGACCTGGTTGGAGTTCTGGTAGGGTTTCATTACCCAGCTCAATCTGGAATGGTCGGGAAAAAATGACTGTTGTTCGTTGCATACTCCCGCTAAGACCCTAATCAGTCCCGTGACCGCGGGCTGCCATCTCAACCGTTTCAATTGGCAGCAGGTGGCGCATCCGCCTTGCCTTGGTGAAGAGATATTCGGCGTTCTCTGCTTGAAAGGTTGGTTCAACGGGCACTCGCTCGGTGACCTTGATCCCGGCTTTCTCAAGCTGGTCGATCTTTTCAGGATTGTTGGTCAACAGCCGGATGGAACACACATCAAAGTCTTCCAAGATGCGTGCTGCGATGGTGTAATCGCGTTCATCCGCCTGGTGTCCCAGCATCAGGTTCGCATCCACGGTATCATAGCCGATATCTTGTAAGTTATAAGCGCGCAGTTTGTCCGGCAAACCGATACCGCGACCTTCCTGGCGCAGATAGAGGATCATCCCCTCACCTTCGTGGGCGATCTGGCGCATGGCTAAATGGAGCTGCTCGCCGCAATCACAACGCTGTGAGCCAAGCAAATCGCCGGTGAAGCATTCAGAATGTACGCGCACCAGCACGTCCGCTTTCCCCTGCACTTCCCCCATGACGATCGCCAGATGATCTTTCACATCCCGATTGTTCTCGAAGGTACACAACTGGAATTCACCCTCAGGAGTAGGGATACGGGCACATACGGTACGGGTGACAGTCAATGGGATCTGATTATTTGCGTCCATGATGATGGCCTTTCTATCTTATTAGTGCCGATCCACCCAAAGGCAGGCGATCAGGCCTATCTCGATAAGCTTGGTGATATACCCCAGTGCAGCGGCTGGCAGTGATTTTTCACCCATGAAAACCCAGGCAATGATGGTTACCAGCGTGAATAGGATGAATGCCCATTTGACAAGCCGGGGTTGGTCCTTGACGATCGGCAGCGGGAGAAAATATGCTGCCAAAAATGCCAGGTATCCTAATCCATTCAAAGTAAAGAGCACGTCCAGCTTGCCCATCAACAGGCTAAGCAGAACAAGATGGATCAGACCAGTGGCAGCGCCCAAAATCAGAATCCCGATCTGGACTCCTGACAATTTCTTCGTGTTCATTCTATCACCTCCACAAGGAATGGTTCCTGTACGATCGGCAAACCAGGTGCCAATGATTCAGGAATTATAGTTGACCGGGTTGAGAAATGTCCCCGGCTCAGCAAAATACCTAAGAACAAGCCCCCTCCAGCAATCAACATGTCTCTACCACGAATCAAAAGGCTGAGGCTCAATCCAAACGCAGCGGGCAACCCCAAAGCTCCCAATGCCAGCATCTGGCTGGCTTCCAATGTGCCCAAACCACCCGGTGAAGGGAGTAAAAACGCAACCCGCGCAGCAGTAAAGGCGCCTATACTATGCTGGATGGGTAGGGACAGGCCTAAGAATCTGATCGCAAGTGTATATTCCCACAGCATCAACAACCAGGTTAAAGCTGAGAGCCCCAATCCGATCAAGATCAATCCCGGGCGTAACTGGCTTATTTCTGAGATGTGCAACTCAGCTGCAGCAGCGGTCTTACTCCAGCGGAATACCCGACTATCTTCAGCCAACTGTTTTGTCAACCGGAGAAGGATTGCCGTCACTGGTTTCCTGCCTGACCACAACAGAATCAAATACCCTAATGGAAAACCGAGCGTCGCCATTACAGCCAAAACTACCTGCCAGGCTGATATTCCCGGCAGCACACCTGTTGCTAAAACCAGGACCAGTCCAAGCGCCAGGCAGGTGAAATTTGTAAGCAACTCGATCAGCTTATCCAAAGTAACTGAGGCGATAGCAGTAGAAACGGGAACCGAGTGACGCGCCTTCAGGAAGTATACCTGCAAAGGCTCACCACCGATCTGCGGACCGGGTGTGAAATAGCTGATCCCGAATCCTGCCAGCCGGTAGGCGGTCAGGTACAGGTAAGGAATCGGATACCTTAATGCTTGCAAGATCAACTTCCAACGGGCGCTGAAAAGCAGCAAAATGACAAGATTGACCGTACCCAGGAGGAACAGCTGTTCAAGCCGCAGCTTTCCCAGTATTGCGACAATCTCAGAGAAGGGCACGCGGCGGAACACCCAGGCTAACAGCCCCACCATCAGAATCCCCACGCTGACCTGGATTATACGTCTGGGCTTCATGCTTCACCAGCTCGACGGTAGATCAGTCGATCTTCTGGTTTCCATATAGAAAATATCCCGCTCCCCAAATACAATAGGGCGGTATACACACCCATTAACATCCATTGAAGGGATGTGATACCGATAGAGATCTGGGAAATGCCGATCAGGCAAAGTCCAATAATCGCCGCGCTGCGCCCGGCAGCACCAAGTCCGATCAGAATGAGCACCAGGACATCGGCTGCGATCCACACTGACCCGAAAACGGACACGCCGGACACCGGCAGAGCATTGAAGCGGTCCACCATCTGCCCGATGATCAAGACAACCACTCCCAGTCGCAGCCCAACCGGAAGCCAACGGGCAATCCAAGATTGTTGTAAGTCAGAATCTTCAGATGGATGGAGTACCCCGCTCACATAGAACCAATCCCTGGTGAATCCGGTCAGGAATGGAATAGAGAAAAGCGCTGCAGCCACAATAGTTGCCGGTGGTGAGAAGATCGGCCAAAGCAAGACAAATAAGAAGCTCATCTGTACGCCAGCCAACGCCCTACGGCTCAGGCTGGGGGGTAAATCATAGACCGGACGTCCCAGCCTGCGGCGTACCCAGATTCCCGCCATGAACAGGTAGCGCGCCATTCCAACCAGCAAATACCATGCCGGTACCTGTCTATAAAGAACCACCAGCAGCGTCGCTGTCAGCACACCGATCCCATCAATGTTTAAATCGAGCAGCTCACCCAGTCGGGTAGACTGATTCCGGGAACGAGCCAGGTAACCGTCCACATAATCCAAGAGCGCAGCAGCCGTGTAGAGGATGCCTGGCAGCCAGGCCTGCCATCCCAGCGGACGGGGTGTCAACAGGAACCCAACCAGTCCAGCCACCAGCAAACCGCGGATGATCGTAACTGAATTGCCTAAACCCAGGGTGGGCAGCAAGACAGACTCTGATAGACGGTGATTTAAATTCAACAGCCGCCATACCATCCACAGCATGTAGGTCAATCCCAATCCAGCCAGCACTCCCCAGCGAAGGACATAAACCGGCTGCCACCAGCTTGCCAGGAAAGCCCAAAACCAAATAAAAAAAACCAGGCTGAATACTGCCAGCCTGGCCCACTGCTTCTGTAAGGGTTTCAATACCGATGAGGCTTCCACTGCATCATCCTGGTCAATCATTTAACCATTTAGACGCAGTAATTGGGATATAGTTACGTATATTTAGCTTAATTCTTTCTCATACTAAAGATCGCGTCTACCGAAACGATGCATTGCCAGCCACAATACACCCAGGGCATAAAGAGCCGCATAAGCAACCATGAACAGGCTGGGAGATGAATTGGATGAAAATGGTGAGACACCAAATACCCCTACCAGGGGTGACTGCATCTCAAATGCTGCTCTTCGCCACATCGCCTCGCTGGGCAAGATCAGGCTGGTTATGATCCCCACATTGACCGCGCCTTGATTGTTCAGAAAAGCCCCAAATTGCTCGATCCAGCCACCCATGAAAGCTACCCCAAACAGGCCAAAGACAAATACGCCATTCGCCAACGTTGAAAGCACGGTTCCGCCAAGTAAAGATAGACCCAACAACACCATAATGCTCAGCCACATCAAGGACCAACCCTGCAGCAAGTTCGGCAGGAGATAACCGGAGACCAGGTACCCAACTCCTGCCACTCCGCCTGCCATCAACAGCAGATACAGGCTGAGCATGCCAGCAAACCCTAACCACTTCCCCAGTAGGATCTCCCAGCGGCGCACCGGTTTACTGACCATGGTGTGGATTGTCCCCGAGGCGATCTCCCCGGATAAAGTGTCCACCGAGGTAAGGACGGTCATGATCGAGGCCAGGAAATTTACTACATACATCCCCGCCAGCAGGAAGAAGTTGTTCATCTCGGCTGCCAACAAGGAGCTGCGTGTGGTCTGGATATCTTTACTCATTTCACTCAAACCAATTGCGTAAATGATCAAAAACAACACCCCCAACCCCAGCGCTACCCACAAAACCCAGCGGCGGGCAGCCTCACGAAAGGTCAGCCGGGCAATAACCGCAACTATCGAATTCAATCCCATCATAATCCCCCATCCGTGCCAACGACCTGGATGAACAGATCTTCCAGGGAGATCTTCTGCGGCTGAAAGGCATACACTTCGACCCCCTGCTGGACCAGGTATTGGTTAATTTCGGGTAAAACTGCCTCACCTGGTAGAATCATTGTCAGATGCTCACCGTCCAAGCGTATGTTGTGCCCCCAGTGCTCCAGTCCTTGCAAGTTGCCTGGTGTCAGACGACGCGCCCGGATGGTAAGGGTCACTTCGCTATCCAGTAGATTCTGCAGTGGATGGGTGGAGATCACTTCACCATGCTTGATGAAAGCCACCCGGTCGCAGGTGATCTCGACTTCACTGAGCAGATGAGAGTTCAGAAAGACGGTTGTTCCCGCCGAGCGCATGTCGCGAATGATGTCGCGCACCAGACGGCGCCCCACCGGGTCAAGACCAGAGGTGGGCTCATCCAGGATGATCAGATCCGGCTGGTTGAGCAGTGCCTGCGCCAGGCCGATGCGTTGTAACATACCCTTGGAGAAAGTTCGCAGCTTCTTTGCTGCGAATTCGTTGAGACCAACCAATTCCAGCAGGCTTTGGATGCGCTGGCGGGATTTCTCAGAAGGCATTTTATAGAGATCAGCATGCAGGCGCAGGAATTCCGTGGCGGTCAGCCAATCGTGGAAGCGGAAATGTTCGGGCAAGAATCCGATCCGCCGGCGTACCTCGGAGGAGCCTAATGGTTGACCAAACAGCCACCCCTCCCCTGCGCTGGGACGGATCAAACCGAGCAACATTTTGACCGAGGTAGTCTTGCCAGCGCCATTCGGCCCCAGGAATCCAAATACCTCACCCCGCCGGACTTCCAGGGTCAGGTCACGCACCGCGGCTTTCTCGCCGAATGATTTACTCAATTGAGACGTTTGAATTGCCAGGTCAGGCGTTGTCATAGCATAATCTTACACCACCGCGCGCATCGGGGCAACAGCGTTAGCTCTGTTGCCCCGATGATTGATCTTGATCAAATTACCTGAGTGTATCCGCGATCTCCAATGCAGTGGTGGCGTTACCGGGACCAGTGAGCGCATAGATAATCTCATCCCTGATCCACATCAGCATGTACTGCAGAGGTCCATTTGACTCATCGGTGAGGAGCAGCGTGCCAGTTGTTCCATCCACAGGCAGATCCTGGTAAGAGGCACCATAAATCGGGATCGGGATCACCAATGTCGATGCCCAGTCGATGTTCTGACTGAAGTGAGCCGCCTCAGACTGCTGCATGCCCAGGATTTGCAGATAAGCCTCCCCGAGCTGTGCCAGGTCCAGGCTTTCGGGTGCAGTCACCTGCGGGCTGGACATCTGCAGCAGGGTAGTGCAGGCGGGTGTTCGCGTTGTAGAAGGATCATCGGGATCATACCCCTCTGGATAGACATCTCCGTTAACTTCACATTCGCCATAGTTTGCAACAACCATCGGAGGCAAATCCACTGTCACCACAGCCCCGTCAATTTCTGCAGGCAGGTTGATGTCGCCTCTCCCGATCTCTTCGAGCAGCGCCTGGATCTGTGCCAGTTCTACGGTGAAGCTGATCCGGGCTTCGGACGTCACTTCCAATGCCATCTCGCCGGTTATATCCTCCGGCAACCGGACTGGGATGCCAGCCATGGTGCTGGCTTCAACCGCACTGCTCACGGGCTGTGACTCGCCAAACTCTTCAAAGTTGACATTATTCGAGAGCAGATACTCTAGCTGGTAAGATGAGCCAAGCTGTTCTGGAAGGTTGCCTGGGTCTACTTCTACAATCTGCACCCGTTCAACTCGAAACAGCCCTAAAAAACCATTCGCAATCGCCCGCACTTGCGGGAAAGCCATTGCTGCAGCCAAAATAAGCACGATCACGGCGGCAATCAAGGCTGGTCGGAAGCGGACATACCATGCTTTGGACATTTTTTCTTTCTCCTTTTCTATAATCATTACGCTCAGACGGGCGCGGGCAATAGCAACCGGGGAGGCGGATTCACTCATGCCCGGTTTCAATGAGGCAAACCGACCTGAGATTAGACTCTGTGTTTCTTCCAACGTACGCTGCTTGTTCTGGCAGACCGGGCAGTCTGCCAGGTGGGATCTCACCCGCTCCCGTTCTACGGGATCGATCTCGCCATCCAGATATGTTCGAATCTCAGCATCGTTTATATGCATTGCTGTCACTCCTCGCGCCACATTCTTATATAGCGATTTTGAAAATCCCGTTCTGCTCGAGACAGGATGGTTCCCACCGATCCAGGTGCCTGCTCCAGTGCAGCCGCGATCTCAGCGTATGAAAAACCGGTATACCGCAATATGAGTGCTTGTGCTGGATGAGGTTTCATCTGTGCCAGTACCTGGCGCACTCTCTGTGCCTGCTCAGTAGATTCCATCAGGCTGGTGGGATCTGGTGAAGTACCAGCCTGGAGCAGATTTTTCCCCGCCGTTTCCTCATATTGGCGACGCCGGCGTCCCGCCCGTAATGCGTTGTACCCCAGGCGGATTGCCACCCGGTATAGCCAACCGCCCAGCCTACCTGAATCCCGATCAGCTGGTGGGCTCTGGTACAATCGCCAGAAAACTTCAAGTGCCAGGTCTTCCGCTTCAGCGTGCTCTCCCACCAGATTGAACAGAATCCCGTACACTCGGCTCCAATGCTGCTGGAACAATGTCTCGAATGTCGTGTCAGCCAATATTCCGCTGGGTATCACGTGGTCTATTGTAACAGTCAAGCTGCCTCCAGGTGTTGGTTCTATATATGATTAACACCGCTGGAGGTTGTGTTGTGACACCTAAACTAAGAATATGGATGGGTTTTTCCCATCCATATTCTTTATTCACTTCTATTCGTATCTCCGCTTCCTGGTCACGATCGCCAGTACAGGCAGGAGGAGTAATGGGATCAATCCGCCTGCGCAAGGACCAACTGGCTCGGTGGATCCCTCTGGAAGTGTGGAGGTAGGGGAGGGAATGGCAGGATCATTTGGCGTCAAAGCCGGGTAGGGCGTTGGATTACCAGGCTGGTTATTTCCCGGTAGAGGAGTCTCAGTGGGAGGAATATCCAGCGGCTGGACTGCTGCATCTGCTGCCACTACTTCGTAAGCTACACCATCCGAGATCGCAATCACCCGTATCCCCAGCGCAAAGGCATTCGCCAGCTCAGCGCGAGCAGCTACCAGTGCATAATAATCCTCTGATAGAAAAGCTACCTGGATGGTTTGCATGCGGTCCGGATCGAAGGCTGTGTCGATCCATACACCATCGGAAAGGATAAAGGTGCGTGACCCGACAATGCGCACCACATCTGCCGCCTCGGCTGATGGGGCAGACGCACTATCTGCGCTTGACATGGCGCCCTCCTCCGCAGCTTGCTGTACTGCCCCCTGCCCATAGGATGGTGCCGGGGTTGCTGTCGTCATCATATTGAATTGTTCTTGGCCGATCCGTTCTTGCTCGGCTGCGCCGAGCGGCATATCCTCGGTCACCAGGTAGGAGGTGTATGGAGTGACAATCCCAAAGCGGATGCTCAATCGCACGATCTGGTCGATAAGCTCCTGATTGGGTCCATTCAGGCGGATCTGGTTGAGCAAATAACCGATCTTACGGGTAGCCCACAAGCGCGGGATGGATTCCAGCACATCATCGCTGGCTGATTCTTCGGTGAAATATTGGTCGGGGTAAGTGAATGAGCGTGTACGATTGTTGACCTCACCACTCAGCGATACGTCGACATGACCACCATCGCGGTAGCGTCCGACTACTACCACCTGTGATCCAGCAAATAAGTCGGGCAGTGGATCTGGGTACTGATCAAAGACGGTCAATCCACTAAAATCAAGCTCCAGGTTGGTCAGCATTGGGGTGCTGATGCGGGTATAAAAGCTGGAAAGGATCTCATCCAGACGATCTTCTGGCAACACATAAGTACTGGTACCATGGTGCCCCTGGGCTAGCGAATCCAGCAGATAGGTGTCGACGTCATACCCCACACCAAAGATGAACAGACGCAGACTTTCCGGGGCGGTCTCAGCGAAATTTTCCAGGATGCTCTGGCTATCAATCACTCCCTCGGTAGGCAGCCCATCGGTCAAGAAGATCAGGTAAGTTGGGCGCTCAGAATTCATCATATCCACGGCTTCAAGCAGTGCCCGGTTGATATCCGTGGAGCCTTCAGCACGTAAACCACTCACCCAGGTGCGGGCATTATCCGCATCGGATGCCAGGCGCAGAGTGTTGGCATAACGTTCGGTGCCGGTACTGAAGGCAATGATATTGAAGCGGTCATTTTCGTTCAGATGGTCTAGAATAAAATCCAGGGCAGCCTGTGCCTGGCGGAATTTCTCACCTTCCATACTGCCCGATCGGTCAAGCACTAGGATCAGATCCTTGGCAATTGGCTGAGCATCATTCTCAACACCAGGAGCCAGCATCAGTAAAAAGTAACCATCCGGGTCAGTCAGGTCAGTTGGATCGCGGAAGCTCAAGACGTGGAAAGCTTGGGTCTCACCCAGCGAGTAGTATAGGGCAAAGTCGGTATCGGGCAGGACATTGGTTGCCTCATATCCGGCGAGCGCATGATTGTCATTGTCCTGGGTGACTGAGATATCATGGCTGGGTGAATATGTTGCCCGGATCGGTACGCTGGACTGTATATCTACGCTGACCGAAACACTTTCCAATGGCAGTACCGAGAAGCGCTCCGTATTCAGCGGGTAGACGTAGCGCACCAATCCACCCTCGGCGGGTAAAGCCTGGGTGTACTCCAACTCAATGCGCCGTTCACCATATGGTGGAATGGGGAATATGCGTGCCTGCACCGCACCTTGACCGACATACTCCAGTAAGGCTGGATCGCGCATGGTGGCGACGATCGATTCATAAGTCTGGCGCGCCTGAGTTGCATCCAGCACCTGCCCCTCCACTGGCGCACCATCAATCCACAGGACAAAATTGGTCACGGCAGCATCAGCAGGGATGGGGAAGATGTATGTGCCTTCGATCTGCCAGCTGTTGGGGTTATAGAAGACCTGGTCTACATGGGTGACCGCTACCTGGTCGCGGATGGTCACCGTGACATGGTGATAGCGGATTGCCAGCTGTTCAAGTGGGATCGGCGCTGGGCAGGGGATAGGATCACAAGGTATCGGATCAGGGATGATGATACCATCCGCCCTGGCGGGGAGCGGAAAAGCCAATACTGCGATAACAACCAGACTGATGAGAAAAAGGGTGTTCTTCATGGCGTCCTCCTCCGAAACAACCAGATCGTGGTGCAAGGGTGATTGCATACAAGACGCCCCGCTGAAGAAAAATGTTCCGGTGGTATAATCGCATGGCAATTTATCCCGTAAGGTCTGAAGAGAATATGTTAGATAAACTAATAGGCATTGAAAACCGCTACGCCGAGCTCACTCAGGCGTGGCAAAATATTGGGGATGACTACCAGCGCGCCGCCGAGTTGAACAAAGAACGCATCGACCTGGAACCGCTGGTGGAGAAAGCCAGTGATTATCGCCAGGCGCTGGATCGTCTGGAGGACGCCCGTTCGCTGTTGGACAGCGATGATATCGATCTGCGCATGCTTGCTGAGGCTGAGATCCTCGACCTGGAGCCGCTCATCGAGCGCCTGGAAGGCGATCTGAAGAACATGCTGCTGCCTAAGGACCCCCGAGATGGTCGTAACGTTATCATGGAAATCCGCGCCGGCACCGGCGGCGATGAAGCCGCATTGTTCGCTGCAGATTTGTTTCGCCTGTACACCCGCTATGCTGAAGCGCGTCGCTGGGTGATCGATTTGCTGTCCAGCAGCGACATCGGTATCGGCGGATATAAAGAGATCATCTTCATGATCAAAGGTCGGGGGGCATACTCGCGCTTGAAGTACGAATCCGGCGTGCACCGGGTGCAGCGCGTCCCGGTCACCGAGTCACAGGGACGCATCCACACATCCACTGCCACCGTTGCCGTAATGGCTGAAGTGGATGAAGTGGAGATCGACATTCCGGAAAGCGACATCCGGGTGGATGTTTACCGCTCTGCTGGCGCAGGTGGGCAGAACGTGCAGAAAAACGCTACCGCAATCCGCTTGACCCACATACCAACTGGGACTGTTGTCGCCTGCCAGGATGAACGTTCACAGTTACAAAACCGGCAGCGCGCCATGAGCATTCTGCGCGCCCGACTGTATGATAACGAGGTAGAGAAACGCCGCTCCGAGAGAGAAGAATCTCGTCGCTCTCAGGTGGGAACCGGCGAACGTTCGGAAAAGATCCGCACGTACAACTATCCACAGTCACGCGTTACCGACCACCGCATCAATGTTTCCAGCTACAACCTGGCTGGCTTTATGACTGGCACCTTGCTGGATGAGTTCGTTGACGAGCTGTCTACCCGAGATGAGTCCGATCGACTGGCAGCATTCGGTGAATCTGAAGAGGAATAGACAACGTCTGTGAGTCTGGCCAATCATTTGGCAGATCTGGTTACCCGATTAGCGCCATACAGTGAAACTGCCAGACTGGATGCGCAAGTCCTGCTGGCGCATCTGTTGGAAAAATCACAGGTTTGGGTATTGGCACATCCCGAAACCGTACTTACTCCAGCCCAAACCAATAAACTTGAAGGCTATACGGCTCGCCTCTTACAAGGTGAGCCGTTACCGTATATTCTGGGGCATTGGGAATTTTTTGGACTTGATTTTGAGGTCAATCAACAGGTGCTCATCCCCCGTCCCGAGACAGAACTGCTGGTTGAGAACGCGCTGGATTGGTTACGCATACACCCTGGGCGTCGCTTTGCAGCTGATATTGGTACCGGCTCTGGCTGCATTGCGGTATCTCTGACGGTGAACATATCAGATCTAATTTTGATCGCCAGTGATCTCAACAAGGAAGCATTAGAAACTGCCCGACGCAATGCCGCCCGCCACCTGGTCTCCGAGCGGATCACCTTCGTCCAGACTGACTTGCTGGAGTTACCCATAAATCTATGCACTCCGCCTGTAGATCTGATCGTTGCTAACCTGCCGTACATACCCAGCCCCGTCTTGCATACCCTGCCGATCTACGGTCACGAACCAACGCTGGCACTGGATGGTGGTGAGGATGGTTTGGAATTGATCCGCTCCCTGCTGCAACATGCCCCCGTCTGCCTCTCTGAAAAAGGTTGTCTGCTATTGGAAATCGAAGCCAGTCAGGGAGTCACATCAGCGGCATTAGCCCGATCTGCCTTTCCATCAGCTCAGGTGCAGGTGCTGCCCGACTTGTCTGGCCTTGACCGCCTGCTGAGGATTGACCTCTCGTCCACATTCTGAGAGTTTGATAATAACCGGTTCTGAGGTATATAATCTAGAGTAGAATGGTCGAAATTTCCGCTCAAAGGAGACACGATCATGTTTCGGAAATCAATTCTACGCTTATGGTTCTCTCTGGTGAGCCTTGCCATCAGCCTGGCTGCCTGTTCAAGCGGCCAGCTGGATGTCACACCCAACAGCATGGGAGAATCCACGGATATCCTGCCAACGCAGGCCAGCCAGCCAATTGATCCATATCCCGCCATCAGCAACGATCCAGCAGGCTCAACCACCAGTGACAACCCGGTATATCCAGCACCAGTTGCCAGTGGCAGCGCCGAGGCTGTTCGCTTTTCGATCATCCCAGGGGAATCTCAGGTCACCTATGAAGTCGGCGAGACCTTCTTGAACCAGGGCAATGCCTTCAACCTGGCCATCGGCACCACCCCCCAAGTCAGCGGGGACATCTTCATCAACTTTACCAACCCACAGAACAGCACTATTGGCACGATTACTGTGGATATCAGCCTATTCACCTCAGAGAGCACTCGCCGCGATAGTCGCATCCGCTCGGATTTCCTCGAGTCAGAAATATATCCGCTAGCGACCTTCACACTTACTCTGATCGAAGGACTGCCTGGGGTTGGCGCTGAAGATGTGGATTACTCCCTGCGCATCACCGGTGATCTTACTATCCGGGAGGTTACCCGCCCGGTCACATTTGGAGCTACCATCCGTCTCTCTGGCGACACTCTGACCGGCACAGCGACGACCACCATCCTGATGAGCGAGTTCGGCGTCGGTCCGATCAGCATTGCCGGCATCCTGACGACCCAGGATGAAGCGCTACTGACTCTATCACTATTTGCTCAGAAGAATCCATGAACCATCCAGACTACATCGTCCACCTGTGCTCCCACTCCGATTGGAAAGCTGATCTGCAGCAAGGCAGTTACCAGGCTGAATCGCTTGCACAAACCGGCTTCATCCATTTTTCAATGCCTGATCAAATCCTACAAACCGCCAATGCCTTCTACCGCGGCCTGTCAGATCCAGTCCTGCTGTGGGTGGCTATAGGCCGGCTGCAAGCCGAGCTACGTTGGGATCAGACAGACGATGGGGTCTTCCCACACTTATATGGGCCATTGAACCTGGATGCAGTCGATTTCATCCCCGATTTACTCTCAGATCCAGATGGCGTTTATCGCACCGTACCCGAACCCGAATAATTTCAAAAGGGGAATAGATATTATCTGAAAATGAATGTGATGCGGTACAGTACCACCGCATCACATTCATTTTCGGACTTAATAATTACAACCTTCCAGAGTTGCCTTTTTCCACAAATACTGTACAATTAAATAATGAAA
>Ga0105106_10001502_pt1 | contig 16864 bp, 25 predicted proteins | sample PPLLaktember2015_5_FD_79109 | JGI IMG/M metagenome (GOLD analysis project Ga0105106, IMG submission 79109) | Freshwater sediment microbial communities from Prairie Pothole Lake near Jamestown, North Dakota, USA - PPLs Lake P8 Core (1) Depth... | ecosystem: Environmental > Aquatic > Freshwater >...
GCGGTCATGCCGGATGAGGTTTATTTTTGGGCAACTCATTCTGGGGCAGAGCTGGACCTGCTGCTCATCAAGAATGGACAGCGCATCGGTGTGGAATGCAAGCGCATGGATGCACCTCGACTGACACCTTCGATGCATACAGCCCACAAAGATTTAGAACTCGCCCAATTACTGGTCATTTACCCTGGACCACACCCTTATCCTCTGGATGAGAACATCCAGGCTGTCCCCCTGGCAAGCCTGGCGGAAAGACCAGTAAACTTGTTTTAGCACAAAACCGCCATTCGTGCTACAATTTACCCATCAAGCAACCAATCTCTCCCAGTCAGGCCAGCGAGAACCGCTCTTCGTCGGGCTGGGTCAAAATGACGGGCTTGAAGGTCAGAGGTTGCGGAAACGGGTTTCTCACTCATAACCCGAAGGTCCTTGGTTCGAATTCAAGCCCCGCTACCTGAACGAAACCATAGCCCGTCGGGCTATGGTTTTTTGCTTCACTAACAAAATTGGTTGTGTAGGCTTACGAAGTTTTTGAGGCAGGGTTCTGGCCGTTGGAGGCCGGTTGTTCTTCCTGTATTTCCTCTGATATTTCCTTAAACTGTTGCTCCACCTCTTCAAGCTGTTCGTCGCTGGCATTCTCCAGGTCGATCAGGCCGTTGCGCGCCTCCTGCATCGAGTGGATGATCTCGTCCAGTTTAAGGTTGATGGCCCTGGTTTCCCGGTTCTGCGTATTTTGGATCAGGAACACCATCAGGAAGGTTACGATGGTAGTTCCGGTATTGATGGCCAGCTGCCAGGTGTCGGAGAAATGCAAAATAGGCCCGCTTACGGCCCAAATGACCAGCACCAAGATGGCGAGAATAAACGCCCAGGAAGACCCGGCCCATCTGGAGACCGCGCCGGCGAATTTTCGAAATTTCTCGCCCATGCTCAACTTCGCCGGGAGAGGGTGACAACGATCCGGGCAAGCCTGCCGGCCCCTCGTGAAGCGCGCAATTCGAGAATGATCCTTGGCCTGCGCAGGCGGTTCAAGAGCCGCACCCAGGCGGATTTCAGGAATGCTGGTCGTCTCATTGTTTATACTCCTATCCATCAGGAAGGGTCTTCGGTGGGTGAGCGCCAGCTTTGCTGGCGCTCACCCCTTAAAAACACCCTGGCGGGGCGTTTGACGAATACCAATATATTCAATTCAAGGTCGAAGATCAAGTAGGGAATTCCCTACGAATCCCTGGGGATTCTCCCGCGTCCGGTAGGGTTATCTGGTATTCTCCGAAGGGTTCTTCCCCATAATCAAAAGCTCAGTAAGAATTTATATTATGGGGAGAAGAAAGCAAATTAGAGATGGTGAATACGATCCCTCGACGACAAAAAACGCGTTCGCAAGAAAGATGGCGCAAGCCAGGCCAGGCGGTTTACGCCGTGCTCTATCAAACGCTGCATTGTGCGGGACAGGCGAGAATCGGCCAATCTGCGGCCGGCATGGCTTACTACTCGCTCTTCTCTCTATTTCCATTGTTATTGCTATTGGTATCGATCGGCAGTATATTCCTGAAAGAGCCTGAGATTACCCATCAGATCCTTCGATTGGTAGAACGTACCCTGCCGGGATCTCAGATTCTTGTGATCGAAAACATTTATCAAGTCGTGGATGCGCGCCAATCCATCGGTGTGATTGGGTTTGTGACCCTGCTTTGGTCAGCTTCAAATGCCTTTACCGCCCTTGGAGACAACATCGATGCTGCCTGGCCCGGAACTCACCGGCGAGGTTTTTTAGAAAATCGCCTGTTTGCACTGTTAATTATCGTGGTGATGATTACCTTGCTGTTTGTTTATATCCTGGGAATTCTGTTATTGCATCTTCTCGTCTGGCTGCAGCTACCGCTAGTAGGTTATTTGCGTCAGCTGGACAATACAGCGTGGGCTTGGATCAGCCCGTTCTTATCCTGGCTGCTTGTGTGTGGCCTGCTCTTTGGCATTTATCGATGGGTACCCAATACCTACATGCCCGCCCATTACGCCCTGGCCAGTGCTGCGGTATCGACGGTGTTCCTATTGGCTCTCAACCGAATATTCACCCTGCTGCTCGCATTCGTTATCCAGAATTACGAGCTTGTTTATGGCTCTTTGAGCGCGGTGCTGGCTCTCATGTTTTATGTCTATCTAAGCAGCCTGGTCGTCCTGGCCGGAGCGCACCTTTCATCGGCCATGACCACACTGCTTGTAAACCCCACATCCCACTTTTTAAGAACTCACGAAACAAAGGAGACTGATGATGGAAAAGCAAAAAACAGCAAATGGCAGAAATAAGGGTCAGGAGCGCAAGGACCCTACAACTGCTACAGAATCTTCCCGCTTCTTTACTCGCACCGATATCCCCAAGGAAACACGCTCCAGCATGATCGCTCTGCTCAACCAGGAGCTTGCCGATGTATCGGATCTATACAGCCAGGCCAAACAAGCGCATTGGAACGTGAAAGGAGTCCATTTTCACCAGCTTCACTTACTCTTCGATGAGATTGCAGCGGGACTTCTCGAATACATGGATACGATCGCCGAGCGCGTCACCGCGTTGGGCGGAGAGGCCATGGGCACGCTGCGCATGGGGGCAGAAGCCTCACGGCTGCCAGAATACCCCGAAAACGTATTCGATGGCATGGAAGTCGCCTCTGCCCTCATCGAACGCATGTGCCGGCTGGCGAAATCCGTGCGGGAAGATGTTGAGGCAGCCGAGAAAGCCGAGGACATGAGCACCTCCGACCTTTTTATCGAGGTTTCCCGTGGATTGGACAAGTGGCTATGGTTCCTGGAAGCACACCTCCAGAAATAAGGAACAGATGGCAGGTTCCCTGGCTGGCGATAGGCAATTTCCTAATCCCCCAAGGCAGATTCCTTATTTTCCTTAAATAGGAACCTCATTATAGTTACAGTGAGGGCGAACGATTTTGTTTCTGTTTCCCTCCATACGACAAGAGATATAAATCTTAAACCAGGAGAGACCACGATGAAAAGCACCTTTGTTACTTTTGTGACCGGCTTTTTCTTTGGCACCGCCACAGGTACGGCGATCGCTTTGCTGAACGCTACCAGGCCGGGTAGGGAAACCCGGGCGCAGCTCCGGGAAGGGTTTATCGAAGTCCGCTCCCGAGCTGAAGAAGCGCTGGCAGATGCCCAGGCCCGCACGCAGGAAAAAGTGGACGGTGTGAAGAACCTGGCCAAGGAGATCGGTGGCGAGGTAAAAACCAGGTCCGAGAAACTTCTAAAAAGTTAGAGGATGATATACAGGATTTTGCGAATGATTCGGGCAGCTCCGCTGCCGAATCATTCGCGCCCTGCGCTTAAAGGAGAATAAGATGCCCTACAAAACCAATGCTGATTTGCCAGAAAGTGTGAGACATGTGCTCCCCGATCATGCCCAGGATATCTACCGGGAGGCCTTCAACAGCGCCTGGGACCAATATGATACCCCCGAGGAAAGGCGCGCAGATCGTTCGCGGGAGGAAACCGCTCACGCAGTTGCCTGGGCGGCAGTGAAAAACACTTATGAGAAAAACGAGTCTACCGGAAGATGGCGGCGAAAGAGATCTTAAGCACGGAACGCTGAATAAAACGAAACCGGGGCAGGCCGAGCGGCCTGCCCCGGTTTCGTTTTTAAACGGTTATGGTTAGCTCCAATAAGGATCGTACCCGTAGTACTCGTAGACATCCGTCAGCCAGGCATGTTCGCTGCTGTCTGGCCAGTGATCCTTGTCGAAACCCGGGGCGCTCTCGAGCATCTCCTTGTTGACGTTGAGGATGATGACCTTGTTCACGGTATCTACCGTCAGCGCCTCCCAGGGGATGGCGAAAAGTTTGTTGCCCATGCCCAAAAAGCCACCGAAGGAAAGAACGGCGTAGGCCACCCGACCTGATTCCAGATCGATCATGAGCTCTTCCATCTTGCCCAGGTCTTCACTTGCCGGGGTCTGCACCCGGTCGCCCATCAGCGATGAGGCCGATAGCACCACGGGGATTCTAAGTTCTGTACGCATACTTACCTCCTAAAAGTGGGATTGTGTTCTTGCTTTACCATCATAGTAGCAGAACCGCAATTACTCAATCGGGAGGGTGTCTAGTTTAGGATCAGGGATTTCCCTATGACCGTTCGATTACTTGGATACAAGGGGAGCAGTCACCCGCAGGAGCAACCCCTTACCGGGTGATGAAATGATCGCCATCTTGCCGCCGATGGCGCTCACTCGCTCCCGGGTACCCACCAATCCCAGGTGACCCTGGCGCGCCAGTTCCACCCAGCGAGAAGGCATCTCGAAACCTTTTCCATCGTCCTGAATTTCCAGGGTGACCTGGTCATGATCCAAGTTTAACCTGACCCACAGCTGTTTCGCCTGTGCGTGGCGGGCAACGTTGCTGACTGCATGCTGGTAAATGCGAAACAAGGATAGGCGCAACCGCTCGTTGAGGAGCTGCCCATCTTGAGTCAATTCTTTATGCACCGTGATCTCCGGATGCAGCTCTTGAAAGTGATCCAGGTGGCTGAGAATGGCTTGCTCCAGACCAAACGGGGTCAGGGTCGGTGGGCGCAGCTCGCCGCAAATATTTCTTAACCCAATGATAGCTCGCTGAATCATCGCTTCGGATTCGTGCAGCTCTTTTTCCATGACGTTCAGGTCAGCGTTTGAGATATCGCGCTTGAGCTCATCCAGATGGAACGAGACGCTGAACAGCTCCTGGATGGTGGTGTCGTGCAGCTCCTGGGCCAGCATCAGCCTTTCCGCCTCCTGGCTGTCCATCAAACGGTGCTGGACTTCTGCCAGCTCGGCCTGGATGCGTTTTTGCTGGGTGATATCGCGCACGGCGCAGATGACCAGCCGCTCCTCCTCAATATTAACCGGGCCAAGCGTCACATCCACCGGGAATTCCTCCCCGCTTTTCCGCTTGCCGAACAATTCCAGGTCGGCTCCCATGGAGCGGAGACGCGGAGATTTTTGATAGGCGTCCCGGTACTGCACATGCCGGCTGCGGAAGCGTTCTGGCAACAGCCTCTCGATGGACTGACCTTCCAGCTCGGCGCGCCCGTAGCCGAACATCTCTTTGACCTGGGCGTTGTGGCGCACGATCAAGCCCTCACCGTCTACCAGGAAAATTGCATCGGGAGACAATTCGAACAGGTTCGAAAACAGGGTCTCGTTTTTCACCCGCTCTTTTTCAGCCTGCTGGCGCTGGGAGATCTCGGCCCGCAGGTTATCGATCATGCGCTCCAGTTGAGCGGTGCGGCGGGTCACCTTGGCTTCCAGCTCGGCGTTCAGAGAGCTGGCCTCCTGATACAGACGCACGTTATCGATCGCCAAGGCTGCCCGCCGGGCCAGCTCATTCCCCAGGTAGATCTCCCGCTCTCCAAAGCGGCGTCTCGATTCTGCCCACACGAGGGTGATGGCGCCCAATATGTGCCCGCGCGCCTGCATGGGCAGGACCATCGCCGAGCACAACCCCAGCGAGCGTAAAATGTTCAGGTGCTGCTCATCGCGGGCCGAGGTCTCCAGCATGGCTGGGCTGATCTCCGGATAATACTGCGGCTTGCCGCTCTGCAGCACCTGGTACAACCCCCGGTCGGTTTCTGGACCGGGCGGGTAATTTTCTTGCAGCTTGCGAGCCCAGGCAAGTTTTTCAGGGTCGCGGTGTGCCACTACCATTTGAATTGGGGACCCTTCGGCCTCGGTCAAGTAGACCGCGCACCAGTCTGCCACACTGGCGACCGCTTTGCGGGTGATCTCGTCCAGCATGGCGTGATAGTCCATGGCGCTGGCTAAACGGTCGCTGAGCTCTGCCAGGAAACCCTGGGCTTGCTCGCTGCGTTTGAGGTCGGTGATATCCTGGAAAATATTGACCGCGAATTCCACCTGACCGGTAGGCCCAAATACCGGCGAAGCTCTGACGATGGACCAATGCTCTTCTCCGGTTTCCACAATACGGAAGCGCACGATTTTGGAGACGTTCTTCTCCCCCTGAAGGGCTCGGCGGCCCGGCAGCCGCTCGAGGGGTAAGGCTGTGCCGTGCTCGTCGAGGATTTCAAACTTCTGCATGATCTCAGAGACCGGCGTGTCCAGCAGCTTCACCCGATTCTCAAAGCCGGATAATTGGGCAGCCAGGTCATTGGCGTACACTAAGCGGCCCAACCGGTCTTGGACGGTGATGCCCTCATCGATCCCTTCCAGGACGACAGCCAATTGGTCTCGATTGGTGCGCATTTGCTGTTCAATCGCCAGCCGTGTAATCGCCGAGGCCAGCAAATTGGCAACATTCTGGAGAAAGTTGGCATCATGGTGGGAGAAGACCCGCCTGGAGCGAGTATGCACCCCCAGGATCCCGTAGGGCTGCTCCACGCCTGGGATGATGACGGTCATACCGCTGGTGACCCCATGATCTAACAATAGAACGGGAGGAGAAAAGCGCTTCTCGGCAGGCAAATCTTCGACGATCACCGGCACTCCGGCCTGAATAGTAAAGCCGCCCTGAGACCCGAATCCCGCCTGTAATATCGCCTGCCCAACATAACCCGGCAGCCAGCCAACGCCCGCTCTGAGAATCAATTGGTCCGTATCAGACGACAATTCCAGGATCTCGCAGTAATCCGCCGCCAGGATCTGGACCACCTGATTGGCGGCTTCCTGGAAAAACGGCTCGATATCGGAGCTGTGCAAGGCTTGCTGGCCCAGTCTGGCAACCGCCTCCTGCTGCGCGAGACGGAGGCGCAATTCTTGCTCCACCTGCCCGAGGCCGGTAAAGTCATTTTGAGATGGATAATCGGGGATCATTTCGGCTCCCGGTAAGGTGATTCTAAGGGGGACATGCCTAGTCTGTCGAACACCATAAGTCCAAAGAAATTATACCTTTAATGTCCAATTTAATTCGCTCACCTAAGGCCGCCTGCCTGCATTTGAGTCAGATCTTCATCGGGTAGGGAATTCCCTAACCCGCGATAGGAGCATTCCCAATTGCCGGCAACCATACAGGCGAGTATAGTGGGGATATATTTGGGGCTGTCAGCAGGATGAATTGCCGGCTGATCGGTTTTTTGCATATTCAGATCGAGGCTTGCAAAATTGCTTCAGCAGGCTCAACCAGGAGCGTTAATCAGGTGAATGAAATGGAGATAGCCGATGTTAAGAGAGCTGTTATAATATCTTTTACGGACAATAAGTATCCGGAAAAGAGACGCAGATGATGAGCAAAATTCGCATTGTGCTGGCGGATGACCATCCGATCACGCGCGAAGGCATCAAGAAATTCCTGAGCGATGCCAGCGACATCGAGCTGGTAGGCGAGGCGACGGATGGCAAGCAGGCCTTGTACCTGATTGACGAGGTGCACCCGGATGTGCTCCTGCTGGACATGGAAATGCCAGGCATCAAGGGGCTGGAGGTCGCACGGCAGCTGAAAGAGGCGGATTCTCCGGTGCGTGTGCTGGCATTGAGCACGTATGACGATAAACACTATATCTTTGGCCTGCTGGCAGCCGGCGCGAGTGGGTACCTGACCAAAGAAGAGGTCCCGGCCAGTATCCTGGAGGCGGTGCGCGGCGTTGCCAGAGGTGAGCGGGGATGGGTGAGCCGGCGAATTGCGGCAATCATGTCTGCCTGGACTCAGGAGGGCGATGAAGCCGAGAGCGGGCTTACCGAGCGCGAATCACAGGTGCTGCGCCTGGTTGTGGATGGGAAAACCAACCAAGAAATCGGCTACGAATTAGGCATCAGCCAGAAAACCGTTGAGAAGCATCTAGAATCCGTTTTTGCTAAGCTCAACGTGAGCTCGCGGGTTGAAGCAGCAGTTCTGGCTGTTCGGAATGGATTGGTTTAAGGAGATGGGCAGAGATCGTCTCTGCCTGCTGAAATGACCAAGATCAGATTACTGCTGGTGGATGATAACGTCAGCGTCAGGAAGGGGCTGCGCAAGATGCTGAACAGGTCTCCCGAGGTGGAGATCGTTGGAGAAGCTGGGAACGGTAGAGAGGCATTGGAGCTGACGAAAGACCTTGACCCCGATATCTTACTCCTGGATGTGGAAATGCCAGGGATGAAAGGCTATGAGGTCGCCCGCCGGTTGAGAGATTCTGGATCCTCCGCGCGAGTACTGGCTTTGAGCGGTTACAACGAAAAACGATATATTCTCAGCATGCTGGTGAACGGGGCGGTTGGCTACCTGACCAAGGATGATGCCTCGCAGTATTTATTGAGCGCGGTGCAGGAAGTTGCCGCCGGAAGTAGAGGCTGGATCAGCCCAAACGTGGCTCAAATGCTGGGCCTACCCGCCCATCCCACCGGGAAAGCCGTCATTCCGGCGCTCACCCGCCGGGAGATGCGCGTTTTAGGCCTTCTGGCAGAAGGAAAAGCGGACCTCGAGATTGGATCGGAGCTCAATCTTGATCCGCCGGCATTAAGAGAAAACATACAATCGATCTGGCGCAAATTAGGGGTCAAAACGAGTCTGGGGGCGGTGTTGCGCGCAATCCAGGAAGACATCCTCTAACGGCGCGAGCCGCCCCTGGGATTTCAATCGACAGAATAGAATTGCTGTGCTTTGGTGATCAGCCGGTCGAGACGAGAGATCAGATTGGCTGATTTTTCTGCGCCGGCGCCTTGCTGAGCGTCTGCCAGCTGGCGGATATCGCCTATTCTGGATTGCAGGTTATGCAGCGTAATCTCAACGCACTCGCCGGTGCGTGCGGAATACACCAGCAACAGGTTGCTGAGCAGGATTTGCACGGCGACGGTCAGGATGGGCGCCAGAATTACACCCACCAGGCCAAAAGAATCGGCCATGGCGATGACGAAGGTTACCAGGAGCAAGGGGTTGTACCGCGGGCGGGGGAATAGGCGGGAGCCCAGGATGGTTCTTAACAGGACCAGCACCAGCGTAGAATACCCCGCGGCTGTTAAACCAAGCAGCCAGCTTTGGCCTAGACCAAAAGAGAAGGAAGCGAAAACGATCAGGGCTGGACCCAGCCACGGGATCAAGTGGGCGATAGCTGCCAGGGCAGCCAGCAGCGTCCCATACTTGATCCCAAGAGCCAAGTAGCCCAGCCATAGGGCTACCCCGCACAAAACACTCAGCGTAACTTCGCGGGTGATGGTGGCCCCCACACCCGATTCAATCGCGCGCCAGATATTGCGGGCGCGGGCGCGCTGATTTACGGGCAGCAGGGACAGCCACAAGCGCTCAAAACGCACCTGATCTGAGTTCCAATACAGGCTCAGGATGAGGACGATGGCCAGATGGGCCAGGAGATCCAGAGTGCCCTCGGCCGCGCCGAAGATGGCCTGAAACGCCTGGTTGGATTCTTCCCCGGTCAGGGCGGCATAAATCGCCTGCGTGGGCGGCAGCCAACCGGTGAGCTGGTTGGACAGAGCCAGCTGAGATTGCCCCAGGCTTGCCCGCAGGCCTTCATAAGCCACCAGCCCGTCATTGGTAGCCTGCTGCAGATCGGAGATCATTGGGCCGCTGGCAACCAGGATCAGGATAGCCAGGGAAGCCAGTACGATGGCGTAAGAAAGCAGCATGGCGATCCGTATGCGCAGGCCTCGCCTACGCAAGGCATCTTCTAGCGGTCGAAATGCGGCTGCGGCTGCCAACGAGAGCAAGAACAGCACCAGAGCTCCATTGAACTGCCAGGCCAGATATAGGATTGCCAGAGTGGCAAGGACCAGGGCGGTATACCCTGCAATGCGGATCATGTGCTTTCCTCCACTTCGATCGATCGGGCTAATAAAACGTCCAGTTCAACGGCCAGCGCTTCAATCGAGTCTTCGATTTGATCGGTCTCATCATTCGAGCGCCTGCGCTTGCTGCGCAGCAGCCTGCGCACATCGCCAATCAGCTCCTGAATTTCGTAGCGCAGGGCGCTGTTGTAATCGCGCCCATCCAAATTGGTTAGGCCGATTTGTTCCTTTGAAAACACAGAACGAACCAGCAGCAGTTGAAAGACCGCCGCCAGCGGGATCGCCAGCATGGCACCCGGGGCGCCCAGGATGGAGGCCAGCGTTGCCAGCGTGAGAAGGGTGACGATTGGGTTCAATCCCACCGAGGCACCCATCACACGTGGTACGAGCAAGTAATTTTCCAGGATCTGCATCAGAATAGTTGCCAGGATCACCCACACGACCAGGGACGGTTCGGTGGAGAAAGCCACCAGGATAGCTGGTCCGGCTCCCAGGGCCGGTCCGAAAATGGGGATGGTTTCGCAAATGCCAGCGATGAGGGCCAGAACCAGGGCGTTGGGTAAGCCAATGAGCAGGTAGGCAATCAGGGCCAGGATGCCGATGGAGAGCGAGAGGATGAGTTGCCCGCGCACGAAAGCACCCACCTGAACTTCAACCGCCTGGATGAGCTCACGGGCGGGCCGGCGCATCTGCGTTGGAGCATACAGAAAAACTCCTCGCAGGGCGCGGTCGCTCTCCAGGATCCAGAAGGATGTGAGCAGAAAAACTCCTACAACCGTCAGAAATCCATTGAGGAAGATGCCGGCAAAGTGGTTCAGGTTCAGGACCGCACCCAATGCTTCTGCCCCTGCCGGGGTGCTGTCGAACAGCAGGTGGAAATCCGCCGGCAGGTTATAGGCCAGGTTCCGCAGGAACATACTGGAAGAATCTTGTAGGGTGGCTCGCAGATCCAGGTATATTTCTGGGATGGTGATTGATAGATTCAACATCTGGCTGGTCAGCACCGGCACCAGACTGACCAGGACGACGACGCCTGCGGACAACAAGAGCGCATAAGCGGCGATGAGGGCGTACACACGCCCAAGCCCGCGTCGGCTAAACCAATCGACCAACGGGCGGATGGCGGTGCCCAGAATGATGGCGGTGAAAAGAATCAAAACCACCATGCGGTAGCGGAAAAGCAGCCAGAAACCGATTCCAACCGCAACGGCGGTGCAGGTCGCCAGGATCACCAGGCGGGCGTTCCATTGGGGGATGAGGGGATTTCCGTTCATGGTTATGAAAAGTCAACAGCCAGGATCGAAGGCTGCTATAGCCCTCGATCCTGGCTAAACTGTAGTGATGGGGGGTCAGAACCAGTTTAGCAAGAGGCCCAGGATCAGGATCAGCAGCAAGACGCCGACGATACCCGATCCTGTGTAGCCCCAGCTGCGGCTGTAAGGCCAAACCGGCAGGGAACCCAACAGGAAGAGGATCAACAGGATGACCAGTATGGTGGTAAGCATGTTAGCTCCTCGGACTGCTGGCTTCCAACTTGTCCTGAATGCCATCAAGGAAATCGGCGACGGCGCGCTCGGCCTCCTGGCGGGAGTAACCGTAGCGTTCTTGCAGCTTGCCTGCTAGCTTGGCGGAACTGCCCTGGATACGGTCGAGATCGTCGTTGGTCAGCCTGCCCCAAAGCGATTGGATTTCACCGCGTACTTGCTTCCATTTGCCTTGTAAAATGTCTTCGTTCATCTTTATCTCCTAACTTGTTGAGGGGAAAATTGGGGGTTTTTGGGCGAGCTACGCCCGCCCAAAAACCCCCAAAACTCCTCCAACTGCGTAAGTCCTATTTATATGACACGCCTGCGCCTGAAGAGCAGGGCGAAGAGGGCTGTGAAGACCGCCGAACCGACGATCGACCACACCAGAGGGAAAGTCTCGCCCTGGATGGTGACCGGCAGCGGTTCTGGCAGGCCGAGCTGGCGGCCCAACCACGAGCCCAAAAAGGCGCCGACAAAACCGACCACCACAGATATCAGGCAGCCACCCAGCGAGTAGCCGGCGATGGCCTGACCCAGGGAGCCTGCGACCGCGGCGATGATCAAAAGGATGATGAAACCGAGCAGTGTCATGGAAACACCTCCAATTTTCTCGACGCCTACTGCGGCAGGTCATCGTGCTCGCGCTCGACGGTACGCACACTGCGGGCAGCCGGCTGGTAGAACACCAGCCAGACCAACCGGACGATCACCCACCCGACCAGGGCATAGACGAACATGGCGATGATGGCCGGGATCTCGAGCACCATGCCCTGCGCGGATGGCGTGATGGTGAGCCCGCTGAAAGGCAGCAGGAACAGGTCGGTGAAGGTGTAGAGCAAGCCTGCGAAGGGGTTGGCCGGATTGGCGGCGATCAGCTTGAGCGCCACGCGCAATCCGATCGAAGCCACTAAAATTCCGAATAACAGCCAGATCAAGCCGGCTATCCGGTTTACAGCCAGACGGCGCTCGGCGTTGCGGTCTTCGACCACCTGGGTCTGCCGCTCATAGCCGCTGTGCTGGTGGACACGCACTTGCTCCTGGCGATTGACCGGTCGCGGTTCTGTGTTGTAACTCATGACAACCTCCTTCGTTCGATTGGCAGCTGGGGAAATCTGTCTTTGCTCCAGCTATACGGAGCCGCGGCGGCCGAACAGCAGGGAGACCACGAACATTGCCAGAAAGATAAAGAACACGATCTTGGCGATGCCTGCGGCGGCCCCGGCGATGCCGGTAAAGCCGAGCAAAGCAGCGATCAGGGCGATGACTAACAGGGAAACGGTGAGACTTAACACGGCAACCTCCTCATAGAGTGTGAAATGGACTTGCTTTGGTTGTGCCTATGATAGGAGCAATGCGGCTGCGGATCAATAGGGAGGGTGTCTATCGTGCGGCTAGGGAATTCCCTACTGCGTAGTTAGGTGGTGGCCCTCGGCGGGAGGGGCGCCGACCGGCTTACTGGCAAAGAAGAGGCTGGGCGGCGCATTCAGGTGCCATCGAATACCGCCTTGCTTAAGCTGCACGACATCCTGCAGATCGTGATGGGCTGGGAGGATTACCACCTGCACATGTTCACCATCGAAGGATTGATATATGGTGATCCTGCGGATGACGAGTATGGCGACCTGGGCAGTTTTGCCGACTATGTGTGCGTGGTCATCGCGCTACGCTGGCAACAGCATCGATGATCGCCAGCAGCCTGTTCAGGATTCCTTGGCGGATCATGATCGGCTTTGGACTGTTCCGGATTGCAAACAAGCAACCGAGTGAGGGAAAGGATGCGTAACGAAATGAACCGAGCCACGCGTATCATCGTTGCAACCATCGGGGTAATGCTCGGCATCGCGGGCATGGACCATGGTTTTTTTGAAACCCTTCAGGGGAATACTCCTACGAACGGTCTGATCATCCAGGCGATTGGCGATTCACAACAAATGTGGCTTTACGGCACCGAAGAAGCCTTTACCATTATCCCAAACTTTCTCCTTACCGGTATCCTGGCGATCATCTTCAGCATTGCCATCATCATTGGGTCGGTGGGTTTTGTTCATAAGAAGCACGGGCCAACCGCCTTTATCCTGCTTTTCGTCTTGCTCTTCTTGACCGGCGGGGGAATCGGGCAGATTGTGTTCTTTATTCCCACCTGGTTGGCTTCGACACGCATCAACAGTCCACTCGCCTGGTGGCGAAAGGTGCTCCCAGAAAAAATACGGCGGTTTCTGGCAAAACTATGGCCTTTTTCGCTGAGCGCTGTCCTGATTTGTTTTCTCATTGCCCTTGAAATTGCCATTTTTGGCTTTGTCCCAGGGATTGAAAATCCTGAAACCGCCCTGGCTATCTCCTGGTCACTCCTGTTCGCGGCATGGATTTTGTTGTTATTCTCCTTCTTAAGTGGATTTGCGTACGACATCCAACAAAGCACAATGAGATGATGAATGGAACTGAACCGGCTTTGACCCTCATACCCAGCTATCTGGTATCGGGTATTCTATCCATTGTGATTGGAATCCTGGTCATCCTATGGGCAGTTGCTTTTATCGACCGGACATACGAGGCGGGGATATTGATGGCGCTATTATGGAGATAATAGATGACTTGGAGGCGCGTTTTAAAGCGAGGTGAGCATGCCAGTACGAGGCTAATGGCTGGCGTTACCTGCTGGCGGGCGGGTGTGGATTCGGCTTGGGAACAGGATTCTGCTGAGGCGTTGAAAATTGCCAAAAAGCGCGGCGAATCCCACTTGTCGGCAGCACGATGTGTTGGGCGGTACTCACTTTGTTGACTTTTTCAGTGCGTGTTCGATATCCTTTACGCGATGGTAGCTGGAGTGACCGTCAAGATCAAAAGGCCATTCCGGTCGGTGTTCCCTGTCACTGAACCATTCTTCGGGTGCAGCTTGAAGCGCAGCCAGTACATCGGCTTGAACTTGCCTGTGCCAAGCTAAAACCTCCTGTGGGGAGCGATTTCGCCAACGCTCGTAGATGAGGTGGTTCCCATCCGTCCAGTTGAGCCCTTTCTCCTCTACCGGTATGGGTTGTTTCTTGATTTTTCTAGCCACGTCGGCTTTCCAATGTGTAATATGCGCTAGTGTATCTTTCACGGTCCAAGGGTCTTTGGTCTCGGGTCTGGTTAGTAACCTATCCCAATCCTGATCGGTAAGGTTGTTAACCAGAAGATCCAGGCGTTCGAACTCCCGAATAGTGCGCTGGATTACTTCCTCGCGAGTATGGCGCATAAAAATGAACCTCCTGCATATTTTAACTCTACTCGAGTTGCGACTGTACCGCCCAAAGGCAGGCGTCAGCGGCGGGCGGGGGAATTGGCAGAGAAAAGCCAGAGCGAAGAAATGTGTCACCCTGGCCCTGCCTTCAGAGGCCCAACACGGCGCGAATATTCATCAACTTCCGGTCGTGATTGCGCCTGCACGTTCGTAATTCACAACAATGACGCCATTCGGGGTGACTTTGCTTTCCGTCACCTTGAACGCCATCGGGATCGTGCCATCGGCAAACAACCGCTTTCCAACGCCCAACGTAATCGGATAGTTCATCAGCCAGAACGTATCGACCAAATCATGCTTGATAAGCGTCTGAATGAGATTACCACTTCCCCAAACGTGCAAATCCGGGCCTTGCTGTTGCTTGATTTTGGCGACTTTTTCTGCAATATCTCCGTTTAAGAACAACGACGGCTGCCATTTGCTAGACGTCATGGTATTCGATGCGACGTACTTGGTCGCCGCGTTGACGCCAGGCCATGCGTCCGCATGTTGAGGCCAGTACGGCGCCCAAATATCAAAGGTTTTGCGCCCTAACAACAGGTCGAACGGCATGTTCATCTGCCTTCTCAGGGCCGTTCCAAGAATAGGGTCGGAATATGGACTTATCCACCCGCCATACACGAAGCCGCCGCTGGTATCTTCGTCTGGCCCGCCTGGGGCTTGTATGACACCATCAAGGGAGATATGTTCAAGCACAATAACTTTTCTCATGACGAGCCACGCAAAATCTTTTCCATTTTCTTGCCCTTTGCCAGATCATCCACCAACTTATCCAAATACCTGACCTGCTGCGTCAAAGGATCCTCGATTTCCTCCACTCGAACCCCACAAATGACTCCGGTGATGAGGTGCGCATTGGGGTTTAGCGAAGCCTGTTGGAAGAATGTTTCAAAAGTCGCATTTTCCTTGATTAGTTCCTGAAGCTTCTTATTATCGAAGTTTGTTAACCACGCTACGACCTGATGCAATTCTTCTTTGGTTCTGCCTTTCTTCTCCACCTTTTCGAGATACATCGGATAGACGGAAGCGAAGGTCATTTTTGCGATACGTTGATTGTGTGTGTTGGAATTTTTCATATATACCTTGTATTTTAACGTTAATCTTTCAGTCCAACAAAAGCCTAGAATGTAACTACGGTTTGTTCAACTCAATGACGTATGATGTAATCTCAACCAGTCGCTCATCCGAAAATTGAAAGACATCACAGCTGGGCATGCTTGAAGTTTGATTTTCCTGATCTTGAAATTGTGCCGCGCCTTCCACAACTACGCAAGTCTCCGCGCGGTTAATTTTCAGCTTTGTGATGGTGGTAGAGACAGTCTCAAGGAATTTCGTTGCCTCGGCGCATCTGTCGATGACCGCCTCTCGACCCACAAGTTCTTCCTTACCAACGATGTTCCATTTGATTTCGTCGGCCATGTACGGGTATATCACGGCGAATCTATGGCTGCAGAACGCTTCTGCAATTTGATCTTTATTTAAACTCATGCAAAGCGTCCTTATCGTACCGATCTGACTTTCCGATGGGTTTCGCTAAATGCCTAACGGTGTGCGGTACCCGCGCTGGGGCGGGCGGCGGAACGCCGTCCAACTGGGAAAATGCTAAGGCGTAGAAAAATGCTTGGAATCGCGCCAGAATCCCCAGCGTCGGGTGCACCCAATCAGGATGGTGGCCCATCCTTTTTCCCGAAAGAAACCATCAAGCGCCATCGCCATGACAAAGTATACTCCCAATGGGCAGGTCTGGAGGCCGTACAAAGCAATGGAGACGCGCAAAGTCGTAGTCCCGCGGTGCACCGTGGTCGCCGGTCAAATTGATGTGTCCACTGGAGGCGAGGGGGGCGACCCCGATGAGAAAGCTAAACCCTTGAATGACCGGGGCCTGCCCAAGCCGAGAGAGGAGTATAGATGAGACAAAAAGGTAAACGCACCAAAGGTATCGAGCAGGCTCACCCGTTCGAAGGGATGAGCAAAGTTAACCCGCATGCAGCGGGAGTGGATATTGGCGCCGAAGAGATCGTGGTGTGTGTGGCACCCAACGAGACCACTCAACTGGTCAGGGGCTTTGGTAACTACACCGTGGATTTGCACACCATCGCAGCCTGGCTGGCAGAGCATAGCGTCAAAACGGTGGCGATGGAGAGCACAGGCGTGTATTGGATTCCGCTCTTCGAAGTGTTGGAACAGGGCGGCTTTGAATGCCTGCTGATCAGTTCGCGCTCACTGCGGCGGGTGGGGCAGGAGTAGACCTGCCCGCCCAGGGCCTCGGTGCGGCACTGCTCGATGGCGCGCATCGCCTGCCGGTGACTGGGCAGGATTTGATCTGAGTACTTTTGGCGGTAGGCGGGACCGTA
>Ga0105106_10001503_pt1 | contig 16854 bp, 14 predicted proteins | sample PPLLaktember2015_5_FD_79109 | JGI IMG/M metagenome (GOLD analysis project Ga0105106, IMG submission 79109) | Freshwater sediment microbial communities from Prairie Pothole Lake near Jamestown, North Dakota, USA - PPLs Lake P8 Core (1) Depth... | ecosystem: Environmental > Aquatic > Freshwater >...
CACACGGCAGCTGAAGACTCTGGCGGCCGTCCTGCTGCCGATCGTCGGGCGGCTGCCGTTCGAGTGGGTGTATCCCACCGGCGAGAAACAAGAGAAGCGCACCCCCAAGTGGGGCGGCGACTACGCCTGGGCGAAGGTCATCGCCGGCGACGCGCACTACATCAAGCGCTTCATGCCCGATCGGCTCGACGGCAAGATCATCGTGACCAACACGACCACCGAGCAGGATACGCAGCTCTTCCGCCAGGCGGGCGTGCGCTGCGTGGTCACGTCCACGCCGGTGCTGGAAGGGCGGTCTTTCGGGACCAACATGATGGAGGCCGCCTTGACCGCCGCGGCCGGGAAAGGCCGGACGCTGCAGCCGGTGGAATTGGCGGCCATGCTTGAGAAGCTGGGCACGGACCCTCAGCTGCACCGGCTCAACTGACTGCGCCCCGGATTGCCACCCATGCCATCGCGCCTATCTCAGAGCTTCCGTGAGAAGGTCTACTTGATCGTGCGTGCCATCCCGCGCGGGCGGGTGATGACCTACGGGGACATCGCCGCCTTGATCCCGCCGCCGGAAGAGGTCGATTGGCTGGCCTACCGGCGTATCCGGGCGCGTTGGGTGGGCTATGCCCTGCGCGCCTGCCCTGACGAGCTCCCCTGGCAGCGCGTGATCAACCGGCAGGGCCGGGTCAGCCCGCGGCCGGGCCACGGCCCGCACGCGCAGCGCACCCTCCTGCGGGGCGAGGGGGTTATCTTCGACAGGCTGGGCCGAGTGAATCTTGAACGCTACGCCTGGGTGCCGAGCGAATCTTGGCGGGCCGCGCGAGGTCTGCTTTGACGACCTCTCGGAGACGGAGGCGCGCATGTACGCGTTCGTGACGGCTGCCGGCGTCCCCTCACCGGATGACCCGCTGTATGCGGAGACGCAGGGCCGGCCGAAGGCGATGCTGGAGATCGCCGGCAGGCCGATGTTGCAGTGGGTGCTGGATGCGCTCGGTGAGGCGCGCCGCGTCGAGGGGGTCGTCCTGGTCGGCGCCGAATCAGTCAATGGCCTGACCTGCTCCAAGCCGCTCACGCGCATCCCCGATCAGGGTGGGCTGCTGGCCAATGTCGAAGCGGGCGCGAACGGGATCCTGCGCCTCGACCCTTCGGCCGCCCAGGTGCTGGCCGTCTCCAGCGACATCCCCGCCATCACCCCGCAGATGGTCGATTGGACCATCGAGTCCGCCTCGGCTAGCGACGATGACCTGGACTACATGGTCGTCGACCGCGAGACGATGGAGGCGCGCTTCCCGGGGTCGAACCGCACCTATGTCCGGCTCAAGGACGAGGAGGTCTGCGGGTCCGACATGAACGTCATGCGCGCCGGCCTGGTCAACGACCGGGCCTTCTGGGAGAAGCTGGTCTCGGCGCGCAAGAATCCGCTCAAACAGGCCTCACTCCTGGGGCCGGATCTGCTGTTTCTGATCCTGGCTCGCCAGATGAGTCTGTCGCGGGCCGAAAGGATGGTCAGCCGCCGGCTGCGCCTGCGCGGGCGAGTGATCCGCTGCCCTTACGCCGAGATGGCCATGGATGTGGACAAACCGCATCAGCTGGCGCTGCTACGGGAAGACCTCGGTCGTCGGGAGGTCCGCCCAGCATGAGCCTCGCTCGCTGGCTCGAGGCCGATGCCCATTGGTCCGAGCACCTGCGGGTGGCCGAGCAGCCCGGCTGGCGGCGCACGGCGGCCGCTGTCCTGGCGCACTCCGGCGATTCGTGGTTCTGGGGTCTGGGGCTGGCGCTGCTGTGGTGGCGAGGCACGCCGGCCTGGCGGGGCGTCGCCGGCAGGACGTTCATCGCCGTCGCCGCGCTGGCGCTGATCGTGCTGGTCATCAAGTTCGTGGTCCGCCGCCGCCGCCCGCAAGGGGAGTGGGGGGCCATCTACCGCACCACCGATCCGCACTCCTTCCCCTCCGGCCATGCCGCCCGGGCGATCCTGCTGGCGGTCTTGGCGACCGGCTGGGCTCCGGCCTGGACGGCGGTTGTGCTATGGGTCTGGGCGCCGCTGGTCGCGCTAGCGCGCGTGGCCATGGGGCTGCACTACTTGTCGGACGTGATTGCCGGCGTCGTCTTGGGCCTGGCGGCCGGCGGGCTGGCGCTCAGCCTCCTTGCCTGAAGGGGAGCATCGCCAATGCCACGGGGCGGCCGTTCGGCCGCCCCGCTGACGCGCGCCTGGCTGCTTCCGGCTCTCGAGGGCAGGTCAGGGCCCGGTGTAATCCGCGCCGACGATGACCGCCAGATCCACTGGACTGTCCGGGACAGTCTGGCTGAAGATCTGACTCTGTGTAAGGTTGAGAAGCTGCATCAGATAGCGGGCCGTGTAGGGGTTGCCGGTGTAATCCAGGATCACCGTCCTGGCGTAGCCCATCTGATCCGCATTGGCCACGTTGACGACGTTGATGCCCTGCCCGCGCAGGTAATCGGCGGCGCGCGTGGCAATCCCCTCGATCCCGGCGCCGTTCAGGACCTCGACGGAGGCCGCTTCCTGCGCCGAGGCGGAGGCCGGGTCTGTGACATCGATCGATGGGCCGACCGCGTCGGTCATGGTGAAGATCTGATCGCGCAGCATGCGGATCTGGTCGGGGACGGGTTTGAGCACCTGGGCGCCGTCCGGCAGAGTCTCGAGCACGACCATGTCCGGCGGACCGATAATGCCCTGGTGGATGTTCTCGACCGGGATCTGCAACGCCAGCAGGCCCAGCGAGACCATCTGCTCCAGCGTCAGGTTGGTGCGGATCCCCGAGGCGACTTCGTTATACAGCGCCGGCGCACGCGGCAAGAGCGTCGTGATTCCGTCGACGTTCAGGATCGCGTCGCGCACCGCCAGAAGGACCTGCTGCTGGCGCTGAGCGCGGTCGAAATCGCCGCCCTCCGTCCGGCGTGAGCGGGCATAGGCGAGTGCCTGGGCGCCGTCGAAGTGGTACGGGTGCGGGTAGAGAGCCATCCCCGGCTGGCCGATCGGGTTGATGCGCAGCTCTTCGGTCACCAGAATGTCGACGCCGCCGATCTCATCGATCGCCCGCTCGAAGGCGGCGAACTCGATCACGGCGTAGAACTGGATCGGGACCCCGATGACGCTCTCGACCGTGCGCATGGCCAGCCCCGGCCCGCCGCCGGGATGGCTGCCGTCGCCCGGATAATCGAACTGGTCGCCAAGGTAGAAGGCGGTGTTGATGCGGTTGTGCCCGAACTCGGGGACTTCGACCCACAGGTCGCGCGGGATCGACAGAACCCCGGCCGTGTGACTGACCGGATCGATGGAGACGAGCATCATCGAATCCGAATGGGCCGCGTCGGCGCCGGCTTCCCAGTCGCGGTAGTCCAGGCCCATCGCCAGGATGGTGATCCGGTCCGTGCCGTTCCAGGGCACGGGCGTGACCTGAACGTCGACGGCCGCGGCTCCGGGCGCACCAGGCGTGGTCTGCGTGCCCGAATCCTGGAACAGCGGCGGCAGACCGCTGCCGTCCCACGCGGCGAACACGTTGCGGACGGAGTTATAGATCAGAATCCCCGCGACCACGGCTGTCAGCGCGAACGCGCCGCCAAGGGCCCAGATCACCCAGTTGGGGAAGCTGTGACTTCCGCTTTCGGCTCGGGCAGATCTCGAACGCATCGCGCTTTCAACACTCCCGGGTCAGATTCGGCGGATTATATCACGCTCGATTCCGTTCCGCTTCCAAGCGCTCCCACTCCGCCAGCTGCTCCTGCAACTCGCGCTCCACGCCCTGGTACTGCTGGCCGAGCACGCGCACCTGATCGACGTCGGTGCCGGCACGCTCGATCTCCAGGCTCAGCTGGCTGAGCGTCTGCTCCAATGCATGAATGCGCTGAAGGACGTCGTCCACTGCCGCGGGCCGGGCCCGCCTGGTGCGCGGGGCCGGCCCCGACCGCGGCGCCTTCGCCATCGGCGGCGGCTGTGCCGCCTTCGACGCTTGCAGGTACTCGGCGTAACCGCCGTGGAAGACGCCCAGCTCCTTCTCCTGTGGTGCGACCGTCCAGACCTGAGTGGCCAGTGCGTTGATCAAGTAGCGATCATGCGAGACGAGCAGGATCGTGCCGGGGAATGCCGCCAGGGCCTGCTGCAGGATCTCCTGCGAGGGCAGATCGAGATGGGTGGTCGGTTCGTCCAGCAGCAGGAGGTTGGCGCCCTCGAGGATGAGCACGATGAGGGCCAGGCGGGCCCGTTCCCCTCCCGAGAGCACCTCGACCGGTTTGAAGACGGCATCGCCGGTGAACAAGTAGTGCGAGAGGAGGTTGCGCGCTTCGGCGGGCTTCATGGACGGCGCCGCGGCCAGGACGACGTCGAGCACCGCCCGGTCGAGTGGCAGGTCGGCGTGCGCCTGCGCGAAGTAGCCGACGTGCACGCCGGCTCCCAGCCGCACGCGGCCGGCGTGCGCGGGCAGCTCGGCCAGCAGTGTGCGCAAGAAGGTCGTCTTGCCGGCGCCGTTCGGACCGATGAGCGCGGCGCACTCACCCCGCGTCAGCACCAGGTCCGGGACGCGGAAGAGCGGCGCCGCCGCATCGGCGAAGCCGACGGCCAGATCCAGCGTCTCGACCACGCGGTCACCCGACCGCTCCGCCGCACCGAATTCGATGTGGACGCTCCGCTCGCGGCGAGGCGCAGCCAAGGGCGAATCGTGAAGCAGGCGCTCGAGTCGCTTCCGCCGACCTTGCGCCTGGCGCGTGTTCTGCCCGGCGATATTGCGGCGGATGTACTCCTGCTCCTTGCGGAGATGTTCCTGCTGCGCGCGATGGGCGTCGAGCTGCAGCTGACGCCGCTGCCCGCGCTGCTGCATGTACGCGCTGTAGTTGCCGCGGTATGTCTCCACACCCTCGGCCGTGAGTTCCCAGACCACGTCGACGGCCTGGTCGAGGAGGAAGCGGTCATGCGAGACGATCAGCGCGGCGCCGGGCCAGTCTCTGAGCCAGCCCTCCAGCCACTCGATCGCCTGTAGATCGAGGTGGTTGGTAGGCTCGTCCAGCACGAGCAGGTCGGGATCTTCAAGGAGCAAGCGCGCCAGGTGGGCGCGCGTCTGCTCGCCGCCGGAGAGCCGCGCCAGCGGCTGCGGGTGTTCGAGCGGCGTGAAGCCCAGGCCGGTCAGCACCTGGCGGATGCGGGCCGGGTAGATATATCCGCCGGCACGTTCGAAGGATTCCTGAAGCGGGCCGTAACGCGCCAGCGCGGCGGCGGCCCGCTGCGGGGTCTCCATCTCGGCCTCCAGCCGGGAGAGCTCGGCCTCCTGCTCCCGCAAGGCGGCAAAGGCCCCCAGGCACAGTTCGTAGAGCGTCTGGGAGGCGGAGGCCCCGAACACCCGGCTGTCGACCTCTTGCGGCAGGTAGCCGATGCGCAGGCTGCGCGCCCGTTGCACCAGACCGCGATCCGGGCGCTCCAGCCCGACCAGGATGCGCAGGAGCGTGGTCTTGCCGACCCCGTTGGGGCCGACCAGAGCGATCCGCGCTTGGTGGGGGACGGCGAGGGAGACGCGGCCGAAGAGGTCCTCAGCCCCGTACGACTTGGCCAGGTCCGAGGCACTGATCAGCGACATGGGATCTCGCGGCGGATTATACCGTAGGCGCGTCTGCCTCCGGCCGGGGACCAGGACCCAGGGCGCAGGCCGTTGGGCTATAATTCCGGCCACGCTGAGGAACGTCTCCAAGAATGTCCGTGTTGCCATCGCCGCGCTACCGTGGCCTGATGATTGCGGCGGCCGTCATGGCTGCGCTCGGCTGGCCGGGCGTCATCCTGGTGGTGACGGCCACCCTGCCGACTGTCGGGCCGCGCTGGCTGTTCTTCTTCCTGTGGTCGCTGGCCATCACCGGCACGTCACTCCCCTTCCTGTGGATCCTGCACCGGCGCTTCGACCCGCGCCGCGCGCCGGCGGCGGTGCTGCTGCGCCAGGGCGTGTGGGTCGGGCTCTTCGCCAGTGTGTGCGTCTGGCTGCAGATCAATCGCAACCTCAGCCTGACCCTGGCAGTTCTGATTGGCGGGGGGCTGGCCGCCTTCGAATGGCTCATCCGGCTGCGCGAGCGCTCACTCTGGAGGCCCGAGTCGTGAGCCTGCGCGACCTGCCCTCGGTCGACCGATTGCTGCAGACCGACGAGGCGCGCGCCCTGCAGACCGACTACGGACGCCCGCTGACCGTGCAGGCCGTGCGACTGGTGCTGGAGGGCGCCCGCCAGGCCGTCCGCAGCGGCGGCGGATCGCCCTTGCCGGGGCAGATCCTGCTCCAGGCGCACCAGACGCTCCAGGATTGGCTGGCGCCGACGCTGGTTCCGGTGATCAACGCCACCGGCGTGATCATCCACACCAACCTCGGGCGCGCCCCGCTCAGCCCGGCGGCGCATCGGGCGCTGGCCGGCGCCGGCGGCGCCGTCACGCTCGAGTTCGATCGGGCGCGCGGCGGGCGCGGCCTGCGCGATCAGCACGCCGAGGACCTGCTGCTGCGCCTGACCGGCGCGCAGGCCGCCCTGGTGGTCAACAACAACGCCGCTGCCGTCCTGCTGGCGCTCACGACCCTGGCGCGCGGCAAGGAGGTCCTGATCTCGCGTTCGCAGCTGGTCGAGATCGGCGGCGGCTTCCGTGTGCCGGACGTCTTGAAGCAGTCGGGGGCGCGGCTGGTCGAGGTCGGCACGACCAACCGCACGCACCTGGCCGACTTCGAAGCTGCGCTCAGCGCACGGACCGGCGTAATCCTGAGGGCGCATCACTCCAACTTCAAGATCATTGGTTTCACGACCGAGCCGTCGCTGGCGGAGCTGGTCGGTCTGGGCGCCCGGCAGCGGGTCCCGGTAGTCGATGATCTGGGCTCGGGCGCGCTGCTCGACACCTCCGTGTTTGGGCTCGGGCATGAGCCGACGGTGCAAGAATCAATCCAGGCGGGCGCGGCGGTCGTGTGCTTTTCGGGGGATAAGCTTCTCGGCGGGCCGCAAGCGGGGATCATGGTCGGGACGGCCGCGCTGCTCGAGCCTATGCGCCGGCATCCGCTGGCGCGCGCCCTGCGGCCGGACAAGCTTTGCCTGGCTGCGCTGGCGGCCACACTGGAGCACTACCTGCGCGACGAGGCGCTGCGCGAGGTCCCGGTCTGGCGTATGATCGCCGCCCCGCTGGAGGAGTTGCAGCGGCGGGCGCTGGCCTGGCAGACGCGCTTGGGGCAGGGCGAGGTGCGGCCGGGCCGGTCCACCGTCGGCGGTGGCAGCCTGCCGGAGGAGACGCTGCCGACCTGGCTTCTGGCGCTGCCCGGGCCGCGGCCGAACGCGTTGGCGGCGCGCCTGAGGCTTCTGGACGTAGCGGTGATTGCCCGGGTCGACGACGACTGCGTCGTCCTCGACCCGCGCAGCGTTTTGCCCGAGGACGACGAGATCATGCTGGCCGGCCTCTCCGCTGCCCTGGGTGCCGGACGGCCGCCGAGGGATGAGAAGTGAAATCCGAACTCGACACACGTATGCAAGAGGCCGGACTGGACGCACTGTTGGTCGTCGGCCCGGCAACCCACAACTCCCCGATGACCTACTTCACCGGGATCGTGCACGTGTCCGGCGCGGAACTGCTGAAGAAGCGCGGCCAGTCGCCCGTGCTCGTCTGCAATCCGATGGAGCGGGAAGAGGCCGCTCTGACAGGGATGTCCACGCGGGTGCGCAACAACGCCGACTGGTTCGCCCTGCTGGAGAAGTGCGGCGGCGACCTGATCGAGGCCAACGCTCAAGACCTCGCCGGTCTGCTGCGCGAGTTCGATATCCGCGGCCGTCTGGGCTTGTATGGGCAAGGCGATCTCGGCTATCAGTACCCGGTGTTCCGCCGGCTGTCTGAACTGGTCCCGCAGGTGGAGTTCGTGGCCGAGCCGCCTCGGGAGGCCGTACTGCGGCGAACCCGGGCGACAAAGGACGAGCAGGAGATCGAACGCATCCGGGCCATCGGCCAAACGACGGTGGCGGTCGTGGCGGAGGTCGCCGCGTTCCTGACCTCACACCAGGCGCGCGACGGGGTGCTGGTCGACCGGAACGGGGAGCCGTTGACCGTCGGCGCCGTCAAACGGCGCATCAATCTGTGGCTGGCGATGCGCGGCGCCGAGAATCCGGAAGGTACGATCTTCGCCCTGGGCCGGGACGCCGGGGTCCCGCACAGCGTCGGTGCCGAGGGAGATCTGATTCGGACCGGGGTGCCGATCGTGTTCGACATCTACCCATGCGAGGCCGGCGGCGGATACTTCTACGATCTGACGCGCACGTGGTGCCTGGGCTACGCCCCGGATGAGGTCGCCCGCGTCTACGATGACGTGCTGACGGTGTATCGCGACCTCGCCGCCTCGCTGCAGGCAGATCGCCTTTTCCAAGAGGTCCAGCGCCGGACCTGCGAGCTGTTCGAGGCGCGTGGGCATCCTACGGTCAAGGGGAGTCCCGGGTCGCTGGAGGGCTACGTCCATTCCATCGGCCACGGGGTCGGCCTGGACGTGCACGAAGCGCCCTTCTCGGGCGACCAGGAAGAGAACCATGATCGGCTGTCTCCCGGCTCGGTGTTCACGATCGAGCCCGGCCTGTACTACCCGGATCGCGGGCTGGGGGTACGCCTGGAAGACACCTATTGGATGCGGCCGGGCGGCGGGGCCGAGGTCCTGGCCGACTTCCCGTTGGACCTGGTGCTCAAGGTACCCGGTGCCTAAACCGTCGGCGGGCGTCAGGGGCCGGAGCGAGAGAGCAGCGGGGAACGCCGCCAGCGAAACTCGCATCCTGGCGATCGAAACATCCTGCGATGAGACCGCCTCGGCCGTGGTCGAGAACGGCCGCCGGATGTTGTCGAATGTGGTCGCCTCGCAAGCCGCCCAGCATGCCAGCTACGGGGGCGTGTTCCCGGAAGTCGCCTCGCGCATGCACATTGAAGCCATCTATCCGGTCGTCGCCCAGGCGCTGTCGCTGGCGCACGTCGGCCTGGACTCGGTCGATGCGATCGCCGTGACACGCGGGCCGGGGCTGGCCGGCTCGTTGATCGTCGGGCTGAATATGGCCAAGGGATTGGCGCTGGCCTCCGGCCTGCCGCTGGTGGGCGTCAACCACGTCGAGGCGCACCTGTACTCGATCTGGCTGGCGGAGGAGCAGCCGGAGCCCGCCTTCCCGATCCTGGCGCTGGTGGTTTCGGGGGGACATACCGAGCTGATCCTGATGCGCGAGCACTTGCGCTACGAGCGGTTGGGGGGAACGCTCGACGACGCCGCCGGCGAAGCGTTCGACAAGGTGGCCCGCCTGCTCGGCCTGGCCTACCCCGGCGGACCTGCCATCCAGGCCGCGGCCGAGTCGGGCAACCCGGCAGCGTTCAAGTTCCCGCGCGCCTGGCTCGAAGGCACCTGGGATTTCTCTTTCAGTGGGCTGAAGACCGCCGTGCTGCGCGAGGTGCGCAAGCGGCAGCCGGAACTTCAGGCCGGGGTCGAGGCGCCGCGGCCAGGCCTGCCCATCGCCGATCTGGCGGCCTCCTTTCAGGAGGCGGTCGCCGACGTGCTGGCGGAGAAGACCATCGCCGCGGCCAGAGAGCACAAGGCGGCTGAGATCCTGGTCGCCGGGGGAGTCTCAGCCAACCGCGCGCTGCGTGAGACCTTCCAGGCCCGGGCCGAGATCCCGGTGCGAACACCACCGCTCTCCCTGTGCACCGACAACGCGGCGATGATCGGCGCCGTCGGCCACTGGCGCTTCCTGGCCGGGCAGCGCGACGCGTTGGACATCGATGCCATGCCGACCTGGCCCCTGGTCGGCTGAACCTTCAGCCCGCCCCTTCGTCCTGCGCTGCACAGGTCACGCCGTCCGTCGCGGCCGTGAGGAAGACATTCGGGGTCAGCCCGGTCGCCTGATGGTATTCGCGCGCCACCTGCGCGGCGAAATCGCCGGCGCGCGCATCGACCAGCGCCACGGCACAGCCGCCGAAACCCGCCCCGGTCATGCGGGCGCCGAAACAGGCCGGATGCCGCCGGGCGGCTTCTACCATCCGGTCCAGCGCCTCGCTTGAGACCTCGTAGTCCTGCGCCAGACTGGCGTGGCTGGCGTTCATCAGCTGCCCGAAGTCGGCCGCCTGCCCGCGCGCCAAAGCCGCGCCCGCTTGCTGCGTACGTTCATTCTCAGTGATGACATGCCGCGCACGTCGAAGGAGGAGCGGGTCGAGCGATGCGCCACGGCTTTCCAGATCGGCCCGGGTCACATCCCGCAGGGCCGGACGGCCGAAGAACGCCGCCGCAGCTTCGCATTGAGCGCGCCGCTCGTTGTACACCGAGCCGACCAGGCCGCGCCGGGTTCCCGTGTCCAGCACGGCCACCGCCGCACCCAGTGGAAGCGGCAGCGGGTTCATCTCCAGGCTTCGGCAGTCGAGCAGCAGGGCATGCCCGGCACGACCGCAGGCGCTGATGAGCTGGTCCATGATCCCGCAGTGGACCCCGACCCATTCGTGCTCGGCTGCCTGCGCCAGGCGGGCCATCGCCACAGGATCCCAGGGGATTTCGGCAGACAGGGCGAAGGCCCGCGCCGCGGCCAGCTCGAGAGCCGCGGACGATGACAATCCCGCCCCGCTGGGGATGTCGCCGGCGACGATGCCCTGCCAGCCTCTGAGCGGCAGCCCCGCTCGGCGCATCACCCAGGCGACTCCCTTGACGTACTCCATCCACCCCGGGCCGCCGTGGGCCTCGTCGCCCAGCGTAAGCTCGACCTCCTCGCCAAAATCGAGCGAGCGCAGGACAAGCCGGCGGTCGAGGCGCGGCTGCACGGCGATCCAGATGGCCGGCTCGATGGCCATCGGCAGGACGAAACCCTGGTTGTAGTCGGTGTGCTCCCCGATCAGATTCACCCGGCCCGGAGCGCGGATCCAGTGGGTCGGCCGGCGCTGGAAGCGGGACTCAAAAGCCTCGGCCAGTCTGCGCGGCACGCTGCCCGATTCTGAGATGGACGGCAGACTCACTGCGTACCCCGCGAGCGGAAGTGTTCCTCGGGGAGTTCGCGCAACCGCTCGGCGGCCTGCTCCGGCGTGATATCACGCTGCGGCTCAGCCAGCATCTCATATCCAACCATGTACTTCTTCACCGCGGCCGAGCGCAGCAGCGGCGGATAGAGGTGCGCGTGCAGCTGCCAGTGGGGGTGATCCTGGCCGTCGGTCGGGGCGCCGTGCCAACCCATTGAGTAGGGGAAGGCGACCTCGAACAGGTTGTCGTAGCGGGTGAGCAAGCGTTTGAGGCTTCGGGCGAGCGCGGCGCGCTCAGCCGCGGTCAGTTCCGGCAGGCGCGCCACTGGTCGCCGCGGCACGATCAGGGTCTCGAAGGGCCAAACAGCCCAGTAGGGAACGATCGCCAGCCAATCGGGCTCCTCGATGACGACCCGTTCACCTCGTCCCACTTCCAGGTTGGCATAGTCGAGCAGCAAGGGCGAGCCCGCGGTGCGGAGATAGAGCCTCTGCTGCTGATCCTCCTTGGCCGCTTCGTTGGGGAGACCATGGCTGGCCCAGATCTGGCCGTGCGGGTGCGGGTTCGAGCAGCCCATAATCTCGCCCTTGTTCTCGAACACCTGCACCCAGGTGTAGCGCTCACCCAGTTCGGCGGTCTGTGCCGCCCACACATCCACGACGGCGGCGATATCAACAACGGGCATTTCCGCCAGCGTCAGGTCGTGGCGGGGTGAGAAGCACACGACTCGGCAGACGCCCTGGGCGCCGGCGGCCTGAAGCAGGCTTTCTTCCCGGGCGGCCTCACCGGGCGTCCCCGGTAGCAGCGCGGGGAAGTCGTTGTCGAAAACGAACGTGCCCCGATAGTCCGGGTTGCGGCGGCCGGCGGCGCGCGCGTTCCCCGGGCACAGGTAGCAGGCCGGGTCGTAGGTTGGCAGGGATGGCGGCCGGGCGGGCTCGACCCGGCCCTGCCAGGGCCGCTGCGTCCGCTGCGGGGAGACGAGCAGCCACTCGCCGGTCAGCGCGTTTCGCCGGCGGTGAGGCATCAAGAACGCGGGCGAAGCGGGCACGCGCCTCCGGCTACGCGGCGGGGGTCTCAGGTCCTCCGCCCTGCGGCCTCCAATACGGCCGCCAGGCCAGCGCCAGGAGTTGAACGCTGATGTCGGCCTTCTTCGGCTTGATGAGAATCTCTTCGAGCGTCTCGGCCTGCGGGTCGGCTCGCGCGCCCAGGGCGGCTGCCTCGGCCTGGAATTCGGCTTCCATGTCCTCCAACTGCTTCTTGAGGGTCTCGACGTTCTCCTCGGCGCGGTCGATATCCTCCTTCTCCTTCATCGAGCGGCCGACGCCGCGCGCCGCGGTGGTGGCGCGGCCGATGGTCGTGCCGCGTGCCCTGCGCCCGACGACGGCGCCCAGGAGCGTGGCGCCGATGGAGATCGCAGTCTGGGTCTTCTGCTGACTGGCCTGGTCTTTCTCGCGGTCGACTGTCTGCTCAGCGCGGCGCAGGCGCTCCTGCAGGCGGGCCAGCGCCGGTGCGTGCTTGCGGCGCAGCGCCTCGACAGCTTCGTCGCGGTCCTCGCGCGTCGCCTGCTGCAATCGGATGCGGAAATCGCGTTCCGACTCCCCCGGGCGCGAGATCTGGCGCAGGCTCGAGCTCCTGTAAAGCTGGAGCGTCCGGGCGCCGTACAGCCAGGTGACGAAGTCTTTGTTCCAGGCGGCGTAGCTCTTGGGCTTGGTGGCCGCGGCCGGCAGCTCGGCGAACTCGGCCTCCGGCTGAGGCGACCTCGCCAAATCGGCCGGCGCGAAGATTGCCTCTTCGGCCTGGTCCCACGTGACCGGGATCGCGGCGTCGCTCACCGGCGTGGTGCACACGAGGTCCACCGTTTCGTTGACGTTGGCCTTGACGTTGCTGTAGTGTACCCGGGCGGCGCCGACGATGACCGGGCGATAGACCAGTGTGCCGCCGCTGGGGGCGGCGGTGCGCGGGGTGATGAAGTACTGCTCGACCTCGGCCGGAGGGGTGGGGGCGGAGGCGCTGATGGGCGGCGGGGCGGATGCCGCCACCGCCTTCTGGGGAGGCTTGGTGGCCGGGGACTTCCCTTTGAACGGCTCCATCAGCACTTTGATCTGCTCGCGGGTCAATGGCCCGCGCAGGTAGGACATCGCCCAGCGGGTCTGGAAGACCACCGCCTCATCCTCGTGGGTGTTGTGCATCAGGAAAACGCGGTTGCCCAGTCCCGCCAGGATCTGCTCCAGGCGCCCGCGGTTGAACGTCGATGAAGCGCTGGCGGCGGCGCCTTCCAGACCTTCGAGCACGCGCATCTTGTCGCGTTCGGTCTGCAGGCGCCCGAGGAACCATGTTCCCGCGTTGGACAGCCCTTTGTAGTCGAGGTCGACCGGGTTCTGGGTGGCCAGCACGACGCCCAGGCCGTAGGCGCGGGCCTGCTTGAGCAGCGTCAGGAGCGGCGTCTTGGACGGCGGGTTGGCGACGGGTGGAAAGTAGCCGAAGATCTCATCCATGTACAGGATCGCCCGCAGGCTGGTCGTTCCGGATTGGGTCCGCATCCAGCCCAGCACCTGCGTGAGCAGGAGCGAGACGAAGAACATCCGCTCGGCGTCGTTGAGATGGGCGATGGAGAAGATGCACACGCGCGGCTTGCCCGAGGGCGTGTGCAGCATGCGGCCCGGGTCGAGGGCCTCGCCCTCCAGCCAGGTCTCGAACCCCGGCGCCGCCAGCAGGTTGTTGAGCGCCATGACCAGAGAGAAGCGCTCCTTGGATGGGTAGAAGGTTTCCAGCTCGAGGACCCCGACCTTGGGCACAGGCGGCTTCTGGATTTGCTCGATCAACCCGGGCAGGTCCAGGTCCCTACCTTGCTTCCAGGCGTAGCCCAGGATCGTTGAGAGCAGGATGTGTTCACGGCTTTGAATGGGGTCGGCTTCGATCCCCAGCAGGCCGAGCAGGCTGGTGACTGTCGTCCCGATCCGTTCCTGCAGCAGCTCGGCGTCGTCGAGCAGCGCCGCCTCGGGCGCGGCGAAGGACTTGAGGATCGAGACCGGCAGGCCGGCATTGCTGCCCGGGGTGTAGATCACGAACTCGGCCGCATCGCGCAGCCGCTGTATGCGTTCACCTGACTGCCCCCACTCGGCCAGGCCTTTCTTCCACATCTCCGCCTGTTGCTTGGCGTACTCAGCCGGCGTGAGGCCCTTCTTGCGCGCCTCCTCCTCGTTGATCCACGGCAGGAAATCCTCGCCTTTCAATCCCGGGAACGTCAACAGCAGGTTGGGTAAATCGCCCTTGGGATCGATGACGATGGCCGGGATGCCGTCCAGGGCGGCTTCCTCGAGGAGCCCGATGCACAACCCGGTCTTGCCGCTGCCCGTCATCCCCACGCAGACGGCATGCGTGACCAGGTCGCGCGAGTCATACAGCAGCAGCCCCTTCTCCAACTCCTTGGTCTTGAGAGAATACGGCCGTCCCAGGTAGAACACTCCCAGCTTCTCGAAGTCTTCCATGCAGCAGGCTCCTGTTGGTCCTCGGCCGACCAGTCTCAGGGCGCGGCCGCGGCGTAGACGCGCTCGAACTCGGCCATGTAGCGCTCGGCCAGCGCCGGGCTGTGGATGATCAGCACGCCTTCGTCATTGTACTCCTCAGCGCTGCGAGTGAAATTGTATGACCCGGTCCACACGCTGGCGCCGTCGATGATGACCACCTTGTGGTGCATGTCGCCGGGGTTGCCGTCCAGGCGGATGTCGAGGCCGTCGCGCAGCAACCGCTCATACTCAGCGCCGGCGGAATCGGCCTGGGAGGCCTCCACGACGACGCGCACCTCCACGCCGGCGGCGTCCCGTTCGATCAAAGCCTCGGCCAATCCATCGCTGGTGAAGGCGTAGGCCATGACTTCGACACGCCGCTGCGCGCCGCGCACCAGCTCGATCAGCCGACGTGCCACACCGTCGTCCGGCGCGAACAACACCTCGACGTTGACCCCGTCGACCGAGACCCGCGGGTAGGGGGTATCCCGCAGCGAGAGCTCGCCGAAACGGTCGTCGACGAACATCTCCTCGAATTCGTGGGTGAAATCCTCAGCCACCTGGCTCGAGCGGAGATGCAGGAGGTTGTTGTCCCCGTGGTAGGCGCTGTCCACGGTCAGGTTCATCGAGCCGGCGAAGACCTCGGCCCGGTCGATGACGACGAACTTGTGGTGCATCAACGACTCGCGCCGGTCACCCAGCACGTCGACGCCGCCGGCGGCCAGTTCCTGCACCTCCTGCTCCAGGAGGTTGTCGCTGTCGGTCACCAGGCGGACCGCCACGCCGCGCTCGGCGGCCCTCAGCAGAGCGTCGCGGATGCTCCACAGGTCGAAGTTGTACACGGCCACGTCAACGGAGTAGGCGGCCTGATCGATCGCCTGCGCCAGGACCGCATCCGGCCCGCCGCGCAGCGTGCCGGCGGCCGGGCCTTCCGGCTCCGAGAAGTACACCTGAAGCGAGGTGGCCGCCAAGGGAGTCGGACCTGGCGCCGGGGTACTGCGGTCCCCGCGCAACAAGGCACACAGTGCGCCCAGCAGGGCGATGAGGGTCAGGGTCCCGAGCGCGGCAGTCCTCATGGACGGGGAAATGCCTTGGCGCATGAGGGTCAGTCCGTCGCCCGGAATTGGCGAGTGTGGACGACGGGGTCGTGTCTGGTCAGGATTCGCTCTCGGCGATGCGGGCCGCCTCCTGGATGAGCTGGTCGAGGGCGGGATTCTCTAGTTGGTCGGCCGAAGTGAGCCGCACGTGCCGGGCGCGTTTGCCGACACCCTCGAGCAGCCCGGCGGGGTCGTGCAGATCGGTCCCGCGGTTGAAGATCAGGTCGACGCGAGCCTCTTGCAGGCCGATGGCGCAGAACTGGCGCTTCATTCCCGAACCGCAGGCGAACCCGATCTGCCCCCAATCGAGGTAGGCTTCTTCCTCGAGTTCGGCCACCAGTGCGCGGATGCGGGCGCGCAGCTGCAGTGCCAGTGCCTGCGCCCCCGGAGTGTGCTGATCGAGGACTTCGCGGATCTCGGGGTCAAGCGGCTGTTCCACGTGTCGCCTCGCTTGGCGCCGCGGCCAGGATTCCAGGGTGCGAGGCCGCGCGGCAGGAACCGGTCCTTCAGGACAGGACGGAGCAACGTGGTCGTGCGGGTATCTTCATTGATACCACGAAGGCGGGGACCACGAAAGGGGGCCCGCGCAGGGACGGAGGAGGAGGCTTGGCTGCCTTCGCGAGGCCGCCAGCGTGCGCGGCCGAGGCGGGTGCGCCGCCTGCCCGCCACGCGGCGCGGCGATGGGTCGCGATCGGCCGCCGGCGACTGGGAAGGCGAGCTCGGACGCTCCCGAGACGGGTTGTCTGACAACTCCGGCGGGAAGATCCCGGCCGTCAAGGCATTGCCGGCTGCCCTGTGGGCACCTCGAACAGCTGTTCTTCCGGTCCAGGAGGCCGGATTCGGCGCACCGCACGCCGTCCGAACAGCCTGATCGAGGCCGTTTCGCGGGCGCCTGGGGCCCTTCTGGGGACGCGCGAAGCCCGGCGAATTCATGCCCGACGCGCTTGCGCACTTGCCGGTGTTGCATCTAAAATAGTCCAAATTCCGAACTCGACCATGACACATCAGGTCGTCAGGATATAGTCGACCAAAGGAGAGAATCATGGCAGTGCGACGCAAGAAGACGGTCAAGAAGGTCGTGAAGAAGGCGCGCAAGCCGGTGGCAAAGAAGGCCGTGAAGCGCGCCAAGAAGGTCGTGAAGAAGGCGGCCAAGAAGGTGGCCAAGAAAGCCAAGAAACCGGCTAAGAAGGTAGCCAAGAAAGCCAAGAAAGCCAAGAAGGTCGTGAAGAAGGCCGTCAAGAAGGCAGTCAAGAAGCCGGCCAAGAAGGCGGTCAAGAAGGCGGTCAAGAAGGCCGCGCC
>Ga0105106_10001504_pt1 | contig 16848 bp, 20 predicted proteins | sample PPLLaktember2015_5_FD_79109 | JGI IMG/M metagenome (GOLD analysis project Ga0105106, IMG submission 79109) | Freshwater sediment microbial communities from Prairie Pothole Lake near Jamestown, North Dakota, USA - PPLs Lake P8 Core (1) Depth... | ecosystem: Environmental > Aquatic > Freshwater >...
GGCGATCCCACAGTCTTCGATATAACGGTTGAAGTACTGTTTTGTCCCCCAGACAAATCCTGCACGAGAGCTCATCCCTTGATTACCCCCAGTGGTGAAAGGCGTGCAACGAGCCGGGATATTCCAACCTCATGAACTACATTAACAACTTCATCGCTGGGCTTGTAGACATCCGGTGCTTCGTCGGCGATTGCATTTTCACTGTGTGCCCTGACAATAATACCTTCTTTTAAGAGATTCGCGGTGATTTCCCTGCCGCTCAGATGTTTTTTTGCCTGTGTTCGGCTCATTATTCTTCCTGCGCCGTGGCAGGTGCTCCCGAATGTTCTGTCCATGGCAAACTGCGTTCCATGTAAAACGAATGAGGAGGTACCCATACTGCCAGGGATAATCACAGGTTGTCCAATCGAAGAAAGATCAGGAGGAAGGTCCTGTGATCCCGGCCCGAATGCACGAGTAGCACCTTTTCGATGTACACAGACATTCATGTGCTTTCCCTCCAGATCATGCTCCTCCATCTTTGCAACATTATGTGCCACATCGTAGATGAGGGGCATCTGATCGTATTCAATCCTGAACATCTTTGAGAGTACCTGCCTCGTCGCATGGGTTATCATCTGCCGGTTCGCCCATGCATAGTTAGCTGCGGCTGCCATGGCACCGAAATACGTCCTGCCTTCAGAGGAGGTTATCGGTGCACAGGCAAGTTGTCGGTCGGGAATGGTGATGTGGTATTTTTTCGTTGCGCTTTCGAGTATTTTCAAGTGATCGGTACATACCTGGTGCCCAAGCCCGCGGGAACCACAGTGGATCATGCAGCAGACCTGACCGAGGGCAAGGCCAAACGCTTTTGCCGCAACGGGGTCAAAAATTTCACGCACAACCTGGATTTCCAGGAAATGATTACCTGATCCCAGTGTCCCTCCCTGGGGGAATCCGCGTAGTTTTGCCTTGGCAGAAACAGCACGGATGTCTGCAGATTTCATGAACCCCCCCTCCTCGCACCGCATGAGGTCGCGCTCAACACCATAACCAGTCCTGACCGCCCACTGGGCACCTTTTACCATCATATCTTCGAGCACCCGTGGTGAGACTTTCATTGCACTCTTTGCACCAACCCCCGTAGGAACAGTACGGAAAAGCTCATCGATAAGATCGCGGCGGCCGGCAACATCCTTGTGCAAAAGAGGGGTTGAAAGTAACCGCACTCCGCAATTAATATCAAACCCGACCCCTCCGGGAGAAATAATCCCCTCATCTACAGAAAATGCGGCAACACCCCCGATAGGGAATCCATAGCCCCAGTGGATGTCGGGCATCGCAAGCGAATTTTTCAGAATTCCGGGCAGGGTGGCCACATTTGCAAGCTGCTGGACTGCACCTGGTTCAAGTGTCCTGGCTAATGATTCAGAAAGGAAGAACCTTCCCGGTACCCGCATGCCGGCTACATATCCAACAGGTACCTCCCATTCGTGCATCCCGATCCGGTTTATACCTTCAAGCATCCGTCAACCACGCTCCCTCAGGCTTAGACATCAAATATGATGTCCAGCATATATCCCTTCGCCCCATGCGTTATTGCGAGTCCTGAATACGAGATCCCTTTGACTTCAGAACCCCCGGAATGACGGACCGGATCGAACGGTTCCCCCGAAAGCTTAGCCGTGAGAGACAGACCATCAATTCTGATAATAACATCTGAAAAAACAAGACTCTCCACTTCTGATACGAAGAGCACTTCTGAAAGGAAATCTGCAAGGAGTGATTCATTATCAGAGGATTCAATCCTGATCTCCTTAAAAACACCCCCGGCACGATTTTTCCCGTACATCACCTCCATAAGGGCGCTGAAGGTTTCAGAAAAAAGTACCTCAAGGGTGGGTGCATGTACCCGGATTTTTACATCTGCCGTATGGGATATTTCTTCAAAACTCATCCGCATTCATGTCCGACAAGATCATCGTCGTCAAAAAAAGGGACCATGTCCATCCTGATGTTGTGCAGGAACCGTGCCTGATGAACGGAAACATAGATCATATGATTTCCTGCCCTGAGCAGGAGATCGGTCTTTTTCGGGGGTTTGATGCGGATCGGTAAAAGTATCGGTCCGCCACAGGATGTGCAGATGCGAAAATCGCAGTCCCGTTTATTGATATATTCGATCACTTCCGGAACAATAGTCACCTCGCTTATGCAGGTGGGGTCTTTGGCAGGCATGATGCTAGTATACTAGGAAGGTTGCAGTAAAAATCGTTGCGGATTGAAAGCGGGTTTAACCGACACCAACAATCCTGACTACGATATCAAGGTATTTGTCTTTGAGTTCGTAATTGTTTACACCGTCGGAATTTCGCAGTGCGTGGAGTATGCCGATGCGGGATGCAATGATGCCGACCATTGAAGCGATCGCATGGAAGGTAACTGCAAACTGAGTCTGAAGTTGTGCAACGAGTTCTGCAATCGTGAGTGATTTTGTTTTTACAAAAAGCCTGAGTAGTTCACGCCGGATTCCGGTCCTGTCCCGTGAAAGATATGACCGCAATCGTCCCTCAACGACTCGTTTGATCTCTGAAGGAGATCTCATAGATTTACTGTCAAAGGTCTCTGTATATATATTTTCTCATTTTTGCGCGTTTTTTTTACCTTAAACAAAGATTTCACCGCTTTGTAAAGGGAGAAGCATGTTCTGACAATTTTATCGCAACAGGCAGATTGCAGGAACAGGCCAATTTATATTTCAATGGGATGTTATCTGGTAACTATTTATTCAAACGTAAACAGATGATTATGATATGGGTTTGTTCAACTATAACATCGAGAAATATTCGCCAAAACAGCTGGTGATACTCCCTCTCGTAATTCTGGCAGTATCGGTTATACTGCTCGCTTTGAACATGGCTACCACCGGAATGCCGGTAACACCGGGTATTGATTTCTCGGGCGGCACTGCAGTAACGATTTTTTCCACGGACACCAAGGAACAGCTTCAATCAACATTTGCCGGTTATCCGCTGGATGATATCAGTGAAGGGGTGAATGACGGGTATTTTTTGAAATTCGGAGCAATGGACGATACTGAATTCCGATCGTTATCTGCCCTTATCTATCAGAAATTCCCTGATGCCAGGGTTGACCAGATCGGGGAAACCTTCGGAAAAACCCTGCAATCACAGGCAGTACTTGCTCTGATATTCTCCTTCATCGGAATGTCGATTGTGGTTTTTTTATCCTTCAGGACCTTCGTGCCATCGGGGGCAGTCGTGCTTTCAGCATTTGCAGACATAGTCATGACTGCTGCAGTAATGAACATTGTCGGGATTCCGCTCTCTCTTGGCACGCTCGCTGCATTGCTCATGCTGATTGGTTACTCGGTTGACAGTGATATCTTGCTGACGAACAGAGTACTTAAACGCCAGGGGAAGCTCAACGACAAGCTCGCCGGTGCATTCCATACCGGTATTATCATGACTTCAACCACCTTTGCTGCTATCACGGCCATGTTCATCGTCGCATGGTTTGGATCTGTTCTGATCCTGATTGAGATAGCCGCTGTGCTCCTGATTGGACTTGTTTTTGATGTGATGAATACCTGGCTTACGAATGTCGGCATACTCAAATGGTATGTTTTAAAGGGAGGCGGCAAATGAACAAAAAAGAATTAAAAGCGCTCCTCACTGACTGGAGGGTTGCAACACTCATCATACTTGTCGTTCTCTCAGTTATTGCCATAAATCCACATTTTGATGAACAGGGGAACCTGACAACCAACCTCCAGTACGGACTTGACCTCCAGCAGGGTGCCTGGATCCAGCTCGAATTCCAGGCTGAAGTTGTAGGGTTCACTACCGATCGCCCGCTGGAAGAGTTCCTCACGGATCTTTCCAGGAATCTGGATGTGGAAGTAGTCCAGGTTGATTCCAATCACCTTGAAATACGGAAATACTATTCGCAGGCAGATCTGGAACAGGTATTTATTGCAGCCGGGGGAAAAATAACCAGTTACCAGCCGGGTGTATCAAAAACAACGGCTGAAGATGTAAAGCGTATCCTTGAAAATAAGATCAATACCCTTGGTACAAAGGATGCAAAAGTCAATACCCTGACCGGGTTGAACAATGTAGCCCGGTACATCCGCGTTGAACTGGCCGGTGTAGATATGAAGCAGGCACAGGAAATTGTCGGAAAACAGGGTAAGTTTGAGATCCGTATCCAGACAACCGGCAACCAGACGGAGCATGTACTTTCCGGTGAGACCATCACGAGTGTCCAGGTCCCCAGCCAGGAACCCCCGGGCAGTGACAAATGGGGGGTCAGTTTTACCTTAAGTGACAGTGGTGCAACTGCATTCCGTGCAGCTGCGATCAAATACGGCGCAACTGCAGACCCGGCCAACCACAACCTTATCATGCTCCTTGATAATACGACCGTATACTCCGCACCTTTATCAGAAGATCTCGCCGGAAAACTCCAGAGCGAGGATATCCGGCAGCTCTTCGCGTCAACAGGTACCGGTAAGTACGGGAGTCAGCAGGCAACCAATCTTGAAATTCATCTCCGGGCCGGAGCATTGCCCGTTGATGTCACGATTGCAGGATCCGGTGGGGTTACAGCCCCTCTCGGAGAGCGTTACAAGATGACGGCTATTCTCGCTGGGATTTGTGCGCTCATCGCGGTTGGTTTCGTTATCTATTACCGCTACCGAGAACCTGTCATTGTGCTCCCGATGGTCTTGATCAATGCTTCAGAAATTGTTATCCTGCTTGGATTCATTTCTCTGGTCAATTTCCAGATGGATCTACCAACAATTGCTGGTCTTATTGCGGTCCTTGGGACCGGGATAGATCAACTCGTCATAATAACCGATGAGATATTACATGAGGGAAAGGTTCCTTCACCAAATCTTTATCTGAAGAGACTTTCGCGGGCGCTGGGTATTATTGTTGTTGCCGCAGCAACGGTTGTAATTGCAATGTTACCCCTTGTACTGATGGACCTCCAGGCACTCAGGGGATTTGCGATTATTACCATCCTTGGTGTTCTCGTCGGTGTCCTTATCACCCGTCCTGCGTACGGCAGAATCATCATGCAAATCCTCTCCAAATAAATACCATACCTTTATCTTTTTTTTAATCGACTATTCTTCCGGGTATGTAAACATGAGCAGACCGGTTTTATATGATTTTTTTGCGACCTGGTGCGGTCCCTGCAGGATGCAGACGCCGATTTTAGAGGAACTCGGAAAAAAAATGGGAGATGCAATCGAGATAAAAAAGGTTGACGTTGACCAGCACATGGACCTTGCTGAAAAATACGGGATCCGTGTCGTTCCCACCCTGATTATTGAAAAGGACGGGAAGATTGTTCAATCCATGGAAGGAGTTACTGATGCTGCAACGCTCGAAAAACTCCTCAAACCGCTGGTGAGTTGAGTGAAGATAGGTATTGTAGGGGGCACTGGTGATATCGGTGAGGGAATGGCGATGCGCCTCTCCCCCCTTTTTGATGTAATTGTTGGTTCGCGGGAGAAAGATAAGGCTGAAGCAACCTGCGAATTGGGTACTGAGACCTTAAGAAAACGTGGTCAGAAGTGTTCGCTCACCGGTGTCTCCAACCAGCAGGCCGTGGATGATGCAGACATTGTTATCCTTGCTATCCCTTACAAGCACCTGATTGGGACTTTAGACACTCTCGATGGATTTGACGGAAAGATTGTAATCACTCCGGTGAATCCAATGGAAAAACGGGATTTCTTTACTTATATCCCTCCTCCGGAAGGTTCTGCGGCTCTCCTGTTAAAAAGTCTTCTTCCCCCAACTGCCAGGATCTGTACAGCATTCAATACGATTGCGGCAAACCGCTGGAAATTGCTCGATGTGGATCTACATTACTCAGTGCCGGTGTGCGGGGATGATGCTGCTGCAAAACAGCAGGTAATGGGTGTGGTCAACCATATTTCCAAACTCCAGGCATTTGATGCAGGCCCTCTCGCAGCTTCTCATCTGGTCGAGTGTCTGACCCCTCTCCTCCTCAATATTGCGCGGTACAACAAGATGAAGGATGTCGGAATCCAGTTTCATTAAGGTCAAACATCTCATCAGCTCTCTTGCCCGCTGCTTTGGAGAGATCGAGTGGTGGCCGGGACATCCTGATGAAGTAATGATTGGCGCAATTCTTACTCAGCAGACGCGGTGGGAAAATGTCGGGCGGGCACTTGCAGATCTCAAAAAACAGGGAATATGTTCCCTTGATTCACTAGTTACTGCGGATATCCATGACATTGAAGATGCGATTCGGTGTACAGGATTCTACCGGGTTAAGGCAAAGCGTCTCAAATTACTTGCCTCGTTTGTTGTAAAAACATATGGAGGTGTTGATGGAATGGCTGAGGTATCAACCTCAAACCTCAGGACAGGGCTACTGAAGGTATCAGGGATCGGTGAAGAGACCGCTGACAGTATTCTTTGCTATAGTCTGTTCCGGACAAGTTTTGTAATTGATGCGTATACTGAGCGCATGATACGATGTATCGGCATTTCGGAAAAACGGCAGGATCTAAAACGCCTTTTTGAAGAGTGCCTTCCAAAAGATAATTACGTTTATCGACAGACGCATGCACATATCGTTGAATATGCAAAAGAATTCTGTGGAAAAAAGAGATGTTCAGAATGTATTCTGGTGAGTTTGAGCGCATAGGAAAAAGACTTTTTGCCGAGCACCTTGTCGGTGGAAATTTTGGGAATATGAGTGCCAGAAAAGGTGATGAGGGTTTTTTCATCAAACGAACCGGAGCATATCTGGATGTTGTCAATGAGCTGGTGTTTGTCCCTCTCCACGGAGATGCACCTCATGATGCCTCAAGTGAGTATCGGGTACACCGGGAGATTTACCGGAAGACAGAACATGAAGCAATTATCCATGCCCATCCACCGTATGCGGTAGCCGTGTCACTTGTCATGGATGAGGTTGTTCCGGAAGACAGCGAAGGGGAGATGCTCTGCCCGAAAATTCTGGTTGTTCAGGGTTCCCCCGGTTCGCAGGAGATTGCAGATAAGGTTACCCACGCGCTTTCGTCTTCAAAAGTGGTGATTGCGCGGGGACATGGTACATTTGCCGCAGGAAAAACTCTCGATGATGCATATGGTTACACGTCGGTAGCTGAACACTCCTGCCGGATACTGATCCTTAAACACAGTTTATTCCAACAACCCACCGTATAATTGCTATCCGTCTATCCATTTCATAAAAAAAAGGAAAAAGAATGCTATTTAGGTGGTTTCTGGCCCTGGAGAATCTGGATTTCACGTATGGTTTCCCGGTGGAAGATTAAGAGCATATCACTGATCATACCGAACATGAAAATCTCAATACCCACGACAATAAGAAGCACAGTAAGAATGGTCAGGGGAATGTGATCAATTCCCTGCAGCCATTCGTACAAAACATAAATTCCTGTGAGAATACCAAGAAACGAAGTGAAGATTCCGATCATACCAAAGTAGAACAGAGGATTGTTTACCCGTGCCAGCCGGTAGATCGTGCTTATAATCTTTATACCGTCATGAAATGGAGAAAGTTTTGTGGTAGTCCCCGGGCGGCGGGAATACCTGACTGGCACAACCATAACCCTTTGTCCGTTGCGGACTGATTCCACTGAGATCTCTGTTTCAATTTCGAATCCTTTTTGTCTTAAGTTCATCTGGTGAATGGCAGATCGGGTAAATGCCCGGTAACCAGAGAGAACATCGTGAAGATCACGGCTATGGGCGACCTTGAAAAGATAATTTACCAGATAGTTTCCGAAAAGATTCAGATGCGAGAATGATCCCTCCTCTGCATTGATGAGGCGGTCACCGATTACCTGATCAAACCCTGAAAACAGGGGAGTGAGCATTTTTTCCGCATCTTCCGGACTATACGTACCATCCCCGTCAAGCATAAGAATATAAGGCTGCTCAATGATCTCAAATGCTTCGATTATGGCGTTACCTTTTCCCTTACCAGACTGCGTATGGACGCTGGCACCGCTTTCGCGGGAGATTTTAACGGTATCATCCGTACTATTTCCATCAATGACAAAAATGTGGTTATATCCTAATTCCCTGAACTCACGGATAAGCTCTCCGATTGTCAGGTCTTCATTTAATGTAGGGATTAAAATACAAACCTCATCTTTGTTAAAAATCATTGATATAGTATTTTTAATCGGGTGACATAAGTGCTTCTATGCACATCCCGAAAAAAGGTCTTCGTGCGCTCGGCATTGCAGAAAGCTATACCGGAAGATCAGTTTCGAGACTTGCAGGAGTAGTGATGCGAAAAGACCTTCGCATAGATGGTTTTATATTTTCAACGGTAACTGTCGGTGGTATGGATGCCACCTCTTCAGTTCTCCATATGGTGCGGGAGCTTGAACGCAGTGATATTAATGTGATGATGTTCTCGGGCTGCGTGATTGCATGGTTCAATATCATTAATCCCTCCCTGATTAACCAGGAGACCGGAATCCCGGTAATCTGCGTGACGTATGAGGACTCTGAGGGAATTATTGCGGACATCCGGCACCATTTTCCTGATGACAACGCAAGAATTTCAGCATACAAGTCCCTAGGAGAACGAACACCGGTCAAGCTTCATACGCATCAGATGATATTCATTCGCGCATGGGGGATAGTTCAGCAGGATGCAGCAAGACTGTGCAATGATTTTACTCTTGAAGGGAAAATCCCTGAACCCCTGAGGGTGGCACGGCTTTGCGCCCGTCATCTCCCTCCTTTTTCCTGATACATTTACAGAACCATCGGGGAATTATGGTTGCCTTTTTGGAAGGATTCATAAGAAAAGAAGAAAAATAAAAAATAACTAATTATTTAGTATAGGACTGCACGTTATGAAACAGGTAACTATGATTCGATGGGTTTGCCTCGAATGCCACTACATCTATGACCCTTTAAAAGGAGATCCAAAAAATGGAGTAGCTCCAGGAACTGCATGGGAAGATGTCCCGGACACATGGCGTTGCCCGGAATGTAAAATCCTCAAAGCAAAAAAAGGCGTTTTCAAACGGATTGATGAATAGTACTTTTTTCGATTATTCCTCCGGTTTTTCATTGATAGGTATATACATGCCGTGAAATGGTCATATTTGATCCTTTGTCAATAATATCCATTTGTACCTTATCACCCGGATGAAATGTTCCGTCAGAAAAATCGATACAGATCTGCTCACCGGGGCTCCAAGTTGCCCCGGAACACCCGGAACCTCCCATCCACTGGACACCGGTATGAGATGTGCTGATGAAATCATGTCCATTCATGGTAGCGATAGTGCAGGAAACCGGTTGTCCGTTTTTTAAGAATCCTGCCTTGAGATTTTTGTTCTGAAAATCTGATTTTCCCGAATGGAGAAGAAGCACACGACTGTCGTAATTCTGATGTCCTGAGAGTTCGTCAACACTTTTAATGGAAGTAATCGTGAAAATTACCGGTATTTCCTTTTCCATGTTCAACGTGAATGGCTGGATCTGAAGCAAAAGAAGAACGATAAGAGCGAGAAGACAGGTGATAGCTACTAACAGGATAACACCGATTAGGTACGATGATGCATCATCAAATCTGCTGTGGGAGTACAATGATGCTAATAAATTGATAAGGAATATAACCCTGCTGGAATTGACCTGCCTCTACAACAAATACCATCACCTTGTTTTTCTCAAATGAGGGAAACCTGATGTGTGGATATGACCTGTCCACCGGAAACTGGTGTTAACATATATTTTTTTTAATCCGTTAACATAAATATCACCGGCACTAAGCATTTGTTAAGCAACCCCGTCGCATTCCAAGGATTTCCTTTCCATGAGTGAATCACCTGAAATTTCAGAAAATCTACAGTCCCCCGAGGAAAGCAGGGATTATTATTTTGAAGGTCTTGCTCTTGGCAGGGAGGGAAAACATGAGGATGCGCTTAGAGCATTTTCTGAAGCACTTTTACGTGATCCTGATTGCGTACTCGCATGGGTCGGCAAGGGTTTTGCCCTCGGGAAACTGGGTCGGTATGAAGAAGAGATCGAGTGTTGCGAAAAAGCTATCTCACTTGATCCAAATTGTGTTGATGCATGGAATTATAAGGGTTTTGCGTTGGGGATGCTTGACCGGTTTGAGGATAAAATAAAATGTTGTGAGCAGGCATTGCAGATTGATCCTGAGAATGCAGCAGCCTGGAATAATAAGGGTGTTGCGTTGGGGATGCTGGGAAGGTTCGAGGCAGAGATCCGATGTTGTGACCGGGCACTGGAACTCAGGCCACGCTATCTCTCGGCGTGGGTTAACCGGGGATATGCCTTTGGAAAACTGAAATGGTACGAGGAAGAGATCATCTGCTACGATCGTGCCCTTAAAATTTATCCTTTTTATCTTTCTGCGTTGATCAATAAAGGTATAGCCCTGATCAACCTGAAAAGGTATCAGGAAGCGATCGATGTTCTCGATCGTGCTCTCTCTATCGAACCCGGGAATGCAATCGCCCTCTACCGCAAAGGACTCTCTCTCAGCCTGCTCGGGAGACATGAAGAGGCGATACGCTGTCTTGAGAGCGTCCTCAAAGTTAATCCCACTATTGCTGATGCATGGGTTGTGATGAGCAATTCGTGCTTTATGCTTGGCAGACTGGATGAATCTGCACGGGCTTTTGACCAGGCATATTATATAGACGCGAAGGATGCACGCACAGGTATGGTAAAAGGGCTCTCTCTTTTAAAGGCGGGGAAGTTTGATGAAGCTCTCAGAAGTTTTTCTCACGTTATGGGTGTGCTCTTAAGATAATACTCAGGTAATTCTTTTATAGTACTGGTTATCCCCCGCTTTTTTATGCCTCTCGCACGTACACAACCTTATGGATGTTGAGGAATATGCCCGCAAGAGACTTGTGGACGGAACAGATGAAGATGCCTTACAAAAAAGCCTGGCTGATCAGATCATCGAAATAAAAAACGTTCAGCCTTCCTATGCTTCTGCTTTTGCCCGTGCGGTGATTGATGAAGTGAAGAACACCCGGGGACTGATGGGTGATTTTTTTGAATTTGTACCTGCAGATGTGCACATGGGGGAGTTCGGTGTTGGATCCCGGGGGAAGGGGGATTTTTATGCCCATCGCCAGATTGCCCGCATCATCGGTAAAACCTCTGCCTCTGTCGGGGTGGATGAAATGGACGATGCAGGTGCTGTCTGTGCCGGAGGAAACTATATCGTATGTACTGTTGATGGAATGCATTCCCGTCTTTCTGACTATCCGTTCCTTGCAGGATTTCATGTAACACGCGCGACACTCAGGGATATCTATGTAATGGGGGCAAAACCGATAATGCTCTTTTCAGATATTCATGTTGCTGATGATGGCGATGTGGCAAAGATTTTTGATTACACTGCGGGTATCACGACTGTTGGTGAAGCGATGAAGGTGCCTCTTGTCACTGGTTCTACCCTCCGTATCGGTGGCGATATGGTGCTTGGGAGCAGGCTGACCGGATGCGTGGGGGCAGTTGGTGTCGCCGAACACCTCACTGCCCGGAAATCGACGCAACCTGGTGATGTCCTGCTGATGTCTGAGGGTGCTGGCGGAGGGACTATTGCAACTGCTGCAATATATTCAGGATTTCCCGAAGTTGTGGAGCAGACCATTAATCTCAATTTCCTTGTTGCCTGTGAAACGCTCATGAAGAGTGATGTCTTCCTGCAGGTCCATGCGATGACTGATGTAACGAATGGCGGATTGAGGGGCGATGCATTCGAGATGGCAGAGACTGCCGGATGCCGTATCATTATTGATGAAAATGCAATAGGGAGTTTGGTGGAATGCCATGTACGGGCTATGCTCGAAGCATTACAGATCGACTATCTGGGTGTATCCCTCGATGCCCTTCTTCTTGTCGCACCTCCTGAAGTATCAGCAGAGATCTGCCGGGTAGTGAAATCTGCGGGTGTGATGATACAGGAAATCGGGTATGTTGAAAAGGGAAAGCCCGAATCGGTTCTTATGGTTGACGGGAAGGAATGCGATTTTTCACCCCGGTTCCGGGAATCTGCATATACACCGGTAAAAAAGATAGTCGACACCCAAATGCGTGATTTTGAGGAGATGAAAAAGGGAGTTTTACGTGCTTCGGACGCTGCCATAGAGAAAAAACAACGCGTCTTAAAGAAACTGATCGGGAAGAAATAATCCCGGTAACTTTTTTAAATTCGAGGTTTTTTCCCACTTACACAGATATTGTAGGCAAGCTGGGGAACGCGCTTCTCAACGAATGGTTCAATCTTCCGGGCAAGAAGGAAGAGTGGATCGATCATGTCAATATGGGCAAAGGAACACCATGTAACCGAAATATCTGAAAATCCCGCCTGATTAAAGAGATAATCCATTTCCTCCCGGTCATAATAGTGCTCCCCGAAATCCTTCATAACGACATGGTTTACGTTCATCTTTTCGCTGATCTGGTAGATCGCCGGGATTCCACGGGTGAGGAGTTTCTTTCCGAGAGTGCAGATAGCGATTTTACCGCCGGGCTTCAAAACACGGTATGCTTCATTCAGCATCGTTTCGGGATTTTTAACATAACTGAACACAAGCAGACTGGAGACCGCGTCAAATGAATTGTCACAGAAAGGGATTTTCTCTCCGGTGCCGAGGGTATAATCGCATGCTATGCAGCGGTGACGTGCCTTTTGGATCATTTTGCTGCTGATATCGAGTCCGATGGCACTACCTCCGGCATTCATGTATCTTTCAACAAAGAGTCCTGTCCCACAACCGATATCAAGGAGTTTTCCCCCCTTTGGAAGTGCGCTCATGATATACATGCTTATGTGGGTGTGATAGCATCGTCCCCGGGGCTTGTCGTAGTGGTGATCATACACATCGGCAATGGTATCGTAATGCTCCTGGATTTTCTTCTGCCCGGAAGCACTCATAGAAAGACCTCACGTATCCCGGAAACAAATGCTCCAATCTGGACAAATTCGTTATTTCCATGGCGTATACGGAACTCAGCATCGGCAAGTGCAATTGCAAGGGAGGGATCATTATACTCGCGCTGCGCAATGAGACGAATTTCAGAGAACACTTCACTACCGGCAAGCCCGTAGTCAATCATCAGGGACTCAAGGCGACGTATCGCATTGCGCACATCTCCTTTTTTAAGAGCATCAAGGGCAGAAGCGGTTATGTTTGCTGTTTCTGACTGGGCAATCACAAAGAGATCCTGGCATCGTCCCGCTTCAAGAGCAACCTGGAGGAGCAGGATTGCCCGGCGCATATCCCCCTGTGCTGCCTGTGCGATCAGGTCAAGATCATCATCAGAACAGGAATGCAATCCCGAATTTTCCTTTTGTCTGATCGCACGCAAATGGCGAAGCATGACCTGCAGGTCGACCGGTGAAAAGAAGAGTGGAAGGCAGCGGGATGTGACCGGGGGGATGAGAGCACTCTGGTTCGTGGTTGAAAAGACAAACCGGCAGGTTGTGCTCGCACGTTCCATAATCCTTCGCAGCGCCTGCTGCGCATCCCTGGTGAGCGTATGGGCATCTTCAAAAACCATCAGCTTGAATTCCGCATCCAGCGGACGGAGTGAAGCGTACCACTTTATGATATACTTGAAATTGGTAATCAGGGACTGGTTTTTCTGATAAAGATGAGCGTATCGATCGTCCTGTTCAAGGTACGCTTTTCCCTGTAAAAAGAGGTCAGATGTCTGGAAAACCGAGGTATTCAACTCCCAGTTTTCCTGGTACAGCATCTTTGCGAAGCATTCAATTGCGGCACTTTTTCCGGTTCCATGCGGTCCGGAAAGAATCAGGTGGGGAACACTTTTGGATGCAGCAAAGGAGGAAAGGTGCTGGATTACCGGATCCTGCCCGAGGATGTCGGTAAGTTTTTCCGGGTGGTATTTCTCAATCCAGAGCATGGGACAACCTTTCAGTCATCTCACGTATTGCTTCTGACAAAAGATAATGATTGTCAACCGCACTGATGAGACTCTTTTTTTCAGGCTCAGAAATCTCATGGCAGGCATGGGTTATCTGGGGGAGTGCGCGGGTAAGTTCGTCAACAATCGTAAGGGTTGCGGATCGAGCCGTTCGTGAAAGGGGATTGAGATCGATGGCGATCACCATCTTTCCCATACCAACAAGAGCTTCACACCGATCCCCATCCTCAAGAGGTACGAGAACAACATCGGCAGCGAACATCCCCTCGCGCCGGCACCAGGCCCGGTCATGGGACAGAGGCAATAACCGCTCTGCTTTACCAGAGAATATATCTACTCCCGAATCACGGAGAAGTTTCTCTATCATGTTCACCCGTTCTTCTGTCCGGTGAAAAAGGTTCACTTCAACCCGGGCTCCGCATGCCTTCTGCAAAGCAGATAGTTCATTCGCTGCAAGTGCAGCAGTATTACCATTTACCGAAATGATTGGACATCGGGCTGTCAGGAGTAAAGCAGCAGCCGTCCTTTCGGCGATGAGAGCACTTCCGGTAGTCCTCTCTCCAATCATATAGTCAAATGCTTCTCCGCGTCCATGGGCAGTCAGTCCCTCCATGGTTACAATTCCCTTTTTTGCGCATTCTGCAAGGTGTTCACGGGTTACCAGTGAACGATAACGGGGGTGATCAACAGGTATCATGTCAGGTCCTCCACAATGTGTGCACCTGCAGGTGATACATGAAATTCATATACCTGACCGAAGGGTAAAAGTACCTCACGTGCTTTGCGGCCATAAGCAAAGACACCATTGCCCAGCATCGTCATACTCGACAGTACTCCTGCAGCATCACAGTGCCGGATTACCTGTTTTACTTCCTGTGTCATAAGTCCGCTGCGAGCGGCAAAATGGTGGGAGAGTAGAAAAAAATCCTCGATATTTTCCGGTGTGTTGTTGGGAAAAGCGGAGGATATACGTTCTATTTGTGCAGAAGATCCAAGGATGTCCGGTGTATGGATTGGTCCAAAACTTACGGCATATAGTGGCTCAGGCACGTCAAATCTCCGTTCAATCAATCCATGGATCCCCGGACCGGATCGAATGACCCTCCCTCCTCCCTGACACGCTGCAACATCTCCAAGCCCGGTCCGGTGGGCAACCTCTGCTGCATGAGCACACTGTGCAATTTCCTCAGCATTCATCCCCCGATCAACAAGATGATTAAGGGCCGTGAGTGTGGCAAGCAATGCTGCAGCAGAGAGCCCGAATCCGGCACCAATCGGCAGGGTGCATTCTGTGATAACAGATGCAGTCACATTAAGATGTTCCATGACATGCTCCAGGAGGGGTGATCCGGAAAAAGCATCAAATGATGTTTTCGGGGAACTTCTGCGTTTGATGCAGATGGATATTCTGTCCGCAGGTTCAACAGTTGCTGTGACTCCTTCACTGATTACGATCCCCGCGCCGATACTCCCGGTGGTTGCGACGGTATCTCCTACTACTCTTTTGAAATAGCCGGAAATATGACCCGGACAGAATGCGACGACGTGAGTTGGCTTCATGGACTGGTGCACGGTTTTATTATGAAAGTAGGGCGTTTTTCCTCTTTAAAGAATCCCGGTATTGATTCTGATGTCAGTCCAATAAATAATTGAGTCGGTGAAGCAAACCCAAATTTTTTTTGAATAATTGGCATTCAAAAACCGTTGATGAAGCAATAATTTTTTGCATATAATAAAATCGGAGTGGGAAGAGTATTTTGGTTAAATCACTCCAATAACAGCATTCCAGATCGCATGAGCAATCTCGTCTTTTGTCCCGCTTAACCGTACTTCGCTGTTCCGGGTCAGGAGGATATACTCACCATGGGTGCTCCCCATGTTTTCCGGTGTGTTCATCAGCACCATTGCAGCACCCTGTTCCATCATCGCTTTTCCCATCTTTTTCGGAGTCCTGCCGAGTTTGAATGCAATGTTCAGAGAATTGTACTGCCGGGTAACTTCAGAAAGCACTTTCGGGAGAGGTTCAAGGAAAAGATTTATGGGTTTGCCACTGGGGATCTTCCCTTTCACTCTTTTCGGTGCAAAATCAGAAATTGCCGCAGCACTGATGTAGATATCTGCGCCCCTTTCTGTGAAACAGCGGTGGACAGCAGATCGCATTTCATCTGCTGTTTCCACAAAAATATTGTGGACACAGGGAAATGTGTCACGGTGGATCACGGTAACATCAGCACCAAGCCGGAATGCCTGGAGCGCAAGCGCCCTTCCCATCAGTCCGCTGGACCGTGTTGTCACTACGCGGATATCGTCAACCGGCTCCCGGCATGGCCCGCTGGTAATAAGTACTTTTTTGCCTGACAGTGCAGTTCCCAGGACAGCACGCTCGCAGCGAAGGACAATTTCTTCGATGTCTGCAATTTTTGCTTTCCCTTCTTCTATCCGGGGAGCAACAATCTCCACACCCCATGCTTTTAGTTTTGCGAGGTTTTCGATTACCGCCGGATGGCGATACATACTATGGTGCATCGCAGGTACCAGGAGGAGGGGCTTTTGGCTGCCCAGTGCAGTTGTAGCAAAAGTGGTAACCGGAGTATCATCGATACCACAGGCGATTTTACTGAGCGTGTTTGCTGTGCAGGGGGCAATCAGTAAAAGATCGGCACTACCCCCCTCCCCGCAATAGGTTATATGTTCAACCCAGCCGGATAACCGGGTTATCGTCTCTCTTCCACTTGCATACGTCAGCGCGTCCGGCTGGATTATACAGGATGCTGCATGACTCATCACCGGCTGAACCACGGCTCCGCACCGGCGAAGCGAATGTATAAGCTTAACTACTTCAACAGCAGCGATACTCCCGGTCACGGCGACA
>Ga0105106_10001505_pt1 | contig 16843 bp, 13 predicted proteins | sample PPLLaktember2015_5_FD_79109 | JGI IMG/M metagenome (GOLD analysis project Ga0105106, IMG submission 79109) | Freshwater sediment microbial communities from Prairie Pothole Lake near Jamestown, North Dakota, USA - PPLs Lake P8 Core (1) Depth... | ecosystem: Environmental > Aquatic > Freshwater >...
ACGTACACCGCGCCGATTCCCTTCGCGCCCGGCGCCTCCGACATGCGGCAATACACGAGATATCCACCCGAATGCCCGCCGCCGCTGCACCAGCGCTTCTGGCCGGCGATCGTCACGCTCTCGCCTGCGACGGTTGCGGTCGTGCGCAGGTCCGTCAACGCGGTCCCCGCATCCGGCTCGGACATGCTGACGGCGACGATCAATTCGCCGCGGCACACCGCAGGCAAGACACGCCGCTTGAGACTTTCACTCCCGAAGCGTTCGATCGCGAGGATCGGGCCGAAGCTCGCTTCGAACACCGGCATCGCGACGGCCGAGGAAATCTTTGCGAACTCTTCGAGCACCAGGAGCGCGTCCAGATGCGACATCCCGCCGCCGCCGTATTCCTGCGGCAGATTGATTCCGAGAAATCCCAGCTCCGCGTATTTCGCCAGCCATTTCGCAGGCACGGGCTCGGCAGTACCTTCCAGCTCTCGCGCGAGCGCGCGCAGATCGTTCGTCGCGAATTTGCGTGCAGCTTCCTGGATCTGAAGCTGATCGTCCGTAAGGCCGAAGTTCACGCGCTCACCTGCGCGCGCGCTGACGGCATCTTCATGCCCAGATCGCTCGCCTGCCGCGCTTCGAATGCCCTGCGGACCTCATCGTAGTTATGGCCGCGAATGCCGCCGCGCACGGCTCCCGGCTCGACCGAGCGGTACAAGTCGCGCCAACTGTCGGGCAACCGCTCACTGTCGGGCGGGGCGAGCCAAAGCCGGAAGAGGAGCCTCTTGCGGGCAGCGTCTTCGTGGTCGACGAATTCGGTGCGGGAATGGAACGTGAGGTGGCTGTTCACGATCTGCACCTCGCCCGGCTGCAGCCACATCGAATACGCGAGGTCCGGACGTCGGATGATCTGATCGAACCGGTCGAGCGCCTCGCGATGTCGCGCGGCTAGCGGCGGCACACCCGGCAGCTTCTGCGCCGAGTTGACGCGATTCCAGTTCCACCGGCTGAAGACCTTGCCCTCTGCCTCGTCGAATATCGGCTGCACGACGAACGGGCCTTCGTCAGGCGCCTCTTCACCCTGGCGGCTGAAGGCGACCGGTCGATGCAGCCATTCGAGGAGCTCGGGATGCTCCGCGGCCATCACCTGGTAGCCGGCGTGCGAGCTCGTCACTATCGTCATCCCACCCGAGACCGCTTTGTTGTAACAACTCAGGAAAACGACATCCGAGGTGTCCGTGTGATAGTCGAGCTCGGCGTCCGACGAATAGCCGCGGCCGGTGCCGGTGCGATAAACGGTGCCGAGATTGCGGACCGCGGATATGTATTGCGTCTCCTTGCCCTGCGGCCGCGGCACACCGGTATGAAGCCCGATTGCCCACGTCAGCAGCTCGAACTGTTTTTCGTCCATGCCTTCGCGCGGCAGGCCCCGTATCAGCGCAACGCCGCGTCCCCGCTTCACTTCGTCCAGTGCGGCGTTGATGACGCGCCACGCCGAGCCCAGATCGAACTCGTCCCGTCGATAATCGATCAGGCTTCGATCCCCATCGCGGGTCTTCTCGAGGGCGCCCAGCAGATCGCGCTGCGCCTTGTCGTCGAGCTGGAAAACCCAGCTCTGATCGCGCACGAGATCGTCCGTACGCCACGCCGCCTGGGCGTTCAACACCTTGGGGGTCATCACATCCTCCGGATCATTGCTGCTGCTGGAATATACTGCATCGAATTCTGACGAGGCCTTCCATGACCGTGAAACGCAAGCTCCGCACGCTGATCGCAGCACCCGCGATCCTCGCCATGCCCGGTGTTTTCGACGGCTACAGCGCCCGCCTCGTCGAGCAGGCTGGGTACCCCGCCGGCTTCATCTCGGGCGCAGGTCTCAGCGAAGCGCTGCTCGGTCAACCCGACGTGGGACTGATGGGTCTCGAAACGAATTTGAATGCGTGCCGCGCGCTCGCCGCGTGCTGCAACATTCCCTTGCTCGCTGACGCGGACACCGGCTACGGCAACGCGGTGAACGTCTATCATCTCGTGCGCGCGTTCGAGCAGGCCGGGCTCGCCGGCATCATGCTCGAAGACCAGACATGGCCCAAGCGCTGCGGGCACATGAGCGGCAAGTCCGTTGTCAGCGCCGAAGAGATGGTCGAGAAGCTCCATGCTGCCGTCGAGGCCCGAAGCGATCCGGATTTCATCATCAAATCGCGCACCGACTCTTTTGCCACGCACGGGCTGGACGAAGTCATACGCAGGCTCAACCTCTATGCCGAAGCCGGCGCCGATCTGCTTTTCGCCGATGCGCTTCTCGCGGAACGCGACATCGAAACGGTCGCACGCAATGTCTCCAGGCCTTTGTGCGTGAACATGGGGTTCGGCATACGCAGCCGCGCCACCACGCCGCTCCTGAGCGCGGCCCGGCTGCAGGAGCTCGGCGTCGCCGCAGTCATCTATCCGCGGCTCCTCACCGCGTGCGCGATTCAGGGGATGAAGAACGGCCTCGCCGCACTCGGCGAGCAGCTCCGCACCGGAACGATCGTCGAGCGCGCCGACTACGCGGTCTCTTTCGAGGACCTCAACGAATTGGTCGGCTTTACGGAAGCACGCGAGCTCGAGCAACGTTTCGTAACTCCCGGAAGTGGCGCACGCGCCCGCTAGCGCGCCGAGAGGAGCCGCGCGAACTCCGCGGCCGGATGCTTTTCCATCCCGAGGACCGCTTCGCAGATCTCGTCCGCTCGCGCCTTGCCGACCGCGAGCGCGGCGTTGTCGAAGTACTTGCGCTCGATATCCCCCGCGCTGAGCGCACGATCGCCCGCGCCGCGGTTCACTCTCTCGTGATGCCGGAAAGTGCGGCCGTCGCGCGTGTGGATTTCGAGGCCGCCCGAAAAGTATTCGGGATAGGCCGCATCGGGGTCGGCTTCGCATTCGACTTTGGCCGCGAGCGCGAGGATCTCGCCGTCGCGCAGCGTATCGTCGAGCAGCTCGGCGAGGCCGAAGCGGCCTTTCACGAGACACGTCGCGACGACGAACTGCGTGCTGAACTTCGCGTCGTATTCGTTCGCCGGGCGTACCTTGTTGGCTGCCGGCTCGGCGATGATGTGCAAGGTAGGCTGCGGCGCCCGCGCCACGATGCGCTCGATGTCACCCGGCGCGATCGAATGCTTTTCCCGCAGGATCAGGGCGGAATCGGCACACGCGTGGATGAGGTGGCAGATCGGGAATGGCTTCACCGCGACGTTGTGCAGCTCCCACGTGTTGCCGAGGCTTTCGTATATCGCCTCGTAGCGCGCCAGCGCCTCGACTTCGTGCAGGTGGCTCTTGAAGAGACCGAAGCGGCCTTCGTACGGCTTGGTCGGTCCTTTGAAGCCGGCTCGCGCGAGCTGCGCAGCCGTGATGCCGGCAGCGCCGGCCCAGCCCGGATGCACGCGCTTGTTCCAGGCGCCCTCTTCCAGGAACTCCTGGCTTCCCGCGGCGGTGCTGCCCGCGAGTCCCTGCGCCATGACGAGCTGGCGGGGCGTCAATCCGTACAGCCAGCCCGCCTGCAGCGCACAGGAGAAATGCGCGACGAGGCCCGAGGGATGGAAGCCGAAATCGTGGAAGCGCCCGCCGGCCGCATCCGAGATGCGGGTCGCCATTTCCACGCCGAGCACGTAGGCGGCGAGCAGCGCGGTGCCGCGCGCGTGGGTCGCCTCCGCGACGCCGAGCGCGCAGGGAAACGCGCTCGCCGTGGCGTGGATGATCGCGCGGATGTGCGTGTCGTCGTAATCGAGCCCGTGGACGAGAACGCCGTTGAAGATCACGGCATCGCGCAGCGCGAGCCTGCCGGGCGTCCCGATGAGGCTGGCGCTCCCGCCTTCGTTCAGTGCGTTGAGGCCGCTCAGGATGCGGTGCGCGAAATCATACTGCGTGGAGGCGAGCGCGATGCCGACGGCGTCGAGCACGAGGAGCTTCGCGCGCTCGCGTGTCGCCTGGGGGATGTCTTCATAGCGAAAGCCGGACACGTACTGCGCAACCTTCTGCGCCACGGTCTGCCCTCCCGCGAGCGCGTGCCCTGCGTCCTTTACCTCTGCGTGCGGTGCATTCATGGTCTTCTCCGGTTTCAGCGACTCGCGATGCCCGCTTCCTTGATGAGCGCGCCCCACTTCTTCATCTCGGCCTGAAGGAAGCGGCCGAGCTCTTCAGACGTGCCGCCGCCGGGTATGAGCCCCTGTCTCTCGATGAGCTGCCTGGTTTCAGGCGAGCGCAGTGCCTCGTTTATACCCTTGTTGAGCGTGGCAATGACAGGCTTCGGCGTTCCGGCAGGCGCGAATATGCCGAACCAGCCGACCACCTGGAATCCGGGGAGTCCGGATTCGGCGACCGTCGGGACTTCTGGAATCAGATCAACGCGCTTCGCCGTCGTCACCGCAATCCCGCGCAGCTTGCCCGCCTTCACCTGCGTGAGCGCGGCGGGGATGGTCGAAAAATAAATCTGCACGCGCCCGCCGATGAGATCGAGGACGGCTGGGCCGCCGCCCTTGTACGGAACGCTGACGAGATCCACGCCCGCCATCTTTTTGAGGAGCTCGCCGGCGAGATGTGCCGTCGTGCCGTTGCCGGAGTTCGCGTAATTGAGCTGGCCGGGCTTCGCCTTTGCGAGCGCGACGAGCTCGCTCACCGACTTCGCCGGCACGGAAGGGTTCACCACCAGGAACAGCGGCGCTGACGCGGCGAGGACGATCGGCGCAAAATCCTTCGCCGTGTCGAACGGCAGTTTCGAATACAGATGCGGATTGATGGAAAACGAGGTGATCGGCATCACGAGCGTATAGCCGTCGGGACTCGCCTTCGATGCGATCTCGACGCCGATGTTGCCCGCGGCGCCCCCGCGGTTGTCCACGATAACGGTCTGCTTGATGTTCTCGCCAAGCTTCTGGCCGATCGTGCGCGCGGTGAAATCGGTGCCGCCGCCGGGTGACGCGGGAACGATCAGGCGTATCGGCCGTGAGGGATAACCGTTCTGCGCCGCGGCGTCGAGCGAGGCAAGCGCTGTGGCGAGCGCCAATCCGCCCGCGATGAGAGTTTGCTTGTGCATCCTTCCTCCTGTTATGAGCTGCTGACTGAGTAACAACATGTGCTTCTATGCAAAAAGCCCGGTATCCCGCAGCGCCTTTACACGATCCGGCGAAAGCCCGAGCACGCTTTGCAGCGTGTAATCGTTGTGCTCCCCGAGCAGCGGGGCACGGCGCGTAACGGGAACCGGCTCGCCGTCGATCTGCCACGGCAATCGATACACCGGAACCGAGTCGAGCACCGGGTGTGCCACCCGCTCGAAGAGCGCGCGCTCCCGAAACAAGGCGTGGCTCGCGACGCCGGTCGCGTCCAGCACGGGCGCGGCCGGCACACCGGCAGCCATCAGCGTCGCAGCGAGGTGCGCCGCATCGTGCGTGCGCGTCTCGTGCGCGAGCCGCTCGTCGAGCTCGGCGCGATTGGATTGCCGCCCGCGCGCCGTGGCGAATCGATCGAGCGCCATCCACGCGGGCGCGTCGAGAGCGCGCACCAGCGCCTGCCACTGCGCATCGCTCGCGACCGACACCGCGATCCATCGATCGTCGCCTCGAGCCGGGTAATTCCCGTGAGGCGATGAAACCGGGTGCGAGGTTCCGCACGCCGCAGGCACACGGCCATGAAGAGCGAACTCGGCCAGCGCCTCACCCATCACGTTGACCGCCGCTTCCCACTGCGACACGTCGAGATAAGCGCCATCGCCCGTGCGCTCGCGGCGCCACAGCGCTGCCAGGATGCCAAATGCCGCGTGCAGGCTCGCATTCGGGTCGGCATACGAGGATTGGGAGCCCAGCACACGCTCGTGCGCGTAGCCCACGAGTCCGTCGAGGCCCGCGAGGCTCGCGATCATCGTGGCGTACGTCCTGATGCCCCGCAGCGGGCCGTGCTGGCCGACAGCAGACATCGAGCACATCACGAGATCGGGCTTCACCGACTTCAACTGCGGGTACGCGAGTCCGAACTTCTCCATGACACCCGGTGAGAAATTCTCGATCACGACATCGCTCGCGGCGATGAGATCGAGGAGCACCTGCCTCGCCTCGGCGTGGTCGAGATCGATGCGCAGGCTCAGCTTGCCGCGGTTGACGTTGTGGAACATGGGGTTCTGCTCGGGGTCTTTCCGCGTGCCGACGATCGGCCTTCCCTGCCGCATGTAATCGAGCGGCTTCGCGCTTTCGACCTTGATCACTTCCGCGCCCATGTCTGCGAGGATGTGTCCGGGCACCGCGCCCGCCCACACCCAGCCGAAGTCGACCACGCGCACGCCTTTCAACGGTCGCAGACTCTCGGTTCCGCTCACCCGTGCGGCGCCTGCTTGCGCCCGGCCACAGTCGTTACTGCCCGCCGCGTCATCGAGCCGCCCATAGGGATGTCCCGGCATCTTCACCACGCCATCGGGTGTGGAAACCGGCACGAAGTATCCGCGCGCGGCGAGATGCGGATGCGCGAACACTTCGGCGACGTCGTAGACGGGCGCGCCGGGAATGCGGTGCTCGAGACAGTCTCGTAGGACCTCTTCTTTCGTACGGGCCGAAAACCACGGCTCGACGAGCGCATCGCACGCGTCGCCGTGCTCGTCATTCGCCTTGAAGCGGTTGGCGAAAAGCGGGTGCGCCATGAGGTCCTCGCGCCCGATCATGCGCAGCAAGCCCTGCCAGTGCCTGCTTTCGCCGCACTGGATGGCGAAGTAGCCATCCTTGCAGCGGTAGATCGTGCGCGGATAAGGCTGGCCCGATACGCGATGGCCTGCGCGGCGCTTCGCATAGCGCCCGAAATGCGCGAGCGCCACTTCGACGCCCGTATAGAAGGACGCCCACACGTCGGCCGCCGATACGTCGATGAGAACGCCCTTGCGGGAGAAAAGCGCGCCGGCCGCCGCGATCGCGGCCGCAAGCCCGGCCTGAAAGGCGCTCTGATCGCCGGGCAGCTTGAGCGGCGGGCGCCCGGGGAGTCCGACACCGATCGAGATGCCCGAAATTGCTTGCAAGGTCAGATCGTCCGCCGGCCACGTGCGCGGCTCGCCTTGCAACCCGAAAGGCGTGACCGAGACCACGATGAGCGCGGGAAACTCCCGCGCGATGCTCTCGGGACTCCATTGCCCGTCGGCGTCGCGTTGCCCGTTCGCCGCGACCAATACGACACGGCTTTCCGAGAGGAGCTTACGCAGCCGCACAGCACCGCCGTCGCCCGAAAGCTCGAGCGGCGCGTTTATTTTCCGCGCGTGCAGGTACAGCGATAGCGCACTGCCCTCTGCCTTCGCCGCTCCCGAGGCGGCGGTGCATACACGCGTCACCTCGGCTCCGAGATCGGCGAAAAGCTTGCCGGCATAGCCGGCGGCCGAGCTCGCGCCCAGCTCGACGACGGGGATCCCGGCAAGAGGGCCAGCCATCAGTAGATGACTTTGGCGCGCTCGAGCTCTGCGACTTCGGCGCGCTCGAGCCCGAGCAGCTCGCAGAACACATACTCGTTGTGCTCGCCGAGCTTCGGCGTCCACCGATCGAGCGTCGCAGGCGTGCGCGAGAAGCGCCACGGCGGTCCGACCACTTTGCGCGATTCGCCGTCGGGACCGGACATGCTGCGGATTGTTCCGCGCGCTTCGAGATGCGGATCGGCTGCGATATCCGCCGCGGTATACGAGGGGAACGCCGGAACGCCCGCTGCCTGCAGGAGCCGCGTCACGTCTTCACGCGTGCGGGTGCGCGTCCATGCGCTGATCGCCTGGTCGAGCTCCCGGCGGTGCGTCCAGCGTGCAGCCGCGGAAGCGAAGCGCAGATCCTCGAGCCAGTCGCTGTGCCCTGACGCCTTCGTGAGCGCTTGCCACTCGCCGTCGGTAGACGCGACGATGGAAACCCATCGATCCTCGCCCGCGCAAGGATAGACGTTGTGCGGCGCGGTCTGCGGCGCGTCGTTGCCGGTGCGGCGCGGCGCGACACCCGTTGCCGCGAACTGAAGGAGTGCGTCGCCGATGAAGCCGCAGGCCACTTCCCGTGCAGCGACGTCCACGTGCTGTCCCGCTCCCGTGCGCTTCCTGCGCAGATAAGCGGCCAGCGTCGCCATCGCAGCGGTCAGTCCGGAGCTGTGATCCATCACGTGCCGGATCTCGGTGGGCGGGCCGTCGCCGTAGCCCGTGAGCGTGCCGAGCCCGCCGGCGGCGCCAAAGAGCGGCGCATAACCGGCGTAGCCGCGCTCCGGCCCGGTCTGGCCCGAGGCCGATACCGAGACCATCACGATGTCCGGCCTGACGGCTTTCAACGCCTCGTAGCTCAGGCCCAGCCGCTCCATCACGCCGGGCCGAAAGCTCTCGGCCACGATATCGCTGACGGCAACCAGACGCTTCGCGAGCTCCACGCCGCGCGGCTGCTTCAGGTTGAGGCGCACCGAGAGCTTGTTCGACGCGACCTGATCGAAAGTCGCAGCGCCCAGGCGCCCGTACACCGGATGCGGTTTGCGAAAGATGTCGGGGCGCTCGGCCGTCTCGATCTTGATGCACTCGGCGCCGAGGAGCGACAGGATGTGCGCGCAGAAAGGACCGGCGGCATGCAATGTGAAATCGGCGACACGAACGCCGTGCAAAGGCGGCTTGCGCGCGCCGTTCACACGTGCAGCTTTCTCAGGCGCCGGCATGCAGCCCCCAGCGCTCCAGATCAGCGGGTGCGTGCCCGAGCCACTCGCACCACACGGCGCGATTGTCGGCGCCGGGTTCCGCCGCCGCGCGCGTGAGCGTGACCGGCTCGCCGTCCAGTTGGAAGGGGGCCGTAAACATCGGCACCGATCCGATCCCCGGCAAATCGAGCGGCGAGAATAGGCCGCGGGCTTTCGATTGCGCGGACGCGAAGATGTCGCCGGGCTCGTTGTATTTGGCGAGCGGCACGCCCAGCGCCTGCCCTTTTGCCACCACGTCGTCGACGTGCTGCGATTTTGCCCAGGCGCGCAAGTGCGCGTTTATCTCTGCGCCACGACGGCTGCGCTCGAGCGGATCGCGCAGCGCCGCCTCCAGCGCCCATTCCGGGCTGCCGATGAGCTCGACCAGGCCTTCCCACTGCCGCTGCTCGAGAGTCAGCACGCCCACGTAACCGTCGCTGCACTCGAGTACGCCGCCGTACTTGAACGAGCGGCCGTGACGGTTCTCGAGGACGCCGTCGCCCAGCCGCTGAATGGCAAAGCAGCCGACGGAAATGTTCGCGTCCTGCACCGAGACGTCGACGAACTGCCCTCCCACCTCGCCCTGAACCAGAAGCGCTGCGATCGCCGCACACACCGCCGAGGTGCCGCCCATCAGCTCCGCAAAATGACCGTAGATCTTCACCGGCGGACGATCGGGAAACATCTCGAGCGTGAGACCGTTCGGCATCAGATAACCTTCGCCGCCCGCGTGGAACACGTTGAGCTCCTGCGCGACGTAGTGCGCGTGAGCGCCCACCGCGCCGAAAGGCAGGATGGACAGGAACACGAGATCGGGATGCCGTCCTGCCACACTGTCCGGATCGAGTCCCAGCGCCAGCCGGCGCGAAACGGGCGTGTCGTCTATCAAGAGCGCCGCGTGTGCCATGAGCTCGCCCAGTAGCGCCCTGCCCTGCTCGGTCGCAACGTCGCAGGTGACGAATCGCTTGCCGGCGTTCAGATAATGAAAGAGCGCGCTCGCGGCGGGCTCGCGCGTGAGCAGCGGCTCGCTCCGCCGCAGCGGGCTGCCGTCGCCCGGCGGTTCCACCTTGATCACGTCGGCACCCAGCGCCGCCAGGGCGCGGCCGGCATACGATGCGGCCACGCCTTCCGCGTGCTCGACCACCGTGATGCCGGCGAGCGGCGCAACGGCGATCCTGCCGCCGGGCTCGAGCTCCATTACGCCTCCTCCGGCCCCGTTTACTTGTAGATCGCGTGCCCGAGATCGAGGCCGGCGCCGTCGCGGAACATTTTCGTCGTGATGTCCTTCGAGGGCAGCATCACCGTGGCCGCGCCGTTCGTCACCGTTTTCTCACCGCGCTGGTTTTCCGCCCACACGTCGATGTCGACGAGGGTGTAGCCGTCCTCTTTGTACTTCCTGACGATCTTGCCTTTGCACCACGTCGTGTCGCCCATCGTGTTGAAGCGCCGCAGCTCGGTCTTGATGCGCTTCAGAAAGCCCGCATCACCCATCCAGTTGGTGACGAGGGTCGACACCCACGCGGAGCGCTGCGGGCCGTAGTCGTAGGTTCCGGGCACGCCGACCTCCTTCGCGACGGACTCGCGGTGATGTCCGATGCCGGTGTACTCGACGCCGCCGCCGGCTTCCGGGTTGCGGAAGAAGTGCCCCGGATGCTTCAACGCGCCCTTGAGCAGCACGCCGTGCGTGTGCCCGCGGCCGCAGCCGACGAGGAAACCCATCGTGTCCATGAGCGAAAGCGGACCGCGCGCGATCGGCGGCAGCTCCTGTCCCAGCTCGACGTCTTCCCAGTAACGGATGTTGCGGCCGCAGATGTTCTGGTCTTCCTCTACCACCGCCTTGTCGATCGCCTGCAGCTCTTCGGCAGTGTACTCGTGCTTCTTGATGTCCTTGTATTTGCCTTTGTCGCGCGCGGCCTTGCGCTCGTGGCGCGTGCACCAGCCGAGGACGCGGGCGACGAGGTCGTCGTGCTGGTTCACGAACTGCGCTTCGACGTACTGGATCACGAGCCGCCCGGAGAACTCGCTCTGGCGCTCGTCGACCGCCACCACGCGCTCTTCGGCGCTGATGCGATCGCCCGGGCGCAAATTGCGAAAAAGCTCCCAGTCGTTGCCGGCGTAGAACCCGTGCACCCCGGGCAGGCCCCAGCGCGTGCGGCCGAGCCATCCATAGGCCATCGGAAACATGGGCGATGCAATCAGACCCGCGTAGCGGCTGTTGCGCGCGTATTCCGCGTCGCGATAGAGCGGATTGAGATCGCCCACGCCGTTGCAGAAGTTGCGGATCGTGTCGGGGCTGACGTCCTGCAGGTACGGGCCTTCGGGACGCAGCCGCAGGCCGATCATCGCTTTCGCTGCGGCGATCGCTTCGTCGGTGATTTTTCCTTCGGTCGGCGCGTCGCGCATCGTGGTTGGTTCGTCGATCGATCCCATGATCCTGCTCCTGATGTTGTGTAGTGAACGCGGCTGAAGAAGCGCGCCGTCCAATCGGCGGGAGGCCGGGCTTGGCCGAGCCGCGAATATAATGCATTATATTTCAACGAGGCAAATAAACCATACGCTGCGGTGACATCTGGAGGAGGACTCAATGGAACGACATGAACCGGCGTATGACGTCGTCTGGCCGCTCGGCAAGTCGCACTGGGACACGCGTGAGCTCAACACCCGCGTGGGCGATCTCAACGGCAAGGTGGTCGCTGAAGTGTGGGACCGCGTTTTCCGCGGCGAGGAGATCTTCCCCGCCATCCGCACCGCGCTCAAGCGGCGTTATCCGGACGTGCGGTTCGTCGAGTACGACCAGTTCGGCGATACGCACGGTACGACACAGAAGGAAGTGCTCGCGGGGCTGCCGGCCCTTTTCGCGAAGCATAAAGTCGACGCCGTCATCTCGGGTATAGGCGCCTGAGGCGCCTGCACGCCCGCCGTGTTGCGGGCGAGTGCGGCGATAGAGCGCGCAGGCTTTCCGACGGTATCGATCGTCTCGAGCGGATTTCTGAAGCAGGCCGAAGTGGTCGCGCGCGGTCTCGGCTTGCCCGATCTCAAGATCGCGCATTACCCCGGCACGCCCATGGTGGACAGCAGCGAGGAGCTGCGCCGGAAAGTGGAAAGCGAGCTCGTCCCGCAGATCGTCGAAGGCATCTCGAGCCCCGCGGAATCGAAGCTCGCGGCGGCGACTGCGCCCGAGCCCGGCCCCAGTGACGTCATCTTCAGCGGCACGCTCGATGAGGTGAACGAGCACTTCAACGAGCGTCTCTGGACCGACGGCATGCCGGTCATACCGCCGACGGTGGATCGAATCGAGCGCTTTCTGCGCTACACCGACCGTGCGCCGGACGAAGTCGTCGGCATATGTCCGCCGGACAACCGCGAAGCAACTGTCTGGAACATCGCAGCCACAGGCGTCATGGCGGGTTGTCGCCCCGAGTACATGCCGGTGCTGCTCGCCGTCGTCGAAGCGGTCACTGATCCCGAGTTCCGCATGCAGGACGCAGGCTCCACGCCGGGATGGGAGCCGCTCGTCGTCGTCAGCGGACCCATCGTGAAAGAGCTCGATTTCAACAGCGGTGCGAGCGTGATGCGCATGGGCCGCCAGGCCAACACGACCGTGGGACGCTTTCTGCGTCTCGTGCTGCGCAACCTCGCGGGCTTTCGCTTCGCTCCGGGCGCGGGAGACAAAGGCAGCATAGGCCAAAGCTTCCTCGTCGCGCTCGCGGAGAACGAGGACGCCTGCGCGGAGATCGGCTGGCAGCCTTACTCGGCCGATCGCGGTCATCGCGCGGGCGAGAACCTCGTCACAGTGCAAAGCGTCGTCAGCATCAGCCCGCCGATATACACCGGCAGCGACAAGGCGATCGAACACGCGCAGGTGCTTGCGGAAGTCCTCGCGCAAAGCTGCGGCTACTGGTCGCCGGTGGCGATGGCGTACGCGAAATACAACCCGCTGATACTCATGGGCCCCAGCATCGCGAAAGTGTTCGCCGACGAAGGCTGGAGCAAAGACGCCATCCGTCAGTACATTTATGACCACGCCTGGATCACCGCCGCGGACGCCGAGCGCTACGCCTATTACGTAGGCCTCACGGGCTTCAGCCTGCGCGGCCACGTCGACCAGGGGCTCCTCCCGCCCGAGTACTGCGCATCCGACGATCCGCAACGGAAGATCCGTATCTTTCCGCGGGCCGAGTGGATCGGCATCGTCGTCGCGGGCGACGCCGGGCGCAACCAGTCCCGAGCCTATTGCAGCAATCACACGCAAGGCCCGCCGGTCAGCCGCCCGGTGCGCAGGAACAGCAAACAGTGTTGATGATCGAACACGCGGGCAAGCGCCTGCTGGAAGCGCACGGCGTGAAAGTGCCGCCCGGCATCCTCGTGAGCAAACCCGCTCACGTGCAGCGATGGCGCGGCGCCTACCCCGTCGCGCTCAAGGTCCAGGTCTCATCGGGCGGCCGCGGCAAGGCGGGTGGGGTGGTGCGCGCCGCGGATGCGGCGGAGGCGGAAGCCGCGGCGCAGGCACTATTGGGAACCGAGTTCGGCGGAGAGCGGGCGGCAACGCTGCTGATGGAGCCGTGGGTCGATCACTCGCGCGAGCTCTACCTCGCGGTCACGGTCGACGGACAAAGCGGAGGCTATGCGGTGCTGTACGCGCCTGCGGGCGGCGTCGACGTCGAGCATCAGGCCCCGCACAAATATGCGTTCGGCCCGCTCGAAGGATTCAGGGCCCACGAGCTTCGCGCGATGCTCCTGCCGGTCGAGACCGACGCCGCGCTGCGCGAGCGCGTGGTGGCGCTCGCGCGCCGCCTCGTATTCATCGCCGGCGCGACCGACGCGCTCACCGTGGAGATCAATCCCCTCGCGGTGCTGCCGGATGGAAAGCTCCTCGCGCTCGACGCGAAAGTCGTGCGCGACGAATCGGCCGCCTACCGGCAGGCCGATGTCGCGGCCGAGATCGATCGCGCGCGCAAACGCGAGCCGAGGATGGTCGCGAAAGCGCTCGCGGGCAACCTGATGATGGTGGGCCTCGACGGCGAAGTCGGGCTCATGTCGGGCGGTGCGGGCATGACGATGGCCGCCATGGACATGATTGCAGACGCGGGACTCACGCCCGCATGCTTTCTCGACTGCAGCTCGAACCCGACGCCCGCGGGCTACCGGCTCGCGTTCGACGTGCTCGATGCAGAGCCGAAAGTGAAAGCGATACTTGTAAGCATATTCGGCGGCGGCACGCAGATCGATCGCGTTGCCAAGGTGATGAACGAGATCATGATCAAGAGAAAATCCCGCAAACCGGTCGTCTTTCGAATGAATGGGACGGGCCGCGACCAGGCCGACGTCGTGATGCAGCAAGCCGGATTGCGCAATCACCCGACGCTCGAATCGGCGGTCGATGCCGTCGTTGCCGCACTGAGGGCGCAATGAGCGTGCTCATCGATGCTTCGTCGCGCGTGCTCATCTATGGCATCGCCGGCAACTTCGGGCGCTTCTCCGCGCGCGACCTGACCGCGCATGGAACGAAAGTCGTCGCCGGGGTGGCGCCGGGACGCGATTCGCCCGACGTCGAAGGCGTGCCGGTGTTCGACGACGCGCGCGCGGCGTGCAGCGCCACCGGCGCCGACGCCGCTCTGGTTTACGTGCCCGCCCCCGCCGCGCTCGATGCGGTGCTCGAAGTGCTCGATGCCGGCTGCAAAGTGATCGTCTATCCGGGCGACGGGCTCCCGGTACAGGACGCCGTGGCGCTGCGGGACGCCGCCCGGCGCAAGCGCGCGGTCCTGATCGGCCCCAACACGCCCGGGGTGATATCGCCCGGCAAGGCGAAGCTCGGCTTCATGCCGTCCTTCTGCTACACGCCGGGGCCGCTCGGCGTCATCTCGCGCAGCGGCTCGTTGTCTTATGAAGCCGCCTGGCGTCTGACGACCGCACGCCTGGGACAGACCACGGTGATCGGCATCGGCGGCGATCCGGTCAAAGGACTCGATGCGGCCGAAGCGATCGAGTTGCTGCACGCCGATGCCGAGACCGAAGCCGTCCTCTATCTGGGCGAGATCGGCGGCAGCGACGAGTACGCGGTCGCGCGCTACGCACAGCGCGCCGATGCGAAGCCCACTGCAGCGCTCATCGTGGGCGCCGCCGCACCGCCCGGCAAGAAGATGGGGCATGCCGCAGCGCTCGTCGGATCGCACGCCGACACGCAGGCCGCGAAGGTACAGGCGTTACGGGAGGCCGGCGTCCATGTGGCGGATAACCTGCGCACGGTGGTCGATGCGGCCCTACACGCTTTGCGGGTGCGGGAGAGCGTCACGACATAACGGCACTTCAACGAGGAGGAAAAAAATGCTTAACTTCGTTTCCAGTCTGCGTGCTCTCGCGTGCGCGATGCTGCTTTGCGCCCCGATCACCGCATTTGCCCAGTTTCCGGCGAAGCCGATCCGTCTCATCGTGCCGCTCGCACCGGGTGGCGGCGGCGACATCATCTCGCGGATGGTCGCCCAGAAAATATCGGAGCCTTTGGGCTACCCGGTCGTCGTCGACAACCGCCCCGGCGGCTCCACCATCATCGGCACGGATATCGTCGCGCGCGCGGCACCCGACGGCTACACGCTCGTCATGGCGACGAGCAGCCACGGTATCAATCCGAGCCTGCGCAAGCTTCCTTACGATCCGGTTAAGGACTTCACCGGTGTCGCTTTTATCGCGAGCTCACCGATGCTGCTCGTCGTGCACCCGAGCGTTCCGGTCAAGACCGTAAAGGAGCTGATCGCGCTTGCGAAAGCAAAGCCCGGCCAGTTGAACTACGGGTCGAGCGGGCCTGCCAGCATCGTGCACCTCGCCGGCGAGCTTTTCAATGTCATGGCCAGTGTCAAGACGGTTCACGTGCCTTACAAAGGCAGCGGTCCTGCCATCATCGATCTCCTCGGCGGCCAGATCGAGATGATGTTCTCGAGCCCGGTCGCGACGGTCCCGCACGTGCGCGCCGGCAGATTGCGCGCCATCGCCATGGCGAGCGCCGAGCGCTCACCGGCGTTGCCGGAGTTGCCTACTGTCATCGAAGCGGGCTTGCCCGGATTCACCGCCGGGACCTATTTTCTCGTGCTCGGGCCGGCGGGTATGCCGCCTGCCGTCGTAGGCAGGCTCAATGCGGAAATCATCAAAGCGGCGCGGCTTCCCGACGTGACGGAAAAGCTCACGAGCCAGGGCGCGCTCATCGTGGCGGGCAGCGGACAGCAGGCCATGGACCACATCAAGAGCGAGATCGCGCGCTGGGCGAAAGTGGTCAAGGCGGCCGGCATCAAGGTGCCATGACCACTGCAATAGATCAGCGGCGCGGCCCGCTCTCGGGTGTGCGCGTACTCGACCTCTCACGCGTGCTCGCCGGACCGCTGTGCTCGATGATCCTCGGAGACCTCGGCGCCGAGATCATCAAGATCGAGGAGCGCGACGGCGGCGACCAGACGCGCACCATACCGCCGTTCGTAAACGGCGAGAGCCACTACTTCATCGCGATCAACCGCAACAAGAAAAGCGTCGCGCTCGATGCGCGCACTGCCGAAGGAAAAGAGATCCTGCTTAAGGTAGCGGCGCGCTGCGATGTCGTGCTCGAGAATTTTCGACCCGGAGTGCTGGATCGCCTCGGCCTCTCCGAAGAACGGCTGAAGGAAATCAACCCGCGCCTGATCGTGTGCTCGATCAGCGGATTCGGCTCGACGGGTCCCATGCGCGACAAGCCGTCGTTCGATCTCGTCACGCAGGCGTTGAGCGGGGCGATGAGCATCAACGGCTATCCCGACGGTCCGCCCACCAAGCTCGGGCTTCCGCTCGGCGACATCGGCGGCGGGCTGTGGGCGGCGATCGGCGTACTCTCGGCCCTCGCGGAGCGCAGCGCCACCGGCCGCGGATCGCGAGTCGATCTGAGCCTGCTCGAAGGACTGATGAGCCTGCTGGGCTATCTCGGCGCGATGCATTTCGTCACCGGCGAGAATCCGGGCCGCATGGGAAACAGCCATCACAGCATCGTGCCGTACGGTCTCGTGCCGGTAAAAGACGGCCACATGGTGCTTGCGCTCCACGTGGGCTCGTTCTGGCGCAAATTCTGCCGCGCCGCCGGTCGCGAGGAGTGGATCGTCGATCCGCGCTTTCGCACGGTCAAGGACCGTTTCAGGAACCGCGTCGAGCTCGAGCCCATGATCAACGA
>Ga0105106_10001506_pt1 | contig 16837 bp, 13 predicted proteins | sample PPLLaktember2015_5_FD_79109 | JGI IMG/M metagenome (GOLD analysis project Ga0105106, IMG submission 79109) | Freshwater sediment microbial communities from Prairie Pothole Lake near Jamestown, North Dakota, USA - PPLs Lake P8 Core (1) Depth... | ecosystem: Environmental > Aquatic > Freshwater >...
GCAGAGCGCATAGCGCATAGCGAAAAGGCGGCATGATCAGAAAACGGAATGAATTTAGGAGATCCGTCATTATCGAAATCAACGACAAAAGGAAAGCGGGGAGCGTTGGGAATGCCGTAGCGGTCGTGGTGGATTGGGAAGATGCTTGAATCATAGCGAAAACCTTCCTCGGCCAGAATCTGGAATGCCCACAGAGACCTTCCGGTAATAGAATAACTTGAAGCACGATAACCAGCCACCTTCTCACCAATGATATCTTCCAGTATCTGTTTTGACTTTCTGATATCTTCACGAAACTGCTCAGGGCTCATATCATATACAAGCCGGTGGTCGTAACCATGGCATGCGATCTCGTGACCTAATTGATGGATTTCCCTGATTAGATGGGGATATCTCTCAGCGTTCCAACCGAGGCAGAAGAAAGTTGCCTTGACACCAGATGAAACATCTGCGGTGCAAGGCGAAGAATCAGAACCGGCAGGAGAGGAGTCCGAAGTCTCAGGTTGGGGATTGGAGGTTTGAGGTGGGACATTCCCGGCGCAAGGCTCAAGGCGCAGGGCGTCAGGTGATAGTTCATTCGCTCTGCGCTCTGCGATACTTGTCCTCCGTAGTCCCGCATAAGGCGGGACGAAGGATGGATGCGCTATGCGTGAGTCATTCAGTATTTCCAGAAGGCGGTACGTGTTACGTTCGATGCGCGATTCATACTTATCCCAGTCTTCGCGCTTAACAACAGATTCGAAGGCAGATACCTGGTAATAGTCCTCGAGGTCGATGGTAAGGATGTTGATCATGGGTTGGGTGTAAGGCTTAAGGCGCAGGGGTCAGGGCAAAAAGAGCGCATAGCGCATGGCGCATAGGGCAAAGGGTACGGGGTATAGGGTATAGGTGACAAGGCACAAAGCTCAAGAATCAAGGTGTAAAATAAAACAAAGACTTTAATTGGGGCTCCAGGCTCATGACGCAAAGGTGAAGGGGGGGACAAAACAAGTTCCAGTTGGGGCTTAAGGTTCAAAGTACGAGGTCCGTGTGGAATGACAAATCAATTGGCAAACCCGGAGGCAGGGTTTTAAGGGTTTTGAGCCCTTAACCCCTGCCTACAGTTTCTCTTTTTTCGTTCACCGTGTACCTTGAGCCTTATACCCTAAGCCTAAGCTATTTTCCACTTACATTGGTTGCGGGGGCACCGCGCCATCAGCAGGTTCAGGAGGGACCACTCCATCATCGGCCGATGCAGGTGGAACTACTGAATCAAAGACCGGTGCGGCTGCAACAGAATTGTTGTAGCCCGCCGGGATGCCCCGGAATACTGACCAGGTACCAGCATAATCGAGGTTATCATTCAGATCGATTCGATAGACGTTGCTGCCAAGGTAGACAGACGCCAGGAGATACGGCCGACCTCCACCGACAAAATCCAGACCCAACACATTCTTGCATGGGGCTACAAACTTAGAAATCATGGCCCCGGTGGCTGCATTCATCTTGTAAATGACGTTATTGTTAACGCCGAAGAGATATCCCTCTCCATAAGACAGCCCATTCATGAGCACAGGGACTCTGAATGAAGCGACAGGCGCACCAGCTGTCGTATATTTAAAGATCGTGTAACGACTTCCATAGTAGTGGGATGCATACAGGTACGTCCCGTCACTTGCAAGCGCAACCAGGCGTCCGGTGGGAGTGGGGAAATAGAACAACTCCTGCCCTGTATTCGGATCGATCTCCCATATACCGTTTGGGTTTCCCGTTCCCGGAATGAACCCCGTAATGAAGAGCCTGTTTCCAACGAAAGCCATTCCATCCGGATTCGCCCATCCGTCTTTGTTCGTGTAGTAATTGTAGGTTGCAGGGAAATAGGTAACCATCCCGGTGGCGGTAGGAGAGGCCATGTCAATTCTCGCAATGTACTCATTCTTGTCGATCCAGTTGGATGGGTTGTTGGAGACATAGATTACCTCAGGAATAATCTCTGGCTCCGGCGGCACATAGAGGAGACCTTCGGCGAGTGAAAAACCCGTCGCTACAGTGCTAAAGTTCCCAATGCTATCCACCAGACCTATTTCAGAGTATAGTGAAACATACGTATTCCCAAGCTCGTCAAACGCAATGTCCACCGGACCAAGGGAATAAATACCACCACGGACATTGGCGTAGGTATCTGCAAGGAGACTAATAGGATCAACCTCGACGATGCGGAAGTTATCGCGGTCTGCAACATAGATCTTCCCGTTGTAGAATTCAAGGCCGACTGGGGAATCTAGCCCATGGTATGCAAGTTGCGGAACAATAGGAGGACCAGCCTCTAATGCTTCCCGGGGTATTCTTAGAAGCTGCCCGTCATCCTGATACACTGTTGTATATAGATTCCCGAAGTCGTCAAATTCTAAGTCCTCCAATCGCCCAAGGCCTGAAACGAGAACCACGGATTCACCCACTGGAGGCTTCTTCCTGATGCTTCCAGACCCCTGTTCGGCAACATAAAGGTTCCCGCTCTTATCAAAAGCTATCCCATGTGGGAGGTTTAATCCTTCCAGAACAACTTCAATCATAGTCTGTTCGGGGGACACCCTAATCACCTTGCCTTCATTCTTTACCGCGATAATGAGATTACCATCTGGATCTTCTGCCAGTTGGACAGGACCATCAAATGTAGCGTCTCCCTCTCGAGGAAAGAATCGAGTCACGTTGCCTTGGGAATCCATATAAGAAACGAACCCTGCACCCCAGTCAGCGATATACAGTCCGGGGTCTAGGGCCAAAGCGGGGGTCGGACCTGCGAACGAAAAGAGGATGCCAACCAGAAGAAGAAGCATCCACAAATAATGTCTCTCCCTTTTCATAAACATACCTCCTTTTCTTGATTTGCAAAAGGTTACGGGGCAGTTACAAAGGAAATAACTAACATGGCCTTATCTTCTCTTTCCCCTTATCGCGTTGAGTCTCAGATTCATCCACTTAAAATCCATCATAGGGTACCAGTACTTTCAACTTTCGGCCGATACAGATTGATCAAAATGTCAGCCGTTGTAAAAATAGAATATCACAAATGTATTAAGTAGTCAAGTATTCACGTAGACCAATGTGCGGGCAGCTTTCAGTGCTGCCGTGGTGCTGTCAAATAACGTGCTGCCGCTGTAAAAAGGTGCTGCAGTGCTGCTGTCATGCTGTCTAATAACATCGTTCATCGGGTCTGTTGGGCCAAGGGTAGAGTCAGTCGAGTACGTTGAATTGAAACACAAAGTGCCATAAGTTCCACAACTTACAAGCAGTTAAGTCCCGTGAGCGGGTTGAGAATGTTACGTGAGTGATGTGAGTTACCAGGGTTCATTAAGCGGCCGTTTCTTGAAATAGTCTCATACACTCCGTCCGATCGATTTTTCCACTCGCGCTCTTGGGGAGGCTCCGCATTAGCTTTATTTCACTGGGGGTCTTGTATCGCGGCAACCTTCGGGCAACATAGGTCAGAAGATCTTTCTCATTGCACAGGCCGTCTCTTGGAACAGCCAGCGCAATTAGCCTGTGGCCCAGTAGGTCATCCGGAACACCCAATACCACACTCTCAACTAGCATTTCAGACTCCATGAGAGGCTCTTCTATTTCGGAAATGTTCACACGGTAACCCGAGACTTTAAGCAGGCCGTCTTTCCTCCCGACAACGTAAAAGAATCCCTCCTCGTCTCGGTAACCTTGATCGCCTGTATGGTAACCATACCCATCCAGAACCTGAGCCGTTGCTTCAGGGTCCTTCCAATAACCCTGCATGATGTTGGGTCCCGTCGCTACGATTCCTCCGATTTCCCCAGCTGGAAGCTCTTCTCCGTTCGGGTTGAGAACACGCAGTGTAACACCCGGTATGGCCTTGCCGATGGAATCCATTTTATCTCCATATCGGTGGGGTTCCAGATAGGCCAGCCTGGCGGCGGCTTCGCTGGCCCCATACATGATATAAATTTTCACCTGAGGCGCCAGAACCCTCCGCAGCTCTTGCTTGATTGTCCTGGACATATGCCCCCCGGCCTGACTGCAGTACCTGAGGGATTCGAGCTTGTCAGCACACTTACGTAACGGTGAGCGATGCAAGAGGTAGGCGTATGTGGAAGGCACTCCTGAGAAACCCGTGATTTTCTCCGAAACCATCTCGTTGAGTACCGCCGCAGGATAGGCAAACTTGTTATTGATGACCACAGCCCCTCCCACAGCAAAATGAGTATTCAGAAGAGACTTTCCCATCACATAGAAAAAAGGCAATACCACCATCTGAATGTCATTGTGGGTAAGCTCAAGATAGTCACAGATCGAACTGGTATTGCTGACAATATTTCGGTGTGACAGCACGACCCCTTTAGGAAGCCCTGTGGAACCGGAAGTATAGATGATGCACGCCGGATCAGTATCTGGAATGTGAATGTTTGGCTTGAATGCATGTTTCTCGTGAACGATGTCTTCGAATTTCTCAATTTTGTAAAGACCAGAGGGCCAGTGGATCGCAGGGCTTTTCAAGATCAATTCCTGCAGACCACATTGACTGAGATCTGCCGCCCCCAGAAGTTTTTCGAACCGTGACGAAGAAATGATGACCTTTGCTTCTAAATCATGCAGAGTCTTCTTCAACTCTTCTGCTTTCAGGTCGATGCTGAGCGGAACCACAGCGGCTCCAGCCTTGAGCGATCCGTAATAGCTTACCACGAATTCAAGAGAGTTCTCGAAGAGCAATGCAACCCGGTCGCCACGCGTAACACCGCTTTCAGTCAGATGATGAGCAAGAGATTTGGCTTGAGCATTGATCGCCTCATAGGTTACTCTCCTCCCCTCATGAATGAGAGCAGTCTTCTGGGGAAACCGTGCGGCGCTGGCTTCCAGGAAATGATGAATCAGAATCTGGGAATTCATCTTTTGGTTGAGTGAGTTGAGTTAGTTAAGTGAGTTGAGTAAGTTAAGTGGGTAGAGTTAGGTAGACTGAAGCTCTACCTTCAATTGGATTATATCTCTAAGAGGCCGATATGCAGAACCTTCGCTAGATCGACAAAGTGCGTATCGAGAGTGTAGATTTGACAACCATGTTCCTGAGCGATCACCGCAATATAACAATCGGTACAAAAATCACAGGTCAGTTACTGAACACATGGGTGTTCGGTAAATCGGGGACAGAAAACGGCGGGAACTCCTCAATGAAAGAGTGATGGAGCAATTGAGTCGAAATGATCCCTACGAGAGCCATATTCTCACGTTCGCTTAGAAGAAAACCCTCCTGCTTGTGGCATTTCTCGATAAGCTTTTTGACTTTCTGGGAGTCGAAATATCCAGCTTCGCGAATGGAAGCTTCCGACAGTATTTCTTCCGTGTAATTATTTGAATGGCTTCCAACAAAACATCGACTGATGGGGGCACGGTAAGGTTGCTTTGGCCTCTTGGCCACTTCTGACGGAATCAAATGAGACGCAGCCTTCCGCAAGATGAATTTGTCCTTAAGGCCCTGGAGGCGATAATTCACCGGTACCCGAGAGGCGAATTCTACCACTCGGTAGTCCAAGAAAGGGAACCGACCCTCCACAGAATTGGCCATGGCCGGGCGATCACCCTGTGAAGAAAGAAGGTAGTTTGACAGGAAGATGGAGGTCTCAATGTATTGCGCTCTGGATAGAGGATCCCATCGCATGAAGTCGTCAGGAAGTGTGGAAATGAACCGATCATCAAACCCATCCTCTGCGCCCATTTCGTTCTGAAACTCTGTTGAAAAGAAAGTCTTCATCTGCCTCGTGTTTTCCCATCGAACCCTATGAGAATAAGTGGGGGAGTCTACAAGGGAAAGACCCCGTCGAAAGAAACTCTCTAAGAAGGTGGCTGCTCGACTACTCCCTGGCGTGAAAATGTCAGGATAAAGCCTTTGCAGGAGCATGGGACGGGTTTTAGAGGAAGGTTGTCTTGCCCAATAACGTCTGATTCTATCTTCTTTGAAAATGTCGTATCCTGCAAAGATTTCGTCTGAGCCCTCTCCCGTCAATACCACCTTGAAGTTGTTTTCTCGAACCAGTTTTGAAAGAAGGAACATTGGACCAGGAGCTGTGCGAAGGATCGGGACTTCGGTATGCCAGATAATATCAGAGAACACCTTTCCGATATCCTGTTCAGTGCATCGAACGGACTGGTGGTCTGTCTTCAAAGCCTGGACTACCTTTGCCTGGAACGGAGCCTCATCGAATCGTCCGTCAGTAAAACTCACTGAAAACGTTCGGAGCCGATTGTTGAAATTCCGTTTCACCAATGAAGTAATATAGGTGCTATCCAGCCCGCCGCTCAGATAGGCTCCTACTGGAACATCCGCGCGGAGACGAATTCGGGTTGCGTCGTACAAAAGCTCGCGTAGCTCGTCAACCAACTTCGCTAAGTGAGGTGTGTTGCTTGAGTGAAGGGAGTCAGGTGAATTGTTTAAGTGAGTTGAGTACGGGAAAGATAATTGCCAGTAACGATGAGTCGCAAAGCCTTTTCGCGAAAACGTAGCAAAATGGCCGGGGAGTAACTGACGAACATCTTTGAAGGCGGTGGCATCGTGCAAGGGAGCCCAGCAGGTGAAAATATCTGATAGAGTTTGAGGATCAAGTGCTCTGGGTACGTTCGGATCTCCAAAGATCGCCTTGATCTCAGAACCGAAAACCAAGCGGCTACCCTTGAGGTAATAGAAGAGGGGACGGATTCCAAGGCGGTCACGCCCCAGGAGCAAAGATTGGTTTCGTTTGTCCCACAACGCGAAGGCAAATTGGCCGTTTAGTTTAGGGAAAAAGTCAGGGCCCTCTTCTTCGTACGAGTGAACCAGAATTTCCGTGTCTGTGTTTGTATAGAACTTGTGTCCCTTCGATTTTAGGCTGTCCAGGAGTTCTGGATAATTAAAAATCTCTCCATTGTAAACAACCCACACCGATTGATCCTCATTGTGAATAGGTTGATCCCCACCCTTCAAATCAAGGATGCTCAGCCGGACCGAACCTAAGCCTGCGGTCTTATCAACATAGATACCACAGGAATCAGGGCCACGGTGCCGTATAAGACCCAGCATCCGCCGAAGGAGGGGTTCTTGGGGCTCGGGATTATTAAAATCTATGATACCGACGATACCGCACATAATAAAATACCGGCGTAAGGCTCAAGGTACAAGGGTTAAGGTTTTAGGTCTGATAAACATAATAAAAATCCGGCGTAAGGCTCAAGGCACAAGGTTCAAGGTTTAAACTCCGTTACACTCCACGAAATAATTGAAGATCCCGGTGTAAGGCGTAGGGTTCAAGGTTTAAGAGCCATAACGCTAGACACAGAATTAAAGGCCCGGCATAAAGCTTACGAATCAAATCACTTAGAGCGGGCTTGGATGAGTCGTGTTAACATACTCGAAACGCCTTGACACTCTGACTCGATATGCGTGAAACCTTCCCTACTGAGATATCCAACTTCCGAAGCTATGATTGCTTGAGTAAGCAACTCTGCCGAAGACCCTTTTGCGGTATAGAAGTACCGGACAGCCTGTTTATCGCTCCCCAATTCATCACCTTCTGCAATGTTGCTTGGGATACTGACTGCTGCTCTCCTCATCTGGTCACGAAGACCGTAATCCTTTAAAAACGCCCCTTCGCTCGTCAACCTGTACATGTGTACAGCAAGGTCTTTCGCCCTTTGCCAAACCTTAAGATCCTGAAATTTGCCCATGGTTTTGTTCCCTATATTCCTTTCTTTCCTATGCTTGAGCCTAACGTTTTTTTATCCTGTGCAATTAGGGTTGACGTTTTCTTCTTTTTCCTCGCACCCTGAGCCTTATGCCTTACGCCCCAATTAGACTTTACCTTATGCCCTGCGCCTTATACCCTCTCCCCTACGTGTACCTTGTGCCTTGTGCCCCGCGCCTTGTACCTAATTTTATTCCAACCTGATATTGTCCAGATACAACTCCCTTGTTTTGCCGTTGTGGGGAATGAAGACCATCATGCGCTTAATCTTCTTGAGGTAAAGACGCTGGACATGCATGTTGGTTCTTATCGTATCTGTAGGGACTGAGATGTTATTCATCCCCGGGTCAAGTGCAACACTGATGTCGAAACGATTCGCATACTCCCAGCCACTCTTGTGATCGTCAATTCGGATATGAAACTTGACCCCCTCCGGTGAGGAATTGAAGACATCCATCCGAAGGAACTTGGATTCTGACCAATCGGTTCTTAAGTTCTCGAAGTTGATTCCTGGATACTGTCCTGCAGGTAACGTAACCTTAAGGCTATGATGTCCAGATGTGACATTTTCCTTTGAAAGCTCATACCATTTGTGACACTCCCAATTCAACTGCTGTAATTCATTTTCGGATTCAAAATCTGCCAGAGTTATAGACTTACTTAGGTGTGTTGTGCCTATTGTATTGCTTGCGTTCACCGGATTTATTGGGTGACTTATCGGGTTCATTGCGTCCGTCGGGTTTCTAGCGTTACCTGAGTTTCTGCGGGAACCCAATATGTCAAAGGTCTTGATAATGCTTGCCAAGCTGACGCCCGAAAAGAACGTTTTTGAAGAATTATTGGAGACCAAAGGCTCACTCGATGTGCTCAAGTACCTTTGCGATCTGGCGAATGTAAAGAACGTAATTTCGGGTTTAACACCAAAACGAAAAGGCAGATAGCTCGTCCCAAGTCCTCGGTTCACGTACATCGGGACACTTCCCTTTTGGAAAAAACCTTCGAGAAACTCCAGGGCCGGATCAAACGGGAATATCTTGCGGAGATATTTCGTAATGAATATTTGTCCCCCGTGCGTATGACCGCTGAGAACCAGGTCAACTTCACGGGTTGACGCTTCATCAAAAACCTCAGGGGAATGGGACAGCAATATGGTTGGATGATTTGAATCCACTGTCCCTAAAGTCTTATCGATGTCAGCTTTCCCTCCTACTGGATCATCGACCCCTGCGATGTTAATGGCTTTCCTTTTTAACTTCAGGAGTACGGACGAATTCCTAATGAACACAGGATAAGTGCCTTGCTTTAAACTTCTCGACTTCTCCTTATGACACAGGATGCACGAACCGTTTTCATTTGAGTAATCTGTATTCCCAAGAACAGCATAAACTCCATGCGGCGCTTCCAATCTGCCAAGGAGAGACATTAGAGGCGCATATTTACTTTTGAATCCGACCAAATCTCCAGCCATCAAGATGATATCCGGCCTTTCTCTTTGAAGGATTTCTAAAGTCTTGTTCTCTCTCGGACCGATCTCCTTGACATGTAGATCCGCGAGGAACGCAACCTTCACTCCTGCTAAAGCTTCCCCCACTGACCCCCCTCTAATTTCGTAGTGCCGGACTTCGATCGCATTTGTGTCGTAATAAGCCTTGGCCATGCAGACCAGCAGGAAGAGAATGAGCAAAAGAAAAACCAAAGTGCCGCGGTGATACCGTCGTCTGGTAATCACGTGCTGTGGCGTTGCGGTGTTGCCGTTCTGCGGTACTGTCGTCATATTAAAGTCAGTTGGCGTGGTTGGGTGGATCTTGTTCGTTGGGTTCATCGAGCCAGCTCAGTTCCTCTCGCTGGTGGCTCTTCGAGGAGGTGTTCTTCTATTGAATTATTCGAGTTTCTCTCTAAGTGATTTTCGTTCAGCTCTCTCATGAGCCTTTCGAGACGCTTTGAATGAAAATCAAAGTTTCTTTGCAGATTTCGAATAGCAGCAATGTGTTCTTCCATTTGATCGAGGATGGACTTCATGACATCTCCTTCGGAAACACCTGCATAGCGCATAGAGCATGGAGCATAGAGTACTAAAGACCTTTTTGAAGAGATTTCTGAAAATTCGTAATCTGTCGGCAAAGAACATCTAGCTTAGTTAGGAGCTTATCCAAACGCTCTTCTGTTACAAGATCTCGCCTACGGAGCAGAATTAGGATGTTCGCATTTTCAAAAGTCGACCTTCGGGCTACGTTTAAGAACTGCCCGAACTCTCTTTTTGAGGAAGAGCCTAAACCTTCTGCGATGTTATTCGACATTGACATTCCGGCTCCCCGCAGCTGGTCAGCAAAGCGGTATAACCTCTTTTTTTCAAGCTCATCGGCGAGGTCAAAAAGTTCATCAGCAATTTCTATTGCTAATTGCCAAATCTTCAGATCTTGGAATCTAAACTTGACCATGGTGGGTGTTTTCCCTTCGATTATTATGATTTCACGCTATGCCCTATGCTCTTTGCCCTATGCGATGTTTTCAAAAAGACAGGCTACCGCCGGGTCGGATTTTGCTCAAATCCGCTGCAAGAAGATTAGAATGTTCGTAATGTTTGGCCACTATTTGAGTGGGTAAAAAGTTAAACAACCAACTGCCGCTGTTCAAAAAACTGTGCTGCCCTCACCTATAACCCCAGTGCTGCCGTCAAAAACAGGTGCTGCTGTCTCCAAACAAAGTGCTTCAGTGCTGAAGTCATCTTTTGCCTTTCAGATAAGCTATGAAGCCGTTAATCAAACTCTTTGTCTTCTTAGCTTGCTCATACATAACCCCAACATCTTGCTCAGATAGGGCTTGATCTCTTCTGAATGGCAGTTCTTTCGTTATCCCATAGACCTCGTTTCGTCAAAATCCTCGCTTCCTGGCAGCTTTGAATATCTTCAAATCTCTCGATTTTCATATTTGTGCTTCCTTTCAACTGCAGCAAGATTTAACTGCACCTCCCAACTTCCTTCGTCAAATCTTTCGATCTTCATGTATTCACTTACTGAAACACCACCACTGAAACGCTGCAGTACGGCAGCACTCCGTTCATGCAACCTTTTCGAGCATTGAGTAGTGTAATTCGACGGCCGGCTGGTATCCGATCAGGTTGAGTAGAACTCTCACTCTCTCACCGTCGGACACCCATCTGTCAAAAACACCCAAGAGATCTCTTAAAGGACCACTGGTGACCCGTATCACATCATTTGGCTGGAAATTACAAATTCTTCTAACAACTGAATTTTCATCTGTTCTGTCCTTAATCAATCTCACTACATCGTCAGCTAAGGGTGTCGGATATCCACCAACCCCAAGTATTTTCTTTACTCCCCTGGCCCACTTTACCAGAGGATACTTTTCTTCTACATTAAACCGGCCAAAGATATAACTGGGAAACAGAGGTTTCAATTCTCTATTCATCCCTCCGTGTTTCAATATGAAGGTCTCCATGAGAGGGGAAAACATCTCCACCCCCTTGGTAGAGAGATAAAAGTTGACCTCCTCTTCCCTTTTAGTTTTGGTTTGGATTACATACCAGTGTTCCATGGTCATTAGGTTATTGGGTAATTGGGTAATTAACTTATTAGTCATTGGGTCATTAGTCATTGAGTCATTGGGTCATTGAGTTATTAGGTGATTAGGTTATTGGGTTATTAAGTTATTAAACCCTGCACCGTACGCCTTGCGCCCTACATCCTATGTCCTTTCCCCTATGCCCTCTGCTCTATGCGCTATGCCGTTTTCAACCAATACCCAACTTTTTCTTGACTTCTGCAATGACGGCCTCGTTGCTCGGTTCGTTCAGGCGTTTGAGGCCCTCCTCTCGAGACATAACGCCCATTCGGACAAGGCCTGCCAATTCGAAAGCGTAGGGATGAAATCCAAACTGCTTAATATGAGTTTGATTCGCAAACGCATTCATAAGGCAGTTTGTCGAATTTGCGTCAGTATCCGTCGGGGGCTTCCATCCGAGTTCGCTAATTCGGCCGTATATCTTCTCCTCATCGTAATCCAGGAAAGCTAATGGATGAACGTTGTAAGGAAATCTATCAGCCGCTTCAAAATACTCGTCATCTAAGAAATAAGGTCTTATGTCGTCTCCCAATTTTGCGTACAGGGGGTCAAAAATCGCCTTTTGAGTTCCCTTCACAAAGGCTGCGCTCATCTTCATGACAGATGACTGGACCGGGGCCTGACCGGGTGACCAGCCATAACCAATAAAAGAAATCCTTTTCTCAAGGGCTGTCTTTAAGGAAACGAATTTCACAAAACTCATGCACGAAGTGCAAATAGTGCTTGCTCGTTCCAAACTCTTTTTGGAATACAAGTTCCCGTTTAGAGATACTAGAAACATCTTTCCAAGTAAATCGAATCTTGGCTTGAAAATCGTATGGTCAATCCCCAGCCGCTCGGTAACCACTCTCATGTTCCCCATGGCGTAAGGAGAAACAAATCCGTTATCGAATGTCAAAGCAAGAACTCGAAGACCAAATTGATTCTTAAAAATATCTAACGTGTAAGTGCTGTCCTTCCCACCACTGTAGGCCATGAGGACATCGTAATCGCTTCTGCCTTTGTGTTCTCTCGTCAGTCTCTCGAATTTTTCTCTATATTCGTTCTTAAGTGCTTCTTGGTGCTTCTCTCCCTGATAGGATCGACAGTAATTGCAGATACCCTTGTCATCAAAGTCGACCGTCGGAAACGTCTCAGGTAATACGCATTTTGAGCAAATTTTCATTTCAACTTCTTTCTCCACCACAGAGGCACACCTGCCTGCCGGCAGGCAGGGAGATCACAGAGAGTCTTCTTATCCAATCGGGAGATACCGATTGGTTACAAAATGTCCTTTCAAGCTCATTTCTCTGCGCCCTTTGCGTCTCAGCGGTGAACAGATCACTTAACTTCCTGTTTGAGAGCAAGCTTGTCGATTTTGCCGGAGGGATTCTTGGGCAGAACATCCCTAAATTCAACATATTTCGGGATGGCGAGTTCCTCCAGTTCTTTCTTACAGTGTTTCAAGACATCTTTCTCACTGAGAACACACCCATTCCGTGGAACCACGAAGGCTTTGATCGCTTGGCCTAAAATATCGTCCGCAAGCGGGATGACCGCAACTTCACCAATACCCTCGAGTCCATAAATCGCATTTTCGACTTCCTTGGGGCTTACCCGCTCTCCTCGAGTCTTGATCATGTCATCTTTTCGACCAACGAAGTACAGAAATCCTTTTTCATCTGTCTTGAAGAGATCTCCCGTGTAGAGAACCTTCTCACCTGGAAGAGGGCCGGGTCTTAGAACCTTGTCCGTTGTCTCCGGGTCATCCCAATATCCCCTCATCACATTCGAGCCGCGAACCACCAGCTCGCCTACGACTCCTGAGCCCACCCGGTTCCCATTTTCATCTACGATCCAAACTTCTTCATTAGGCATTCCTCGGCCCACAGAACCGGGGCGCCGGTCCAATTCTTCAGGAGGGAGATAAGACACTCTTTTGCACTCCGTGAGGCCATACATGGAGTAGAGTCTCGCCTGTGGAAAGATCTTCATTATCCTCTGAATATGTTCTACAGGAAGCGGTGCTGCTGTACTGGTGATGTAACGCAGGCAAGTCAGGTCGTATCGGCCCAGATCCTCCATCTGGAGTAAGATGGCAAAGATGGTTGGAACCCCCGGAAATCCGGTCACCCTCTCCTTGACCATCTGCTTGATGGCTTCGTATGGATAAGCAAAAGATCTTTCTAATATAAGCGTTCCCCCAACTTTGAAGGCCATCAGAATCTGATACAAGCCGTAGTCAAAAGAAAGAGGAAGAACATCGATGATAATATCCTCTGGGACGTTCTCAAGATAAGTCGTTATTGAAGTTGCTGCAGACATCATATTGAGATGACTGAGCATTACCCCTTTGGGATCTCCCGCAGATCCAGAGGTGTAGATAATGGTGGCAAGATCTAGATCGATATTAAAAGAAGGCACAGGGCGCAGGGCACAAGGCGCAGGGGCAGAAGCGTGAGGAGTAACGAGTAAGGAGCAAGGGGAATGAACCTTATCCATTTCGTTCCAAGGGAGCGTTTCAGGACCATCAATCTTTGGAACTTTCTCTTTGTTTCCAGCAACAACTGCAACTTTGACACTTGGGAGCGAATCGAAATGTCCCCTGATGATATCAAGTTTGTCCGTGTGAATAATCAAACCTCTTGCCTTACAATCGTTCAGGATTTTGATCAATTTGGACGTTTTAAGTTGAGGGCTCAGCATCACAAAAACTGCATCCGCTTTTAGTACTCCAAAAAGAGAAACCACTGACTCAACGGAATTGTCCAAGAATATGGCTACTCGATCACCCCGCTCGATTCCCTGGGCATGAAGAAGAACGGCCACCCGGTTTGCTCTATCGTTGATTTCCCTGTAGGTCACCCGTTCTCCTCTGTGGATTAGGGCTACTTTGCCAGGAAATCGTTCAACACTTTCTTCTAGGAAGTTCTGGAGCAACACTTTCGTAAATTCCCTTCTTTAGTTCTGCAGGGGTGCAGTGCTGGGGTACTGCGGATCTCCTACCCTAACCAACTTTTCCTGTATGAATCTTGAGATGTTCTTGATGGAGTCCAGGTTTTCGGGGATGAGCTCTTCATCTGCGATCTTGAAGCTGTAATTTTCCTCAATGAAAGCCACTAATTCGAGGACACCGGTCGAGTCGATAATTCCCTTCTCTAATAAGGAGTCCTCCGCTGAAAGATTATCACCCCCATCCAAAATGAAGTTCTCTTCTATGAAGTCTCTTATTTTTTTTTCAACTGACATCTATAACAACCTCCAGATTGGTTATTGAGTTACTAGGTTATTGGGTTATTAAGTTATTAAGTCATTTAGACATACGGTCATTGGGTCATTGGGTCCTAAAACCATACAGTCTTTGAGTCTTTGCGTCGTTGAGTCATTGAACAACTGACCACTGACTACTAGGTAACTGATAACTGACGTTTTTTAACGTGCTCCGCGGCCAAGCAGAACGGTCTTGATCGTCTCCATAATGATTGTCAGGTCAAAGATAAGCGAGATATGCTTAATGTAATAAAAATCGTATTTCAGCTTCTCCAATGCATCTTCCTTGGAGGCGCCGTATGGATATTTTATCTGAGCCCAGCCAGTGATACCTGGCTTTAATGTGTGCCTCTGGTAGTAGTATGGAAGCTCTTTCCGCAACTGCTCGACGAAGTAGGGTCTTTCCGGCCGCGGTCCTACAAAACTCATTTCACCTTTTAGGACGTTAATCATCTGTGGAATCTCATCCAATCTCATTTTTCTGATCACTTTTCCCACTCGAGTTGCTCTGTCATCGCCAACGTCAGCCCATACGGGACCATTCTCCTCAGCATCTTGGTGCATGGATCGAAATTTCAAAAGCCCGAATAGTTTTCCGTCCTTCCCAACCCTTTCCTGTTTGTAGAGAACCGGGCCAGGTGAATCAAGTTTTATTGCGGCAGAAATCATGAGAATCACGGGCATGGTGACGACAATCCCAACGGTTGAGAGTACGACATCAAAGCCTCTTTTTATTCGTTTCAAAATGCTGGACCTCTTAAATCCGTCTGAAAATATCAGAGAACTCGGACGAAGATTCTCAACAGAGAGCTTTCCTGCGAGTTCTTCCGTGAACGTCATTCCGTCATCGACCCTGATCCCTTTGAGTCGGCACAGAAGCAATTGTTCCACAGGGAATTTGCCTCGCCTCTCGTCTAAGGCCACTATGATCCTGTCAACCTGCTCTTTCCTGCATAGAGCGGCGATTTCGCTATAGTCACCCAGGATCTCGAGTGTTGAACTTTTCTCCAATATTTTCTCTGTTCTCATTGACATACCCCACGATTTCAAAACCGTCATAACCATTTTCGGCGATTTCTTTCTTGATCTTCATGGCCAGTGACCCCGTCCCAATAATGAGAACTCTTTCCTTCATTGCTTTGGTCTTCGACCACGCAATGAAAGTGAGACGCCACAAAAAGGCAAAAACCACAGTCAAGACTAAACTACCCGCGAAACTTTTACGACCAATCTCAAGGAACGGGACTAGATAGTAGACAACGCCCAACACAACAGTAGAAGCTACAATAGCTTCCAAAAGAAGAACCAGCATTCTCTTCCTTTCCCGACAGGTGTTGAGCTCGTACAGATCAAAATAGTAGAACGCCAACTGAATCACACAAACAATCAGCATAATCTTTAATACGGGATAATCGGCTCCCGTAAGAGTTGTCTTTACTTTCCCAAACCCCACATAAATTGCGATGAGGCACGCTCCAAAAACCAGGAGGCTATCTATCAAAGCAAACAAGACGTTCAGCACACGAAAGCGATTCCCATTCAATCCAAACATATTATTTCCCGTAGTACCGGTGGTAGTACTTCGAATAATAGCCCAACGCCTTCAGTTCGACCTGGTTAAAAACAACTCCCACAATTTTCTGGCGGTCGATGATTTGAACTGCTCTTCGAATGGATTCTCGTGGAGTCTGGTCAGCTTTCACGACCAGGATCACGGCATCCGCCATTTTCGTGAGCATGGCTGGCTCGGAGGTGGAAAGAATCGGCGGTGAGTCGATGATGGTGTAGGTCTCCTCTCCAAATTCGCGCAACGACGCCAGAAGTTCCGTCATCCTCTTTGTTCCGATCAGCTCTGAAGACTTCCGCGAGGAAGGCCCAGCCGGAACGATCCAGAAATTCTCTTCGAAACGGATTAAGATCTCTGCCAGGGGAATTCTCTCCGAAAGATAGTTAGAAAGGCCCCTGGTTGCCTTGTGTTTCTTAAAGAGAACGGTCGGCCTTCTCAGGTCTGCATCGACGAGAATCGCCTTCTTTTGAATTTCCTGCGAAATGGATAAGGCCAAATTGAACGAAATCGTGCTTTTCCCCTCATTGGGGGTTGTGCTGGTGACCAAGATGATACGAGGAGGATTCGGTGACACATGAAACATCTGAGTCTTCAGTTTTCGAAATTGTTCGGCAGCAAAAGAATCGGGTGGAGCTATCAGGACAGTGGCTTCATCTTCGGGCGAAAGCTCATGTCGCTCAACTTTGATTTCGGGGTACCGTAGGATAGCCTGATCTATTCTGGC
>Ga0105106_10001508_pt1 | contig 16831 bp, 14 predicted proteins | sample PPLLaktember2015_5_FD_79109 | JGI IMG/M metagenome (GOLD analysis project Ga0105106, IMG submission 79109) | Freshwater sediment microbial communities from Prairie Pothole Lake near Jamestown, North Dakota, USA - PPLs Lake P8 Core (1) Depth... | ecosystem: Environmental > Aquatic > Freshwater >...
GAAGAGCGTGATATCACTGCATGGAACGGGAATGAGCTGCAGGCGGCTGCCCTTGACAAGCTCTATGAACTGACGGATAAAGTCACAAGATGTGAAGATAAACAAATAATGAAGGACTGGGAGTATCTTCAGGCAAGCGACCATTTTTACTATATGGCAACAAAATTCTTTTCTGATGGGGCTGTACACGCTTATTTCAATCCGTATGATACCCCATATGATGCATTTATGAATTATATGAATGTTTTGAGCGATTTTGAAATCAGGGTTAACCGGTTTATTCCGGATAAAGTTGAACATAATGAGATATCTAAACTCAATAATCTTATAAAAGAAAAAGAATCTATTATTGAGCAGCAAACTGTTGAACTTCAAAGTCTTAAGAAGAATTCCCGCAAGAAAAATTCAGGGAATGGAATCCTGATCGGCGAAAAGAAATCACTTAAAGGGAAAATATTGAAAGGGAAAAAATCATTGATTTCTGTAAAAGGCAGATCTTCGAAAGATACGAAAGCTTCAAAATAAGAAAGATCAAAATAAAGCGAATAAGAATTTCCGATTAATAATCTGAACCAATATATCTGATGATGAATGTTGAACTAGTTTTTGAGACCAGTTGGGAAGTCTGTAACAAGGTTGGAGGGATTCATACTGTTATTTCTACAAAAGCACTGAATGTTGTTAATGAGCTGGGAGATAATTATATTCTTCTTGGTCCTGATGTGTGGAGGGAAGAGGTTACAAATCCAGAATTTATACCTGATGACACCCTTTTTGCTGAATGGAAGATCATTGCATTAAATGAGGGACTCAGGGTTAAGACAGGAAGATGGAACATAGCCGGCAAGCCAATTGTTTTTTTGATAGATTTTACTTCTTATTTCGGCCAGCAGAATGAAATATTTGCCAATTTCTGGGAAACCTATAAGCTTGACAGTATTACAGGTCAGTGGGATTATGTTGAACCAGCACTTTTTGGTTATGCCGCCGGAAAGGTTATTGAAAGCTTCACCTCATTTTACCATGACCGTCATAATATAATTGCACATTTCCATGAATGGATGACCGGTACCGGGATCCTCTACATTGAAAAATCTGTACCATGGATCGCCACTTGTTTTACAACCCATGCAACCGTTCTGGGACGATGCATAGCCGGGAATTACAGGCCGCTGTACGGAAAGATGAAAGAATACAATCCGGTGCAGATTTCAAGGGAATTCAATGTTGTCGCCAAGCAATCGCTCGAGAAAACCTCAGCTTCAGTGGTCGATGTTTTTACAACGATAAGTGAAATCACTTCCACGGAATGTTCCTATTTTCTAGGGAGAGATGTTGATATATTGACACCTAACGGATTTGAAGATTCATTTGTTCCAACTGATGATGCCTTTGAGGGAAAAAGGATTTCAGCCCGTAATAAGCTTAAAAAAGTTGCTGAAGCTGTTCTGGGATATTCCCTTACCGATGATTGCACATTTATCGCACATAGCGGAAGATATGAATTCAGGAATAAGGGTACTGACATTTTTATTAATTCTCTCGGGGAGCTTAATAGAAATAATGCTCCTGGGAGGGAGTGTGTTGCTTTTATTCTCATGCCGGCTTATCATAAGGGACCCAGACAGGATATTATTGATATTCTGTATAATAACGGGGTTGCAGGCGGCGATGACAAGTATCTTACACATAGCCTGCACTATCCGTCGAGCGATCCTGTGCTTCAGGGCATAAGGAACAATAACCTCACAAATAATCAGGATCAGAAAGTTAAGATAATATTTACCCCATCATACCTGAATGGGAATGACGGGATATTTAATCTGTCATATTATGACCTGTTTATCGGATTTGATCTTTCGGTATTTCCTTCGTACTATGAACCATGGGGATATACTCCGCTTGAAAGCTTAATGTTCTCAATTCCTACAGTTACAACTTCACTTTCAGGATTCGGCCTCTGGGTCAGAAAATACTTCAGGGAGCCCGGGAACGGAATTGCCATAATTGAGAGAACAGATGATAATGAAAATAAGGTAATAACCGAAATCAGGGAATTCATTAATAAATTCATTGGCTTTACCAGCGATGAAGTCAGGGCAGCGAGAATAAAGGCCCATGAAATTTCACGGATAGCGATGTGGTACAATCTGGTTAAGCACTATTTTGAGGCCTGGGAGAATGCCCTTGACCACAGTAGCGGAAGGAGAGAGGAACCCAGGGAGTTGGCCCAGTTTGTTGAAGCTACCGGTTTACAGATCAGAAAACCTCACCAGATACCTGTCTGGAAAGATATTTATGTTCAGAGCGATGTGCCTGATAAGCTGTCAATATTGAAGGAACTTGCCAATAACCTGTGGTGGTCATGGAATACTGAAGCAGAAGCATTGTTCAGGAGAATGGATCCATCACTATGGGAAGAGGTCGTTCATAATCCCAGACTGCTTCTTGAAAAGATAGATTACAAAAGGCTGCTGGTTCTGGAGGATGATGAGGAGTTTGTAGCGGATCTTGAAAAGATTTACAGGATATTCAAAGAGTATTTAAGCAGACCTTATGAAAAAGATAAACCATCAGTTGCCTACTTCAGTATGGAGTTTGGTATCCACCCCTGTCTGAAGATCTATTCAGGCGGTCTTGGAATTCTTGCAGGTGATTATCTGAAAGAGGCGAGTGATTCCAATAAAAATATTACAGGAGTCGGGCTGCTTTACAGATTTGGATATTTCAAGCAAAAACTTGGTCCAAAAGGAGAACAGCTTACAATTTATGAAGCTGAGGAATTCTCACGTATTCCAATAAGCCCTGTAAAGATTTCCGGAGGGACACAGCTTGTAATAAGCCTTGTCTGGCCCGGGAGAAATGTTAGCGTCAGGGTGTGGGAGGCAAAAATCGGGAAAGTCTCACTCTATTTACTCGATACTGATTTTGAAGATAATACTCCTGAAGACCGGTCAATAACCCACTATCTTTATGGAGGTGATCATGAAAACAGACTCAAACAGGAACTGATCCTCGGGATTGGTGGAATAAGGGCACTGACAGCGATCGGATTGAAGCCTGATCTTTTTCACAGCAATGAAGGACATTCTGCATTTATCAGCCTTGAACGTACAAGACATCTCATTGAGGATAATCATCTTACATTTAGTCAGGCTATTGAAGCAATAAGGTCCTCAACCCTTTTCACAACTCATACTCCTGTACCTGCAGGGCATGATGCTTTTGAGGAAGATATCCTGAGAAAATACATTTCACATTATCATGCACGCCTCAATATTTCGTGGGACGAATTAATGGCATTGGGCCGCTGTGAAGGAGAAGCAGACAGGAAATTCAATATGAGTTATCTTGCTACTCACATGTCTCAGGAATTAAACGGCGTTAGCAAGCTTCACGGAAAGGTGACACAGGGATTATTTAACAAGCTCTGGCCCGGATACCTGAAGGAAGAACTTTACATTGGTTACGTCACTAACGGTGTTCACTATCCGACATGGCTTGCTCCGGAATGGAAGGAGGTATATAAACAGCTGACAGGCAGTGAAAACTTTGATCAGACTGACAGAAGCCAGTGGGAGAAGGTGTACAACCTGGAAGATAAGAAAATCTATGAAATTAAAACCAGACTAAAGAAGAATCTCTTTATAAATATAAGGAAGAGGCTTCAGTCGGATATGATGGAAAAGCATGTAAGCCCGCGTACATTGCTGAACATAAGCACCCATCTCAACGACAAGGCCCTTACGATCGGTTTTGCAAGGAGGTTCGCAACCTATAAAAGGGCATCACTGTTATTCAGGGACCTTGACAGACTTTCAAAAATTGTCAATGATCCGGACCGGCCTGTTCAGTTTATTTTTGCCGGGAAAGCCCATCCTCATGACGGAGGGGGGCAGGACCTTATCAAAAGGGTTTTCGAAGTATCCCAGTTGCCGCAGTTTGCAGGTAAAGTTAATTTCCTGGAGAACTATGATGCAGAGCTCGCGAAAAATCTTGTAAGAGGAGTTGATATCTGGCTTAATACACCTACAAGGCCGCTTGAAGCCTCAGGTACAAGCGGGGAAAAAGCAGTTATGAACGGAACACTGCATTTCAGCGTTCTCGACGGCTGGTGGGTAGAGGGCTATCATGCCTATGCAGGCTGGGCTCTTCCGATGAAGAAAACATTTAACGTTCAGGATCTTCAGGATGATGTGGATGCTGAAACTATCTATAACATGCTTGAATTTGAAATTGTTCCTGCATATTATTCATTTAACGATCAGGGTATACCGGTTGAATGGATAAGTCACATAAAGAATACGATGGTCAAAATAGCTCCTGAATTTACAATGAGAAGGATGCTTGATGACTATTTTGAAAAGTATTATATGAAGTTATGGGCAAGGAACCAGTATCTCACGGCAAACGATTTTGAGAAAGCAAAAGAGATGGCTTCATGGAAGTATAAAATGAGGGAGGAGTGGGATAATATTGAAGTACTGAATTTTAAATTCGAAAAGCCCGATGAAAATATTTATCATTCAGGCCATGATTACAGGGCAGAGATAGCGCTTGATATCAAAAAGATTCCAAAAGAATATGTTGGAGTTGAGTTTGTGTTCACTCACCTGAATAAGAATGGAGAATATGAATTTGTTAATAGCCAGGAATTTAAGCTTATCAACAGCAAGAGCGGCAAATGTTTGTTTAGAGCTAACCTTGTACCTGAAAAAGCCGGAACATTTTTCTATGGGATCAGGATTTATCCAAAACACAAAGACCTTCCACACAAACAGGATTTTTACCTTCTGAGGTGGATTGATTAAATATCCGTCGCCTTTTTTACCTGTTCCCTTTTCAGGACCAGGGCGCTGCGCGACGGAAGATAAAGGAAAAGATAGAAAGGCTGGTCAAGTGCCGGCCTTTCTCCTTTTCGGGTAGATGTATAAAAGGCAGTTCTGTTCACCCTGTCGAAACCGCCAAAGGCAGGATCATCAGAATCAAGAACAATCCTGAACTTGCCTTTGACAGGAATCCCGTAATCGGTGAATGAATTTACCGGATGAAAATTGAAAACAATCAGTAGATCACCTCTGGTGTAAGCTATTACCTTGTCATAATTATTCTCATAGATCCTGAATACACCTGGTTCATCAAGGAACCTGTATTCCTTATGGAGTTTCACCATGGCATTATCGAACTTTAGCAGAAATGAATACTTAAGGTCTTCATTATAAGCCAGATGCCACTGGCGGCGTGCATACTTGAAGCTCCAGTTATTCCCTTCACGCGGGAAATCGATCCATTCGGGATGTCCGAACTCATTTCCCATGAAATTCAGGTATCCGCCCCCGGAAGTGCTGAAGGTGATCAGTCTTATCATTTTGTGAAGGGCAATGCCGCGATCCATTGTAAAACTGTGATATGACTTTTTCATTCCTGTATACATTTCTGCATCCAGCATCCGAAATATCAAAGTTTTATCACCAACAAGAGCCTGGTCGTGCGATTCGCAGTATGAAATTATTTTTTCTTCCGGCCTGTGCTGGGTGAGCTCATGAATAAGGTGCTCCATATTCCAGTTTTCATCAGGGGTGTCTTTTACAAGCTTTATCCATAAATCGGGAACTCCCATCGACAGCCTGTAATCAAAGCCAAATCCTTTCCTTTCTGTCCCGGCCGCAAGTCCTGGCATTCCGCTCATATCCTCGGCAATGGTCAGTGCTCCGGGTTTGAAATCGTGGATCATTTTATTTGCCAGGTAGAGATAAATCAGAGCATCTGTATCCTGTCCTCCGTCGAAATAATCATCATAGGTACTGAAGCTCTTCTCAAGCCCGTGATTATAATAAATCATGCTTGTGACTCCGTCGAACCTGAATCCGTCGAATTTATACTCCTCGAGCCAGTACCTGCAGTTCGACAGAAGGAAATGAAGAACATTATCTTTCCCGTAATCAAAGCATAATGAATCCCATGCGACATGATTTCTTCTGTCGTTTGTATGAAAGTACTGGCCGGGTGTTCCGTCGAACAGTCCCAACCCTTCATTAACGTTTTTTACCGAATGGGAGTGAACAAGGTCCATTATCACCCTTATTCCCGAGGCATGGGCTTTATCGATCAGTTCTTTAAGATCTTCAGGCGTTCCGAATCTGGAGGATGCTGCAAAAAAGCTTGAGACATGATAACCGAACGATCCGTAAAACGGATGCTCCTGTATTGCCATCAGCTGAATTGTGTTATAACCCGATTTTATTACAGCAGGCAGGACATTCGCGGTAAATTCACGGTAGGTCCCAAGCTTTTCATCAGGAGTGGCCATCCCGATATGTGCCTCATAAATGACAGGGGCTGTAACAGGGGCCTTGAAATCTTTTATTTCCCATTTATATGGTTTATCAGGATTCCATATCTGGGCTGAGAATATCTTTGTATTTTCATCCTGAACAAGGCGTGTTGCATATGACGGGATCCTTTCGCCCTTTCCTCCATTCCAATGCATGGAAAGCTTGAACAGATCGCCGTGATTCAATGATTCAGGAGGCAATTTTATTTCCCAGTCGCCATATGAATTGATCCTTTCCAGCCTGTAAGAGGACTTTTCTTTCCAGTTACTGAACATACCGGTAAGGTAAATATCATCGGCATTGGGAGCCCATTCCCTGAATATCCAACCATCGTGATTGCGATGGAGGCCATAATAAAAATGGCCCATCGCAAATTCAATTAGTTTGCCGTCACCGGCAAGCTGCAGCTCCTTAGCTATGCACTTACTTATCCGGCTCTCGATAATGCCCTTGAATGGGTCGAGCCATGGATCAGATGAATAGAATTTAGCAGGGGTCATAATAATTTATTGAATCAGATACTTTCTATAAAATTACGAAAACTAAATCACTTAATAATTACATTTTCACAGGCTTTACTAAATTTACAGCCGTAAAACTGGAAAGAATGTTTATTCATGAGGAATATGATGACCTTAATCTGGTTCACCCTGTTGTCACTATCGGAGTATTTGATGGTGTGCATCTTGGTCACAGGCATCTTCTCGACCATGTTGTTTCAAGAGCAGGGCAGACGGGTGGAGAATCAGTGGTCATAACCTTTGATCCTCATCCCAGGCTGGTTTTGTCAGAGAAAACCAAAGGTATCTCTTTCCTTTCAACTCTTGAAGAAAAGAAAAAGCTCCTTGCTGAACTTAAAATTGATCATATGGTAATCATAAAGTTCAGCAAAGATTTCAGTAAAATGGAAGCCTCTGATTTCATTCGGGAAATTCTGGTAAGCAGGATCGGGGTAAATCATCTCATTGTTGGCTATGACAACCATATCGGTAAGAACAAAGCAGGTGATATGAAGAAGATCATGGAGTGTGCTGAATTATTTGATTTTTCAGTGGAACAGTCGGACAAAGTATTTGAAGGTGATGGAGTTATTAGTTCGACAACCATCAGGGATGCGCTTCTAAAAGGTAATCTTGAGGATGCCAACAGATGGCTGGGATATAATTATACTTTAACAGGGATTGTGGTTCATGGCAGGAAGCTTGGACGTCTGTTAGGATTTCCGACTGCAAACATAAAACCGGCTGACAATTATAAACTGATACCAGCCGACGGGGTTTATGCTGTTGAAGTTCTGACTGGCAACGGTCAGTTACAGGGAGTTCTTAGTATCGGATTCAATCCGACTGTAAATAAAATTAAGGGCAGCAGGTCAATTGAAGTTCACATTTTTGATTTTGACGGTGATCTTTACAGACAAACTATTACCGTAATCTTCAGGTTCAGGCTCAGGGATGAGAAGAGATTTGATAATACAGAACAGCTTGCAAATCAAATGATACTTGATAAACAGGAAGCAGTGAGATTGCTTTCCTGAACAATGTCAATGAATTAATTGTTAACTTTGCATTCCTAAAATCAATTAAAAAATAGACTGATGAACGTGACAACCGATAAAAAATTTTACGCTGTAAAAGATATTTCTCTGGCATCTTTCGGAAGGAAAGAGATTGAGATTGCCGAAAAAGAGATGCCAGGGCTTCTGGCAATAAGGAAGAAATACTCAGCAGAAAAGCCTCTTAAAGGTGCAAGGATAACAGGATCGCTTCACATGACAATCCAGACTGCTGTTCTGATTGAAACTCTTGCTGAGCTGGGAGCGGATGTCCGTTGGGCAAGCTGCAATATTTTTTCCACTCAGGATCATGCAGCTGCAGCAATTGCAGTAAAGGGAATTCCGGTGTTTGCATGGAAGGGTGAATCGCTTGAGGAATACTGGTGGTGCACTGCACAGGCTCTATCATTCCCTGATGGAGAAGGGCCAAACCTTATTGTTGATGATGGAGGGGATGCTTCATTGCTTGTACACCTTGGTTACAAAGCTGAAAATGATCCTGCAATTCTGGATAAGAAACCTTCAAGCACGGAAGAAGCAATAATATTTAAGACTTTAAAAGAACTGCTTATACAGGAGCCCGGTAAATGGCACAGGACGGTGAGCGAGCTTACAGGAATTTCCGAAGAGACCACAACAGGAGTGCACAGGCTCTATCAGATGATGGAGAACGGAGAACTTCTTGTTCCTGCAATTAATGTAAATGACTCTGTAACGAAATCAAAATTTGATAATCTGTACGGTTGCCGCGAATCGCTGGCAGACGGATTGAAGAGAGCAACCGATGTGATGATAGCAGGAAAGGTAGTTGTTGTATGCGGATATGGAGATGTTGGAAAAGGTTGCGCAAAATCAATGAGAGCATATGGCGCAAGGGTTATCGTCACCGAAATTGATCCCATCTGCGCTTTGCAGGCATCAATGGAAGGCTTTGAAGTGAAAACTGTTGAAGATACTCTTGACGAGGGCAATATTTATGTTACTGCAACAGGGAACATGGATATACTAAAGATCGATCATATGATGAAAATGAAGGATCAGGCAATTGTATGCAACATCGGCCACTTTGATAATGAGATTCAGGTCGACGGGCTTAACAACCTTAAGGGGATTCAGAAGATCAATATAAAACCGCAGGTTGATAAATATGTCTTTCCCGACGGACACGCCATCTTCCTTCTTGCCGAAGGACGTCTTGTCAATCTTGGATGTGCAACCGGCCACCCTTCGTTTGTTATGAGCAACTCATTCAGCAATCAGACATTAGCACAGATTGATCTTTGGAAGAATAAATATAAGATCGGAGTTTACAGACTTCCTAAATATCTAGATGAGGAGGTAGCAAGGCTGCACCTTGATCAGCTGGGCGTTAAGCTGACGAAACTTACAAAAGAGCAGGCTGATTATATTGGGGTAGACCAGAGCGGACCGTTTAAACCGGATCATTACAGATATTAATGCCTCATCCCCCGGCCCCTTATCGGTTATTCATTCCAAACTCTTATATACCTGTCGCTATCAAAGCTGGTTTTATAGTTTTTCAGCTGATATTTTCCGACACCTGATATGGGAGTGCCATAGGCTGAGAGAGCATACTGAGTGCCGCAAACAGGGCATAAGGCAACAGCAAAATCGATTTTTACCTTGATGCTTAGATCATTAACCGCATAATCGTGCGGACATGTACGGTCAAAAGCAAAGTATTCACCGGGACCACTGTAAATGATTATTCCGTTATTGTCATATCCTGCTGATCTGTAACCCCAGTTATGCGTTGAAGCATCAATGGTATCGGAATTGCCTATTGCGGAGAGATTAACAAATTCCGGATCAAGCAGGTCGATGGTGAAATCGACAAAAACATCCGGAATTATATCATTATCACTACTTTTACAGGAACTAAGTACCAGTAAATATATTACGGCTATAAAAAAAAGTCCTGTTTTTAAATATTCCATCATGCCATTCTGCGTTATTATTTAACGGAACAAAAATAGTATTACAGTTTATAAATCAACAACTTTGCACATTTAATTTATTAAACAAAGCATGAAGAACCATCAGATAAAAAAGCTGATTCTGGTTTTACTGATAATATCATTATCTTTTTCTGTGTGCGAAGCTCAAAAATCGAAAGGGAAACTAAATAATCCCGAAAGGGCATTGTTTGGAAAGTCATTGAATAACAAGACTGTAAAATACAAAGAATCCCCCAGTGTCTTAAGGGCAAAAAAGAAACAGGCAGCAAACGAGAAAAAATATAAAAAAGCATATGAGGCTTATATTAAGGAACAGCAGAAACGAGCACTGAAAATTCAGTCGCCGGAAGTGCAAGCCCGCATGATTAATAACAGGAAAGAAGCTGATTTAAAATATAAAGAAAAGAAAAAACGGAACAAGCAAGCGGCAAGGAAGACCGGTAAAAAATACAAATGACAGGAATTTGAGTGATAAACAATTGTACTATACACATTTTCAGCTATTTTATTTGGTAATTATTTAAAGATTTTATATATTTGTTACTGAAGAGTTCCGGGATTCCCGGGATTCTTCTTATTTTTTAACTGTAAGAGAAGAAAATGTCAGATATCATTTACATAACAGAAGATGGACTGAAGAAGCTGAAAGAAGAACTAGATCAGCTGAGATTGGTTGAGAGGCCGATGATATCCAAAATGATAGCAGAGGCAAGGGACAAAGGGGATCTTTCTGAAAATGCTGAGTATGCTGCCGCTAAGGAAGCACAGGGAATGCTTGAGATGAAGATTTCAAAGATGGAAAATATTATTACCCGTTCCAGGATAATCGATGAGTCAAAGATCGACACTTCTACCGTCAGGATTCTCAATAAGGTAAAAATCAAGAACAAGACAAACAACAGTGTGATGGAATATCAGATTGTTCCTGAAAGTGAGGCGAACTTTAAGCTTGGAAAAATCGCAATCAGTTCCCCCATTGCCATGGGTCTTATTGGCAAAAAAGTAGGGGATTCAGTTCAGATAAAAGTTCCTTCCGGTATTATCCCGTTTGAGATCCTTTCAATTTCCACACAATAAAAACCAGGTAAAATGGCAACAATTTTTACTAAGATAATCAAGGGGGAGATCCCATGCTATAAGATCGCCGAGGATGAAAGGTATTTAGCTTTTCTCGACATAAATCCCCTTATGGCTGGTCACACCCTGGTGGTTCCCAAAACTGAAACAGACTATCTTTTCGACCTCAGTGACAATGACCTTTCAGGAATGATTCTGTTCTCCAAAAAGGTTGCCCTGGGTATTGAAAAGGCAATCCCATGTGCCCGTATTGGTATAGCTGTTATTGGCCTTGAAGTTGCTCATGCTCACATTCATCTGATTCCCATTAATACCATGGCAGACCTGAATTTTAAAAATCCCAAACTTAAATTCACTCCTGAAGAGTATGCTAAAATCGCAAAGAGGATAAGTGAAAAGGTGAAATTATAATTCAGGCTCAGATCTTACAGGACTTTTCATTCCATTTTATATCTTTATAAGAATAATTCAGCTCGCTGCATGAGTTACTTTTATGATTTGTGGGACGATTTTATAAGTCTTCTTTTTCCCCGTCTTTGTTATGGCTGCGGCAACCATCTGATGAGGAATGAAAAGCTTATCTGCACGGAATGCTATATCCTGATCCCAAGAACCAATTATCACCTGAAACCTGATAATCCTGTCTCACAGCTGTTCTGGGGCAGGTGCATGATTGAACAAGCTGCCGCCTTTTCATTTTATACCAGGGACAGCAGGATAAGGAAACTTATCCATCAGCTTAAGTATAAAGGTATCAGGGAAGTTGGTTCCGAACTTGGGCGGATTTATGCAAGGACGCTTAAATCTTCCGGGTTCCTGAATGATATCGATCTGATAATACCGGTACCCCTTCATCCTTCAAAAAAAAGGCAACGGGGTTTTAATCAGAGTGACCTGATCTCACTGGGTATATCCGAAGTTTCAGGTATACCAATGGAATCGGAGCTACTGGTACGGAAAACTGTTACAAAGACCCAGACCCGCAAAACAAGATACGACCGATGGACCAATGTTGAGGATATTTTCAGGGTAACAGATCAAGACAGGATCATGAACATGCATATCCTCCTGGTTGATGATGTGATTACCACCGGGTCGACCCTGGAAGCATGTGCCAGTGAATTGTTAAAAGTTGAAAATGTGAAGGTCAGCGTTGCAGCACTGGCCTATTCTGTGATCTGAAGCTCTATTGCTTTTTAACCCTTTTAGGATTTTTATTAATGAAGTCCTTCCAGCTGTTAAAGCTTTTACCCGATGCAGGGGCATTTGTCTGGTAAAAATGACACAGTGCTGCTGCCAGTCCGTCGGTGGCATCAAGCTTTACTTCAATTTTGCTGAATTTAAGTATCTGCATAAGCATTGCAGCTACCTGTTCTTTAGAAGCTGATCCTCTTCCGGTTATTGACATTTTTATTTTTCTCGGTGCGTATTCGAATATTGGAACGGAACGGCTCAGAGCTGCTGCTATTGCGGCGCCCTGTGCCCTGCCCAGTTTTAACATCGATTGAACATTCTTTCCGTAGAAAGGGGCTTCAATGGCAAGTTCATCAGGATGATATTCCTCGATTATTCCGACTGTCCTGTCGAAGATATGCTTGAGCTTGAGATAATGATCATCAAATTTTGAAAGATCGATGGAGCCGATTGTTATCAGTTCGGGATCGGGACCTACTGTTTTAATTAATCCGTATCCGGTAATACTTGTGCCGGGGTCAATACCGAGAATTACCCTCTCCTTCTTATTCTTTTTCAAGCTTTTTTACGATAGACGATTCATTATCAAGTAAAAACCCGTTGTTCATCCATGCAGGTTTTTCAGAATATTGCGGATGACGATAAAATACAGAGGCTCTTTTTGAAGAAAATGATCCTTTTTCGAGGTAATTAATTGCCTCTTTGAGACAAAGCTCATTCCTGTCATCAAAGTCATGCGTAATATCGTCCGGGACTGATTTATCCGGGGGTATACCTTTAAAATAGTCTCCTTCATTATTTTTATTTACCACCTTAAAAGTTATGGGCCAATAAAAATATTTTTTCGCTACCGGCCATCCGTTCATGCCGACAGGCTTCCCGCTTGTTGTATCTCCAATGCTGATCACATTCATATAAGGTTTGAGGCCATTCATTACTGCTTCACTTGCTGATGCTGTAAGCCTCGAGGAAATCACAACCACCCTGGTCAATGAAAGGCTGTTCTGTGAGTTTTCAAACTTGAAAGAGTAATTTTGGTTCTGATTCTTGCTATTGTACTGAAGAGTCGTGAAAACGGAACCGGTACTGGCCTGGGTTTTCCCTGCAATTTCACTTGCAAGGGTACCGGCAACAGAGAGATACCCTCCGGAGTTATATCTCAGATCAAGAATAAGATCTTTGATGTTACTTGCTTCGAAGAAATCAAAAGCTATAGCGAGTTCTTTTGGCGATGGTTCAATAAATGATTCAAAAACCAGGTGCCCCGTTATCCCTGATGCGAGCTTAAGGGTATCATAGTGAATGACCGAATTAGTTATAAATGAGCTTTTTGTTGATGATATTTCAACTTCAGTAAGATCAGGTTTCACAAAAACAAATTTGTTTGTAACTCCTGCTGTGCCGGGCCCCATAGCATTATTATATGCATTGGCATCACCATCAATAATTGTTTGCGCGATATTGATCCCGTTAACGCTTTTTACAATCCAGCCGCGACGGACCCCCTGTGCATAAAGCGGTGATTTTGAATAGATCATGGCAATCCTTGCCTTTAAATCATCATCAACTCCAATCCTGATTCCATGTCCTACAAATTCACCCTGCATTTCAGCCGTGAATTCATCATAATCAGCTACAAAGCTCCATTTATCAAGAGTTTTGTATCTCATGGCCTCAAGAATTTCATACGGATCTTTGTAATCCTCTTTTTTTACCACAGGCATTACATCATTCCAGAAGTACCACTGCCGCATTACATAGTACAGAGAATCCCGTGCCATGGCATCGGTGACTCCTGTTACAAGAGGTGGTTCATCTTCATCCTTTTTACATGATGATATCAGGGCAGAAATCAATATTGTCAGTAATATCAGTTTTTTCATACGTAAAATGATCTTTATACAAATTTATCCGGGACGCAAAAATAATAATTTAAGTATTTTTTACTTTTTTGTTCTGGATGAAAATTCCCGAAATGATCAGCAATAATCCTGCCAGAGTTGTATAATAGACAGGTTCATGAATAATAAAATGAACAAAAATTAGCGAGAGAAAGGGGGCAATATATACCAGATTGCTCACTTTATCAGTGGTTTGCGACAGCTGAAGAGCTTTAAGCCAGAAAAAGAAAGTGATTCCCATTTCAAACAGGCCAATATAAACTGATGAGACAATTCCCTTGAAACTTATATAGTCAGGCCACTTACCTGTAATAATTACAGCGGCAATCAGATAAATGGAGCCAAACAAAAAATTCATAAATAGTTTTACTGCTTCGTCCCTTTTATCTTTCACATTCAGAATAAAGTAAAAAGCCCAGAATACCGAGCTTCCTGTTGCAAGAAAAACACCTAACAGGTCAGCATGCCCGGGGTTAAAAAGATTTCCCTGTGACGAAATAATATATACTCCGATAAATGAAATGAAGAGAGCCACAAAACTCTTTTTCCCTATTCTCTGTTTTAAAATGGGCACAGATAAGAACACAAGTATTATCGGCCATATCATGTTAAGCGGCTGTGCTACCTGTGCAGGGAGAAGCTGGTACGCTTTCAGGAGGATTATATAGTAGAGGAACGGATTTATAAGGCCAAGCAAAGCCGAACTGATAAGATCACCGGGCGAGCTCTTTCTTAAATAACCTTCCTTCCTTTCAGATAGAATAATAAGAAAAAGTGCAAGGGTTGAAGTAACGGAGGCAATTGTAAGCACCGGGAGAATAGCGAGCTCTCCCAGGCTTATCTTGAAAGCTGTCGGTATTGTGGACCAGAAAAATATTGCAAGTCCGGCATAGATATATGACTGACGGGTCTTATTCATTCTTTACCACAAAGTCACACCAAGGATCATACTAAGGTTCACAAAGGATTTTTAAAGAGTCAATTAGCAAATTAGCTTATTATATCAAAACCTGTATAAGGAACAAGAACAGCCGGTATTTTAATTCCCTTCTCCGTCTGGTTGTTTTCAAGTATTGCAGCAACAATCCTTGGCAATGCGAGGGCACTTCCGTTAAGTGTATGCACGAGCCGTGTTTGCTTATCGCCCTTCTCTTTAAACCTGCATTTCAAGCGGTTAGCCTGGAACGACTCAAAATTAGAAACCGAACTTACTTCAAGCCATCTTTTCTGGGCAGCCGACCACACCTCGAAATCGTATGTTAAAGCTGAAGTAAACGACATATCACCTCCGCAAAGCCTCATTATACGATAAGGAAGGTCAAGGCCGGACACCAGGTTTTCGACGTGATTAACCATTTGGTCGAGCGATTCATATGAACGATCGGGATGTGCAATCTGCACAATTTCAACCTTATCAAACTGATGAAGCCTGTTAAGACCCCTTACATGTGCTCCCCACGATCCCGCTTCCCTTCTGAAACATGGAGTATAGGCAACATTTTTAACCGGAAGCTGATCGGCGTTCAGAATTACATCCCTGTAAATATTTGTCACCGGTACTTCTGCAGTTGGAATGAGATAGAAGCTGTCGAGGCCCACATTGTACATCTGGCCCTCTTTATCTGGCAGCTGGCCTGTTCCAAATCCTGAATCCTCATTTACCATGATCGGAGGCATCATTTCAGTATAACCGGCTTTAACTCCTTCATCAAGGAAGAAACTTATAAGGGCTCTTTCGAGTTTTGCACCTTTACCTTTATAAACCGGAAATCCTGCACCTGTCAGCTTTATACCAAGTTCAAAATCAATAATATCATATTTCTTAATAAGCTCCCAGTGAGGCAGCGATGAATCGGGTAGCAAAGGAATCGATCCGCCTTCCTTTACTTTTACATTATTATCTGCACCAAAACCCTTTGCAACTGATTCATGAGGCAGATTCGGCAAGCGGATAATTTCATTCCTTAATTCGTTTTCCAGGGGTAAAAGCTTATCAGTAAGTACCTTAATCTCTTCCTTAAGTGAATATGTTTTTTCGCGCTCAGCATCTGCTTCAGGCTTACGGCCCTCTTTCATCAGGGTGCCGATTTCTTTCGAGATACGGTTCATTTCTGCCTGCATCGAATCGCTCTTCAATTGAATCTCACGACGCGACGAATCGAGCGAAATGATTTTATCAAGTATATCTTCAGCTTCAAAATTCTTTATTTTAAGCCTTTCGATTATAAATTCTTTCTTTTCCCGGATCAGGTTTATTGTAAGCATCTTCAGTAACTATTAATAAAAAAGCAGGCCTTAAAGCCCGCTGCAAAAATATGAAAACTCCCGGTAATGCTTTCCTCTTTGAGAAAGAATTTCGGGAGTTACTGTTCTGTACGAATGCGATTATTCAGTAACCGGTTTTACCGATACGAAAACCTTATTGTCTTTTTTTCTTCTGAATTCCACTTCTCCGTCGGTAAGTGCAAACAGGGTATGGTCTTTTCCAACGCCTACATTAAGACCCGGATTATGCTTTGTTCCCCTCTGACGGACAATTATATTGCCTGCTTTAGCTGCCTGGCCGCCGAAGAGTTTCACGCCCAGCCGTTTACTTTCAGAATCGCGGCCATTTCGTGTACTTCCTGCTCCTTTCTTGTGTGCCATAGTCTTATATTTTAGTCTTTTATATTATTTTATTCCTTTTTCTTCGAAGCTTTCTTTGCTGCCGGTTTTTTTTCAGCCTCTTTCTTAATTACAGGCTTTTTTTCTTTAGCAGCACCCTTTTCTTTTTCAGCAACCTGCTTTTTA
>Ga0105106_10001510_pt1 | contig 16824 bp, 11 predicted proteins | sample PPLLaktember2015_5_FD_79109 | JGI IMG/M metagenome (GOLD analysis project Ga0105106, IMG submission 79109) | Freshwater sediment microbial communities from Prairie Pothole Lake near Jamestown, North Dakota, USA - PPLs Lake P8 Core (1) Depth... | ecosystem: Environmental > Aquatic > Freshwater >...
AATCATTCCGCCGAAGTCGTTTCCGCGCGCGGACGATACCGTCTACCGGGCGTTGAAGCGACTCTACAACCTGGGCATCTACCCCGAGTGGTGGAAGCTCGAACCGATGCGCGCCGCACAATGGCAGGCGATCGACGCGCTCGTCGCCGAGCGCGATCCGTTCTGCCGCGGCGTCGTGGTGCTCGGACTGAATGCGCCGCTGGCCGATCTCGCGACGAGCTTCCGCGAGGCGCGCGCGAGCACGACTTGCCGCGGGTTCGCGGTTGGCCGCACGATTTTCCTGGAACCGGCGCGGCAGTGGCTCGCCGGTGCGATCGACGATCGCGCACTCGTCGCGGGCGTGCGCGCGCATTACGAGACCCTGATCCACGCCTGGCGCGACGCGCGCGGGGGAGGCGCATGACGATGGACCCGACGAACAGGACCGTGCGCCTCACGATGGCGCAGGCGCTGGTCCGCTATCTGGCGGCACTGCGCGCGGACACCGGGGAAGGCGTCGAGTCTCTCTTCGCCGGCGTGTTCGCGATCTTCGGCCACGGCAACGTCGCCGGACTCGGTGAAGCGCTGTACGCTCACCGCGCCGCGCTGCCGACCTTCCGTGCGCACAACGAGCAGGCGATGGCCCATGCGGCCATCGCCTACGCCAAGGCGCGGATGCGGCGGCGGATGATGGCGTGCACGACATCGATCGGACCCGGCGCGACGAATCTCGTGACCGCGGCGGCGCTCGCCCACGTGAACCGGCTGCCGGTGCTGCTGCTGCCCGGCGACGTGTTCGCCTCGCGCGCCCCCGATCCGGTGCTGCAGCAGATCGAGGACTTTCACGACGGCGGCGTGTCGGCCAACGACTGCTTCAAGCCCGTCTCGCGCTACTTCGACCGCATCGTCCGTCCGGAGCAGCTCCTGACCGCGCTGCCGCGCGCGGTCCACGTGCTGACCGATCCCGCGCTGTGCGGTCCGGTGACCCTCGCGCTGCCGCAGGACGTGCAGGCGATGGCGTACGACTATCCCGAGGAATTTTTCGCACCGCCCGTGATCGCATTCCGCGCGCCGCCGCCGGGCGCCGCGGAGCTCGCCGCCGCGGCGGCGCTGCTGTGCGGCGCCAGGCGGCCGCTGCTGGTCGCCGGCGGCGGTGTGCTCTACGGTCAGGCGACGGAGGCGTTGCGCGCGTTCGCCGAGAGCCACGGCGTACCGGTCACCGAGACGCAGGCCGGCAAGGGGGCACTCGCGTGGGACCACCCGCTGCAACTGGGCGCGATCGGCGTCACGGGCTCGCCGGCGGCGAACGCGCTCGCGACGGACGCCGACGTGGTGCTCGCGGTCGGCACGCGGCTGTCCGATTTCACCACCGGTTCGCATTCGATGTTCGGCGGCGCAAAGCTCCTGTCGATCAACGTCAACGGCTATGACGCGCTGAAGTGGCGCGGGGCGGCGATGGTCGCCGACGCAAGGCTCGGACTCGAAGCGTTGTCGCACGCCCTCGCCGGGTCGATGGCCGAGGCGGCATGGCAGGCGAAAGCGAGGGACGCAGCGAGCGCATGGCGCGCCGACGTCGATCGCATCACGTCGCGACGCGACGTCGAGCTGCCCTACGACGGCGACGTCATCGGCGCCGTCCAGCGTTCCGCGTCGGACTCGGCCACGCGCGACATCGTCGTCTGCGCGGCCGGCACGCTGCCCGCCGAGCTGCACAAGCTCTGGCGGACCGCCACGCCCGGCGGCTACCACATGGAATACGGCTACTCGTGCATGGGCTACGAGATCGCCGGCGGCATCGGCGTGAAGTTGGCGAAGCCCGACCGCGAGGTCGTCGTCATCGTCGGCGACGGCAGTTACCTGATGCTCAACTCCGAGATCGCGACGTCGGTGATGCTGGGTGCCAAGCTCGTCGTCGTCGTGCAGGACAACCGCGGCTACGGCTGCATCAACCGACTGCAGCAGGCGTGCGGCGGCGCACCGTTCAACAACCTGTTCGCCGACTGCGTTCAGGGTCCGCAGGGGGCGCCGGCGATCGACTTCGCGGCGCACGCCGCCGCGCTCGGTGCGCGCGCCGAGAACGTGAAGACCATTCCCGAGCTCGAGGCCGCGCTCGCGCGGGCGCGTGCGTCCGATCGCACGTACGTGATCGCGATTCCCACCGACCCGTCCCGGACCACCGACAACGGCGGGTGGTGGTGGGAGGTCGCGGTGCCCGAGGTATCGGAGCGCGAGGCCGTGCGTGCGGCCCGCCGGGACTACGAGGACGCCAGGCGGCGGCAGGCTCCATGAGCAACGCGTTCGCGGTGAAGATCGGCATCAACCCGATCTCGTGGAGCAACGACGACCTCCCGTCGCTGGGCGGCGAGACGCCGCTGGAGACAGCGCTGTCCGAGGGCAGCCGGATCGGCTATCGCGGCTTCGAGCTCGGCAACAAGTTTCCGCGCGAGCCCGAGGCGCTGCGCGCGGTGCTGCGCAGACACGGTCTCGAATGCGTGTCGGGGTGGTACTCGGGGCGGCTTGCGCACGGCTCGGTCGCGAACGAGATCGGCGCCGTCGGACCTCACCTCGATCTGCTCGCGCGCAATGGTGCGACGGTGATGGTCTACGGCGAGGTCGCCGGCAGCGTCCAGGGTTCGCCGGTGCCGCTGTACAAGCGGCCGCGTTTCTTCAGCGCGTCGCAGTGGCGCGAGTACGGCGACAAGCTGACCGCGTTCGCGAGGTACACGCTGGACAAGGGCGTGCGCCTGGGCTATCACCACCACATGGGCGCGTACGTCCAGGCGCCGGACGACGTCGACCACCTGATGGCGGTGACAGGGGAAGAAGTGGGCCTGCTGTTCGACACCGGGCACGTGGCCTTCGGCGGCGGCGACGCCGTCGCGATGCTGAACAAGCACGTGGGTCGCGTCTGTCACGTCCACTGCAAGGACGTGCGCCCGCACGTGCTGAAGCTCGCGCGCAACCGGAACTGGAGCTTTCTCGAGGCGGTGATCAACGGAGCGTTCACCGTGCCCGGCGACGGAGCGATCGACTTTGCCGGCGTGGTGAAGGTCCTCCGCGATCACGGCTATCAAGGCTGGCTGGTCGTCGAGGCGGAGCAGGACCCGGTGGTGGCGCCCGCGTACACGTTTGCCGAGATGGGGTACCGGCATCTCGCCGGGCTCGTTTCCCCAGTGGCGCGATCATGACGCTGCTCGTCAAAGGCCATCGCGAAGGCCGCGAGATCGTCCGCGTGACGCCGCAGTCGGCGGGATGGCGCTACGTCGGCTTCGCCGCGTACCGGTTGCGGTCCGACGAAGTGCTGCGCCTCGATCTGGCGTCCGCCGAGGTCTGCCTCGTCGTGCTCGCCGGCAACGTCACCGTCGCGACGCACGGGCAGACCTGGGCGCGACTAGGCGGGCGTGCGAGCGTGTTCGAGGACCGCCCGCCGCACGCGGTCTACCTGCCGCGCGGCGAGGGGGTCGTCGTCACGGCGCACACGGCGGCGGAAATTGGCGTGGCGAGCGCACCCGGGCCCGGCGGTGCGCCCGCCCGGCTGATCGAGCCGGCGGTGATGAAGCGCTCGGTGCGCGGCACCGGTGCGAATACGCGGTTCGTGTGCGACATCCTTCCGCAGACCGAGCCGGCCGATCACCTGCTCGTCGTCGAGGTGCGCACGCCGTCCAGCCACTCGTCGAGCTATCCGCCGCACAAGCACGACACGGACAACCTGCCCGAGGAAAGCGCGCTCGAGGAGACGTACTACCACCGCCTCGATCCGGCGCAGGGCTTCGCGTTTCAGCGTGTCTACACCGACGACCGTTCGCTCGATGAATCGTTCGCTGTCGAGGACCACGACGTCGTGATGGTGCCGCGGGGCTATCACCCCGTGGTCGTGCCCTACGGCTACGAGTCGTACTACCTCAACGTGATGGCGGGACCGAAGCGCGAATGGCACTTCCGCAACGACCCGGCGCACGAATGGATGCTGACGCGCTGACGCGCCCGCGCGCGAGTGGCGCGGCAGGCAGGGGCGGCGGCAGGCCCGCCGGGAAGCCCGTCGACGTCACGGCGCTCCTGGAGCGCATGGCCGCCGAGTTCGACGCGCTGCCCCGCCAGCTCAAGTCGATCGCGACGTATGTCGAGCAGCATCGGGCGCACGTGATGGTCGACCGCACCGGCGACATCGCCGCGCGCTGCGGCGTGCAGCCTTCGGCCGTCGTCCGCTTCGCGCAACGCTTCGGGTTCACGGGATTCTCCGAGCTGCAGGCCGTCTTCCGGCGCGAATACGCCGCGCAGGCGAGCCCGATGCAGAGCTATCAGCAGCGCATACGGAAACTGATCGCGACCAAGAAGAACTCGCTGACCAGCGCCACGGTCGCGCGCGAGTTCGTCGCCGGCAGCACGAGCGGCCTCACCGAGCTCGCGCGCGACCTCGACGAATCCCAGTTCGAGGCGGCCGTGGCATTGCTCGAAAAGGCGGACAACATCTATGTCGTCGGCGTGCGCCGCGCCTTTCCCGTCGCCACGTACATCGCGTACGCGCTGCAGCACACCAACAAGCGGGTGCACCTCGTTTCCGGAATCGGCGGCATGTACCGCGAGCAGATGCGCTCGATCGGCCGCAACGACGCGGTCGTCGCGATCAGCTTCACGCCCTACGGCAAGGAGACGCAGTACTGCGTGCGCGTTGCACGCCACCATCGGGGCAAGGCGCTGGTGATCACCGACAGCCGGCTGTCACCGCTCGCGCGCTATGCCAACGCGCTCCTGACCGTGAAGGAAGGCAGCGCATTCGCCTTCCGTTCGCTCACCAGCACGTTCTGCCTGTGCCAGGCGCTGTTCGTCGCGCTCGCGTACCGGCTCGAACTCCATGTCGAAGAAACGCGAGACCGCGGAGAATACGATGATTGAAGTCGCGCTGTTCGGTGCCGGCCGCATCGGCAGGATCCACGCCGGCAACCTCGTCCGGCAACCGGACGTCAGGCTGAGATACGTCGTCGACGTCGACGCGGCGGCTGCGGGCGAACTCGCGGCCCACCACGGCGCGACGGTGACCACGGCCGACACCGCCTTCGCCGACAAGGCGGTCGGCGCGGTCGTCATCGGCTCGTCGACCGACACCCACGCGGACCTGATCCTGCGCGCGGCGGCGGCGGGCAAGCAGATCTTCTGCGAAAAGCCGGTCGATCTCGCCATCGATCGCGCCCGCGCGTGCGCGCAGGCGGTGGCCAAAGCGGGCGTCACCTGCCTCATCGGCTTCCAGCGCCGCTACGACCCGACGTTCGCGGCACTGAAGAAGCGAATCGACGCCGGCGAGATCGGCGATCCGGAGATGCTGGTGGTGACCAGCCGCGACCCCGGCGCGCCGCCGGTCGACTACATCAAGCGCTCGGGCGGCATCTTCAAGGACATGCTGATCCACGATTTCGACATCTTTCGCTGGATTCTCGACGACGAGGCGACCACCGTCTACGCGACCGGCAGCGTGCTCACCGATCCGGCCGTCGGTGCTGCCGGCGACATCGACGCGACCGCGGTGACGATCCGGTCGAAGAAGGGACGGCTCGCGCAGATCAACACGATCCGTCGTGCCGCCTACGGCTACGACCAGCGCTTCGAGGTGCTGGGCAGCAGGGGCATGCTGCAGGCAGGCAACCACAAGCCGACCGAGGTCGCCGCGTGGACCGCGTCCGGCGTCAGCCGGGACAAGCCCGAATACTTCTTCCTCGAACGCTACCGCGCGGCCTATGCCAACGAGGTCGCGCATTTCTTCGAAGCAATCGCGGGCGGCGGAAAAGTGCGCGCGACGATCGACGATGGCCTGAAGGCGCTGGAGCTTGCCGAAGCGGCGACCACCTCGTGGCGCGAGAAGCGGATCGTCGAGCTGTCGGCTTGAACGGGCCGCGGGCAATCACGTGGGGGGCGCGCCAATGACCAGGGGCAGTCGCGTGCGCATCGGGATCGTCGGCCTGGGCCGCCTTGGCCGCCGCCACGCCGAGAATCTCGCCCGGCGCGTCCCCGGTGCCGAGCTCGTCGCCGCGTGCAGTCCGGTGGACGAGGAGCGCGCGTGGGCACAGCAGGAGCTCGGCGTGCGCACCGTGTATGACGACTACGCGCGGCTGCTCGCGCACCCGGACCTCGACGCCGTGTTCCTCGTCACGCCGACGTCGCTGCACGCGGCGCAGATCATTGCGGGTCTCGAGGCCGGCAGGCACGTGTACTGCGAAAAACCGCTCTCGCTCTCGCTCGAGGACTGCCGGCGTGTCGCGGACGTGGCCCGCGGACGGCCCGAGCTCAAGGTGATGATCGGCTACAGCCGCCGCTTCGACCCGAGCTATCGCGACGCGTGGGACAAGGTCCAGGCCGGCGCGATCGGCAGGCCGTTTCTGGTGCGCTCGCAGAACCTCGATCTCAACGATCCCTCGGGCTTCTTCGTGCGGTTCGCGCCGACCTCGGGCGGCATCTTCCTGGACTGCACCGTCCACGATATCGACCTCGCACGCTGGTTCCTCGGCAACCCGGAGCCGAAGCGCGTGTTCGCCGCGGGCACGGTTGCGATCCACGAGGGGCTCCGGGAATTCGGTGACGTCGACAACGGGGTGGCCACCTGCGAGTTCGCCGACGGACGGATCGCGTGCTTCTACGCCTCGCGGACGATGGCACACGGGCACGAGACGCTGACGGAGGTGTTCGGCACCGGCGGACGGCTGACGGTCGGCCACAATCCGCGTCTCAACCGCGTCGACATCTCGGACGCGCACGGCGTGCGCAACGAATGCACGCCGACGTTCTGGGAGCGCTTCGAAGAGGCGTTCCTGCGCGGCGAAATCGAATTCGTGCGCGCCATCCAGGAAGACCGCGCCCCGGGACTCACGCTGCACGACGCGACCGAGGCCACGCGGATCGGCATCGCGCTGCGTACCTCGCTCGTCGAGCGGCGCGTCGTGGAGCTCTAGCGCGCGCCGCCGGACTCGCGCACAGCCCCGGCAGATCCGACCCTGCTACCCCTCGCCTCGGCGACCGCGATGTCCCTCGACGACCGTTACGCCTTTCTCCAGCGCCTCGCCCGCGCCGCAGGGGCGCTCGCCCGCGACTACTGGCATCGACGCGCCTCGCTCGCCATCGAGGCGAAGGGACCCCAGGATTTCGTGACCCGCGCCGACCGCGAAGTGGAGGCATTCATCCGCCAGGAACTCGCGGCCGCTTTTCCCGGTGACGACTTCCTCGGCGAGGAGACGGCCGCGTCGTTCCACGGGAAGGCAGAGCGGTTGTGGATCGTCGACCCGATCGACGGCACCCACAACTTCCTGCGCGGCATTCCCTACTGGAACGTGTCGATCGCCTACGTCGAGGACGGCGTGCGCACGCTGGGCGCCGTCTACGATCCGCCGCACGACGAGCTGTTCCACGGACGGCGCGGCGCAGGGGCCTTCCGCTCCGGGCGGGACGGCGACACGCGCCTCGCCGCGGCGACCACGACGACGCTGGGAGGCGCATTCGTCGCCGTCGGGCATCACGACCGCGCGGTCGACGTGCGCTACGACGCGATCCGCCGCGCGCTGATGGCGACCGGCAGCGCGTTCCGAAATTTCGGTTCGGGGGCGCTGCAGCTCGCGCACGTCGCCGACGGCCGTCTCGATGCGTTCGTCGAACTCGAACTCTCGGCGTGGGACGCGATGGCGGGACTCCTGCTGGTCGAGGAAGCTGGCGGGTTTGCCGCGCCGTTCCCCGGCCCGAGGGGCCTGACCGCGAAAGCGCCGGTCGTTGCGACGGCGCCGCGGATCGCGACGGCCATGATGGAGCTCGTCCGCACGTATGCGCCGGACGTCTGAGCCGGAGGCAGTGGCGGACGCTACTTCTGGGCCGTGTGCTTCGCGAAATCGCCCGCGTAGGTGAACGCAAAGCCATCCGGCGCCACGAGCCTGCGGAATGCGGCGTTGACCTCCGCCGCCGTCAATGCCGCGATCGCGGCATCGATGCTGCCGGAAAGCGCGAACGTGCGACCGAGGTAGGCCTGCTGCGCCAGGGCGCCGGCGAGTCCGGCATCCTGCGTGCGCGAGAGCCGGCGCAGCTTCAGCACGCCGGCCTTCGCTTCGGCCACTTCGCCCTCGGTGAAACCGAGCCTTGCGGCACGCACCAGCTCCTCGGCGATCGCGGCGCGCACGCGCGCAAGGTTCTCGGGCGCGAATATCGCGCCGACGCGCAGCGCGCTGTTGGGCTCGAAGCTGCTCGGATGCAGCGCCGCGTAGACGCCGTAGGAGAGCCCCTCCCGGTCACGCACGCGCTTGTAGAGCCGCGAGCTCTCGACGCCGCCCAGGATGTAGCTCGCCACGATCATCGCCGGATATTCGGCGCTGGTGTCGGTCATCGGGAAGGCGATCTCGCCGACGACCGACGCGCCGGCCTTGTCCGGGACCTGGAGCGTGATGGCGGTCGCCGCACGCGGGACGAGCGGATCGGGGACGCGTATGTACGGAGCAGGGCTCGCCCATCCGCCAAGAACCTCCGTGAGCAGCGCCTTCACCTCGACGGGATCGAAGTCGCCGACCAGCGCCACTTCGCCGTTCGCGCCCCCGACGAACTTCGCGTAGTACTGCCGCACCTCGTCGAGCGTCACCGCGGACAGGGCCGCGATTTCCTCGTCCAGCATGGGCACGTAACGGACGTCGCCGGCCGGATAGGGGTTGGCGTAGCGCGCGAGAGCGCGGTCCGCCACGCTGTCGGGGTCGGTGCGCGCCTCTTCGAGCCCGGCGATCCGCTCGCGCTTGACCTTGTCGAATTCCTCGGCCGGAAACGACGGCTCGCGCAGGATCTCGGCGACGAGCTTCAGCGTCTCGGGAAGCCTGGCGCGCACGGTCTGGCCGCCGGCCATCGTCGCGGTCTCGGTGCCCCCGACGCTGAGCTTCGCCTGTGCACGGTCGAGCGCGTCCTCGATCTCCTGTCGGGACTTCTTCACGGTGCCGCGCGGCAGCATCGCGGCGGCGAGCGCGCCGCGCGGTGCCTGGCCGAATAGCGACGTTTCGTCGCCCTGATGGAGATGGATCGAGAAGCGGACGGTGCCGCCGCGCGTCTTCTTGGGCAGCAGCGCGACCTTCATCCCGTTGGGGAGGGTGAAGCGCTGGGTGCGCGCGTCGAGCGCCGCCGGATCGGGGTCGAGCGTCTCGCCGGTGGCAATCGCCGGTTCGCCCCTGTAGTTCTTCACCATCGCCGCCACGTCGACCGCTGGTGCGCCGGGGGCGCGGTCGGGTTTCGCGTCCGGGACGAATTCACCCAGCGTCCGGTTCGACGGTTTGAGCCAGGTCTCGGCGACGCGCTGCACGTCGGCCGCGCCGAGCGTGCGCCAGCGGTCGCGCTGCAGGAAGAAGAGCCGCCAGTCGCCGATGGCGATCGCCTCGGTAAGCTCCATCCCCAGCCGGTTGGCATCGGCGATCGTTTCGTCGAAGCGCTTGAGCGCCCTCGTGCGGACCCGGTCCACCTCGACGTCGGTGATCGGGCGTGTCCGCACGCCTTCGATCGTGCCGAGGAGCGTATTGCGTGCGTCGGCCAGCGAGTCGGTGATCGGCACCTGCACGGTGAACATCACGAAACTCGGGTCGTGCAGCGTCGCGTTCCAGTTGTCGACGGCCGTCGCCATCTTCGTTTCCACGAGGGCCTGATACAGACGCCCGGCCGGGGAGATCGTCATGATGTCGGCCAACGCGTCCAGCGCCGCCGAATCCGCGTGGGCGCCCGGCACCGTGTGGTACGCGATGCTCAGGAGCTGGGTGTTCCCGACGCGGCGCAGCGTCACCGCGCGCTCCCCGTCCTGCACGGGTTCCACCGTGTACAGCCGCGGCAGCGTCCGTGTCGGCTTCGGAATCGCGCCGAAGTGCTTCGCGATCTTCGCGAGCGTCCTGCCCGGATCGAACGCGCCGGCGACCACCAGCACCGCGTTGTCCGGCTGGTACCAGGTCCGGTAGAACGCCCGCAACCGGCCGACGTCGACCTGCTCGACGTCCGAGCGCGCGCCGATCGTTTCCTTGCCGTACGCGTGCCACTCGTAGGCGGTGGCCAGCATCTTCTGGACGAGGATTGCCGCCGGACTGTTCTCGTTCTGCTCCATCTCGTTGCGTACGACCGTCATCTCGCTGTCGAGGTCCTTCTTCGCGATGATCGAGCGCGTCATCCGGTCGGCTTCCATCGCCAGCACCCAGTCGAGGTCGGTTTCCGAGGCATTGAAGGTCGCGAAGTAGTTGGTGCGGTCGTAGAAGGTGCTGGCGTTGGACTGGATGCCGCGGCGCGAGAATTCCTGGTCGAGCCGGGGATGCTTCGGCGTGCCCTTGAACAGCATGTGCTCGAGCAGGTGGGCCATCCCGGTCTCGCCGTAGTTCTCGTGCCTCGAGCCGACCTTGTAGGTGAGATTGACCGTCGTCTTCGGCCGGCTGGCGTCGGGAAGCAGCAGCACCTTCATGCCGTTCTTCAACGCGTACTCGGTGACGCCCTCGACGGTGGCGCCCTGCGTGACTCCCGGCGGCAGCGCGATGGCGAGTCCGGGGCCGGCGGCGAGAAAGCCGAGGGCGACCGCGGCGAGGAAGGCGGGCAGACGGGCGAATAGGCGCATGGCGGAGCGGTACGGTTGGTGTTCTCGGTCGGGCGCGCAGTATAGCGAGCGCGCGGACGAAGTCTAGACAGCGTTCCCCGCGCGGGGTTCGCGCCGCACCGACCGCGCATCCCCCGGATCCGGACATTGCGCGGGTGCAAAGAACCCCCGTACCATCGTCGCGTGCGTGACCACAGGGCCCGGAGGCATCGCCCGGCCCATGCGCCGAGGGATAACCGCTTGCCGCCAGAAACGTTCGCTGCCGGAACCGCCGCGCCCGCGGCCGACACTGCTTGCACCACGCGCAGTCGACCTTCCGGCGTCATTGGGGCATTCTTGTGACTGTCCACTCGATCCCCCGGGTCGGAACTGACGGCCTCGCAACCGTCAGCTTCTCGCGGTTGGATCGAGAGGACGACGTCCTGAAACTTCACAGCTAGCAGGGGCCGCGAGACCACTGGATGTCTACCCCGTCGTCCATCGCCGACGAGGAATCCCGACGAGCGCCGCAACCGGCGCCCGCCGGCGAACCAGATCGCGTCACCATGAAGCCGCGTGCCATTGCGACCGGACTGGCGCTGGCCATGCTTGCCGGCGTGCTTATCGGCTGGTTCGACCTTGCCGCGCCGCTCGAACGCCGGCTCGTCGACGCAGGGTTCTCGATGTTGCGCGGCGCGCCCATAGCCGCGACGGTGCCGGACATCGTCGTGCTCGGCGTGGACGAAGCGACCGTCGCCGCGATTCCCGAGCCGGTGGCGCTGTGGCACCGCGAGCTCGGGACGCTCTTGCGCGGCGCCGCGGGTGCGGGCGCGCGCGCGGTCGGCATCGATCTCGTGCTGCCGGAACGAAGCTACGCTTCGATCGCGCCCGATCTCGACCGTGCGCTGGTCGACGGTATCCTGACGATGCGCCAGGCCGGTGGTGTGGTGCTGGCCATCACCGCCGACGAGGGTGGCCGGCCACGTGCGTTGCACGCGCCCTTTCGTGCGGCCGCCGGCCCCACCGGCACCGGCTACGCGCTATGGCACGTCGACCCGGACCGAGTCGTGCGCCGGTTCGACGAAGCGCTCGGAGAGAACGGCGAGATCGTTCCGACATTCAGCGGCCAGCTTGCGCGCTCGCTCGGCATCGAGCCGGTGGGCGGCGGCATCAACTACGCCCTGGGCGACGGGTTCGACGTCGTCCCGCTGATCACCGCGCTCGAATGGATACGTGGAGGCAACGCGGCAAAGCTCTCCCAGGCGTTCGAGGGCAAGGTCATCCTCGTCGGCACGATGCTGCCGTTTTTCGACCGCATCGACGCGCCGGTGTCGCTTGCGCGTCATCCGCGGCAGGAGGACAACGAACCGGGTGTGCTCGTGCACGCGCAGACGCTGCGCTCGCTGCTCGCGCAACGGATGGTGCAGCCCTTGCCCGTGTGGTTGGCGGCCCTTTTCGCGGGGCTCGCCGGGATCGCGTGGCTGGGCGGACGGCGCCCGGTCATCGCGGCGGCGACCGTCGCGGGAATCGTCGCGCTGGTGCTGGCCGTCGGGCTGTGGGCACTCGGGCGCGACCTCATGATCCCGGCCGGCGCGATCATCGCGACGGCGACGCTCGCGGCCGGCATGCGGCTTCTGCTCGAAGCGGGCTACGCCTGGCGCGAACGGGTGCGGCTGCGCGGCGCGTTCGCCGGTTACGTCAGCCCGCAGGTGATGAGCGAGATCGAAAACGGCCGGCTCGCGGGGCTGGCGGTCGCGCGGAGGTTCATCTGCGTGATGGTGCTCGACGTGCGCAATTTCACGACGCGCTCGGAGAAGGAGTCGCCGGAGCGCATCGTAGACATGCTCAACGCGCTGTGCGAAGAAGCGACCGCCGCCATCCACACGCACGGTGGCACGGTCGACAAGTTCATGGGGGACGGCATCCTCGCGTTCTTCGGTGCACCGGTCGATCACGCCGATCCCTGTGCGGCCGGCTTCGCGGCGGCGCGCGACATCCTTGAGCGCGTGCGCGGGATGGCTCAGAATCTGGCGGCAGCGGGCCAGGCGCCGATCGAGATCGGCATCGGGCTCTCCTGCGGAGAAGCCATCGTCGGGCACGTAGGCGCGGCGACGCGGCATGCGTACACCGCCATCGGCGACTGCGTGAACGTCGCGGCCCGTCTCGAATCTTTGACGAAGGAGCTGGGCCATCCGATGGTACTCTCCTATGCCGTCGTCGAAAGGCTTGCCGAGCGCGACCGGCTGGTTGCGCTGGGCGTGCAGCAGCTCAAAGGTCACACTCCTCACGAGGTGTACGGATGGCGATCATGAAGATCCTGAAGGCAATGCCCGGCGCTTTCGCGGCCGTGGCGATCCTGGCGGCGCTGGCTCAGCAGGCGGCGGCGCAGCCGGTGGCGATCGTGACCGACGTGCAGGGTGGCGCCACTTACGGCTCTGCCGTGGCGAGCCCGGTCAGCATCCTGAGCCAGCTCAACGCCGGCGACCGCATGAAGCTCACGCCCGGCGCGCGCGTGGCGATGCTCTACTACGCCGACGGCGCGCAGTTCGACGCGCGCGGACCCGGCACCGTTCTGCTCGACGCGAATCGACCGCGGGCATCCGAAGGCGCGGTCGTGGAGCCGCGTCCCACCTCGGGCGGCTCCGCGGTGCGCCTCAAATCGGCGGGGCTTGTGCAGGGCGCGGTCGTGATGCGCAATATCGGACTGCGCGTCGTCGCGCCCGATCCGCTGGTGCTGTCAATGCGGCCCGAGCTGGCGTGGACCGACTCGCGCACCGAGGCGACCTACGATGTGTCGCTGATCGACGCGGCCGGCAAGAAGGTTTTCGAGACCACCACCAGCGCACGCTCGCTCACGGTGCCGGAGAACGTCAGACTCGCCCCGGGTCAGTCGTACGCGGTGCAGGTGGCGGCGCGCGTGCGCGACGTCGGTGTGCAGAGCGCGCGAGCGGAGTTCAAGATCGCGCCGGACGATCTGCGGGCGCAAGCGGCGGCACTGGCACCGAAGTCGGCCAATGCGCCGGTCGCCGAGCGTGTCGCCTATGCGCTGTGGCTCGACCAGAACGAGCTGCGGGACGAGGCGCGCAAGTGGTGGGCCGGGCTCGCGCGGGCGCGCCCCGAGCAGAGTGGCTTGCGGGAGCGGGCAGGGGCGCGGTAGCGGCGCGAGCCGGGACCCTCAGCCCGCGGATCGCCGCTCCGCCGGCAGCAACAGCACGGCCGCGGCCGTCGTCGTCGAGATCGCCGCGAGGATCAGGAGCAGCGTCGCGAACCCGGCGGACTTGACCACCGGCCCCAGCAGGTACACCGCGAGCGAGGCGATCCCGAACGACACGGTGAGGCGGATGCCCGCGACCCGCGAGCGCATCCGGTCGTCGACGTAGCGGACGACGATCGCGTCGATGAAGGGAATCGCTCCGAACACGAAGGCCATGTAGACCGTTGCCAGCGCGTAGAGTGCCCAACCCTCCGCGCGCGAGGCCAGCACGAACAGCGGGATCTGCGCGAGGACGATGCCGAGGTAGAGCCGCTTCAGCGAGTAGCGGTCGATCGCGCGCCCGACGATCAGCTGCGCGAACGACGCGACGACGTAGACCATGGCCAGCAGCGTGCCGAGCAGCGCCGGATCGCGGGTGATCTCGACCATTCGCTCGCGCAGCAACTCGCCGTTGCCGTTGGTCGTGAAGTTGAAGACGAGACTGCCGCCGGTCGAGGTGAGCGTGACCACCAGCAGCGCGCGGGCGATCACGCGTTTCGGCAGGTCGAGCTGCCTGGGCGCGCGCTTCGACGGCGGCGTGTGCTCGTGCGGCGCGACGCGCGCGAACACGATTCCGCAGGCGATCGCGATCAACCCCGGCACCACGAACGCCGCGCGCCAGCCGAAGTACTTGACCAGTCGCCCCGGCCTGTTCGTCACCGGGCAATCCGGTTGACGTTTACGTAAACGTAAGCTAGGGTGAGGGACCTGCTCTCCGTCGAGAGGGAGGGCGTGGAGTAACCTTGCCGTTTTCCGGGCCTTCCCGCGCGCGGGAAGGCCCGATGTCCGGGAGCCCAAGCGATGAACGATTCGAGCCGTCCCTCGCTCGTCTACAAGCCGGTCAACAAGGTCCGCTTCGTCACCGCGGCGAGCCTCTTCGACGGTCACGACGCCTCCATCAACATCATGCGCCGGATCCTGCAGGCGACCGGCTGCGAGGTGATCCACCTCGGCCACAACCGGTCGGTGGAGGAGATCGTCAACTGCGCGCTGCAGGAAGACGCGCACGGCATCGCGATCTCGTCGTACCAGGGCGGGCACGTCGAGTTCTTCAGGTACATGCTCGACCTGCTGCGCCAGCGCGGCGGCGCGAGCATCAAGGTGTTCGGGGGCGGCGGCGGCGTGATCGTTCCCGCCGAGATCAAGGAGCTGCACGAATACGGCGTGGAGCGCATCTTCTCGCCCGAGGACGGCCAGCGCCTCGGGCTGCAGGGAATGATCAACGAGATCGTCGCCGCGTGCGACGTCGATCTTGCGAAGGAGTTGCCCGCCGACGCGACGGCGCTCACCCGCGGCGACCACCACGCGCGCACGCGCGCACTCGCCCGGATGATCAGCGGACTCGAGGCGGGCACCGTGCCGGCGAAGACGCGCGACGCGCTTCTTGCGGCGGCGGCGAAAACGAAGGTGCCCGCGCTGGGCGTCACCGGGACGGGCGGCGCGGGCAAGAGCTCGCTCACCGACGAGATCGTCCGTCGGTTCCGTCTCGACCAGCAGGACAGGCTCAAGCTCGCGATCGTGTCGATCGACCCGTCGCGGCGCAAGTCCGGCGGCGCGCTCCTGGGCGACCGCATCCGGATGAACGCGATCGAGCATCCGAACATCTACATGCGTTCGCTGGCGACGAGGGCGGCCGGCAGCGAGATCAGCAAGGCGCTCCCCGACGTGCTCGCCGCGTGCAAGGTCGCGGGATTCGATCTGGTTATCGTCGAGACCTCCGGCATCGGGCAGGGCGACGCCGCGATCGTGCCGCTGGTCGACGTCTCGCTGTACGTGATGACGCCCGAGTTCGGTGCGGCCAGTCAGCTCGAGAAGATCGACATGCTCGACTTCGCGGATTTCGTGGCGATCAACAAATTCGACCGCAAGGGCGCGCAGGACGCGCTGCGCGACGTGAGGAAGCAGTACCAGCGCAATCACGAGGCGTTCAAGACGCCCGCCGACGAGATGCCCGTGTACGGCACGATGGCGGCGCGCTTCAACGACGACGGCGTGACCGCGCTCTATCAGGCTCTCGCCGCGAAGCTCGTCGACAAGGGGCTGAAGCTCGCGCCGGGCACGTTGCCACCGACGACGGTGAAGCATTCGACCGGCCAGAACGTGATCGTGCCTGCCGCGCGCGTGCGCTACCTTGCCGACATTGCCGAAAACGTGCGCGGCTACCGCGCCTGGGCCGACGGTCAGGTGCGCGTCGCCCGCGAGCGCCAGCAGCTGCGTGCGGCGAGGCGAATGCTCGCCGCCGAATGCGGGAAGGACGTCGGCGAACTCGATCAACTCGCCGCCGACCGCGACGCCCGGCTCGACCCGCGGGCAAGGAAGCTTCTCGACATGTGGCCGCAGACCAGGGCCGCGTACGCCGGCGACGAGTACGTCGTGAAGATCCGCGACAAGGAGATCCGCACGACCCTCGTGTACACGTCGCTCTCGGGCAGCAAGATCCGCAAGGTGGCGCTGCCGAAGTTCGAGGACGAGGGCGAGATCCTGCGCTGGCAATTGCTCGAGAATGTGCCGGGCAGCTTCCCCTACACCGGCGGCGTGTTCGCGTTCAAGCGTGAGAACGAGGACCCGACCCGGATGTTCGCGGGCGAGGGCGACCCCTTTCGTACCAACCGTCGCTTCCATCTGCTCGCCGACGGCATGCCGGCACAGCGCCTGTCCACGGCGTTCGATTCGGTGACGCTCTACGGTTGCGATCCCGACCGCCGGCCGGACATCTACGGCAAGGTCGGCAACTCCGGCGTGTCGATCGCCACGCTCGACGACCTGAAGGTGCTCTACGCGGGCTTCGACCTCTGCGACCCGAAGACCTCGGTGTCGATGACGATCAACGGCCCCGCGCCGACGATTCTCGCGTTCTACATGAACGCCGCGATCGACCAGCAGCTGGAGAAATTCAGGACGGACAACGGCCGCGACCCCACCGAGGACGAGGCCGCCAAGATCCGCGAGTGGACGCTGCAGACGGTGCGCGGGACCGTGCAGGCCGACATCCTGAAGGAGGACCAGGGACAGAACACCTGCATCTTCTCCACCGAGTTCAGCCTCAAGGTGA
>Ga0105106_10001513_pt1 | contig 16807 bp, 16 predicted proteins | sample PPLLaktember2015_5_FD_79109 | JGI IMG/M metagenome (GOLD analysis project Ga0105106, IMG submission 79109) | Freshwater sediment microbial communities from Prairie Pothole Lake near Jamestown, North Dakota, USA - PPLs Lake P8 Core (1) Depth... | ecosystem: Environmental > Aquatic > Freshwater >...
GCGGTCGGCCCTCCGCTCGCCCCGCAGGAGCCCCTCACGCCCGAAGGCGTCGAGGAAGTCCGCCGCGCCCTGACGGCCATCGGCGCCTTGTGATCCGCCCGAGCGCGGTACCATTCGCGCATCGTATTTCGCATGTTGGAATTCGCGTTCCGAGATGCGGCGTAGAGTTGACGGCGGTCAAACCGAGGAGGAAGTCATGGGTGCCCCTGAGTCGGACGGCGTGCTGAGGCGCGTGAAGGCGGGCGGCGAGATCGACCGGCATTTCGCCTCCACGCTCGGCCGCGGCCTGGAAGTCCTGCGCTGCTTCACGGCGGCCCAGCCGATCCTCGGCAACAAGGAGATCTCCCAGCGCACGGGGCTCCCGAAGCCCACGGTCTCCCGCATGACCTACACCCTCACCGCGCTCGGCTACCTGCGCCACCTGCCGCGCGTCGGCAAGTACGAGATCGGCAGCGCGGTGCTGTCGCTCGGCTACCCCCTGCTCGCCAATATCAAGGTGCGCCAGCTCGCGCGCCTGGAGATGAAGGTGTTGGCCGAATACGCGCGCGGCTGGGTGTCGCTCGGCATGCGCGAGCGGCTGAACATGGTCTACATCGAGACCGCGCGCTCGAAAGAAGTGCTGGATTCCAAGCCCGACATCGGCCAGACCTTCCCGATCATCATGTCGGCGATGGGCCGGGCCTATCTCGCGGGGCTGGAAGCGAGCGAGCGCGCGGCGGTGATCAACCAGATCAAGGTGAAGACGCCCGACATCTGGACGCGGCATTGCGGCAAGGTGGAAACCAGCCTCGAGGATTTCCGCGTGCGCGGCTTCTGCATGCACCACGGGGATTTCAACCCCCACGTGCATACCGTGGCGGTGCCCATGCGCCGGCGCGACGACCGGGATCTGCTGGTCTTCAATTGCGCGGTGCCGGTGCACGCGGTGCAGCGCGGGCAGCTCGAAGCCGACCTCGGCCCGCGCCTCGTGGCGATGGTGCGCGCCATCGAGGACGCGCTCGACCACCCGGGGTGAGCGGCCGCGCCGGTCCGCTTCGCGGCTTCACGGTCCTCGAGTTCGCCGGCCTGGGCGGCGCGCCCTTCGCCGGCATGCTGCTCGCCGACCTGGGCGCCGACGTCATCCGCATCGACCGGCCGCCCGCCGCGTCGGCGCACGACCCGGCCGACGTCCTCAACCGCGGCAAGCGCTCGATCTGCCTCGACCTCAAGGCGCCCGGCGCCATCGAGCTCGTGCTGCGGCTGCTGCCGCGCGCCGACGGCCTGATCGAGAGCTACCGCCCCGGCGTGATGGAGCGGCTCGGCCTCGGGCCGGAGGCGTGCCTGAAGGCGGCGCCGCGCCTGGTCTACGGCCGCTTGAGCGGCTGGGGCCAGGACGGCCCGCTCGCGCGCGCCGCCGGCCACGACATCGATTACCTCGCGCTCGCCGGCGCGCTCGCGCACATCGGTACGCCCGAGAGCGGCCCGCTGCCGCCGCTCAGCCTCGTGGCCGACTACGCCGGCGGCGGCATGCTGCTCGCCCTCGGCCTGCAGGCGGCCTGGCTCGAGCGCGGCAAATCGGGGCGCGGCCAGGTGGTGGACGCGGCGATGCTGGACGGCGCGGCGCTGCTCATGGCCTCGGTGTACGCGCGCCAGGCGAGCGGCCGCTGGGCCGGCGGCCGCGGCGGCAACTTCATGGACGGCGCGGCGCACTACTACACCACGTACCGCTGCGCGGACGGCAAGTGGCTCGCGGTGGGCGCGATCGAGCCGCAGTTCTACGCGCTGCTCATGAAGCTGTGCGGCGTGCGCGAATCGGAGATTCCCGCCCAGGAAGCTTGGCCAGAGGGCAAGGAACGGCTACGGGCGCTCTTTGCGCGCCGTCCGCGCGCCGACTGGTGCCAGCTCCTGGAAGGCACCGACGCCTGCGTCGCCCCGGTGCTCGAGGTGTGCGAAGCGTCCGGCCATCCGCACAACGCGGCGCGTGGCGTGTTCGCAGCCGTCGAAGGCGTGACCCAGCCGTCGCCGGCGCCGCGCTTCGGCCGCACGCCGGCCGGAGAATTGCGGCCCGCCCCGGCGCGCGGCGCGCACGGGCGCGAAGTGCTCGAAGGGTTCGGCGTGCCCGCCGCCGAGATCGATCTGGCCGTGGCGCGCGGCGCGCTGCGGCTCGCCGGCTAGGCGCAGGCCGCGCGGGCGACCTCGCCCGAGTAGCGCAGCAACCCGGTTTGCGCGGCCGAGTAGCCGACGCCGGCGACCTGGGCGAGGTACAGATCGTGATCGCCGTGCGGGATGCGGCGCGCCGCCACGACTTCGAACCAGGCGACCGCGTCGCGCAGCAGCGGCGCGCCGAGCAGCTCGCCGTACTCCCACGCCAGCGGCTCGCTTTGCAGGGATTGCAGGTCGGCGAGCGAAGCATGCTGCGACGAGAGCACGCTCAGGCCGTAGGCCCGATCCACGCCCAGCCAGCCGCCCGCCGCGGACGGCACGCACCACAGCAGGAGCGGCGGCTCGAGCGACACGGAGTTGAAGGCGCTCGCCACCACGCTCTTCGGCACGCCGCCGTCGGCGCGCGAGGCGACCACCACGACGCCGGAGGCAAAACGCGCGAGCGCCCGGCGCAGGTCGGCGCTCATGCCGCCTCGATCACGATGAGGCGCGTCTTGGTTTCGGTGCGGCCGAGCGCGCCGGCCGGCACGAGCTGCACCTCGGCGGTCACCGACAGATCGGCGCGGATGGTCGACTCGAGCGACTTCTTGAGCTCGGCGAGATCGGCGACGCCGAGCCCCTCGGCGTGCTCGACGCGCAGCTTGAGCGGCGGCTCGACCTTGGGGCCGGGCTGAGGCAGCACCACCTGCATGCGGCCGGCGGCCTTGGGCGAGAACCGGCCGACCACCGACTGCAGCGCGGACGGAAAAAGGTTCACGCCGCGCACCAGCAGCATGTCGTCGGAGCGGCCGATGATGTCCATGCGAAAGCCGGTGCGCCCGCAGGGGCAGGGGCTGGTCTGCACGCGCAGGATGTCGCCCGTGCGGTAGCGCACCAGGCCGCAGGCCTGGCGGTCGAGGTGGGTGAAGATGTATTCGCCCTCCGCTCCGTCGTGCATGGGCTTGAGCTGCCCGCTCTGCGGATCGATGAGCTGCACCAGCGCGAAGTCCGGCGTCAACTGGTGCTTGCCGTTGCGGTGCTTGCAGTGCGCGAACACGTTCGGGTGCGCATCCGAGGTCGAGGCCCAGTCGTACACGTGGCGTGTGCCGAAGGCCTGCTCCATGCGCTTCTGGAAGGCGGGCAGCTCGAAGCCCGACTCGCCGCCGCCGCAGATCACCCGCAGGCCGAGCTCGCTCGGCGGGATGCCCAGCACCTCCTCGCACTTCTCCGCCAGGTAGGCGGCGAAGGACGGCGTGCCGATCCACACGGTGGCCTTCACCTCCTTCGCCATCTTCAGCATGCCTTCGGCCTTGCGCTCGGCGCCGACCGGCACGTCGAGCGCGCCCAGGTGCTCGATCGCGGCGCAGAACGGGATGCCGGCGTTGAACATGCTGAGCGCGAAGCCGTTGATCACCCGGTCGCCGGGCCGCACGCCGAAGCCCCACAGCCCGCGCGCGATGCTTTCGCTCCTGCGCAGGGTGTCGTCGCGCGTGTAGCCCTGGAACACCGGCCGGCCGGTGGTGCCGGCGGTCGAGGTGATGCGCACGATGCGGTCCATCGGCGCGGCCTGGTGCAGCCCGAAGGGCGGCGCCTGCTCCTGCGCCTCGCGCAGCTCGGTCTTGGTGGTGAACGGCAGTGCCGCGAGGTCCTCCAGCGTGCGCAGGTCGGCGGTGCGGAAGCCGCTCGCGGCGAACCTGCGCCGGTAGAGCTCCGAATGCTGCTCGAGGTAGGCAAGCTGCGTCTTCAGCTTGGCAAGCTGCAGCGCCGCCATGCGCTCCGGCGGCAGGGTCTCGCGCTCGGGATTCCAGTAGTCGCGCGACAGGTCCGGATCGTCGTCCGAGAAGCGCACTTCGGGCGACAGGGGGTGCGAGGCTTTCATGCGTGGGCTGGCTCGAGCCGGGAATACCGGCCGGAAAGATACAGCAGCGGTGCGCCGCCCGGCGCCTCGAACGATTCGATGTCGCCGACGAACACGACGTGGTCGCCGATCTCGGCGACCGAGCTGCGGCGGCACTCGAACGTCGCCACGCAGCCTTCCAGCAGCGGGGCGCCGGAGGCGGCCGCGGGGCGCCAGGCGACGCCGGCGAAGCGGTCCGGCGTCTGCGACGACATCTGCCTGGCGAGCTCGATCTGGTCTTCGCGCAGCACGTTGACGGTGAAGAACCCGGCCGCCTCGAACACCGGGCGGCTGCGCGAGCGCGCGCCGAGGCTCCACAGCAGCCGGGCCGGCGCCAGCGCCACCGGCGCCACCGAATTCACCGTCAGCCCCGCCAGCGAGCCGTCCTGCGCGCGCGTCGCCACCACGGCCACGCCGGTCGGGAAGCGGCCGAAGGCGTTGCGCAGCTCGCGGCTTTCCACGGGCTAGAGGCGCGCGGTGGTGTCGAATTCCTGGCCGAGGTGGTACTTGCCGAGCGTGGCGGCGGTCTTGTCCAGGTTCTCGTGCAGCGTGTGGATGCGCATGTCGCGGAAGAAGCGCGACATCGGCGTATCGGCCCAGAACATGCTCGAGCCGCCGATCTGCGCCGCCTTGTCCATCACCTGGATGGCGTTCTCGATGGCGCGATGCTTCGCCGCCATGGAGAAAAGCTCGGCCTTCACGCGGTCGCTCTGCGTCCACAGCCACGCGGCGCGGTAGATCAGCCAGCGCACCGAGTCGATGCCCACGCGCATCTCGCCCATGCGCAACTGCGCGTACGAGTCGCCCGCGGTGCCGCGCTTGGGCAGGTACTCGGCGAGCAGGTCGAAGATGCCTTCGGCGCCGCCGAGGTACTGCGCGGCGAAGCTCAGGTGAAAGCGCGCCTGCCAGCGCTCCTTCGGATAGATGCCGGGCTCGCCGAGCACCAAGTCGTCCGGCACGAAGCAGTCCTCCAGGCGCAGCGTCGGGCTGGCCGCGCCGCGCATGCCGATCGGGTTCCACGAGCCTTCGACCACCGTGATGCCGGGCGCGTCCTTCGGCACCGCCACGCCCAGGTGCCCCTCGACCGGCGGCTTGTCGCGAATGCCGGCGAAAATGATGTTGTAGTCGACCACGTCGCCGAGCGTGGCGTAGTTCTTCAGCCCGCTTATCTTGTAGCCGCCCTTCACCGGGTCGGCGATCGTGATGAGGCTGTAGAGCCCGCGCGAAGTGCGCCCGGGCTCGCTGCCCGTGGCGTTGAGCAGCGCGCCCTCCTCGACCACCGCGCCGAGGATGCGCTCGCGTTGCTTCTGCGTGCCCACCTTGTCGACGTAGTGCGCGCCGTGGCAGTGGATGTGCAGGCATTGCGCCGTGGACATGCAGTAGCGCGCGGTCTGCTCGACCGCGAGGAGGTAGAGGAGCGGGTCGGTCCCCGCGCAGCCGCTGCCCATGCCGCCGAGATCCTCGGACACCGTCATGCCGAGCAGGCGCGCCTTGTGCAGGTCGCGCAGGTTCTCGACCGGCGTTTTCGCCTCCTGGTCGGCTTTCGCCGCGCGCGGGAGGAACTTCTCGCGCGCGATGGCGCCGACGGCGTCGTAGACCTTCTGCTGCCTCTGGCTCAACTCGAAGTTCATCTGCGTTCCATTGTTGTGGGTGGCTCGGCGCATGCTAGCGAGCGCGCCGTGCCTGCGGATTCAGCAATTAGAAACAGTCGCGCGTCGCTTGGCCGTGAGCTGCTGCTCCCACTCGAGGTAGCGCGCCATGGACTCGAGGCTCGAGTGGTACGGCGGCACCACCAGGTCGCCGGGCGCCGGCCAGCCGGCCGGCCAGCCGCTGTCGGTGGGCAGGCCCTCCTTGGCCCAGCGCTCGACGCCGCCTTCCAGCACGCGCACCTGCGAATAGCCCTGCCGCGCCAGGTTCGCCGCCGCATAGCGGGAAAGCAGGCCGTCGTGGCAGGTGAGCACCAGGGGCGAGTCCTTGCCCGGCGCGTGCTCGGCGATGCGCGTCTCGAGCCAGCCGTAGGGAACCCACTTCGACCCGGGCACCCGGGCCTTCTTGAAATAGCGGCTGGTATCGACGTTGACCACGAGTGGGGCGGGTTTCGCCGCGAGGGATGCGGGGCTCACGCCCGCTGCGGCCTTCGCTGCCTCGTCGGCGCCGAGCGGGCGCGAGCGGCCGCGGCCGGCCACCAGCTTGCGCCCGGCGGCGCGCCACGCGTCCAGGCCGCCGGCGAGCACGTGCACGCGTGCGCGCCCCGCGCGGCGCAGCCAGTAGCCGGTGAGAAAGGCCCGCGCTTCGCGATCGTCCACCAGCACCGTGCGCGCCGCGCGCACCGGCGCGAACTCGTCCGTGCGCTGGATGGCGAGCCCGCCGGGGACCGCGAGGGCGCCTTCGATATGGTTCTGAAGGTACTCGGCGAGCTGGCGCACGTCGAGCACGTAGAGGCTTTCGCGTCCCGCCGCCCGCGCGGCCAGCATGCGCTCGAGCTCGGCCGCGTCCACCGCGGTGACGCCCGCGGCCTGCGCGAGCTCGCGCGCCTTGCGCTCGCCCTGTTCGGCGCTCGCCGGCGAAGGCTGCAGCACGCCGCGCCCCGCCCCCTTCTCGAGCTCGAGGCCGGCGAGCTGCCAGCCCATGGTGCCGTTCTCGAGCGCGTACACTTCGTGCACGCCGAGCGCGCGCAGCGTCTGGCAGGCGATGATGCTGCGCGTGCGCCCGGCGCAATGGACGACGACCGGCATGCCTTTCTTGCGCAGATCGCCCGCGACCCGGGCGAGATCCACGCCGAACGCGCCGTAGGCCTCCGGGATGCGCGACACCTCGTATTCGTCCGGGGTGCGGATGTCGCAGACGAAGTGCGGCCGGCCTTCGTCGCGCCATTTCTTCAGCTCACTCACCGGCAGCTGCGGCACGCGGTCGTGCTCGTACACTTCCTCGCCGAAAAGCTTGCTCGGCACGTTGCTTCCCTGCATCAGCTCGCGGCCGGCCGCGGTCCAGGCCTGCATGCCGCCCTGCAGGACGCGCACGTCGCGGTAGCCCAGCCGCTCCAGCGTTTCGGCGGCAAGCTGCGCGCGCCGGCCGCCTTCGTCGTACACCACCACAGTGGTGCCGCGGCCGGGGACGAGGTCGGCGATGCGCAGTTCGATCTGCCGCCGCGGCAGGAAGCTCGCGCCGAAGAGGTGGCCCGCGTCGGCCTCGCCCTGCTCGCGCACATCGAAGAGCGCCCACTCCGGCGTGCCGGCCGCCAGCACGTCCAGCTCGCGCAGCGTGATCGGCTGCATCTCAGCCCTCGCTGCCGCCGGAAATGCCCATGAACTCGGCGCCGAGCAGCTCCTTCACCACGATCAGCTTCATCACGTTGATGGTGCCGCCGGTGAAGGTGAGGCCGAGCACGTCGCGGTAGCGCCGCTCCACCGGCAGGTCCTTGAGATACCCGGCGGCGCCGTACATCTGCAGGCAGTCGTGGATCGCCTGGATGGAAAAGCTGATCGAGCTCCACTTGGCCATGCCGGCGACCTTGGCGGCGTTCTCACCGCGGTTGTTCATCCACAGTCCCTTGTACGCAAGCAGCCGGCAGGCCTCTATGCGGGTCGAATGCTCCACCAGCGGAAAGCTGATGGCCTGGTATTGGCCGATGGGACGCCCGTAGACCTGCTTCTTGCGCACGAAGTCGATGGTGTCTTCCAGCACCTGCTGCGCCGCGCCCAGGGCGTTCAGCGCCGACAGGCAGCGCGACACGTTCCAGCGCGCATACAGCACCGCCTTGCCTTCGCCTTTGCCGCCGAGGACGTCGCCCACGGGGATGCGCACGTTCTCGAAGTTGACGATGGCGAGCTGGTGCGAGCGCAGCCCCATCTCCGGCATCAGCTCGCAGGACACGCCGGGCGCGTCGGACGGCACGCGAAGAAAGTAGATGCGGCCCTTGCCGTCACCCTGGGTGACGCGTGCAGTGACCCCCATTACCGCGGCGCCGGGCATCAGGCTGACGTGGATCTTCTGTCCGTTGATCACGAACTGCCCGTCTTCGATGCGGGCGTTCGTCGCCATGTTGGAGACGTCGGAGCCGGCCTCGGTCTCCGATGTGGCGATGCACAACAGCTTCTCGCCGCGCACCACCGCGCGCACCGTGTCGTCGCCCCAGCCCGGAATCAGCGTGCCGAGGGTGTTCTGCATCGAAAGGATCATGGCGCAGCTGTTGTCGGCGCGCGCCACTTCCTCCACCGCGATCCCGAGGGTGATGTAGTCCTTTTCCTGTCCGCCCAATCGCTTGGACGCGATCAGGCCGAGCAGGCCGGCTTCGCCCATCTTGCGAATGGCGGGCCAGGGCATCTCCTCCTTTTCGTCCCAGGTTGCCGCATGCGGCGCGATCTCCTTGCGCGCAAGCGCGCGCACGGACGCGCGGAACTCTTCCTGCTCGGGAGTAAAGCTGAAATCGAGCGCCACGAAACGGTTCCTGCAATGGAAAGAACGCGGCAACGATAGCGGCGGATGATGCGTCGCGAGTTTCGCATGTCGGTATGAACGGGATTCCAGCCCGCCCATAATCGGCCGCAGTTCCACTAGGAGGAGACTCAACATGCCGGTTATCGCGCGTTTGGCTGCGGCGTTTTGCGCGCTGCTCATCTCGTTCGCTGCGCTCGGACAGGCGTATCCCTCCAAGCCGGTGAAGGTCGTCGTGCCCTATCCCCCCGGCGGAACGAACGACATCCTCGGACGCATCTTCGCCGAGCGCCTGGGCAAGTCGCTCAGCCAGACGTTCGTCGTCGAGAACCGCAGCGGCGCGGGCGGCGTGATCGGCGCCGACGCGGTTGCGAAGTCTTCGCCCGACGGCTACACGCTGCTGCTTTCCTCGTCCGGCCCGATTGCCGTGGGCCTGAGCCTCTTTAAGAACCTGCCCTACGACGTGATGCGCGACTTCGCGCCGGTGTCGATGATCGCCGACGTCACCGTAGTGCTGGTCGCCTATCCTGGATTCAAGCCGCAGACGGTGAAAGACGTCGTCGCCTACGCGAAAGCCAATCCGGGAATGACCAAGGCGGCGCTGCCGGCGCTCGGCTCGATGCACCATCTGCTCATGGAGCTGTTCGCGCTGCAGACCGGCACCAAGCTCAACATGATCCCGTACAAGGGCACCGGACCCGCGGTGCAGGACCTCATGGCCGGACATGTCGAGATCGACTTCGAGAACCTGCCGGCGGTGATCAGCCATATCCGCAGCGGGCGCCTGCGCGCCATGGCGGTCGCTTCCGCCGAGCGCACCGAGCTGCTGCCGGACATCGCCACGCTGAAGGAGATGGGCCACCCCGAGCTCGTCGCCGCGCCCTGGTTCGCGCTGGTCGCGCCGGCCGCCACGCCCAAGCCCATCGTCGCCAAGCTGAACGAGACGGTGAACGCCATCATGCGCGACCCGGAAACCAAGGCGCTGCTCGCCAAGCAGGGCGCCAATCCGGTGATCTATACCCCCGAACAGACCGGCAACTTCATCCGCGAGGAGATCGACAAATGGGCGAAAGTCGTCAAGGCATCCGGCGCCAAGCTGCAGTAGCGCGCGCCATGCGGTTCTTTCTGGGAATCGCGATGGCGGCCTGTGCGTCGCTCGCCGCCGCGCAGGCCTATCCGTCGAAGCCCGTGCGGCTGATCGCCGCGTTTTCCGCCGGGGGCACCTCGGACCTGATTGCCCGCCTGCTCGCGCAGCACGTCGCGCCGGCGCTCGGGCAACCGGTGGTGGTGGAGAACCGCGTCGGCTCGAACGGAATCATCGGCACGGACTACGTCGCCAAGTCGTCGCCCGACGGCTACACCCTCCTGCTCGCGCCCTCCGGCCACGCCATCAACAACTCGCTCAACCCCAATGTTCCGTACGACCCGATCAAGGACTTTTCCTTCATCACGCTGATCGGCACCGTGCCGATGGTGGTGACGGCAAGCAAGGACTTCCCGCCGAGCTCGCTCGCCGAGCTGATCGCGTACGCGAAGCACAAGCCCGGGGCGATCAACTTCGGCTCCGGCGGCCCCGGCTCGTCCAACCAGCTCGCCACCGAGCTCTTCGCGCACATGGTGGGCATCAAGATGACGCACATCCCTTACAAGGGCGATGCGCCGGGCATCGCCGACCTGCTGGGCGGGCAGATCTCGTTCATCTTCCTGAACACGCCCGCCTCCCTGCCGCTGGTGAAGGGCGGCAAGACGAAGGCGCTCGGCATCACGAGCGAGAAGCGCTCGGCCCTGCTGCCCGAGGTCCCGGCGATCGGCGAAAGCGTGCCCGGCTACGTCGCCGGCTCCTGGCACGGCATCTTCGCGCCCGCCGGCGTGCCGCAGCCCATCGTCGCCCGGCTGAACACCGAGCTCGTCAAGGCGATCCAGTCCCCGGCGGTGCGGGAGAAGCTCGAAGGCTGGGGCGTGAATGTGGTGGGCAGCTCTTCAGCCGAGTTCGAAGCCTTCGTCAAGCAGGAAATAACGAAGTGGGCGAACGTCATCAAGACCGCCAACGTCAAGCTGCCCTGACGTAGCGCCCGCCCACCCGTCACTTCGCGGACGGCAACGTTCCCAGGAAGCCGCGGATCGCCGCCTCGTCCTCGCGGGCGAGGCGCGCGGTTTCCTCGGGTCCGAGCAAAAGCGGCTCGAGGCCGGATTTCCGGAGCGCTTCCTGCGAGGCCGCCTCGCGGGTCAGTCCGGCGCACGCCTCGGCGAGCTTCGCCACCGCGGCCGCCGGCGTCTCCTTGCGCACGAGCAGGCGGATCCAGCCGCGGCTCATGCCGGTCTTGTAGCCCTTCTCGCCGAACGAAGGCACATCCGGCAGCTCCTTCATGCGCTCGCCGCCGAGCACGATGAGCGGCTTGACCTTACCGGCCAGGACCTGGGCCCGCCACAGTCCCCAGGTGCCGCCGCCGGTATCGATCTGGCCGCCGAGCATGGCCGCCACAACCGGTCCACCGCCCTGGTGCGGCACGTGCGTGAACTTCACGCCGGCCTGCTGCTGGAAGAATTCCATCACCATGTGATGGCCGCTGCCGAAGCCGATCGAGCCGTACGTCGCCGACTCCGGGTTCTTCTTCAGGTGCGCGACCAGCTCGTCCACGCTCTTCCACGGCGCGTCCGGGCGCATCACCATGAAGTACGGCGTGAAGGAAGTGCCGCAGATCGAGGCGAAGTTGCCCAGATCGAAGCCCAGCGATTTGTCGCTTACTACCTTGGCCACGAAGTCCACTTCCGCGACCAGCAGCACGGTGTGCCCGTCGGGCTTCGCGCCCAGCGTGGCGCGCGCGGCCACCACCTGGGTGGCGCCGGGCTTGTTCTCGACGATGACCGTCTGCTTCAGCGCCCGCTCCATCACCGGCGCCAGCACGCGCGCCGTGCGATCGGCGGTACCGCCGGGCGGATAGCCGACGTAGACCGACACCACGCGCTCGGGAAACTGGGCCCAGGCGCTGGCGGCACAGCCGGCGAGCAGGAGACTGGCAGCAATGATGCGTTTTTTCATGCGGTCTTCCTTATCAGGTCAAGAATCAGGCGAGCGTCCGCGAGCGCGGGACGCAAGCCCCGCGTGGACATCAGGAAAGCCATCTTCGCGGAGTCGGTAAGCACCGTCGCGCCCGCGGGATAGCGAGAGAGCGAGACGTACATGCAGGTGTCGGCGGTGACGCGCACGCCGGCCTGCTCGAGAAGCGCCAGGTCGCCGCGGGCGCGCGCCGCCTCGCGCACGTCCCGGCTGGTGTGCAGCAGGAATTGCGTGTCCTTGCGGATGCGCGCGCCATCGAGCAGGCGAGCCACTTCGCCGATTTGCTCGAGCGAGGCGTGCGGGCAGCCGATCACCACGTAGTCGGGCGGCGCGCCCGCCGCAGCCCAACGCGCCTGCTCGCGCTCGAGGTCCTCGTCGCCGATCTCCACAGCCTGCGGCACCCCCTGGGGAAACACCGCCGCAAGGTCGGGCGCTTCGGGCGTCACGCCGACGATGTGGAACATCGCGGCGGTGGAATGCGCCGCAAGCGAAGCGCTGAAGCCGTAGAGCCAGTCCTGGCGCAGCGGCCCCTGCAGGCCGGTGAGCACCGGTACGCCCGAAGTATGGCGCCGTGCAATCGCGGCGGCGAGCAGATGGAAGCGTGCCAGGGAGTCCAGTCTTGCGCTCACCCGATACAGGTGGGTTGCAAGACGCTCGCGGTCCAGGTGCATGCCGTAGCGCGGCGTGACGCCGGCGATGGCAGAGGCGAGCGCGGTGGCGCCTTCCCGGTTGGTGCGCGCACCGAGCACGCCGTTCACGAACGGCGCGGTGGCGGACTCGCTCCAGGCGACCGCTTCGCCGCGCTTGGGTGCGAAGCCCTGGTTGAAGGGATTGCAGGAGCAATTGGCGCGCGCCCCCATCGCCACGAGCGCATCCAGCGCGCGGCGCTGCAGCCTCGCATCGGGCGTGCCGCTATCCGTGCGCTCGAACGACAGCACGTTGGTCGTGGTCGGCACCGAAAAGCGCACGCCTTCGCGCGCGAGCGACGCCAGCAGCTCGACGCCCGCTTCACCCAGCGACGACAGCGACAAGCCGACATGCGCAGACGCCACCGGGATCATGCCCTCGGCGTGTTGCGCCTCACCGACCGCCTGCAGGATGCGCAGGGCCAGAGAGCCGTCGCGCCGCACGGGCTTTTCCACGGAAGTTCTTTGCCCAGACTTGAATGCCGAGGGATCCACCCCGTGCTGCAGCGGAATGTCGGCGAGCACGGCGCCGGCAATCAGCACGGCGTCCGCGCGCTCGACGAGGATCGCGGCAGGCGCGAGGCCGCGCCGGGCGAGGTTCAGCAGGACGTACGAGCCGCTGCTGCTGCCCTTGCCGCCGCGGCATACGAGCACCTTGCCGGCGAGGCACTGGCCATCCAGCGGATGGCCCGGCTCGCGCAGCACGCCGGTGGCCGGCTCGATGCGGGCGAGCGCCACTTCGGTGGGGCACAGCGCCACTTCGCCTTCGACCGCCCCCATGCCGGTTCTAGACCGTCGCCGTGCCGCCGCCGTCGACCGGCATGACGATCCCGGTCACGTGGCGGGCGGCATCCGAGAGCAGCCACAGCACCGCCTGCGCCACGTCCTCGGGGCGTCCCATGCGATCGAGCGAGGCGCGCGGCGGCGCGCCGCCGCTCACGCGCTCGTTGCTGGCGCGGATCTTCTCGAAGCGCTCGGACTGGATCGGCCCCGGCGCGACGGTGTTCACGCGGATGCCGTGCTTCTGGAAGGCGTCGGCGACGCCCTTGCCGATGAGGTTGACCGCGGCATTTGCGCTGCCGCCGGGCAGATGCGCGGGTGTGGGCTGCCGGCCGCCGCGCCCGGAGATGTTGACGATGGCGCCGCCGCCCTGCTTCACCATGTAGGGCAGCACCGCGCGCATGCTGCGCACGTAGCCCACCAGCTTCGCATCCAGCACCTCGTGCCACTGCTCGTCGGAAAGCTCGAGGAAGTCGCCGAAGATGGAAAGCGAGGTCGAGTTGACCAGCGCGTCGATGCGGCCCGCGCGCGCGACGATCTCCTTCGCCGCGGCATCGACGTCGGCGCGGTTGCGCAGATCGAGCTTGCGCATTTGCGCGCGTCCGCCCGCGGCGGAGATTCCGGCCGCGAGGGCCTCGAGCTTGTCCCCGGAGCGCGCCGACACCACCACCTCGGCGCCCGCCGAGGCGAGCACCTTGGCGATGACTTGTCCGATGGCCCCTGAAGCGCCGATCACCCAGACGATGCGACCGGGCAGCATGTCAAAGCCCCTCGAACAGCGCGGCCATGTCGGGCAGCGCCTCGATGCGCGCGATGCGCGCCGAGAGCCGATCGATCGCGCTCGCCGAAAGCGGGCGCGAGCCCAGGCTCATGCATTCGCGCACCTTGTCCTGCAGCTCCGCTTCCGAGAGCGGGCTCTCCGGGCTGCCGGGCAGCGCGGCGATGCGCCGCTTGAGCCAGCCTTTGGACTGGGTGTGGATCTCGACCTCGGCGGGCGCGAGCTGTCCGGCGCGCGCGTCGTCGATGACCACCTCCACCTTGCGGGCGAGTGCGATGGCCGCCGGATCGCGCGCCGCGTCGGCCTGGATCTGCGCGACGCCGAGCCGGCGCTGCAGGAGCGCGGCGGCCACCGAGTACTGCACGCTGAACTGCGCCGCGACCTGCGGATTGCTGCCCGGGTCGTAGGGCGCGCCCACCAGCCGGTTCATGTAATTGGAGATCACCGCCCGCGCGCCGAGCACGTCGTCGGGCTTGAGATCGTGCTCTTTCGCGAGCTGCAGCGTCGCTTCGATCACCGCGTGGTTGCAGCCGCAGCTCGGAAACTTCTTGGTGCTGGTCTCCACGCCGTGGTAGCGCTCGCCCAGCGCGCGCGCGGCGACCGCCGGATCGCCCGACTCGTACAGGTTGTAGAAGCCGAACTTCCCCTCGAAGGCTTCGCGCGGCGCGGTGGTGCCGGCGCGCGCCAGCAGCGCCGAGAAGAGGCCCGCACGCGCGGCAATCGCCGACATGGCGCGCTTCGTAAGGCTCTTTTCCACCATGGATTGCTGCGTGCCGCCGACCTGGAAGAGCGCGATGCCGAACGCGTCGCGGATCGCCGACTCCTTGAGCCCGAGAAGCATCGCGCAGCCGGCGGCGGCGGCGAACACCCCGTGGATGGAGGTGTAGAACCAGCCGCTGTGGTCCCGCGTCGCCTGGCCCAGGCGGCACATGATGTCGGTGGCGGCGGCCAGCGCGGCGATGAAGCGCCTGCCGTCGATATGCTCGCGCTCGGCGATGGCGAGCATCGACGGCAGCAGCACGATGTCGGAATGCACCACCGCGTCGAGGTGCAGCGCGTCGTAGTCAAGCGCCGCAGCCGCCACGCCGTTGAGAAAGGCCGCATCGAGCGCCGAGGTGCGCTGGCCGGTGCCCCACAGCACGCTCTCGGTACCGGCGCTTGCCATGCCGCGGCGCAACTCCGCCAGGCCGGGCGCTTCGGATCCGGCCCAGGCCACGGCGAGCGTGTCGCGCATGATTCTCCTGCTGGCGTCGAGCGCCGCCTGCGGCAGCGCCTCGTAGCGCAGCCCGGCGAGGTGGCGGGCGAACCGCTCGGACAGTGTCATTGCACTCACGCCGCGCCTCCGCTTTCCCGGAGCCCGGCGAACGCCTTGCCCAGCAGCTCCTGGACGACAATGATTTTCATGATGTTGATGGTGCCCCCGGTGAAAAGCAGCGCCATGACGTCGCGCAGCCGCCGCTCGACGCCGAGATCCTTGAGATAGCCGGCCGCGCCGTACATCTGCAGGCAGGCGGCGATGGCGTCGATCGATGTCGTGACGCCGTTCCACTTGGCCATGCCCGCCTGCTTCTGCGGGTTCTCGCCCACGTCGCTCATCCACAGGCCCTTGTAGGCCATGAGGCGGCAGGCCTCGACCTTGGTGTAGTGCTCGATGATCGGAAAGCTGATCGCCTGGTACATGCCGATGGGGCGGCCGTAGACGTTCTTCTTGCGCACGAACTCGATGGTGTCGTCGAGCACCTGCTGCGCCGCGCCGAGCCCGTTCAATGCGGACAGACAGCGCGACACGCCCCAGCGGGCGTACATGACGCGCTTGCCGTCGCCTTTGCCGCCCAGCACGTCGGTTGCCGGCACGCGCACCTTGTCGAAGTGCACGATGGCGAGCTGGTGGCCGCGCGCGCCCATCTCGGGCATGTGCTCGCACGACACGCCGGGCGCGTCCGACGGCACCTTGATGAAGGTGATCTTGCCCCTGCCGTCCGGCCCGAACACCTTGGCGGTAACACCCATGTAGTGGGCGCCCGGCATCAGGCTCACATGGATCTTTTTCCCGGTGATGACGAATTGGCCGTCGATGACCTCGGCGCGCGTCTGGATATTCGAGACGTCCGAGCCGGCGTCCTCCTCCGAGGTGGCGATGGAGAGCAGCTTCTCGCCGCGGAACACCGCCTTCACCACGTCGTCGCCCCAGCCCGGCACCAGCGCGGGCATGGTGTTGTTGACCGAGAAAATGATGGCGCAGCTCGTGTCGACCCGCGCGAGCTCTTCCATGGCAATGCCCAGGTCGACGTAGCAGCGCTCCTGGCCGCCGAGATGCTTCGGCGCCGAGAGGCCGAGCAGGCCGGCGTCGCCCATCTTCTTGTAGATGCCGCGCGTGGGCAGCTGCTCGACTTCGTCCCATTCGCGCACGTAGGGCTTGATCTCCCGGTTCGCGAAGTCGCGCACGTACTGCCTGAACGCTTCCTGCTCCGGGGTGAAAGAGAAATCGAGGGCCATCGGCCTCCTCCAGGCGAAATGCCCGGGGGATGCTAGCACCCGGGATTCGGATGCAGATTCGACATGCCGAAATCTCGGCAGCGCACCGCTGCCTTGCAACCAGGCGAACTTCGAACGAGGAGACCGCAATGCGACGAGCCGCGATCGTCAGCCCCTTGCGCACGCCGGCCAATGAGGTGGATCGGCGTTACGCCGGACGGCCGAAGAATCGCGATCTTTCGCCGGGCAAGCACGCGCATCGGCGGAAACAGCTCGCGCGGAGGCCGAAAACTCGCGCGCTGCTCCGCCGCGCCCTGGGCCTTGCCTTCGCGCCTCGTGCGAGTCAAGCCGGTGCGGGTCGGGCCATCAATGCGCTCCGGTGGCGCACGAAGAAATACAGGGCTCCGACGACGGCGAGGTTCACCATGCCCGCTGCCGCGGCGACCGCGTACGGCAGATGGTAGGTGCCGCTCGCGTCGAAGAAGAATCCCGCCTGGTATCCCCCGAGGCCCATCCCGACCCATGCAAAGAAGAAGACGATGCCGGTCGACATTCCGCGCACGTGCACCGGCGTCAGC